>ERZ773237.7-NODE-7-length-196952-cov-10.525650_pt1 | contig 196952 bp, 168 predicted proteins | sample MGYA00580990_ERZ773237 | MGnify/ENA primary metagenome ERZ773237 (study PRJEB29015, sample SAMEA2737749) | human gut metagenome | biome: human gut; feature: human-associated habitat; material: faeces | place: China | collected 2012 ...
AATAGCAAAATCCGTACAAAAAAACTTCTAAATCAAACATTTTTGTACGGATTTTGTGATTTTTTCCATTTCAGCGAAAATAACCTCTTATATAAGCCTAAAATCTCCTGTTTTTGTATTTTTTCAGCCCAAAATAGCGATTTTAATACAAAAAAGCTTGCCTCTTCACACACAGTATAAAGTCAAAAACAAAAACAGCAACTTGTGAGCAAGCACCCAATCACGGTTCTTATTTTGCCTATGCGCGGCTATTCTTTCGTAACTCTCAAGTTAGCAAGTTCTTAAAAATTCTACTATTTATACCAAAATCAGCCAAAATAGAAGAAAAATGCATCTGTAAATAAGTGGATTTTTGAAAAAATATTGATTTTGCACTGCATAGTGGAATATACTTCTTAAAAAGATAAATTCGTCCACTATTTTGTCTAGTCATGCCTTAAATAGTAGAATTTAGGATGCATAACAAAAGATACAGCGTTATTTGCAAAAAGCGGAAACTAAAATAGTAAAAAAAGAGGATATAAACAACTTGTAAGGAGAATCATCTATGAATGATGCAATTCCTGTGAACAGAATAAAGGGCGTGGGAGAGAAGACGGCGGCGCTGTTCGGCAAGATCAATGTCTATACCGTAGACGATCTGATCCGCCATTATCCCAGGGATTATGAGACTTACGATGCTCCGGTATCTGTCCGTGAAGCAGTTCCCGGTAAACTTCAGACCATCTACGGTCAGATCACAGCAATTCCCAACATAAAAAAAGTGCGCAACCTGTCGATCCTGAACGCTGTATTGAAGGACAGCAACGGGGAATCTATCCAGCTTACTTTTTTCAATATGCCTTTTTTAAAAAAAGTATTAAAGCCCGGTGGATTCTATCTGTTCCGGGGTCTCATACAGCAGCGGGGAATTCATAAGATCATGGAGCAGCCCAGGATGTTTACCTGGGACGAGTATCAGAAAAAGACCGGGAGACTCCTGCCAAGATACGCCCTGACCAAAGGTCTGACCAATCAGACGGTGCAGAAATCTGTGGCACAGGCGCTGGAATACTATCCACCGGAAAAAGAATATCTGCCGCAGGTGATATTACAGAAATATCCCATGCTTTCCCACAGGGAAGCTGTCTATGCCCTGCATTTTCCTGAGAGCAGAGAGGAACTGTTAACTGCCAGAAACCGTATGGTATTCGAAGAATTCTTCTCCTTTTTACTGGTACTTCGCAAAAATAAGGAATTGGCGGCGAAGACAGAAAACCATTTTCCCATGTACGAGACTGCGGATACAGTGCGGTTTTTAGAACAGCTGCCGTTCCCGCTGACAAAAGCCCAAAAAAAAGTCTGGGGTGAGCTCAGGGAGGATATGGGAAGTCCTTATGCCATGAACCGTCTGATTCAGGGAGATGTCGGCTCCGGTAAGACGATCCTGGCAGTGCTGGCACTTCTCATGTGTGCGGCTAATGGTTATCAGGGAGCAATGATGGCCCCTACTGAAGTACTGGCAGTCCAACATTTTGAGACCATTTCAAGCTATGTAAAAAAATATGGCATTGCTTTCCGTCCGGTGCTTCTGACAGGCTCTATGACGGCGAAGGAGAAACGGGAGGCTTATGCAAAAATTGCTTCCGGAGAGGCTAACCTGATCATCGGAACCCATGCGCTGATCCAGGAAAAAGTGGAATATTCTTCCCTGGCGCTGGTTGTAACGGATGAACAGCACCGCTTTGGTGTAAGGCAGAGGGAGACATTAGCTGCCAAAGGAAGTGAGCCTCATGTGTTAGTTATGAGTGCTACGCCGATTCCCAGGACATTGGCCATTATCCTATATGGGGATCTGAAGGTCTCTGTCATTGATGAACTTCCTGCGAATCGTCTGCCGATCAAAAACTGTGTTGTAGGGACTTCCTATCGACCTAAGGCTTATGAATTTATCGCAAAAGAGGTGGCTGCCGGCAGACAGGCTTATGTCATCTGTCCTATGGTGGAAGAAGGGGAATCGGAAGACCTGGAGAATGTAGTGGATTATACAGAGAAGCTCCGGGCAGTTCTGCCTCCTTCCGTACAGGTGGCTTATCTTCATGGGAAAATGCGCCCGGCAGATAAGAACCGTATTATGGAAGAGTTCGCTGCTAAGGAGATCGATGTCTTAGTCTCCACCACGGTAATTGAAGTAGGCATCAATGTTCCCAATGCCACAGTGATGATGGTGGAGAATGCGGAGCGCTTCGGTCTGGCACAGCTGCATCAGCTGCGTGGGCGTGTGGGACGTGGGGAATTCCAAAGCTATTGCATTTTTATCAGCACTTCCGAAGCCAAAGAGACCATGGAACGATTACAGATCCTGAACCATTCCAACGACGGTTTCCATATTGCTTCCGAGGATCTGAAACTGCGAGGTCCGGGAGATATCTTCGGCATCCGGCAGAGTGGTGAATTTGCATTTGTACTGGGTGATATATATACAGATGCAAATATTTTAAAAGAGGCTTCAGATGCCGTGGAACAGTTGCTTGTATCCGATCCGGAGCTGACAGATGACGACAGTCTGGCATTGGTGAACTATTTCAAAGAACATACCGCAGTAAATGTTGTTGACTTTCGGACCATCTGACAGTAAAATTATTTTTATGTTCAAAGTTTTATACTTAGGATCAGATAATTTATGTTAATTTATGCAAAGGGAAGGTTTAGATACCAGAATGTCAAAAATCGCAATTGTAACCGACAGTAACAGCGGCATTACACAGGCAGAAGGAGCCCGTCGCGGAATCCATGTTCTGCCCATGCCTTTTATGATCGATGAAGTCACATACTATGAAGATATTGACCTGACACAGGAGCAGTTCTATGAAAAGTTAAAATCAGGTGCGAATATTGCCACCAGCCAGCCGTCTCCTGACAGTGTCACCAGCCTGTGGGACAAGCTTTTACAGGAATATGACGAGATCGTACACATTCCTATGAGCAGCGGTCTGTCCGGTTCCTGTCAGAGTGCCATGGCCTTTGCGGCAGATTATGATGGCAGAGTTCAGGTCGTGAACAACCAGAGAATCTCCGTAACCCAGCGTCAGTCTGCGCTGGATGCCCTGCAGCTTGCAGCAGCCGGTAAAAATGCGGCCCAGATCAAAGAATTTCTGGAAAACGATAAATTCAACAGCAGTATCTATATTATGCTGGATACTCTGTATTACCTGAAAAAAGGTGGACGGATCACTCCGGCGGCGGCAGCCATCGGTACCATGCTTCGCCTGAAGCCGGTACTGACCATTCAGGGTGAAAAATTGGATGCTTTTGCAAAGGCCAGAACCACCTCGCAGGGCAAGACCATGATGATCAATGCTATTAAGAAGGACATCAACGAGCGTTTCGGCGGCATGACAGAGGATAAGCACATCTGGCTGCAGATCGCTTATACCCACGACAGAGCCGCAGCAGAGCAGTTTCGCACCGAGGTAGAAGCGGAATTCCCCGGCTACGATATTCATATCGATCCACTGTCCTTAAGCGTTGCCTGCCACATCGGCCCCGGTGCCCTGGCACTGGCATGCTGTAAGAAAATCACGGTATAATTTAAGAATTTCAAAGCATAAAAATTTCCAATGCGAAAGAAGCTCCTGGTAAGCCATAAAGGTGCCGGGAGCTTCTCTGTCACTGTGACAAAAAGGTACTTCTTATCTTTTCCAGATATTTTTTCCCAACAGGGAGTTCCTCTTTGCCATTGAGAACTACCCAGTTGTCCGTGAGACAGGTTACCTTTTTCATATTGATGATTATAGTTCTATGGCATTGCTGAAAATACGCAGGTAAATGAGAAAGGACTTCCCGTAGACTAATCATCTGGCAAAATTTTTCTTTTTCCGTAATAATCTCGATAGAGTGATTGCTGCTGGAAATATATAAAATTTCTTTGTAAGGTATCTTATACATTTCAGATCTGGTTCTTACCATATAATTTTGATCACTGAGTTCTTCTGCTATCATCTCCAAATCCCGGTCTAATTTCATGGGATCGATGGGCTTTAGAAGATAGTCCAGCGCCCGGACAGAATACCCTTCAAAAACATACTCTTGAAATCCGGTCAGAAAAATGATATGTCCCTTGTAATTATGTGCCCGGAGTTTTTTTGCAATATCGACACCATTTTCTTCTTTTAACGAGATATCCAGGAAATATACATCGGTTGCAAGGTAACTGCTGGTGAAAAAAATATGATGAGAGGAGGGATACCATTTCACCGCAGCTTCCAGATGATGGGCATGAAACCAGTTTCTTATTTTTTCTGTTAAATCCTGTGCAAAGCGTTCTTCATCCTCAATAATGGTAACATGTATGTTCATAGGTTATTCCTTTCTACCTCTAAAGAAACAGGAAGTACTATTGTTATAGTAAACTTATCAGCAGAAGGTGTTACCTGATAAAATCCCCCACAAGCTTCCGTTACCCTGGCAACCTGACGCAATCCGTAACCATGTTCTTTCCCGTCTTTGGTTGACAGCAAATTACCTTTTTTATTATACCTGTAATTAGCGGCACTGGAATTGCTCAAAGTGATCAGCAGCATATCGCCCTTGGGCTTTATGTCCAGATGGATCCAGGGAGCGGCAGGGCAGGACTGGCAGGCCTCGATGGCATTGTCCAAAATATTGGTAAACAGCGTCGAAGTATCCAGTGGAGACAGGGGAAATGCTGTGGGGAGGTACACCGAATGTTCAAAGCGTATTCCTTTGTGCTCCATGGTGTAATATTTCAAAGACAACACTGCGTCCAGAATCAGATTGCCCGAGGAAAAGACCGGTTTGATCATATCGGAACTGCTTAAAAGCTCATTCACATATAGTAACGACTCGTCATACTGTTTTTGTTGCAGCATGGTGGAAAGTACCTGCAACTGGTTCTTATAATCATGTTTCCAGCCCCGGATAAAAGCGGAAGATTCTTTCAGATTGACCAGTTCCTGTTCCTCAATCTGATATAGATTATTACGCTGCTGTAACTCATTATTTTTGCTGTAATAGATTCCAAGAAGTTCTACGATCATCAATAGCAGCAGGAGAACTCCAAGAAAAATATAGTTGACCGTTGCAAGAGAGATTCTGGACAGCACGATCTCATTGCGTTCGAAATAAAACACATATTTCAAAAGAATATCAGAGGCAAAAACTCCCAGTCCGCAAGTCAAAAAAATTACACCTTCAAAATATCCCGGGAATTTCAAATCCTGCGGGAAGAATTGAATGACTGCCCAGATTAGGAGGCAATAGGTGAGTATGTATATGACCAGAGCCTGACTGCGAATGGCAGAATTGACCGTAAGTGCCTCCGAAGTATCCTGAAACAGAATTCCCAGTACAGAGAAAGTTACACTGTCCGAAACAACTGCCAGCAAAGCGGGAATACCACCGATCAACAATCTGGCTCCCCGGGAGCCTTCCGCAAACACCATAGTATATAAAATCTGGCAGATCAGACCGGATACGCAGGTAATGGTGGGGGCAATATTCATAAGATTCAGCAATGTGATCAGGACAAAGAGAAGCATCAATCCGATGCCCCTGCAGATCCAGTGGAGCCGCCGGAGTGTGAACGTTCTGGAAATAAAAAAATAGAATAATAAAACGGTTATCACGTTGACAAGCAATTCTCCAATATTCATAATTTTTCTCCATTTTAGTTATATAGTATTTCCTCTGAATGTAATTATAAGATGCATTATTTAAAAGGTCAAAAATCATTTGTGCTCAAAAATAAGACTTTCTCATTTAAATTCATTCAAGCATACAAAAGCAATTATATTCTCCATTCTGATTATAGGCATCAACAATTATATAACAATAAAAAGTATATGCTAAAAAAATTCGCGCTTGTAAAATAGCTGTTCACGCCGATTATATTGAAAAAGAAAAGAGAAGTGTTAAGATACAACTATGTCGACATAAGTAAACATTTTAAAAATACTTTTTTGGAAAGCATAGTATGAGGAAATTTTTTTTCGTAATTTCAGTCGTAGGGAGTGTATTTTTTATGACGGCATGCGGATTAAACGAAGAAGAAAATATCACACCTTCTATAGATGAGATGGTGGTGGCACCGGCAGCAACGGATAGCCCCTCCCCCCTCGCAACTACGCAGGAAGGGACGCTCGAAAATGTCCCTGCACCAACGCCGTATTGCCACGGAAGATACGATGAAATAGGTTCCTTTTGTGTGTATATCGAGAATTTCAGTACAAACAACGACTATATTGTAGTACGCCCTGTGGAATGGATCATCCCGGAGGATGAGAAGCGGATTAAAGAATTAGGTCTGGATGTGGAAAGAGATTTGGTATCCGGTTATTACATAAAGGATTGGGGATTCAGCGAAATGAAGATACCCATCACAGAGAATACGGAATATCATTTCATAGACTATTGGCACGACTTTTCGGAATTACAAAAGCAGGGGCTTTGTACCATTACAAAAGAGGAAGAAGTATTCATAAGTTGTTGGGAAAAGTATACTTCTATGATGCATGAATATCCTTTCTTCGTTGAACTGAATGAAGATGGAACATTAAAGCTGATTTCTGAAAAGGTGATTCCTTGAATTTTCGAAAATTCAACACGAAAAATCTATTTCAGCTTATAGGAAAATTTTTTAATAATTTAAAGAGGGTTTTTAATGGATAATTTTGGCCATCAGTTCAAGAGAACTGGTGGTCTTTTATTTTCTCCGGTAGAACCCTATCCCTTGTATTTTTTGCTTTTCCAAACACAAAATCTGTGATATACTATAGACAATAATGTATTGAGAAGGAGCTCCATTTCATGGCAAAAGACAATAATTATGATGCGTCAAGTATTACCGTTCTGGAAGGTCTGGAAGCGGTAAGAAAAAGACCCGGAATGTATATCGGCAGTGTCTCCACCAAGGGTCTGAACCACCTGATCTACGAGATCGTAGATAACTCTGTGGACGAGCATTTGGCCGGATACTGCGATACGATAAAAGTAACATTAGAAGCGGACGGCTCCGCCACGGTAGAAGATAACGGACGTGGTATTCCCGTGGGAATGCACGAAAAAGGAATCAGCGCGGAGCGCCTGGTATTCACGACTCTTCATGCCGGCGGTAAATTCGATAATTCCGCATATAAGACCAGCGGCGGTCTGCACGGCGTAGGTTCCTCTGTAGTAAATGCTCTGTCTACACGACTGACCGTAAGAGTCAAGACCGGTGGCTGTATTTACGAAGACCGCTATGAACGGGGGAATCCCGTTCTGGATCTGGTAGACGGTCTGCTTCCCATCGTAGGTAAGACAAGGGAAAGCGGTACCACCATTAACTTTCTGCCGGACGATACTATCTTCGATAAAACACGTTTCAAGGAAGATGAAGTAAAGAGTCGTCTGCATGAGACCGCTTATCTGAATCCGAAGCTTACGATCATTTTTGAAGATAAGAGAAAAGAAGAACCTGAAAAAGTCACATTCCATGAGCCGGAGGGAATCATCGGCTTTATCAAAGACATGAACCGTTCCAAAGAGACGGTTCATGATGTGATCTATTTCTCCGGTGAGAGTGACGGGATCTCTGTGGAAGTGGCATTTCAGTATGTAAATGAATTCCATGAAAATGTCCTGGGTTTTTGTAACAATATTTACAACTCCGAGGGCGGTACCCACCTGACGGGTTTCAAGACCCAGTTCACCAATGTGATCAATACCTATGCCCGTGAGTTGAACATTTTAAAAGAAAAAGATGCCAACTTTACAGGTGCGGATGTTCGTAACGGTATGACTGCCGTCGTATCCATCAAACATCCGGATCCCCGGTTCGAAGGACAGACCAAGACCAAGCTGGACAACCAGGATGCCGCAAAAGTTGTGGCAAAAGTAACCGGAGAAGAAATCATAAGATTTTTTGACCGTAATTTAGAGACCCTGAAAAGCATTATCGGCTGTGCGGAAAAGGCAGCCAAGATCCGTAAGACCGAGGAAAAGGCAAAGACCAATATGCTGACAAAGCAGAAGTTTTCCTTTGATTCCAACGGAAAACTGGCAAACTGCGAGTCCAGAGATCCTTCCAAATGTGAAATTTTCATTGTAGAGGGTGATTCTGCGGGCGGCAGTGCCAAGACAGCAAGAAACCGTATGTATCAGGCAATCCTGCCTATCCGCGGTAAGATCCTGAACGTGGAGAAAGCCAGCATCGATAAGGTTCTGGCAAATGCTGAGATCAAGACCATGATCAACGCATTCGGCTGTGGATTTTCCGAGGGTTACGGTAATGATTTTGATATTACCAAGCTGCGCTATGACAAGATCATCATCATGGCGGATGCCGATGTGGATGGTGCCCATATTTCCACATTGCTGCTTACCTTATTTTACCGTTTCATGCCGGATCTGATCTTCGAGGGGCATGTGTACATAGCAATGCCTCCCTTATACAAGGCAATGCCCTCCAAGGGAGAAGAAAAATATCTATACGATGACAAGGCACTGGAAAAATACCGTAAAACCCACAAGGGACCCTTTACCTTACAGCGATACAAAGGTCTGGGTGAGATGGATGCCGAACAGCTGTGGGAGACCACACTGGATCCGGAACGCCGACTGTTGAAATTGGTGGAGATCGAGGATGCACGTATGGCTTCCGAGATGACAGAGCTTCTTATGGGTACGGATGTACCACCCAGAAAAGCCTTTATTTATGATCACGCTACAGATGCGGAATTAGACATCTAGTATCATAAGATCCTGAAATGTAATGTCAGAAAGACGAGGACCAGAAATGGACGACAGCAGAATTATAAAAACAGAATACTCCGAGGAGATGCAGAAATCCTTCATCGACTATGCCATGAGCGTTATCATTGCCAGAGCCCTGCCGGATGTCAGAGACGGTCTGAAGCCGGTACAGCGTAGAACTCTCTACGATATGCACGAGCTGGGGATCCGCTATGACCGTCCCTACCGTAAAAGTGCCCGTATCGTAGGTGATACCATGGGTAAATATCATCCCCACGGCGACAGTTCCATCTATGAGGCACTGGTAGTCATGAGCCAGGATTTCAAAAAGGGCATGCCTCTGATCGACGGTCACGGCAACTTCGGCAACATCGAAGGAGACGGAGCCGCTGCCATGCGTTATACCGAGGCAAGACTGCAGAAAGTCACCCAGGAAGCTTTTTTGGCCGACCTGGATAAAGATGTCGTAGATTTTGTACCGAATTTTGATGAAACGGAAAAAGAACCTTCCGTACTGCCCGTAAAAATTCCCAACCTTTTAGTCAATGGCTCGGAGGGTATTGCCGTAGGTATGGCGACCAGCATTCCACCTCACAATCTGGGTGAAGTTATTGATGCTGTAAAAGCGTATATGCTGAATAACGAGATCACGACAAAAGAACTGATGCGTTATCTGAAAGGACCGGATTTTCCCACAGGTGGCATCGTTATTAATAAGGATGAACTGGAAGAGATCTACGAGACCGGAACCGGTAAGATCAAGCTGCGTGGCAAGGTAGAATTCCAGAAAGGAAAAGCCGGCAAGACCAACGTGGTGATCACTGAGATTCCCTATACCATGATCGGAGCCAATATTGCAAAATTTTTATCCGATGTAGCAGCTCTGTCCGAGACCAAAAAGACCCAGGATATTGTAGATATTTCCAACCAGTCCTCCAAGGAGGGCATTCGTATCGTAATTGAATTACGTAAGGATGCAGATCCCGAGAACTTTGTAAATATGCTTTATAAAAAAACCCGCCTGGAAGATACCTTCGGTGTCAATATGCTCGCCATTGCAAACGGCAGACCGGAGACCATGGGCTTAAAGCAGATCATCAAGGCGAATGTGGATTTCCAGTTTGAAGTAGCCACCAGAAAATATACGAATCTGCTTGCCAAAGAAATGGAGCGCAAGGAGATTCAGGAGGGTCTGATCAAGGCCTGCAATGTGATCGATCTTGTCATCGAAATCTTACGTGGCTCCAAAGATCGTGCCATGGCGAAGGCCTGTCTCGTAGAAGGCAAGGTGGACGGGATCAAGTTTAAGTCCAAAGAGTCAAAGATCATGGCAGCCCAGCTGATGTTCACCGAGAAACAGGCGAACGCTATCTTAGAGATGCGTCTGTATAAGCTGATCGGTCTGGAACTGGAAGCCCTGATCAACGAGCACGAAGAGACCCTGGCGAATATCTATCGCTACGAAGACATACTGGATCGCAGAGATTCCATGGCCCAGGTCATCATGAATGAACTGGATGGATTCAAAAAGGAATACAGTCATCCTCGTAAGACGGTCATCGAGAACGGTCAGGAAGCTGTTTATAAAGAAAAAGAACTGGAAGAGATGGACGTAGTCTTCCTGATGGATCGTTTTGGTTACGCAAAAACCATCGACCTGTCTACTTATGAACGGAATAAAGAAGCCGCGGATGCAGAGAATAAATACGTCTTCACCTGTAAAAACACCGGACGTATCTGTCTGTTTACCAATACCGGTCAGATGCATACCGTCAAGGTACTGGATCTGCCTTACGGCAAATTCCGTGACAAAGGTGTGCCTATCGATAATGTAAGTAACTTCAGTCAGGCCAAAGAAGAGCTGGTCTATATCACCAGTCAGAAGGAACTGAACTTATGTCAGGTAATTTTCGCCACTGCTGAATCCATGCTAAAAGTAGTGGACGGCGGAGAGTTTGACGTAACCAAGCGTACGGTTGCAGCCACCAAACTGGCGGAAGGAGATACCCTCGTAAGTGTAACAGCACTCACGGACCAGCGGAACATTGTGCTGCAGACAAAGGGCGGATTTTTCCTTCGTTTTGCTGTAGATGAGATTCCTGAGAAAAAGAAAGGGGCCATCGGTGTCCGCGGTATGAAATTATCCGACGGCGATCTGGTGGAAAATGTGTATTACACCAAAAACGCCTTGGAAACCACCATTGAATACAAGGGAAAAGAACTTGTCTTAAACAATCTGAAGCTCGGCAAGCGTGACAGCAAGGGAACCAAGGTCAGAGTATAGAGAAACGGAGAAGAAAACATATGAGAGTAATTGCAGGAACCGCAAGAAGTCTGCCGTTAAAGACCCCGGAGGGCATGGATACCAGACCTACAACCGACCGGATCAAAGAAACTCTTTTTAATATGCTGCAGACTTATATTCCGGACTGTGTGTTCGTGGATATTTTCAGCGGAAGCGGCGGCATTGGCATTGAAGCCTTAAGCCGCGGCGCCAGAAAAGCTTATTTTATCGAAAATGCGCCTAAAGCACTGGCATGTATCGAGGATAATCTGGCATTTACGAAAATGAAAGATCGTGCTATCGTATTAAAGCAGGATGCCTGTGCCGGGCTGACCGGCATCTACGAAAAACATGTAGATGTGATCTTCATGGATCCACCCTACGATCAGGAGCAGGAACGCAGAGTTCTGGAACAGCTGCGTTATGCAAAATATGTATCGGGGGAAACGCTGATCCTCGTGGAGGCCTCTCTGCATACGGATTTTTCTTATGTAGAGGAGCTTGGGTTTGAAGTAACCCGTGAAAAAAAATACAAAACCAACAAGCATGTATTTCTTCGCAGGAAATAAATGCAGAACGGAGATTTTATGAAAAGGGCTGTTTATACCGGAAGCTTTGATCCTATTACCCACGGACATATGGATATCATCCGCCGGGCCTCGGAAATATTTGATGTTTTAATTGTCAGTGTTTTGAATAATAAAGAAAAGACACCGTTGTTTTCTGTAGAGGAACGTGTTAAGATACTAGAAGAAGCCACAAAAGATCTGCCTAATGTGCAGATTGACAGTTTCAGCGGCCTATTAGTAGATTATGCACAGGAAAAGGATCTGCATGTCATTGTACGGGGGTTGCGTGCCATTACGGATTTTGAGTACGAACTGCAGATGGCCCAGACCAACCGGATGCTTTCCCACGGCAAAATCGATACCGTTTTTTTAACAACCAGTCTGGAATACGCTTATTTAAGTTCCTCTGCCATCAAGCAGATTGCAAGCTTTGACGGAGACATCACACCCTGTGTTCCGGATTTTGTAGCTGATCTGATTTACGAAAAATATCGTCAGAAAAAGCTTTCAGACAATCGCAATGTGTAAATAAGGAGAGTTTCATGAGCAGTCGAATCGAACAATTAATTGATGAAATAGAAGATTATATCGAGAGTTGTAAGCCCAAGTTCATGTCCAGTACCGAGATCATTGTTAATAAGGATGAAATCGATGAATTGTTGCGGGAACTGCGCATGAAGACACCGGATGAGATCAAACGTTATCAGAAGATCATCAGCAACAAAGAGGCAATTCTGAACGATGCCAAGGCCAAGGCAGAAGCTCTGATCAATGAAGCAACCGTTCATACCAACGAACTGATCAATGAACATGAAATTATGCAGCAGGCATATGCCCAGGCCAACGAGGTGGTCACCATGGCCAGTAAACAGGCACAGGAGATTTTGGACAATGCCACCATTGAAGCCAATGAATTAAAATCCCAGGCAATGCAGTATATGGATGATATGCTGGCTCATCTGGAAAATATCATATCCGCTTCCACACAGCAGGCCAGTTCCAATTATGATACCCTGATCGGCAATCTGAATCAGTATCGGGATATTATCCAGTCTAACCGCAGTGAACTCCATCCGGTAGATGAAGACTTAGAGGGTATAGACAACGCTGACAAGGCCAGTGATGATTTAAATGTAATGTAATCATAAAACCAGTTTTCTGCCGAAAGCTGGTTTTTTAAAAATAAAGGAATTGACATAATGAAAGTTAGTAAAAAACAAAAAAGGCTGTTTGTCAGGACAATGATCTGTACGGTCAGTCTTGTCACAGCCTGTTTTTTTTGCAGTTCGCTGGAAGCTGCTGCGGCTCCGAGAGCACAGGAGACCGGAGAGAGGGTTACCATTGTCATCGATCCCGGACACGGTGGTGAAAATGAAGGAACCCTGGAAGGCATTGTCCAGGAGAAAAAAATGACCATGGTTACCGCCATGGCAATGTATGAAGAATTACTGAAATATGATAATGTGGATGTCTACCTGACCCATACGGAAGATGTCAATCTTTCTCTGGCAGACCGGGCACAGTTCGCTGAAGAGCGGAATGCGGATTTTTTATTCAGTATTCATTACAATGCATCCGTGGATCATGACCTGTTCGGTTCCGAAGTATGGATCTCTTCCGTACAGCCATACAATGCCTACGGCTATCAATTCGGCTGGGAACAGATGCAACAGATGAAAGATATGGGACTGTTCCTCCGCGGCGTCAAGACAAAATTAAAAAATAATGGAGACGATTATTACGGAATCATCCGGGAGTGCACCGCCCGATCAATTCCTTCCGCTATCATTGAGCACTGTCATGTCGACGAAAGTCGTGATACCCCTTATTGCCAGACCGAAGAGGATTGGAAACGTTTCGGCAGAGAGGATGCATTATCCGTTGCCAGATATTTTGGATTATCCAGCACAAGTCTGGGGGTAGATTACAGCAATGAAGCGAATAATCTTCCGGAAGTATCTCTGCAATCCATTCTTCCCGCTACGATCCGTGATCAGACTGAACCGGATGTCTGTGTACTGACATTGCAAAATGCGGATTACGACACCGGAGAGGTCACATTGGAAGTGACCGCGACGGACTACGATTGTCCCATGATGTATTATGATTACAGTACCGATGGAGGGAAGACTTATTCCGAACTGATCCCCTGGCCGGATCTGGATATCATGGCCGGTACTTATCCAGATACTTTTACCTTTTCCCTGTCCTTCACTAAGGGAGAAACACCGGTAATCACGGTGCGTGGATATAACCAGGCGGATCTGTTTACCGAAAGTGAACCGATTACTTTTGCCAAGTCTTTTGTCGATCAGGAGAAGGCTGCGGAAGAAGCAAGACAGGAAAGCCTGGCTGCAGAAGAGGCAGCGGCTTCCCGCAAATCGGACCCCCAGGTGACCGACGTTTACGGTTCGGTGATCACCATGGCTGATGCAGCCGGGGATACAGGATCATCCTCTGAAGGCAAAAAGGAAGTAAATTTCGGAGTGTTCCTGGTCATATGTATCGTTCTGGTGGTATTACTTCTGATGGTCTTTCTACTGTATCAGATCCAACAGAGCAGGCACCGGAAACGCAGACGGAAGGCTCAGCGCAGAAATGTGTCCGGGCGCAACAGGAACCATCCCAGATAATAAAGTGCTGTAAGTCCGGTAAGAAACATTTTATGAAAAAAATATCCGGTCAGAGATAAACCGGTATTTCGGATACAGCTTCCGGTCTGGGCCAGGCAGCAAAGTCCTCCGGCAGGTAGCAGCAATAACGTATAAAGAGGCCATCGATCCCCCAATATGCTTAACCCTCCGCTGATCTCCAAAAGCGGAGCACAGACACGACCATCCGGAAGAAAGATCCCCGGCAGCAGATTTAGCAGATTGAAGAAGATCATATAACCTCCCAGCTGTAAAATATTTCTGCCGGCAGCATACACTGCTTCATCCAATGCTTCCAACAACGGCATAACAGGTGTTCCACCGGCTGACACTGTGAAAATTGTCTGTGACATCGGAATTTTCCTGCGATATACTGTATAACGCAGAAGGATACCGTACCCCAGTGGAATACCATACATTCCGAATAAATAGGGCAGGATTGATTCCCGGTGCAGCAGAGGCAGAACAAATCCAAGAAAATATACCGGTCCAAGATTGTTACAGAAGGACAGCAGATATTGTCCTTCCGTTACAGAAAGTTCCTGTCTGTCGCGAAAATCAGCAATGGTACGGGCTCCCATGGGAAATCCGCACAGAAATCCCATCAGGATCACATAGGTTCCAGGTCTGGACAGACGAAATATTTTTTCAAACAAAGGTTGTACCGGTCGGATCAGACTGTTTACCAGTCCCATGCGGATCAATGTTCCCGACAGGATCATAAACGGAAGAAGCACCGGCACCATTTTTTCATACCAAAGTTCCAGTCCCAAGGCAGCATATGCAAGGCTTAAGGAAGAATGTGTCAGGATGCAGCAGGTCATTACAACAAAAAAACAGATTCCGGATATTTTTTTCATAGCAGACTGCCTTGCAGAGTTTGTATACTATATGCCGGAAAAAGAATTTTAAGTCTTAAGAAAGAGATCAGTGTCCATGCGATTGGATAAATTTTTATGTGATAATAATATAGGCACCAGAAGCCAGGTAAAGGAATACATCAAAAAGGGACAAGTGGCGATAAACGGTCAGATAGTCAAAAAGCCGGAGACAAAGGTCAATGAAGATACCGACATTGTCATTTGTCAGGGGAAAGAAATCCATTATCAAAAATATGTCTATTACATGTTAAATAAACCGGAGGGTGTCGTATCCGCCACCAATGACAATACTGCACCCACCGTGGTGAGTCTCCTGACGGTACCGGAGCAGAAGGAGCTGTTCCCGGTAGGACGTCTGGATAAAGATACTACCGGGTTGTTGCTCTTAACCAATGACGGCGCTCTGGCCCATGATCTGTTGTCGCCGAAAAAGCATGTGGATAAAACATATCGTGTAAGGCCGGAAAAGCCGCTTTCCGCAGAAGATATCCACCGTCTGGAATCCGGTCTTGAAATCGGAGACGACAAACCGACGTCTCCGGCGAAAGCCGTACTTACCGAAGACGGAGACCTGTTGCTGACCATTCACGAGGGTCGCTTCCATCAGGTAAAACGCATGTTGCAGGCCATAGGTAATCAGGTACTTACTTTAGAGCGTATCCGTTTCGGCTCGCTGTCCCTGGATCCTGCTCTTTCCAGAGGAGATTACCGGGCGTTGACTGAAGAAGAAATCAAACACTTACGAATAAAGGAGTAAATTTTAATGCAATTCAAAAGAATGTTTTCCACAGATGCCTACAAAGGGACCAGCGGATATCTCCGCACCCAGAAAAATTATGAAATTTTACGAACGGTGCTTTATTTTGCCATTTCCCTGTCTCTGTTTATTGCCGGATGGGTCACTACCGGCAGTCGGGAGAATCTTCTGACCATCGTAGCGGTACTGGGATGTCTTCCGGCATGCAAAAGTCTGGTGGAGATGTTTATGTTCTTACGCTATAAGGGGTGTAACGAACAGGATGCTGCGCAGATTGCCGCACATACCGACGGCCTTACCGGACTCTATGATATGGTGTTTACCTCCTATGAGAAAAATTATGTGATTCATCACATGACCATCTGCGGCAACACTCTCTGCGGATACACGTCCGATCCGAAGTTCGCAGAACAGGCCTTTTATAAACACATTCAGGATATTCTGAAAAAGGATAATTACAGAGAAGTCACTGTGAAAATTTTTCATGATCTTGACAAGTATCTGAAGAGATGTGAACAGTTAAAAGACCTTCCCGCACAGCCGGAACTGACAGGCGGAATCTGTCAGACATTAAAAAGCGTATCTCTGTAAAATACTTTTGAAAAGAGGGATTTTTATGCAGCAACTCACCATTGGTAAAAATCAGGCTGGCCAACGTCTGGACAAATTTCTGAAAAAAGCATTTCCAAACGCCGGTACCGGATTTTTATATAAGATGTTACGCAAAAAAAATATTACATTGAATGGGAAAAAAGCAGAAGGAAAAGAAATTCTTGCCCAGGGAGACGAGATAAAATGCTTTTTCTCGGAGGAAACGTTTGCCTCGCTGTCCGGCACCGAGAATAGAGAAACCACTTCTGACTACCGTAAAGCTTACTGTTCCCTAAAGGATATCAGTGTTCTCTATGAGGATGAAGATATTCTGTTGCTGAATAAACCCGCCGGGGTTCTGACGCAGAAGGCGAAACCGGAGGATCTATCCCTGAATGAATGGCTGATCGGACATCTGCTGGCTACGGATGCCATCACTGAGGCCGATCTCGCCACTTTTCATCCATCTGTCTGTAACCGCCTGGACCGCAATACCAGCGGAATCGTATTATGTGGTAAGACGTTATCCGGTTCCCAGGCTCTCAGCCGTATCATCAAGGATCGTACGATAAAAAAATATTATCAGACAATCTGCAAGGGCAAAATTGTACAGGAGAGTACCCTGGAGGGTTATCTATATAAAGAGGAAAGTACCAATACCGTAAAGGTTTATGCTGATCCGTCGGAGGCTCCCGCTGAGGCTTCCTATATCCGTACCATTTATATGCCAAATGCCGTGGCAGGAGATTTCACGTTGTTAACCGTAGAACTGGTCACCGGCAAGACACACCAGATCCGTGCCCACCTGGCCGGCACCGGGCATCCGTTGTTAGGAGATACCAAATACGGAGACAACAAATTAAACAGGAGAATGCAGTCGGAATACTCTCTGCATCATCAGCTTCTGCATGCCGGAAGGATCTGTTTTCCGAAAGAGGCAGAAGGACCTCTTGCCAAAGTAAGCGGACAGACTTTTACCGCACCACTTCCCCATAAATTTGCAGAAATCTTACAGGCTCTGAATCTGGCTCCTGACAGTGCCTGTTAGAAAGGAGCCCTAACAAATGGCAACATGGAATACGAGAGGACTCCGGGGATCCACACTGGAAGACATGGTCAACCGTACTAATGAAAAATACGCGGAGGCCGGACTGGCGTTGATACAGAAGATTCCTACTCCCATTACCCCCATCAAAATGGATAAAAACAGCCGGCAGATCACACTGGCTTTTTTCGAACAGAAGAGTACCGTAGACTACATCGGTGCCGTGCAGGGAATCCCTGTATGCTTTGATGCCAAGGAATGTGCCGTGGATACTTTTTCCCTGCAGAATATTCATCCTCACCAGGTAGAATTTATGCGGCAGTTTGAAAAACAGGGTGGCATTGCTTTTTTCCTGATTTTCTACAGTCATAAGGACCTGTTATACTATCTTCCTTATGAAATGCTCCGGTTTTTCTGGGACAGAGCACAGGAAGGCGGCCGGAAAAGCTTCCGGTTCGAAGAATTAAATCCGGAATATATCCTTCCGAAGCATCAGGGAATTCTGGTTCCCTATCTGGATATTTTGAAAAAAGATCTGGAAGATCGGGAAGAATAAATTTCTTGACATCAGAGAAGCCACCTAGTATACTACAAATAGTTTCACGTACTACTATGGTAGCACGTTAGCTTACTAAAGTATATAAAAGCATATAAAGCAGAGGATGTTATTATGAACAACAGACTTTTACATACCCCGGAAGGTGTCCGGGATATTTACGGAAAAGAATATGCCAGGAAACTGGCTGTGGAGCAGAAGCTGCAGAATGCTATTCATTGTTTTGGATATGAAGATATTCAGACACCTTCCATCGAGTTTTTCGATGTTTTCTCCAAGGAGATCGGCACCACGCCCAGCAAAGAGCTTTACAAGTTTTTCGACAAAGAAGGAAATACCCTGGTGCTGCGTCCGGACTTTACCCCGTCCATTGCCCGTTGTGCCGCAAAGTATTTCATGGAAGAAAAAGTACCTCTTCGTTTCAGCTATAACGGCAATACCTTCACCAACACTTCCAATCTACAGGGGAAATTAAAAGAAGTGACCCAGATGGGAGCGGAACTCATCGGTGATCCTTCGGTGGAGGCAGATGCGGAAGTCATCAGTATGGTGATCGAAGCGCTGAAGAGCACAGGACTGACAAGATTTCAGGTAACCATAGGAGAAGTGGACTATTTCCGTGGCCTCTGTGAAGAAGCAGGTCTGGATGAAGATACGGAAAAAGAACTCCGTTCCTGCATCTCCGGCAAGAATTTTTTCGCTGCGCAGGAACTTCTGGAACAGAAGCAGATTCCGGAACCTTATCACAGCATTTTATTAAAGCTGGCGGATATGTTTGAAAACATAGAATCTCTGGAGGATGCAAAATCACTGGTGAAAAATGAACGTTCCTTACAGGCGATCGCAAGACTTGAGAAATTAAAAAAACGCCTGGAGCAATACGGTGTAGTGGAATATATTACCTTTGATCTCGGGATGCTCAGCAAATATCAATATTATACCGGTGTTGTATTTAAGGCTTATACATATGGCATCGGTGATGCCGTGGTAAAGGGCGGTCGTTATGACAACCTGCTTAGAAAGTTCGGTAAAGATACGGCAGCTATCGGTTTTGTCATCGTTATTGATGATCTGCTGGAGGCTTTATCCCGTCAGAAAGTAGTGATTGATGTTCCCGCTTCCGGCCAAATTTTGTATTACAGGGCAGGAGACGAGACGGATTATCTTGCAAAGCTTGCTGAGGCTGCAAAATTACGTAAAAAAGGCATTCCCACCGTACTTTCCCCCGACATCACTGAGAACGAGGAGGCAGACCAGTAATGAGTGAAGAAAGATATCTTACGTTTGCTCTGGGAAAGGGCAGACTTGCCAAAAAGACACTGGAACTTTTCGAGCAGATCGGTATTACCTGCGACGAAATGAAAGATAAAGATACCAGAAAACTGATATTTGTCAATGAAGAATACAAATTGCGCTTTTTCCTGGCTAAAAGCCCCGATGTTCCCACTTATGTCGAATACGGTGCTGCGGATATCGGTGTGGTTGGTAAAGATACGATTTTGGAAGAGAATCGTAATGTCTACGAAGTCCTGGATCTTGGTTTTGGCAAATGCCGTATGTGTGTCTGCGGTCCCGCTTCCGCAGGAGAACTTTTAAAGCATCATGAGAGGATCCGGGTAGCCAGCAAATACCCTAATATCGCCAGAGAATATTTTTACAATAAAAAGCATCAGACAGTAGACATTATCAAGTTAAATGGCTCTGTGGAGTTAGGTCCTCTGGTAGAGTTATCCGATGTCATCGTGGATATTGTGGAGACCGGTTCCACCTTAAAAGAAAACGGTTTGGAAGTTTTGGAAGAGGTATGTCCTTTGTCCGCCCGCATGATCGTCAATCCGGTAAGCATGCAGATGGAAGCCGACCGTATCCGCAAACTGGTGGGGGCAATCCGCGAGCAGTTAAAAATACAGTCGTAACCAGATTAATCAGAAAATAGAGCAGATAAATCACAGCATATTGATTAGGAGAGTACCGTTATGAGAATCGTAGCATTGGATAAAGAATCAAAACAGAGTATTTTGAACGACCTCTTAAAGAGAAGTCCGAATAACTACTCTCAGTACGAAAGCACCGTGAATCAGATCATTGACAGAGTTCGTGCCGAGGGTGACAAGGCTTTATTCGATTATACCCTGCAGTTCGATAAGTTTATTTTAACCGCAGAAAACATTCGTGTCACGAAGGAGGAGATTGCGGAGGCTTATACGCAGATGGATGAAAACCTGATCGATGTGATCCGTCAATCCGCAGAGAATATCCGCGCTTTTCACCAGAAACAGCTTCGTAACAGCTGGTTCGATGCCAAGCCCGACGGTACGATCTTAGGTATGAAGATTACCGCCATTGAGAGGGCGGGTGTCTATGTTCCCGGTGGAAAAGCCGCTTATCCTTCCAGTGTATTGATGAATGTGATCCCTGCGAAAGTAGCCGGTGTAGATGAGATCATTATGACCACCCCTCCCGGAAAAGACGGTAAAGTCAATCCCGGAACTCTGGTAGCCGCAGATATCGCCGGTGTGGATACCATCTATAAGGTTGGCGGAGCACAGGCCATCGCTGCCATGGCATTCGGAACTGAGTCCGTACCTAAGGTTGACAAGATCACCGGTCCCGGCAACATCTTTGTAGCCCTTGCCAAAAAGGCAGTCTATGGCTATGTGAGCATTGATTCCATTGCCGGACCCAGCGAGATTCTGGTATTGGCGGATGAGACTGCTACCCCCAGATACGTTGCGGCAGATCTTCTGTCCCAGGCAGAGCATGACGAGCTTGCAAGTGCTATTCTGATCACGACTTCTAAGGAGCTTGCCGAGAAGGTATCCGAGGAAGTGGACGGTTTTGTCAAAGTCTTAGAGCGTGCTCCCATTATTCAGAAATCACTGGATAACTACGGATATATATTGCTGGCTGAAAGTATGGAAGATGCCATTGATGCAGCAAATGCCATTGCTTCCGAGCACCTTGAGATCATTACGAAAAATCCTTTTGACACCATGACACGTATCCGCAACGCCGGTGCCATTTTCTTAGGAGAGTATGCTTCCGAGCCTTTAGGAGATTATTTTGCAGGTCCGAACCACATCCTGCCTACCAACGGTACAGCAAGATTTTTCTCACCGGTAAATGTAGATGATTTCATCAAGAAAACCAGTATCATTTCTTATTCCAGACAGGCTCTGGAGAAAGTACATACACAGATCGAGACTTTTGCGAAGAGCGAAGGCTTGACCGCACACGCAAACAGTATTAAAGTGAGATTTGAAGATTAGGAGATACTATGGAACGAAAAGCATCTGTGAACCGAACAACAAAAGAGACCGATATTGCCATTACCCTGAATCTGGATGGCAGCGGAAAAGCAGATCTGTCTACCGGCATCGGATTTTTTGACCATATGCTGGATGGCTTTGCGAGACACGGCTTTTTTGATCTGAACTGCAAGGTAAAGGGAGACTTACAGGTGGATGGCCACCATACGGTGGAGGACACCGGTATCGTCTTAGGCGAAGCCATCAAAAAGGCAGTGGGAGATAAGAAAGGAATCAACCGTTACGGTTATTTTATCCTGCCCATGGATGAAGTGCTTGCCTTGTGTGCCATTGACTTAAGTGGTCGCCCTTATCTTAATTTTGAATGTGAATTCACGGTGCCCAAGGTAGGTGAACTGGATACCGAGCTGGTGAAGGAATTTTTCTATGCTGTATCTTATAGTGCCGGAATGAATCTACATATCAAAATGTTGTCCTCCGGTAACAATCATCACATGATCGAGGCAATATTCAAGGCATTTGCCAAAGCACTGGATCAGGCCGTTTCCTATAATCCGAAGGTAACGGATGTATTAAGTACCAAAGGAAGTCTGTAAAAAATACGTGCCTGTGGTCCGTACCCTGCAGGCATAGAAAACGCGAGGATTACTATGATCATCAAGAAATTTGTTCCCTGTATTTATTTATATCATGAGCATGCGGTGAGAAACCTTACGGATACCACCATCGTGGATACCGACCCGGTACGTCTGGCAGATTATTATTGTGAGCACAATGCAGATGAATTGATCGTATTCGATATGTCCGAAGGAGACGCCGAGCATGAGGCAGCGTTGGATATCATTAAGGAAATCTGCGCCAAAGCGGAAGTGGATGTCATCGGTGCCGGCAATGTAAAGCGCATGGAGGACATTAAGAAATTACTTTATGCCGGATGTAAAAAAGCGGTTCTCGACTATGAGAAAGAGAGTAATATTGAGATCACGGAAGAAGTCTCCCTGAAATTTGGCAAGGAGAAGATACTGATCTCCTATAATGATCCCGCCGTTCTGGAATTACATAAAGATAAAATTGAAAAGTATATCTCTGCCATGATCCTGATGAATCCTCACCAGATCCGGGAGACGCAGAGTATTCTGTCCCTTCCTTTTTTTGTGCAGATCAATCAGGTAGCATTAAACAAGCTGTTAGAGATCTTCGCATATGAAAATGTATGTGGTGTCACCGGTAATACCATCAATGACAATGTGAAAGAAATCGTTGCCCTGAAGGATCTGTGCCGGGAAAATGATCTTCCCATTGAATCCTTCCAGGCTGCTTACAAGTGGGAAGATTTCAAGAAAAACAGTGACGGCATGGTACCTGTTATCGTGCAGGATTACCGTACTCAGGAAGTTCTGATGATGGCTTACATGAATGAGGAAGCTTATGAACAGACTCTGAAGCTTGGTAAAATGACTTACTACAGCAGAAGCCGTCAGGAATTGTGGCTGAAGGGTCTCACCAGCGGACATTACCAGTATGTGAAGGAACTGGTGGCTGACTGTGATATGGACACAATCCTTGCTAAGGTATCACAGATCGGTGCTGCCTGTCATACCGGCAGCAAGAGCTGTTTCTTTAACGAGATCACAAAAAAGGATTACGAAGAAAGCAGCAACCCCTTACAGGTATTCGAGGAAGTATTCGATGTGATCAAGGATCGCAAGGTCCACCCCAAGGAGGGTTCCTATACCAATTACCTGTTCGACAAGGGCATTGACAAGATTCTCAAGAAACTGGGCGAGGAGGCGACTGAGATTGTGATTGCCGCCAAAAATCCTAACCCCAATGAGGTCAAATATGAGATCAGTGATTTCCTGTATCATATGATGGTACTGATGGCAGAAAAAGATGTCACCTGGGAAGAAATCACTACAGAGCTTGCAAATCGTTAACCGCATTTTCCATCCAGGTCTCGATATATGTTCCGTAATCTACCTCCGTAACGTAAGACAGCACCTGATCCATGGACAGACCGGCAAAGCTTTTATTTTCCCGGTCCAGCAATATCACTGTAAGCAGTAATACTCCGGCCAGAGCAAGACGGATTCTGAAAGTCCCGGTATGAGAACTACCGGAACCACTGGATTCTTCCTGCTCCGGCCTTATTTCTGTCTGTCTGCGCATTTGCTGCAGCAGTTGTGCTGTATTCTTATCATCCAATGGTTCCAAAAAATCCCTCCTCTATAAGACCATGCTCTGCAGTTTATATTTATGTACCTTTTGGTACTGGCAGAACTGTTTTTTTTAAGGTATAATGATGTATTGAATAGTTATTAGCAATTTGAGAGAGATCATTATAATAATCATTTGAGGTAATTATGAACGAAAAATTAGCATTAAGCGATGATATTCTGATGAAGATTGAGAAACCTGCCCGTTACATCGGCAACGAAGTGAACGCGGTGGTGAAGGACCTAAATAACATTGATGTCCGTTTTTGTATGTGCTTCCCCGATGTCTACGAGATCGGCATGTCCCATTTGGGCATTCAGATCCTGTATGGCATGCTCAACTCCTGGGACGATGTCTGGTGTGAGAGAGTCTATTCTCCCTGGGTAGATTTAGATGCCATCATGCGTAAGGAAAATATCCCTCTGTTTGCCCTGGAGAGCCAGGATCCGGTAAAGGATTTTGATTTTCTGGGAATCACCATCCAGTACGAAATGTGTTATACGAATATATTGCAGGTCCTGGATCTGGCGAAGATCCCGCTGCTTGCAAAGGAACGTGGGGATGATTGTCCCATTGTCATCGGTGGCGGTCCCTGCACCTATAATCCGGAACCCATTGCAGACTTTTTCGATATCTTCTATATCGGTGAAGGCGAGACCCAGTATCGTCCACTGATCGATCTGTATAAAAAGTGCAGAGAAGAGAAGGTGGGAAGAGAGGAATTCTTACGCCGTGCTGCGAAGCTGCCCGGCATGTATGTTCCCAGATTCTATGAAACTACTTATCATGAGGACGGCACCATCGCTTCCTTCCGGCCGACCGAAGAGGGGATTCCCGCTACGATCCGCAAGGAACTGGTGACGGATATGACGGACAGTTTTTATCCTATGAAGCCCGTGGTACCTTATATTAAGGTCACGCAGGACAGAGTGGTCTTAGAGATTCAGAGAGGCTGTATCCGCGGATGCCGTTTCTGCCAGGCGGGGCAGTTGTATCGTCCGGTCAGAGAGCGCGATGTGGAAGTATTGAAAAAATACGCCATGGAAATGCTGAAAAATACCGGTCACGAGGAGATCTCCTTAAGTTCCTTAAGCTCCAGTGATTATAGCAAACTGCCGGAGCTGATCGATTTCCTGATGGAAGAATGTGACAAGAGACATATCAATATCTCTCTGCCGTCCTTACGTATCGATGCCTTTTCCCTGGATGTCATGAGTAAGGTGCAGGATGTGAAAAAATCCAGTCTGACCTTTGCTCCGGAGGCCGGCAGCCAGAGACTGCGTGATGTCATCAATAAAGGACTCACCGAGGAAGTGATCCTTCAGGGTTCTGCGCTGGCTTTCGAGGGCGGCTGGACCAGAGTCAAGCTGTATTTCATGCTGGGACATCCCACCGAGACCGAGGAGGATATCCGCGGCATCGCCGAGCTGTCCAATAAGATCGCAGCCACTTTCTTCGATACGGTGCCGAAGGAGAAACGTGTCAACGGCAGAGTACAGATCGTTACCAGTACTTCCTTCTTCGTACCGAAGCCCTTTACTCCATTCCAGTGGGCACCCCAGTGTACCAAGGAAGAATTCGTGGAAAAGGCATATCTGACCAGAAAAGCCATCTCCGAACAGTTGAACCAGAAGAGTATCAAGTACAACTGGCACGAAGCGGATGTCAGCGTCTTAGAAGGTGTGCTGGCAAGAGGCGACAGGAGATTGTCCCAGGTGCTTTTATATGTTTATCACAAGGGCTGCTTCTACGATGCCTGGAGCGAATACTTCCACAATGATGTCTGGATGGAAGCTTTCGCTGCCTGCGGTCTGGATCCGGATTTCTATTCCCACAGAGAACGACCCTTGGACGAGATCCTGCCCTGGGATTTCCTGGACTGCGGTGTCTCCCGTTCTTTCCTGGAGAGAGAATGGCAGAAGGCGAAAAATGAGACGATTTCCCCGAACTGCAAACAGGCATGTCAGGGCTGCGGTGCTGCCAGATTCGGATGCGGTATCTGCGTAGAGCCCAGAGACTGATCGTACGAGACACACCCTTATGGCACGTTATTGAATGTTGAAGAATAAGAAGAAAGGGAATTGCAGGTCTTTCAAGAAAGACCGCATAGAAATCTGACAGAAATTATGAAATTAAGAATTAAATTCAAAAAATACGGACCGGTACGTTTTATCGGTCATCTGGATGTGATGCGCTTTTTCCAGAAAGCCAACCGCAGAGCGGAGCTGGATGTAGCATACACCGGAGGCTTCAGCCCGCATCAGATCATGTCCTTCGCCGCACCCTTAGGCGTGGGACTGACCAGCAACGGAGAATATATGGATCTGGAAGTACATTCCCTGACTTCCTGCGAGGATGTTAAGACACGGCTCAATGCCGCATCTGTACCCGGCATTGAGATCACTTCCGTGAAGATCCTGCCGGATAAGGCGGGCAATGCCATGGCAAGTGTGGCTGCCGCCGGATATACCGTAACCTTCCGGGAGGGCAGAGGTCCTCATTTTGATCTGGCACCTGCAGTGGAACGCTTCCTTAAAAAGGACGAGATCCTGATCACCAAGGAGACCAAAAAAGGCAGCCGGGAAATCAATTTAAAAGAAGGCATCTATGAGCTGAAAGCCGTGGATGGTAACAGCCTGTATCTGTTGGTAGATGCATCCAGCGCCGGCAATATCAAGCCCATTCAGGTAGTGGAGGCATTATTTGTGGAAAATGGAGCCCCCCTCCCTGAGAATGCCCTTATGGTCAACAGAGAAGAGACCTATTTAAGAAGCGATGCCGGAGAACTGCTTCCCTTAGACGCCATCGGTTATGACAGCGAAGAAGCTTACAAAGCGGCTTCCGGAGATGCCGAATGAGCCGCAGTCTCACCGGCGGCAGACCGGCAAGAGAAAAAGAAATCAATGAGATCCGTAAGAGCACGGACTGTACCACCGGAAAAATGATCTTTACGAAGCTTCGGGATAAAAAGGTAGCATTGCTTGTGAACTCCGGCGGAATTGCCGCTGTGCGGGTGTTGCGTTCGAATGCAAGTAAGATCGGCGGAATCTACCTTGGAAAAATACAGAATGTGGCGAAAAACATCGATGCCTGCTTCGTGGAGATTGCCCCCGGGGAACTATGCTTTCTGCCAATGCGGGAAGCAGGTACGGCATATCTTACGAACAGACAGCCGGACGGAAGCTTAAAAGCCGGAGATGAACTGGTGGTCATGGTCACCAGAGATGCCCAGAAGACAAAGCGGGCTTCCGTTACCACAGATCCTTCCCGGATGAAGCAACAGCTTGTTAAAAACGGAGCCACCCCTGAGAGCGCATCTGAAGCCCTTCAGAGCCTTTTAAATCAGGCAATCCATAAAGTATGCCTTACCTGTCTTCTTGCGCCTTCTGAAGCCATCTACGAGGCATTGGAACAGTTGGCAGATCCATCGGAATACAGTGAAGTCCTTACGGACGACCCTGAGATCTTCCACAAGCTTTCTGAAAGCAGTCATCCGCTTTTACAGCAGAAGAACCTCCGGTTGTATGATGATCCTGCCATTTCCCTGCGTCTTTTATATTCTCTCGAAAAGGGGATGGATGAGGGACTGGATACGAGAGTCTGGCTGAAATGCGGCGGATATCTGGTCATTGAGCCTACGGAAGCCATGACAGTCATCGATGTCAATTCCGGCAAAAATGAATCTAAGAAGATGGGAGAAGAGACCTATTATCAGGTCAATGCCGAAGCGGCAGAAGAGGTTGCAAGACAGTTGCGTCTGCGGAATCTGTCCGGTATCATCATTGTAGATTTTATTAATATGTCAGAAAAGGAAAATCGTCAAAAACTTTTGGAATACCTGAAAATGCTGACCGCACAGGATCCTCAGCATCCCCGGATCGTGGATATGACACCACTTGGTCTAGTGGAGATCACCCGTAAAAAGTCGCATCCCACCCTGGCAGAACAATGGAAAAAAATATAAGAACCTGCTTATAAACCAGTCAACACTCGTTTGGCTGGTTTTTTGTTATATTTCACAATTTCAGGAAACTCTTTTTAGTAAAAACGTTTCTTGAATATTCCCTGTTAAAATGCTACTCTTTTATCATAGGAAACGCGATTTTGTATTTGAGTTTCCAAAGAAGTACAGAAACAATTCTAATCTAAAGACGGAGGAACACCTATGGATACCACAGATGCTCTGCAAAAAAACATTTTGGATGCCACCCTTCGTGTCTTCGATCGGAAAGGGCTGAAGTTCACGATGGATGACCTGGCAAAGGAACTTTCCATCAGCAAAAAGACCATCTACACCGTCTATGACGATAAAGAAGCACTGTTCCTTGCCATGGTAGATTATATTTTTGATTCGATCAAGGAAAGCGAACAGATGATCCTGACGGATCCTGCGCTGGGAACCATCGAAAAGCTGCATCGCATCTTAGGTGTCCTGCCGGAAGGCTATCAGAATATTGACCTCAGAAAGCTGTATTCTCTACGGGACAAATATCCTAAGATCTACCATAAAGTGGAGCTTCGCTTAGAGACCGGCTGGGAGCCTACGATCCAGCTGATCGAGACAGGCATGGCAGAGGGCAGTATCCGCCCGGTTCCCATCTGCCTGGTGAAAATGATGCTGGAAGCCTCCATTGAGCAGTTTTTCCAAAGAGATATCCTCGCGCAGAACCGTCTGACTTATGTGGACGCCTTAAACGAGGTCGTAACTATTCTCATGTACGGAATCACACAGAGGCAGTAAATACACAGGCAAAAAAGGAGAATAACTTATGACACATAGATTTTACTTAAACGACGACTGGCTGTTCACTGAACAGTTTGAGGACAGTTTAGCGGCACCGGAATATCCGGAAAACACACTGCAGCCGGTACGTCTGCCGCATACCTGTAAGGAGACCCCATTTCATTATTTTGATGAATCCCTCTACCAGATGGTCAGCGGATACAGGCGCCATCTCCTGATTCTAAAGGACTGGCAAGGGAAACAGATCCTGCTTACTTTTGAGGGAGCTGCCCATGACAGTACTGTATTTTGCAATGGGAAAAAGGTGGGAGAGCATCACTGCGGTTACACTGCATTTACTGTAGATTTAACAGACAATGTACTCTATGGACAGGATAATCTGCTCTGTGTCCGCTTAGACAGCAGAGAGAATTTAAACGTTCCGCCTTTTGGCTATGTGATCGATTATATGACCTATGGCGGTATCTACCGGGATGTCCGGCTGGAAGTAAAGGAAAAAGTCTCCCTTTCGGATATCTTCGTCCATACAGCGATAGATTTCAGATCGTCTCCCGTGACAGCTCAGATCACCTCAGAGATCACGCTTACTGAAAGTGATGATAACGTGACCATCCGACAGTACTACATGCCCAAAAGTACCGCAGCCGCGCAGGAATCCTGGAGGCTTTTGTGCGAGCAGACTGTTTCTACGGATGTTTCCTGCGACAAGGAGTTCTCCCTCACGGCAACCATTACCGCTCCTCTGTTATGGGACACCGAAGAAGCTAATCTCTATATTTTAAAGACACAGCTATATCAGGATAATACGCTCCTGGATGAGACCGAGACCACGTTTGGTATCCGGGAAGCAGTATTTAAAAAGGACGGCTTTTATCTTAATGGCAGGAGGTTGCGGATCCGCGGCTTAAACCGCCACCAGAGCTTCCCTTATGTGGGATATGCCATGCCTAAGAGCATGCAACGTTTGGATGCGGATCTTCTGAAAAAGGAGTTGGGTTTAAATGCCGTAAGGACTTCCCATTATCCCCAAAGCCATTATTTTTTAGAGCGCTGTGATGAGCTTGGACTTTTAGTATTCACAGAATTCCCCGGCTGGCAGCATATCGGAGATGATTCCTGGAAAGCACAGGCGGTGGCAAATGCCGAAGACATGATCCGGCAGTACCGTAATCATCCCTCCATCATTTTATGGGGAATACGCATCAATGAGTCACCGGATGACGATGCTTTTTACGAAAAGACCAATGCCGTGGCACATAAGCTGGATCCATCAAGACCTACCGGTGGTGTCCGTGCCATGAAAAAAAGTCATCTGTTAGAAGATGTCTATACGTATAATGATTTTCTGCACGACGGTGAGATGCCCGGCTGTGATCCGAAGAAAAAAGTCACATCCGATATGGAGAAGCCTTATCTGATCAGTGAGTATAACGGGCATATGTATCCCACAAAGGCCTTTGACAACGAAGAGCGCCGCAGTGAGCATGCGATCCGCCATGCCAATGTACTGGATGCTGTGGCAGGTCAGTCCGATATTGCCGGAAGCTTCGGCTGGTGCATGTTCGACTACAACACCCACAAAGACTTCGGAAGCGGTGACCGGATCTGTTATCATGGTGTCATGGATATGTTCCGGAATCCGAAGCTGGCATCAAATATCTATGCCTGTGAGCAGGAACAGACTCCTGTATTGGAGATCACTTCCTCCATGGATATCGGAGAGCATCCCGGCTGTAACCGCGGCAACATCTACATTCTGTCCAATGCAGACAGCGTGAAGATGTACAAAAACGACCGTTTTATCAAGGAATATCTGCCGGAAATGTCACCTTATAAGCACTTAAAGCACGGTCCCATCCTGATCGATGATTTTATCGGAGATTCTCTTGCACAGAACGAAAGATTCCGTCCGAAACATGCCAAGGAGATCACGGATGCCATGAATCTCGTAGCGCGAGGAAGCCTGAACCACATTCCAAAGAGATTATATCTTACGGCTTTAAAACTGCTTCTGATCTATCATATCGATTTTGCGGAAGTGACCAGACTGTATACGAAGTACATCGGTGACTGGGGCGGTACGGCTACCATATACCGGTTTGACGCTATCAAAGACGGCAAAGTCGTAAAATCCGTCACCAAAGAACCGGTTCGCGAAATCCGGCTGGAAGCAGAAGCGGATCATACCATTCTGACGGAACAGCACAGCTATGATGTGGCACTGGTGCGGATCCATGCAGTGGATGACCATGGAAATGTGCTTCCCTTTTATCAGGAGCCGGTTCGTCTGATTGCGGAAGGTGACATCTCCATCATCGGACCTGACACCATTGCTTTACAGGGAGGCATGGGTGGAACTTATGTTAAGAGTACGGGAAGATCCGGTCGGGGAGCTTTACTGTTGCAGTCACAGACGGCAGGGGAGATACGGATACCTTTTCAGATTAAGATTTAATGAGCCTCAAGGAAAAACAAGTGGCTGCAAAGCAGACATTTGTTTTTCTGGGCTCATTAGCGAACGAATATCCTGCGAAGCAGGATGCAGAGTGCGATAGCACGAATTCGTGAGCTTATGATATAACGATTTAATGGTTTCATTTGAGAGAAAGATTTCAAAGGATTTCAAAAGATTGCATAAGAAAGGATCAGGGTTACATTATGGGTTTAAGTGGAAAAGAAAAATTTTCTTATGGACTGGGTGCGGTAGGCAAGGATATGGTATATATGCTGTCTGCCAGCTATATTTTGTATTATTATCAGGATATTTTAGGCGTGAACGCCGTAGCCATGGGTATCATTCTGCTGGTTGCAAGAGTATTCGATGCGTTTAACGATCCCTTCATGGGTGTCATCGTGGCAAAGACCAGAACCAGGTGGGGGAAGTTCCGCCCCTGGCTGATGATCGGCACAGTGACCAATGCCGTTGTTCTGTATCTGATGTTCTCGGCACCACCTGCACTGGATGGCAATGGTCTGGTAGCTTATGCGGCAGTCACTTACATTCTCTGGGGCGTGACCTATACCATGATGGATATTCCCTTCTGGTCCATGATACCTGCATTTACTCACAGCGGAAAAGAACGTGAAGGATTGTCTACGCTGGGACGTTCCTGCGCCGGTGTCGGCTCTGCCATCATCACCGTGATCACCATGCTTTGTGTCAATGCCCTGGGCGGAGGAGAAGAGCGTGTCGGATTTTCCCGGTTCACCCTGATCATTGCTGTGCTGTTCGTGATATTTATTGCCATTACCTGTATTAATATCAAGGAAAAATCTACGGTAGATGTGGACGCACCTTCCATCGGTCAGATGTTCAAGGCGTTAATTCAGAACGATCAGGCGATGGCAGTGGTAATTACCATTGTACTGATCAACTGCGCAGTCTATACCACCTCCAACCTGGTAATTTATTTCTTCAAATACGATTTTGGCGGAGATACCTGGTATAATTCCTATACACTATTCAACACCTTCGGTGGAGCGGTACAGATTCTCGCCATGATGCTTCTGTTCCCGTTATTTCGTAAGTTTATGAGTACCATCCGGATCTTCTATGTCAGCTTCCTGATGGCAATTGCCGGATATGCTGTATTGCTTCTTTTAGGTTTTACGAATATGAGTACTGTATTTTTACTGTTCATTCCCGGCTTCCTGATCTTTGCCGCCAATGGTATGCTGACAGTACTGACTACTGTATTTTTAGCCAATACCGTAGATTACGGTCAATGGAAAAATCATCGCCGAGACGAGAGTGTCATTTTCTCCATGCAGACCTTCGTGGTAAAACTGGCTTCCGGTATTGCTGCGTTAGTGGCATCCCTGTGCCTGAACCTCTGCAACTTAAGCTCTGATACCAGCGATGCTGCGGCAGCGACAGGGGCTTCCGGAAGCTCTGTGGTAGGGCTTCGCATGACGATGGCGTTATTCCCCATTCTGCTCCTTGTCATCGGTGTCATTTTCTTTCATAAGAAATATCAGCTGACCGAGGAACGATTAAAAGAGATTCAGGAGGTTTAAAGCATGATTCAGATTGTAAAAGATACAGATACGAACCCATTGTTCTTTTTACAGACTGCCCACACAACCTACGGAATACGTGTCATGAATACCGGACATTTAGAACATCTGTATTACGGGGAGCGGATCACTGTGGTTTCACAGGATCCTTCCTCCTGTGCGCCCCTTGTCATACAGAGAGCCTTCGCTCCGGGCAACACCTGTACCTACGACAGGGAACATCCGCAGATCTCCATGGAAGATGTCTGCTTGGAGGTTGGTACGTTGGGAAAGGGAGATATCAGAGAACCTTTTCTGGAAGTCAGATTTGCCGACGGAAGTGTCACCTCTGACTTTACTTTTGATTCCTATGAAATTATTACTTTAAAGGAAAGAGAACAGTGCCTGCAGGATTCCGGACTTCCTCACAGTTATTCGGAAGCGGGAACTGATTCCGCGGAATGCCTTAAGATTGTTTTGCAGGATGTCACGAATCATTTGGAGTTCCAGCTGTTTTATACCGTATTCGAAGAATGTGATGTCATTACCAGGAGTGCACGGCTGATCAACCATAGTGACGCATCTGTCACCTTGGATCGATGCCTCAGTGCACAGTTAGATCTGACAGAGGATTATTCCGTGATCACTCATTTCAGCGGTGCCTGGGCAAGAGAGATGCACAGAGAACAGATTTCCTTACGTTCCGGCAAATTTATAAATGCGTCTTATACGGGAACCTCTTCGAACCGCTCGAATCCTTTTATGATCCTGGGACATAAGAACACCTGTGAGACTTTCGGCTCCTGTATCGGCTGCAATCTGATCTACAGTGGAAATCATTATGAAGCCCTTGAGAAAGACTCTTATGGGAAACTTCGCTTTGTAAGTGGGATCAATCCACAGAGCTTTTCCATGGAGTTGACTCCGGAAACGCATTTTGATACACCAGAGGCTGTTTTCAGCTATTCTTCGAATGGTTATGGCGGACTCAGCCGACAGTTACATTCCTTTATCAGAGAGCATATTGTGCGGGGTGTCTGGAAGAAAAGCCCCCGTCCGGTTCTGTTAAACAGCTGGGAAGCCTGCTATTTTAAGATTGATGAGAGAAAGCTGTTGCAGCTGGCAAAAGCGGGAGCAGGTGTTGGCATCGAACTGTTTGTCATGGATGACGGATGGTTCTTGGAACGAAATGATGACACCTCCTCCCTGGGAGACTGGGAACCGGATCCGAAGAAGTTGCCCGGAGGAATTGCTTCCCTCAGTAAAAAAATCAAAGCCCTGGGGATGGATTTCGGTCTCTGGGTTGAGCCGGAGATGATCAGTGAAAACAGCCGTCTCTATCAAGAACATCCCGACTGGGCAATGATGATTCCGGGACATCCCCACTCTGAGGGGCGCAATCAGCGCCTTTTGGATCTGTGCAATCCCGAAGTACAACAATATGTAATAGATTCCATGACGAAGGTATTTTCCTCCGGAGACATCCGTTATGTAAAGTGGGATATGAACCGCAATTTCAGTGATATTTATTCCCCTTATCTTCCTGCTGCGAAACAGGGAGAGACGGCACATCGTTATGTGCTGGGGCTGTATCACATTATGGATGAGCTGACCACACGTTTCCCTGAAATTTTGTTTGAAGGCTGCAGTTCAGGTGGAAATCGTTTTGATCTGGGAATATTAAGTTATTTCCCGCAGATCTGGGCGAGCGATAATACTGACGCACTGTGCCGTACCGGGATTCAGAACAGTTACAGCTATGGATATCCCTTATCGGTATTTACAGCACATGTATCATCCTGTCCAAATCATCAGACCTTAAGGATCACGCCCCTTGAGACCCGTTTTCAAGTGGCCTCTTTCGGAATCTTAGGGTATGAATGTAATTTAAAGGATCTGTCCGGAAGTGACCTAAGCGCTATCCGGGAGCAGATTGCACTTTATAAAAAATGGCGGGATGTTTTCCAGTTTGGATCCTTTTATCGTGGAGCAGAAAACGAAGATTCCGACTCGGAAACCTCATCCTGGACCTGCGTGTCCCCGGATGGCAGAAGAGCAGTGGGGCTGTTCTTCCGGCGCCTGACAACTCCAAACCAATCCCATGACTGGTATCGCCCGGTGGGGTTACTTCCGGATGTGAAATATCATTTCTACGGTAGGAATATCAAATACAATCTGAAAGACTTCGGGGACCTTGTGAACACCGTTTCTCCGATTCATATCAAGCAGGGATCCGCATTGCAGGAGATTCTTTCGCGATTTGTAAATATGGATGGGGAAAAAGAAGAACTGATTGCTTATGGAGATACCCTGATGCGTGCGGGAATTGCCCTGAAACCCGCTTTCGCCGGTACCGGATATAATTCCGACACCCGACTGTTCCCGGATTTTTCCTCCCGGATTTACTTTATGGAAGCAGTGGAATAAAATAATAATGCTTTTTTATGTACCGACCACTTTCGTTAGACCTGAAAACTAACGAGGGCGGTCGGTATTGTAATAATCAGAGAGAGATGATATTGTATATTATATAGATAGCTTAACAAATCGGAATTTATGGAGGAAAATTGTTTATGAAAAAGTTTAGAACCGTAGCATCTGTCATTATTATGGTCATTGCCGGAATAGTAGGTTTCTTCATTGGTGCTTTCTTGAATGAACCAATGGCTGGCACAATTCTGTTTTCAATGATTGCCGGAATTGCTTGCATTGTCTACGCCATAGATAATCATGAAGAATAGGGCAAATTCAAGTTTGTCGAGGAGTTGCCAGGTCAGGTGTCAAATAGATGAGGATGCAGAACCAACTATGCGCAAAAGACAAGTTTAACGAATAGTTCTATGGAGAGATGACTCTGTAACGCTTCTTAAAGCTTGTTTTGGCTGTTTTAGCAGATTTCCGCGGAATCCAACAATATGGTGAATGGGCCGTCATTTAGCAGGGATACTTTCATATCAGCACCAAAGATTCCTTTTTCTACCTTGGGAATACTTTCGCGGCACCTGCTGATGATATATTCGTACAGTTCATTCGCCATATCCGGTTTACCGGCGTTGATAAAGGACGGACGATTTCCTTTTTTGCAATCTGCGTACAGTGTAAATTGTGATACCAGCAACAATTCACCGCCCACAGCATGCAGATCCAGATTGGTCTTGCCCTGGGCATCTTCAAAGATCCGCAGACCAAGAAGCTTTTTAATCATTTTATCGGCAATTTCCCTGGTGTCTGTCTCAGCCACACCGATCAGCACCAGAAAGCCTTTGCCGATGCTGCCGGTTACCTCACCGTCTACCTTTACCTCTGCATGCTGTACCCGCTGTATTACAAATCGCATCTGTCTACTTCTCTCCTACGTTTTTCTCTTCTTGATCTTTTTTATTCTGCTCGAAATCAGCTTGATCTTTGATCTCATGATCCCTTTGCAGCCTGGAATCCAGCTGATGGAATCCTTCCTCATCAATATTCTTCAGATAAGAGTACTTTACAGTCTCTACCGGCAGATCCTTTTTTCGAAGGAAGGTATTGACTACTGCCTTAATCGCCGCATAAATTACCGCAAAAATGGGCACACCGACGATCATACCAAGGATTCCAAATAATCCTCCGAATACCGTGATCGCAAAAATAACCCAAAATCCCGTAAGTCCTGTGGAATCACCAAGAATCTTGGGGCCTAAGAAATTCCCGTCAAACTGCTGTAATACCAGAATAAACAGTACAAAATAAACACAGTTTAGCGGATGCATCGGGTCGACCACCAGGATCAGAATAGCACTGGGAATCGCTCCAAGATAAGGACCAAAGAAAGGAATAATATTCGTTACACCTACGATTACACTGACCAGAGCTGCATAAGGAGTCTGAAGTAAGGTGGTTCCGATAAAGCATAGACATCCGATAATAATGGAATCTACGATTTTACCGCCAATGAATCCGATAAAGGTATTGTGAGTAAAACGAAAACTTTTGATCAGTCGGTTGGCGGACTTCTGTTCAAAGAAAGCATATGCCATTTTCTTCGCCTGTCCGGCAAACTTTTCCTTGCTTGCCAGAACATAAATAGAAATAATAAATCCTATAATGAAATCCCACAGACCTTTCAGAATATTTATCACACTTAAGGATACTGTCATGATCACCTGACTGGTCTTGGTCAATACTGTATCATTTAACCAATTCTCCAGCTCTACGGAATATTTATCAATCAGAAAAGTAATCTGACTGCCCAATTCCGGATTATCATCCATGATCTTACTGATCCATTTTGTAAAATTGCTGATATAGGTATCAAAATTAGATGCAATGTTTACAATACTGGGAACAATCTGAGAAAGCATCATGGCAACCAGACTGTAGATCAGGGCAATAAACAAAAATGCTGTGATCAGAATACCGATTCCACGGACAATGGAATTGCGCTTCTTATTTTCCTTCACCTTCAGCTTCCGGCACAAAGGGAATAACAGCTTTGTCTCTATATAATTCAATACCGGAGTCAACAGATATGCCGTTACCAGACCATATAACACGGGCATAAGAATTCCTGTGATCGTATGGAATCCTGCTTTGATACTGTTTCCATGGAATAACAGATAATAGAAACAGATACTGGCTGCAATGGTCAGAAATGCGGTCAGACCCCAACGAAAATATTTATTGTTTTTAAAGTCGTATTTCATTTAACTACACCTTTCTTCATAAAATCTTATCTCTTTTAATATACTATGGTTTTGCACTCACCACAAGAAGAAATCTGTCGTTTTTGTTGAAAAAGAATTCCCGGCAGTATAAAATAGATACCAGTAAAAGAATGGAGATAACAATGACATTACAAAAAGTATTGAGCCGTGTCAGACAGGCTGTGGATGATTATCATATGATCGAAGAAGGTGACCGGATCGCAGTGGGGATCTCCGGCGGTAAGGACAGCCTTACTCTCCTGCTGGCTTTATATGAACTCAGCAAGTTTTATCCGAAGCATTTTACGCTTATTGCAGTAACAGTCGATCTTGGATTTCTCAATCTGAATCTGGATGAAATCCGTACTCTTTGTGCTGACAGAAACATCCCATATACCATAGTGGATACTTCTATTGCCCAAATCGTATTTGAAGATCGTAAGGAAGACAATCCCTGTTCCCTATGTGCCAAAATGCGAAAAGGTGCTCTGAACGATGCCATCAAGGCGGCTGGATGTAACAAGATTGCATACGCACACCATGAAGATGACGTGGTGGAGACTATGATGCTGTCCCTCTTCTATGAGGGTCGTCTGCATACATTCTCTCCGGTAACTCATCTGGATAAAACAGACTTGACCGTGATAAGACCTCTGATCTACATGAGGGAATCGGAAGTCATCGGCTTTGTGCACAAATATCAGATTCCTGTCGTAAAAAGTCCCTGTCCCGCCGACGGACATACCAGGCGAGAATATGTCAAAGAACTACTTGGGAAGCTTAACAGAGAGAATCCAGGTGTCAAGGATCGTATATTTACGGCAATTCAAAAAGGAAATATGGAAGGATGGACCGGTTACTTTGGCAGTCATTAAAGAAGAAAATTACCACGATGAACAAAATAAGAACAATATTCTGAAGCTTCGTAAGGTACTGGATACGCTTCCACCGTTCTGCAGGGATTTCTTTCGTGGGATTGAACCCTATACATCCACCAGAACCAGGCTTGCCTACGCTTATGACATTCGTCTCTTTTTTGAATTTCTTCATGAGACGAACAGCTTTTGTAAAAAAAGAGAGATTACCGAGCTGCCTTTGTCCGTTCTGGATATGGTACAACGGACGGATATCGAAGAATATCTGGACTATATGAGCCTGTATCAGAAGGACGGAAAAGATATCACCAACGAGGAACGCGGCAAGGCAAGAAAACTTGCCGCTCTTCGGAGTTTCTATAATTACTATTTTCAGAGTGAACGCATTGAAAAAAATACCGCGGCACTGGTTCCTCTGCCGAAACGCCACGAAAAAGAAATCATCCGGTTAGAACCCAACGAAGTGGCGATTCTGCTGGACCAGGTGGAGGACGGCACCAAACTGACCAAAAAAGAACTGGAATATCATAAGAAAACAAAGCTTCGCGATGTAGCGCTTCTGACCCTTTTATTGGGAACCGGTATTCGTGTATCGGAATGTGTGGGACTGGATATTAACGATGTGGATTTCGATAACGGTGGCATCAAGATCCGGAGAAAAGGTGGGTATGAGGCAATCGTCTACTTCGGAGATGAAGTAGAAACCGCTCTGCTCGACTATCTGGAACAGCGGGAACATATCATCCCCGCGGAGGGACATGAAAATGCATTGTTTTTGTCCTTACAGAATCGTCGTATGGCAGTCCGTTCCGTAGAGAATCTGGTAAAAAAATACGCTTCCCGCGTTACCACCCTGAAGAAAATCACGCCCCATAAACTACGCAGTACATACGGTACCGAACTATATAAAGAGACCGGCGATATCTATCTGGTAGCGGATGTTCTGGGACATAAGGATGTCAATACCACAAGAAAACACTACGCAGCGTTGGAAGAACAACGCCGTAAGCAGGCAGCTAATGCCTTTCATCTGCGGGAACACTCTGACAGACATTCGGAGCATCCGGACAACTAATAGCCGTGTGAAAAATAAGCTATCATGCTTATTTTTCACGCTAATTACTTCACAAAATCATAGGAATAATAAGGTACGATCAGAGTCTGTCCGGCTCTGATCGAGTCTTCTTCCGCCAGATGATTAATACTCTGTACTTCTGCAATATATTCTTTCTTATTCTTATATTCATCATAATCGATGTAATCATCGGACAGATCCCACAAGGTCTCTCCGTAGGCAACGGTTACCTGTGTATAATATTTGAACTTCAGCTGATCTTCTCCGGAGCTTGCCAGGGAACGGATTCCGTGATAGGACACTGCACAGAATGCAATCACACAGATGGTAGCAAGCATGGTAACTATTCTGCGCTGCAGCTGACGTCTCCGTCTCAGCTGTCTCTTATATATTCTTAACTCTCTGTCTGTCATATAGTATACACTCTTCTGTACTCTCATAACGCATTTCACCTCATATAAGAAAACGTGTTCGGGAACATTTGTTCTTTATGTTTGTATTATATCGAACATGTATTCTGATGTCAAGTCAAAAATCGAACATATTTTTGGAATATATGTTTGCTTTTTAATTTTTGCTATGCTATAATCATTATATAAATTAACAACAAGAACCAGCATTTATCGGAGGTCATTTATGGGTTATGGAAAGATCACTGCCAAGCAGCAGGAAATATTAGATTATATCAAGGATGAAATTTTGAAGAGAGGTTATCCCCCTACCGTCCGTGAGATCTGTGAGACGGTGAATCTAAAGTCTACTTCTTCCGTGCATTCTCATTTAGAGACTCTGGAGAAGAACGGCTACATCCGCAGAGACCCGACCAAGCCCCGTGCCATTGAGATCTGTGATGACAGTTTCCAGATGGTACGTACCGAGATGGTAAGCCTCCCTGTCATCGGCAATGTTGCTGCCGGACAGCCGATCCTCGCTGAGGAGAATATTCAGGACTACTTCCCCGTTCCCGCCGATGTAGTTCCCAAGGGAGATTCCTTCATTCTGAATGTTCGTGGAGAATCCATGATCAATGCCGGTATTTTTAACGGCGACCGTGTCTTCGTACATGCTCAGAACACAGCACATAACGGCGAGATTGTCGTAGCTTTGATTGATGATTCCGCTACGGTCAAGACATTCTACAAGGAGAAGGGACATATCCGTCTCCAGCCGGAGAACGACACCATGGATCCCATCATCGTCGATGACTGCCAGATCCTTGGCACTGTGTTCGGTGTATTCCGCTTTTACAGATAGCAAAACAGCCTGCAGCGTGATTTGCTGCAGGCTGTTTTTAACTATATTTTACATTTAGTTCTCTGGGAATCTTACCTTCATATAAGAAATAATCTCATCTACGCATCTCTCATATCCCAGCTTAGAGCTGTCCAGACAGAGATCGTAATTTCTTGCATCTGTCCATTCCCGTCCGGTATGATACTTATAGTACTCCGCACGGTGCTTATCCGTCTTATTGATAAAGCGCTCCAATTCCTTCTGGCTCATGCTATGCTTCTTCGCTGCGCCTTCCAGACAATATTCCTTCGGGGCATGAATAAATACACTGAGGACATTAGGATAATCCTTCAACACATAATCCGCACAACGACCGATAATGACGCAGGATTCCTCTTTTGCCAGGTCACGGATGATCTTCGCCTGATAGTTAAAAAGATTGTCTGTGGATGTGAAATCATCGCTTTCCGGAGGGATCAGTTCTCCATGATATTCTTTCCTGGCAATATGGAACAGACTGGTATTTTTCACTTTTTCGTCCGCATTCACAAACAGAGCCTCATTGATTCCGCTGTCATCACTGGCAAGCTTCATCAGCTCTTTGTCATAATAATGGACATTCAGCTTCTTTGCCAGCATCTCGCCGATGGTTCTTCCTCCGCTTCCATACTGTCTTGCAATGGTAATAACTACATTATTCATTCCCAATCACCATACCTTTCTGTCTCTGCTGCTTCCACCCGCAGCGACTTACATCAAGGGTTATTCACCCAGATATGCTTTCTTAATGGAATCATTATTCAGAAGGTCACTTGCTTTGCCTTCCAGAACGATCTTACCGGTCTCTAATACATACGCTCTGTCTGCGATGGACAATGCCTTCTTCGCATTCTGCTCTACTAACAGAACCGTAGTACCGCTCTTGCTTACCTCCTGGATAATATCAAAGATCTCATTTACGAAGATCGGAGACAGTCCCATAGACGGTTCATCCATTAAAATGATCTTGGGATGAGACATCAAGGCTCTGCCCATTGCCAGCATCTGCTGTTCGCCACCGCTTAAGGTTCCTGCCATCTGGTTCTGACGTTCTTTTAAACGGGGAAAACGATCAAATACTGTCTCTAAGGTCTGAGCGATCTCTTCTTTATCTTTTCTGGTGTAAGCACCCATCATCAGATTCTGTAATACGGAAAGCTGTGCAAATACTCGTCTTCCCTCCGGTACATGCGCCATACCCATGGATACGATCTTGTGTCCGGGGATCTTAACCAGATCCTGACCTTCAAAAGTAATGGAACCTTCCTTCGGCGTCAGCAGTCCGGATACGGTATGCAGGATTGTCGTCTTACCGGCACCGTTGGCGCCGATCAGTGCAATGACCTCACCCTCATCTACATGGAAGGACACACCCTTTATGGCCTGTATCATGCCGTAATATACTTTGATATCATTTACCTCTAACATTGCCATAGCCATCTATCCTCCTATTCGCCCAGATAAGCCTTGATGACTTCCGGATTGTTCAGCACATCACTGGTCTTACCCTGACACAGCACACGGCCGAAATTCAACACCGTAAGTTCCTCACAGATTCCGCTTACCAGTTTCATGTCATGCTCGATCAGAAGGATCGTCATATCAAAATGCTCTCTGACAAAACGAATGGTATCCATCAGTTCCTGCGTCTCGTTGGGATTCATGCCTGCAGCAGGCTCATCTAACAGAAGAAGCTTCGGTTTGGTAGCCAGTGCTCTGGTAATCTCTAACTTTCTCTGTTTACCGTAGGGAAGATTATCAGCCAGTGTATCTGCTTCCGCTTCCAGTCCGAATACCTTCAGAAGCTCCATGGCTTCCTCCGTCATCTGCTTTTCTACTTTATAATATTGGGGCAGACGTAAAATTCCCGTAATGGTACTGTAACCCATATGGTTGTGCAGTCCTACTTTTACATTATCGATTACGGACAGATCCTTGAAAAGCCGGATATTCTGGAAGGTTCTTGCGATACCCGCCTGGTTGATGTCGATAGTCTTTTTGCCGGTGATATCCTTGCCATCCAGAGTAATAATTCCCTCTGTGGGTTTATATACGCCGGTCAGCAGATTAAATACGGTGGTTTTTCCGGCACCATTGGGACCGATCAGTCCATACAGTGCACCTTTTTCAATACTGATATTAAAATCATCTACCGCACGAAGTCCGCCAAAAGAAATGCCTAATTTTTTTGCCTCTAATAATGCCATGATTATTCAGCCTCCTTTTTCACAGACTTCTTACTCTTAAATCCGGCTGCTACTTTCTCTCTCCATTCAATACATTTCGGAGCCCAGTTAAACAGCATCATAACGATCAGTACGATGGAATAGATCAACATACGATAATCGTTCAGTCCACGTAAAAGTTCCGGCAATAACGTCAGAATTACAGAAGCAATAATGGAACCGCGGATGTTACCGATACCGCCCAGTACAACGAACACCAGAATCATAATAGACATATTGTATCCAAAGTTCTTAGGCAGTGCTGTGAGGGTAGACAGATTGTGTGCATACAATACTCCTGCCACGCCTGCGAGAGCTGCGGAGATTGAGAAAGCCATCAGCTTATATTTGGTAATATGAATTCCCACGGATTCCGCTGCAATGGTATTATCACGAATAGCCATGATCGCACGACCGTCTCTGGAATGGATCAGATTCAATACAATGAACAGTGTAACCAGTAATAACACAATACCAATGGTAAAATTGGAGTCATGAGGAGTTCCGGTGATACCCTGCGCACCTTTAATAATGACCTGCCCGTCCTCTGCCATATTCAGATCCATAGTGTTGGTAAAAGAAATGTGGAAACCATTCTCATCCAGTCCCACAAACAGAATATTGACCAGATTCTTAATGATCTCGCCAAATGCCAGCGTTACGATGGCAAGATAGTCACCCTTCAGGCGAAGTACGGGAATGCCGATCAGCAGGCCGAAAATACCCGCAAATGCTGCGCCGATCAATAACGCTACGAAAAAGCGAAGCCCGGAAGGCATTGCGGTATTTTCCATGACTTTGGAGAAAAAGGCACTGGTAAAGGCACCGATACACATAAATCCGGCATGACCGAGGCTCAGCTCTCCCAGAATGCCTACCGTAAGGTTCAGAGATACCGCCAGAATCGCATAAGTACACAGAGGAACCAATAAGCCCTGAAGCAGACTGCTTACCACTCCGGCAGATACAAGGATCTGCATGATCACATAGGCTGCGATCACCATTCCGTAAGTAATAAGGTTATCACGGAAGGTTTTATTCATTTTTTTATTTGATAATTTCTTCATATTATACACCTGCCTCTTCCCTTATACTTTTTCCTGAATATTTTTGCCAAACAGTCCGGCAGGTCTTACCAAAAGTACAACAATCAATACTGCAAATACAATAGCGTCTGCCATCTGGGAAGATATGTAGGCTTTGCCGAAGATTTCAATAATACCGAGCAGGATACCGCCGACCAAGGCACCGGGGATGGAGCCGATACCACCGAATACAGCAGCTACGAAAGCTTTGATACCCGGCATGGAACCGGTATAAGGTGTCAGGGAAGGATATGCGGAACATAACAGCACACCTGCCACTGCAGCCAGACCGGATCCGATTGCAAAGGTAAGCGCAATGGTTCCGTCCACATTAATTCCCATCAGCTGTGCTGCTCCCTTATCCTCGGATACTGCCAGCATAGCCTGACCTGCCTTTGTCTTATTAATAAAGAACATCAGACCGGCCATTATGATCAGACAGGAAACAATCGTTACGATCGTCTCACCAGTAATATTGATCTGTCCGTCTGCCAGCTTCAGCGCCGGAACAGATACTACAGAGGTAAATGCCTTCGCATTGGCACCAAAGATCAAAAGTGCCACATTCTGCAGCAGATAGCTGACACCAATGGCAGTGATCAGTACCGCCAAAGGAGAAGCCGCCTTTCTCAAAGGCTTGTAAGCTACCTTTTCAATCGCCATTCCAAGCAGAGTACAAGCAACAACAGCTGCCAGAACACCAATCACAGGAGAAAGCCCCATGGTACTGCACATTGTATAAGTAATAAATGCACCGACCATAATAACATCACCATGTGCGAAATTCAGCATTTTAGCAATACCATATACCATGGTATAACCTAATGCGATCAGCGCATAGACACTTCCAAGGCTGATACCGTTGATCAGATAACTGATAAAACTCATGTGAACTACCTCCATTCATGCGAATGCACAAATTATCATCTAAAATAAAGTATAACAGAACATACCGGGAAAAACAACTGCTCCCCTATTATTGCAAAGTATTTGACATTAAGTAAAGAGGGCTACCCTGCGGTAACCCTCTTTGGAAACTTTGTCAGCAAAATTACATAGCCTTGTAAGCACCATTCTCGATCACAACAGCCTTAGGAGCCTTGTTAGCCTCACCGTCTGCGGTCCAGGTCATGCCGCTACCGGTCAGACCATCTACAGTGATCTCTGTCATGGCAGCCTTCATACCATCACAAATATCAGAAACACTCATATCAGGAGTAACACCGCTCTTCTCGATAGCAGCCTTAATCACATAGATAGCATCATAGCTGTCTGCCGCGAACTGGTTGGGAGTCTCACCGTATTTTTCCTTATACTTAGTTACGAAAGACTGGGTCAGATCATCGGTTGCATCAGCTGCGAAAGGAGTTAACAGCATAACGCCTTCGGTCAGAGATACATCAAAGTTATCTACACCACCGAGAATACCATCCATACCGTCACATGAGAACCACTTGGGAGCATAACCCATAGCAGCTGCCTGTGTCAGGATAAGTGCAGATTCCTGATAATAAATAGGAAGGAATACCATGTCTGCTCCGGCATCCTTTGCCTTCTGTAACTGTACGGAGAAATCCGTCTTGTTATCAGCGGTAAAAGCTTCTGCTGCTACGATTTCAAACGGCTGATTCTCAGCTTCTTTTGCAAACTTCTCATAAATACCGGAAGAATATACATCGGAGCTGTCATAAATAACGGCAATCTTCTCAGCCAGACCATTCTCACCAATATACTGTGCGGATGCAAGACCCTGGTTAGGATCGGAGAAGCATACGCGGAAGTTGTTATCATACTGAACACATTCTACTGCAGAACCGGAAGGAGTAATCTGGAACATATTGTCCTCTTTGGTCTTGTCGGTAACTGCAATACATGCACCACTGGTGGTAGAACCATCAATGATCTGAGCGCCCCAGTCCTTTAATGCATTATAAGCATTTACGGATTTCTCAGCATCTGCCTCATCATCCTGGAACTTGAATTCTACCTGATAACCGTTAATACCGCCTGCTGCATTGATCTCTTCTACTGCAATCTCTGCACCGTGCTGTACAGCCAGTCCATAAACTGCTGCGCCACCGGTAGTAGGTCCGATACCACCGATCTTAAATACGCTGCCGGATGCTGCACTGTCGGAAGCTGCTGCATTCTCCGTTGCTGCGTTTGTACCGGTTGCTGCAGAACCATTGTCTGTATTACCACAGCCAGCCATAGCCATTACCATAGCAGATGCTACGGCAACACTTAAAAACTTGTTAAATTTCTTCATAATATCTTCCTCCTTTTTAACAATGTATACAAATATACAATGTATAATTGTTATTTTTGTATATTACTCGCTTCTATTTCCTTTGTCAATGGATTTTCTTTTCTAATTTGATGCTTTTTGACATTAAAATAGATCAATCAAATCATATTTAAATATAAATATAGTATATTTTTTATTCCGGGGGAAAGACTATTTACGAAACAATCATTTAATAGAAATTTCAAAAAAATGTCTGTATGGAACTTACAGCAGTAAAGTCCATACAGACAGGATAAGGAGATTTTATGGGTAATAAATATTTGGACGGAACCGCTCTCACCATTGCCATAATCGGTGCCGTGAACTGGGGACTGATCGGACTTTTCCGCTTTGATCTTGTAGCCTTCCTGTTCGGTGACATGTCCTGGCTTTCCAGAATTGTATATGTGCTGGTGGGAATCAGCGGGCTCTATCTCGTCAGCTTCTTTCTCCATCTGGGAGACAACGAAGCTTAAAGTTCCTCTACGGGAATCTGTACGCCATCTCTCCAGATACGTTCCAGATCATAGAGCAGACGGTTTTCCTTGTCAAAGACATGTACGATCACGTCGCCAAAGTCTAACAGTACCCAGTTGGCTGTCTCATAGCCTTCGGTCTGTCTGGCAGGGAAACCAGCTCTTCCCAGTTTTTCTTCCACATTATCACACAATGCCTGAATCTGACTGGAATTATTACCACCGGCAATAATAAAATAATCTGCGATCACAGATACATTACTGATGTCTATTACTTTAATATCTTCTGCTTTTTTATCATCTAATGCTTCTACGGCAAGCTTTGCAATTTTTCTGGATTCTTCGCTCATGCTGACTCCTCACACTTTCTATTTTATTGATTCATTTTTCTTATAATAGTTATAGGTTTCTTCTGTCATGGGATCCATCTCACCATCACCCGATTTCAGATATTCCAAAGTATCCTCTAAAATCTTCGTCACGGCAGCATCCAGATCCGTAAATGCCAGGTGCCGGATCTGGGTAAGGTTCGGTGCCTGCTTTCGACCCGGTTCAATATAATCTGCAGTAAAAATGATCTTCTCCAGAAGCGTCATGCCCGGACGCCCTGTGGTATGATATAAAATTGCACTTAAGATCTCAGGATCTTCGATTTTATATTCCTTTTTCGCCAGATAGCTTCCCACTCTGGCATGTAAAAGATAGGGATTTCGCTTTTCCACATCCGTCGCGGGAAGGTGATACTTTTCGCAGGCAGACAAAAGTTTATCATTTTCCATGCATTTGGCACAATCATGAAGCAGACCTGCGATCTGTGCACGCTCCACATCTTCACCGTATCGCATGGCAAGGGCCGCTGCCGTGTATTCCACACCTAATGTATGGGTAAAACGCTTGGGATCCTGTACTTTTTGCATCTCTTTGGTCAGTTTTTTTAAGATATCACTCATCCAGGTAAAGCCCCTTTTCTTCCATATATTCCCTCACTGCTTCCGGCACAAGATAGCGCACAGAAAGACCTTCGGATCTTCTTGCACGGATTTCCGAAGAAGATATCTCAATTCTTCGAAAAGAGAGCAACTGTATCTTCGCAGAAAAATGTTCCTCTAACTGCCTGATCTTCTCCTGCATTCCCTTCATATCCGCATCTCCCCGCACCGCAGCTATAATCTCGCAGGCAGCAAACAGGCGGTCTGCGCATTTCCATTGTTCCATGGTAAACAGGCAGTCAGCCCCACAGATGAAATAAAAAAGATGTTCCGGATATTCTCTGTGCAACAGCTCCATGGTCTCATAGCTGTAAGAGTCTCCGGGACGTTTTATCTCAATGTCCAGGCAGCGGAATCTGTCATTATCTGCGATAGCAAGTTGTACCATATCATAGCGTTCTGTTCCGGGCAGAATTGTAATGCCCTCTTTTGTCTTCAGATAAGAACAACCCGTCGGTATCATCCAAACCTGGTCTAAGTGTGCCGACTCCAGCGCCTGTTCAGCCAGCATCAGGTGTCCTATGTGGATTGGGTTAAAGGTGCCACCCATAATGCCTATTCTGCTCATGCTTCATCCCTCTGTACGGATTCCGATTGCAATATAACGGTTAACGGGGCAGTTCGATCTTCGGCTTGTCCTTGTCCGGCTTATACAGTACGATTTTTTTGCCGATGACCTGTACCACCTGGGAGTGGGTACGTTCTGCCACCATCTCTGCGATCGCTCTGGGGTCATCGAAACAATTCTTCAGCACGCCGATCTTGATCAGTTCGTTATTGTTGAAAGACTCACCGATGGCTGCGGTAAGTTCCGGAGTCAGACTGGATTTTCCCACCTGGAAAATCGGATTCAGATTGCTTGCCAGACTCATCAAATAGGCTCTCTGTTTGCTCGTCATAATTTATTCCTTTCTCAAACGTTTCCGTGTTTTACTTATAGTAATCAAAGGACAGACCATACATACGGACCGTATCACCCTCCTGGATACCTAAGTTTTCCAGTTCTTCCAGAATTCCGGCATCCTTCAGGAAATTCTGGAAGAAAGTGAATCCCTTCTCGCTGTCCAGATTTGTATAACCTAACATCTTCTCGATCTTAGGTCCTTCTACTACATACTCGTCCTCTTCCTCATCATAGGTTACGGTATAAGCATCGTCTACAGATCCCGTCATGCTATCCGGGAAGTACTCCTGTGCGAAGACCGTAGTCTCTTCTCCAATTCCCTGAAGCATTTCATTTACTTCATATAAAAGCTCCTTTACACCCTGACCGGTTACTGCAGACATAGGGAATACCTTTATCCCCTTAGGCTCAAACTCTGCACGGATTGCCTCCACGGGATCGGAACCGTCCTCGGTGTAAATAGCATCGATCTTATTCGCTGCAATGACCTGGGGGCGTGCAGCAATCTCCGGATTATAGGCTTCCAGTTCCTTATTGATGGCATAAATATCCTGAATGGGATCTCTGCCTTCCGTACCTGCCGCATCCACGATATGGATGATCACCTTGGTACGCTCAATATGGCGCAGGAACTCATGTCCCAGTCCCACGCCTTCGGAAGCACCTTCGATCAGTCCGGGGATATCCGCAATAACGAAACCACCGGTTCCTTCCAGATCCACCACACCTAAATTTGGATTCAGAGTAGTGAAATGATAGTTGGCAATCTTGGGTCTGGCATTGGTTACTCTGGACAGAAAAGTGGACTTACCCACATTGGGGAATCCCACCAGTCCTACATCGGCGATGACCTTTAGCTCCAACAAAAGCTCCAGTTCCTGCGCTGCCTGTCCCGGCTGTGCATACTTCGGAGCCTGCATGGTGCTGGTGGCATAATGTTGGTTACCGTTGCCGCCCTTACCGCCTTTTAGAAGAACAACCCGTTTGTTGTCTCCCGACATATCCGTAATTACCTGCCCGCTCTGTGCTTCTTTGATCACGGTTCCCGCAGGGACTTTGATGATAATATCTTCTCCGTCCTTACCACGGCAGTTCTTTTTACCGCCTTCTTCCCCGTCTCCGGCCTTGTACTTACGGATGTGCCGGAAATCGATCAGGGTATTCAGTCCCTCATCCACAACAAAGATCACGTCTCCGCCGTGACCACCGTCTCCACCGTCAGGGCCGCCACTGGGAACATATTTTTCGCGGCGAAAGGACACATGACCATCTCCGCCTTTACCGCTTCTTACGTAAATTTTAGCTCTGTCAGCAAACATATTGTTCTCCTTTCCGACAAAATCCTTTACGGACTAAAAGGGCTTCAAACAATCAGTATGTTTGAAGCCCTGGTTAAATCAACTTATTTCTCTACAGGATATACGGAAGCCTGCTTCTTGTCTCTGCCCTTTCTCTCGAAACGGAGAACGCCATCAACTAAAGCAAACAGAGTATCATCTCCACCGATACCAACATTGACACCGGGATGGATCTTTGTACCGCGCTGTCTGTAAAGAATATTTCCAGCTTTTACAAACTGGCCATCAGCTCTCTTCGCACCTAATCTCTTGGATTCGGAGTCTCTACCGTTCTTGGTAGAACCAACTCCCTTTTTATGTGCAAAAAATTGAAGGTTAAAGTTAAACATGGTCTACACCTCCTCGATTTTTACTTGCAAATACTGTTTCCCATACTGTCTGCTGAGATTCTGTAGTGAGAACACCATGGAATCCATCAGAAATACGGATTTGTCCTGCAGAACATCCTGAAAATCACATTTGATAAAGCCCGTCTCCTCGTTCTGGGTCAGCTTGAGTTCTTCGCCCGCCAGTTGTGAAAGCGATCCGATGGTACTTTGCACCAGTACGGAAATCGCCGCACAGAGGATATCCGGTTCCGTACCAAATAATCTTTTCTTGGCATATCCTGCATGTCCCATGCAGTAGAATCCACGATAGATTCCCTCATGGTCCTTACGAATGATAATAGTTGTCATAACGATTACGCGTTAATCTTATCGATCTTAACCTGAGTGTATGCTTGTCTATGACCATTCTTCTTGTGGTAACCGGTTTTTCTCTTGTACTTGTATACAATAACCTTCTTACCTCTACCCTGCTCCATAACAGTTGCGGTAACAGTTGCATTAGCAACGTCAGCACCAACCTTGAGGGTATTGTCACTTACTGCGATCACCTGGTCAAAAGTAACAGTATTACCGGCTTCTGCATCGATCTTCTCAACTTTGATCACATCACCCTCAGAAACTTTGTACTGCTTTCCACCTGTTGCAATAATTGCGTACATAATAAGGCACCTCCTATTATTTACTCGCTAACTTTGGTGGTGTAAGACCTTAAAATCCAACACACTTATACCTAGTTATGCGGCATACCGTAGTATAATAGCATGAGGTGCCCTGATTCGTCAAGATATAATTGTAATATTTTTTGAAAAAAATTCAAAATTTCAAATACTTACTTTTCCATAATGTCGGCGTTGTTTTTCTTCTCGAAATCTTCCACATACTGAATGATCAGTTTTACGGTTCCTTCGATTCCCAGGATACTACTGTTGATACACAGATCGTAGCTGTCAGCTCTGCCCCATTTCTTGGAAGAATAATAATTGTAATAACTCTGACGCTGCTTATCCTTCTTCGTGATCATTTCCTTTGCCTTGGCCTCTGTCAGATCATATCTGGCCATGATACGCTTGGTCTTCACATCATCATCACCGAAGATGAACAGGTTAATGCAGTTCTTGTAATCTGCCAGTGCATAGTCTGCGCAACGGCCAACGATAACGCAGGGGCCTTCATCAGCGATCTTCTTAATCGTGTCGAACTGTGCCAGGAATACCTTGTGGCTGATAGGCATATCTACAAAAGAGGATGCATTGTAGCCAAAGGAATAAGTATCCATTACCAGATTATACAGGAAGGAATTTGTTGGTCTCTCATCATGATTCTGGATCATTTCCTCACAGAAACCACTTTCCTGTGCCGCTCTGGTAAGTAGTTCCTTATCATAACATTTGATTCCGAAATACTCTGCAACCTTTTCCCCGATCTCACGGCCTGCAGAACCAAACTGACGTCCAATGGTAATAATAGTATTCATACACACACCCACTTTCTGCTGAACTTGATAACTAGCATTTTTTGTAGTTTTATTATACGTGATATTTAACAAAAAATCAACTAATTATCAGATTTTTTAGTCGCAATTCAACAATTTTTATGTGATGAGTGCTTTTTTTCTGCTATTTTCATGCCTTCTTCCGTATGCGCCAGTCCACCCAGTGCTGTTTCCCGCAGGGAAGCGTCCATTTTATCTCCCACTTCTTTCATGGCATCCATGACCTGATCCGGGGGGATACGGCTTGTAATTCCCGCCATAGCCATATCTGCAGCAGACATAGCATTCACAGTGCCGATCACATTCCGCTTTACACAAGGGACCTCCACCAGTCCTGCCACCGGATCACACACCAGTCCCAGCAGATTCTTCATGGCCATAGCCGCTGCAGTGGCGATTTGTGTGCAGTCACCGCCCTGGAGATATACCAGCGCTCCGGCAGCCATGGAACTGGCCGCTCCAATCTCCGCCTGACATCCGCCCGCAGCTCCGCTGATGGAAGAACGGGTGGCTATGATCTGCCCGATTCCCGCCGCCACGTACATGGCTTTCAGGATTTTATCGGTATCTTTGCACCGCTTCTGAAAATAAGGCACCAACACCGCAGGCAATACTCCGCAGGCTCCCGCCGTAGGTGCCGCTACAATACGTTTCATGCAGGCATTGGATTCACCCATCTGCAAAGCTCCTGCAATGCAGGTGTCCACATACTCCCCACACAGTGACTCAGTCACGGCACTATGAATATATTCCTCCATTCGTCTGCCATCACCGCCCACAAGCCCGCTGGAAGAATTCAGATTTCCTTCGTAAGTGGCTGCCGCAAGTAACATGGCATCCCAGGTGACCCGCATGTGTTCCATGCTGTCCTCTTCGGATACATTCCGCTCCGCCATATCGTCCTCTAAGATCACCCTCCAGAATTCCTTTTCTTCTGTATGACATTTTTGCAATACCTGCTCAAACGACTGATAAGACATGCTTAATCCTCCACATTGATATATGTCACCTTAATGATGCCATTCAGTTGCTCCAGCCATTCCACGGAATCTTGTGGCACCTCCTGATCCGTCTCTATGACCATAACAGCATAACCGCCTCTTTTATCCCGGTACAGCTGCAAGGTCGCGATATTGACATTTCTCTCCGCCAGCATGCTTGTCACCTGTGCCACATGTCCGGGCTGATCCACGTTGTGTACGATCAGTGTGGGCTTTTCCGCAGTGAAATTCACTTCGATGCCGTCTAATTTTGCGATCAGGATTCGACCGCCGCCGATGGATGCTGCCTGAACCTCTATTTTCCGACCGTGTTCTCCGGACAGCCGCAGAACCGCAGTATTCGGATGGGCATCTTTTAGGGTAACCGTGGAAAAAGTAAACTCCATTCCAGCCTTTTGGGCCAGATCAAAGCTTGCCGGAATCCGGATATCATCCGGATGCATCCCTAAAAGTCCGGCAATCAATGCCTTGTCTGTACCGTGTCCGATTCCCGTGGTAGCAAAGGAACCATGCAGAAGGATCTCAGCCTTCCTCACATGGTCCTGAAGTAATTTTTCTGAAATATATCCGATCCGGACAGCTCCCGCAGTATGGGAACTGCTTGGGCCGACCATCACAGGTCCTAAAATGTCAAACAGATTCATAAACGCCTCATTTCTCACGCCAATACTGTCAGAAGATGTTCAAAATATTCCGGCAGAGGTGCGTCGATCTCCAGATATTCTCCGGTCGTAGGATGTATAAATCCCAATGTTTTGGCATGTAAGGTCTGTCCCTGTAATTTAAAGGGGCTCTTCCGATTGGAATACACCTCATCTCCCAAAAGCGGGTGTCCGATACTTGCCATATGCACACGGATCTGATGGGTCCTCCCGGTCTCTAATACGCACTCTATATAAGTATATCCCTTGAATCTCTGTAATACCCGGTAATGGGTCACTGCACGTTTTCCGTTCTGAGGATTGACCGCCATCTTCTTCCGGTCATTTGGATGTCTGCCGATGGGCTGATCTATGGTTCCTTCCTCCTGCTTAAGTTCCCCGAAACAGATGGCCCGATATCTCCGGTTAATGGAATGTTCCTTTAGTTGCTCTGCAATGCATCTGTGTGCTTTATCATTTTTGCAGGCGATCACGGATCCTGTGGTATCTCTGTCAATGCGATGCACAATTCCCGGGCGCAGCACACCGTTGATTCCCGACAGCTCATTCCCACAATGATACATCAGCGCATTCACCAGTGTACCGGTATAATGTCCCGCTGCCGGATGTACCACCATTCCTTTCGGTTTGTTCACCACAATGAGGTCCGCATCCTCATACAGGATATCCAGCGGTATATTTTCCGGTTCAATGTCCGGTTCCACCGATTCAGGAACGGAAAACACCACCTCATCTTCACACTTGACGCGAAAGCTGCCTTTTACAGGTTTCCCATTGACCAGAACATTTCCATCTTTGATCAGCTTCTGAATAAAAGACCGTGACAGTTCCTCCACCAACAGGCTGATGCACTTGTCGATCCGTTCGTCCTCCATGTCCTCAGCAATCTCAAATCGGAGTTCTTCCATTATTTCATCTCCCGATAACGGTTCTGCTTAAAATTAAGGAACTCCAGATCCTTTTCCTTATAGACAAACAAAAACAGAATAAACAGCCCAATCGTAGCGACCACCACATAAATATCCGCCACATTAAAGATCGGGTAATTGATCAATACAAAAGAAATAAAATCCACCACATAATCCAGGCGGAATCTGTCGATCATATTTCCGATGCCACCGGCAATGATCACCGCGAGCAGAATATGAACAATACGGAATTTCTTCTGTTCGGGAAGCTTGAGCAGGAAAAACAAAAGCACTGCCAGGAATACGATCCCCACGAACAGAATAAACACTTTCTGGTTCTGCAGCATTCCGAAAGCAGAGCCTCTGTTCTCCAGATACTGCAGCTCCAGTACACCGTCAATAAGTACATAGGGCACCTGCCCCTTCAGATGTACGACAGCCAGATGTTTCGTAAATTGATCGAATACCAAAAGTACCGCCGCGATCAGCACATCTATAAGTAACATAATAATACGACTCTTTTTTTCTTTATTCATGGGCATCCTCTTCACTAAAATTGATTTCTTCGATTGCAGCCAGAATCTCGTCATCTGTAACGGTTCTGTCAATGACTGCCTTACCGATCTTTTTAAGTAGAATAAATTTAATCTTACCGGCTTCCATCTTTTTATCGGATTTGGTAAGCTTCAGAATCTCCTGCGGATCAATATCATCCACGGAGATCGGAAGATAAAACGGTACAAACATATCGCGGATCTCATAGAATTCCTCCATGCTGAGCATTTCCTTTTTCCAGGAAATATAAGCAGCCGCCACGGTTCCCAGTGCAACGCACTCCCCATGGTACAATTCAAAGTTTTTAGCCTTTTCAATAGCATGTCCGATCGTATGACCCAGATTTAAGAGTGCTCTGTCTCCCTGTTCGGTAGGATCCTTCTCTACCACCATCTTTTTAATGGAACAGGTACGGATCACCATCTCTTCCAAAGTGGCAGGCTCTCTCTCGCAGATCTCATACATGTTCTCAATCAGCCACTCATAAAATAAAGCATCCTTGATCAGAGCAGACTTCATAACTTCTGCAAAACCGGAATAGAACTGTCTCTCTTCCAGTGTCTTAAGTACCGAAAGATTGATATATACCAATCTGGGCATTTTAAAAGCGCCGACCATATTCTTATAACTGTCAAAATCCACGCCTGTCTTACCGCCAATGGAACTATCAACCTGCGCTAATAATGTGGTGGGAATCTGTACGAAATCAATGCCTCTTAAATACGTTGCCGCAACGAAACCGGTCAGATCGCCGGTCACGCCGCCGCCGAGTGCCAACAGCATATCCTTTCTGTCAAAGCCCTCTTCGATCAGATAACGATATACATCCTTTACCGTCTCCAGATTCTTGTTTTCCTCTCCGGCAGGAAATGCATATTTTACAATTTTGCGGCATTTCCCTTCTAAGAGTTCTGCAACCTGCGCTCCGTACAGTTCATCCACTCTGGAATCTGTGACAATGCATAATTTCTTCTCAGAAGCGCCCAGTTCCTGAAGTTCTTCCCATAAGCCGTCAAAAGACTGCTGAAATACAATATCGTAGCAAGGCTTTTTGTTGTAAAGCACCGGTAATCTCTGTGCCATATTTTTACCCTCCGGTTTGATTCCAAACCGTTCTTTCTGTGTTTTCATTCTTTTTCTTTTAAAAAACTTCCTACAGCCAGCTGCAGGAAGTTATCCGTTTATGACATTTTATGACATTCCGTTGTTAATAGGCATTTCAAAGGATCCGGCGCCACCGAAAATATCCTGGAAATCACCGGAGATATCTACGCTTGCCGGTGTGATGATAAATATATAATGCGATATTTTCTGTAAATTACCTGAGATTGCAAAACAGGATCCGGAAGTAAAATCAATGATCCTCTGTGCGATATCCACATCCAGACCTTCCAGGTTCAGTACCACTGTCCGGTTCGCCAGAAGTGTCTCTGTAATCTCCCGTGCATCCTCTACAGAAGTAGGTTTGATCACACAGACTTCCATGCCGGTTCCGGGCATTTTCTTGGTAACGGTACGATGGATCGGAGTAACCTTGGGCTGTGAAGTACGCTTTCCCTTATCATCCAGAGCCTCCTCATCCTGTGCCTGCTGTCTGTTCTTGGCAGCGCCGAATTTTTTCACAGGCTCTACTTCTTCCTCATCATCCAGATAATCGTCATCATAGAAACCTTCATCTTCTTCATCGTTCAGTTTCATATAATTCAGAAACTTATCCATTACACCCATGTTTACGAGTCTCCTTTATTAAAATCTTCTTAAAATATTCTTTATATCGTCTTACTGTAATCTCGCTCTCCGAAAATACCGGTTCCGACTCTGACGATTGCAGAACCTTCCTGTACTGCCACCGTATAATCTCCAGTCATTCCCATGGAAAGTATGCTCATAGAAACATTATCAATGTTTTTATTTCCGATGTCAACAGCTAATTGCCTAAGTTTCCGAAAATATATCCTGTTTTCCTCCGGGTCTTCAACAAAAGGAGCGATAGTCATAAGTCCCTTAATATGTACACCTGGTAAAAACGAAATATCGCGAACCAGTTTTTCGGTCTCTTCTGTTGTGGTACCAAACTTGCTCTCTTCCTGTGCCACATTGACTTCAATCAGAATATTAACTTCCACCTGTTTCTTCACAGCTTCCCTGCTGATCTCCTCTGCCAGTCTGAGACTGTCCACACTGTGGATCAGGTAGACCTTGTCCACAATATATTTTACTTTATTACGCTGTAAGTGTCCGATCAGGTGCCATCTGATATCCGAAGGCAGCTGTGGTATCTTGTCCACCAGTTCCTGTACTTTATTCTCTCCGAAGTCCCTGGCACCCGCATGGTAGACATCCATAAGCATATCCACCGGCTTTGTCTTGCTTACCGCCAATAGAGTAACTTCCTCTTGTGATCTGCCTGCCTGTTCGCAGGCTTTTTTTATATTTTCCTTTACGGCATTATAATTTTTTGCCAGTGTTTTGCTCTGCTCAGTCGTCTGCATTTTAAATATCCGCCGTCCTTTCCAGCTTATCTTACCCTTCCGGCACCGGACTGTTCTCCGGGGCCATATCATCACCACTGACCGTAGTATCCTTATTGGTACCGGTCTTCTTAATATTCGTAATGATCTGATCATCCGATACCGCCGAACCGTCCAGGACTATATAGTCATATACATTCAGACCATAGGTTGTGTTTGCCCTCACAATGGAATACTCATCATTCTGATACAGAATATTGATCTGTTTGAAATCCGCATATCCCTTGTTGACATTATACACGCCGATCAGCGTTGCACGTTTGCTCACCGTATAGGTATCCTGACTGTCCGTCTTATACAGAACATCTCCCGCCTTAAGCACGGAAGTATCCATGTAATACACGCCTTCCGTCTCATCATAGCTATAGGCATCCGTCTCCACGAATTCACTGGATATATTGCCGTTTTCCAGATAGCACTGTCTGATGACACCCTGGGTCCCCGTGTTTTCATCCATCGAAACGAAGTCTTCGTCGATCAGGAAAAATTCTTTCTCCACAATAGAGGAATTCGGGATCTTCAGTCCCGTCTCATCGTTTAAGATCAGCTCAATATCCAGGAAACGATCGGATACAAATGTTACCATAGAATTGGTAAAGGTAAGAGACAAAAAAGTGTTCCCGTCACTTCCGGTGAACAGCTTTGCCTGCCCCCAGGATTCATACTGGTTCTTCAGAAAACGGACCTTTACATAATCTTCCTGCTGGATCTGGGCACCACGTTCCGCATCTATGGGGATCACCACAGACCAGTTCTCATCGGTAGACAGCTTGTACACTGGATCTCCCACTGCCATCAGTTCATTACCCAGCATCTGTTTTTTCTCGTAGTCCTTATGATCAAAAACAGCCTCCGTCACACCTTCTACCGTCAGGCCTTCATAGCCATCCGTCCAATAAGCTACGATTCCCGTGGTGGGTGCATAGCAAAAATTGACAATATTGGCTGTTGAACCGCCGTTTTCATTTTTTATGCTTTGCAGCATATTTACATTTGCCAGTTTTAATACCGTATTTTTTAAAGAATATTTAAAATCATAGGTACTTTCATAAGTAACATCATCATACCCATGCATAAAATTCACAATTTCATTTCGGAACTCGGAAAGTTCCTGATTACTCAGGGTGTTTTCCCCAAGGCTGGCATCTTCTAATTCCTGACTCAGCCGTCCGGTCTCATCAACAATATATACCGTATCTCCCTTAGCGACACGCTCTCCCTCTCGCGCATAAAAATTCACATACCCTGCAGTATCCGTGCTGACTACCTCTTCTTTGCGGATGGCAATTCCTTTGTAAATATTATTTGTAGCAAGAGAGCCTTCTGTTACTTCATAACGGACAATGTGATCTGTCTGAAAATACATGATCACACAAATGATCACATAAATAAAAATGGCACCAAAAATAAGCATGCCGATATTAAGGTTCAGAGGTTTTCTGTATTTTTTTACTTTATTCTGTCGTTCTGCCATCAGGAAACCTCCTTTACACTTGAGAAGCCCCGGTTGACATCCGAGGCTTCTCATACGTGAAAATTATAATACGTTTTCTTACAAAGATACGATGATCTTATCCTTAACAGCCTCCGGTAATTCGGATTCATCCATCGATACGCTGAGGATAAAATCTACCTGGAAAAAATCGCTCATTTTGTCCAGCTTCTCAATCACAGCTGAAATATCTTTGCCTTCCAGTGCTGCAATCTTCAGAAAGCTGTCAAAATACATCTGTTCCAGATCATGATCCTGAGAAATGATACCGCACACGAACCCTAAAAATTCGTCCGCATTCTCGATCATATAACGGGAAACGTCGATCAGACGCACCTTGTTGTTCAGTTCATACATATGTTTCGTACTTTTGTCCAGATATACGATACTGCCCGAAATATCCTTTACCTCGCTGTTTACTTTGTCCAACAGCTGCTTTGTCTTGCCCTTACCCTTTTTGCCTACAATCAACTGAACCATTGGTGTAACCCTCCTGTCGTAAAATTTATAGGAATTCACGCAACCTATTTACTTTATTATAGTTTATATACCCTTAAAAAACAACATCTATTTGTTGATTTGCTCCAGCAATTGTACCATCTCAGGATATAGGACATCGCTGGCTGATGAATTCAATATAACGGATATATACGGTGCGCCGTTCACATCTCTGGACAGCAGAATCAGGCAATGTCCGGCCGCATTGGTCGTACCGGTTTTACCGCCGATGACGGTAATATTTTCCGGTGCATTGAAGTCACCTTTCAAAAAACGGTTGGTATTATTCACCGTAAGCTCTTTTGCCTTGCCGTCCTTGTCGTAGAAGGTTGTCTGATAAGAAGTCATATGAATGATTTCATTAAAAGAATCATATTTGATAGCTTCATTGAAAATCAGGTAAAGGTCATATGCGGTGGTAAAATGATTGTCATCCGAAAGTCCATGGGGATTGGCAAAGCTGGTGTTAGTCGCCCCAAGCCGCATAGCCTCTTCGTTCATCATTTCCACAAAATGATCCACACTTCCTCCAACATTTTCCGCAATCAGCATAGCTGCATCATTGGCCGAATACATTAAAAGAATATGTAATGCCTGATCAAGTGTCATAGTATCTCCGGACTTCAGTCCGCACAGCTGGGCCCCGGATTCATTGATCTTCACGGAATCCGTAGCTGTAAGCACCGTATCCAGAGATGCGTTTTTCAGAGCCACCAGTGCAGTCATCACTTTGGTAAGGCTGGCCGGATATAATCTTTCATGTGCATTTTTGGAATACAACACTTCACGGTTGTTCACATCAAACAGCACTGCCGCGGATGCCTGCGTCATATCCACGCTTCCATCCCCCATTCGGTCTTCCGTAACCACACAGAGATCCGATGCAAACGCATCTGCTTTCCCGGTGCCGGTTCCCGCCAGCACATTAAAGCTGCTGACATTGGAATTTACATTGTACGGAAATGTATAGGAAATATTGCCGCAGCCTGTCAGCAGAAACACGCAAAGTAACGCAGCTATGCAGGAAAATCGTATTCTGCAAAATCTATTTATACATTTCACGCCACTCTAAATCTCCTCTGTCTAAGGACTTGATCAACAGTTCAGCACTTGCCAGATTTGTTGCCAGTGGAATATTATGCATATCACAGAGACGCATTACATTGCTCACGTCCGGTTCATGTGCCTTCGGTGCCAGCGGATCCCGCAAAAAAATTACCAGATCAATTTCATTATGCTCAATCTGCGCACCAATCTGCTGTTCTCCGCCCAAGTGTCCGGCCAGGTATTTGTGAACATTGAGATTTGTAACCTCTTCGATCAGTCGTCCGGTGGTACCGGTTGCATATAATTCATTTTTACTCAGGATTCCACGATATGCAATGCAAAAGTTCTGCATCAATTTCTTTTTGGCATCATGTGCGATCAGTGCAATGTTCATATTCTATACCCCTTCTTTTCTTCTATTATTCTCAGCTTTTCCTTGCCTGCAGTCGAATATTCAGTACAATACCCATTCCTATATACAGACTGAGTAAAGATGTCAGTCCGTAACTTACAAACGGTAAAGGAAGTCCCGTATTTGGGAGAATAAATGTAGCCACTCCTATGTTTACAAAACTCTGGAATGCGATCAGCCCCCCCATGGCCGCCGCAATAATAGTCCCCGCGACATCCTTAGCCCTTACTGCTACGGAAATACACTCCATTGCCGTAAGCAACAGAAGAATAATGACTGCTATACTTCCCTTAAATCCGAACTCTTCACCGATTACCGCAAATATGAAATCGGTTTCCGCTTCCGACAGGAAATTGCCGTTCTTCACCGATGTGATCTCATTGTTTTTATATCCCTTGCCATCCAGTTCGCCGGATCCGATTGCCATCACGGAGTTCAGCTGCTGGTATGCCAGATCCGTGGAATATTCTTCCGGATTTACAAAGGCAAGGATACGATTTTTCTGGTAAGTTTCCAATATGGTACTATCCGGCTGCATTGCCAGAGATACCAGTATCACCACCGCCGGTATCGCTACCGCCAATGCTCCGAAGACAAGCTTATAACTGATGCCTCCGACATACAGGATCACACAGAAGATAAAGATCAGTACAATACTGGTAGACAGTGCCGGCTGTTTCAGTACCATGATCCACGGCACTCCCATCAGTACAGCAATTGAAGCGATCACACGAAAAGTATTCAGCTTTTCCTTATATTTCATAATAAACTGTGCAAAGAATAAAATCAATAAAATTTTTGCAAGTTCTGAAGGTTGAAACTGTAGTCCGCCGATCTTCAGCCATCTCTGCGCACCGTTGCCTTCCTCACCCATTATAATGACCAGTCCCAACAGTACCAGATTGCCGATATACATCAGCCAGTACAATTTTAGTATCACAGAATAATTAAAAAAAGAAAGGGCGATCATAATCACCACGCCGGCAGCAACTCCTGCCATCTGCCTGCTCTGCTGGGCAGGCTCCGCGCTGCCGATGGTCATAATTCCCACGGCAGACAGGGCCAGCACCAGTATTATTAATTTAAAATCATAATCCCGCAATCTATAGTTCTTAAACATTTATCCGGCCTTTCTCTCTTATGTACTTACGGTATTTTCGCAGTCTTCTGCAGATCAAGAATCGGTATATTTGCAATCAGGCTGGGGGATTTATTTCTCCCGCTTTTGTTGCCGCCTTTTGCCTGTATCTCTATCTCCATATGGTCGGTATCGATTCTCATGTACTTGGAAATCACTTTGGTAATGTCCGCCTTGATCAGTTCCATCATTTCGGGGGAACAATTTACCCGGTCCGATATCAGAAGGATCTTCAGACGGTCTTTTGCAACCTGACAGGAACTTTTCCTGCGAAAAAAATGCTTCATATTCATCCTTCCCCTTCCTATGCTTTTCGAAAAATACCGGTTACTTTCGTCCAAAAAGATACTCCCTTTTCGAAATCCAGAAAGGGAATCTCTCTTCCCCTCAGTCGTTCGACCACATTAAAATAAGCTTTTCCTGCGGGGGTATCGGTTCCCACTAAAGGTTCGCCCTGATTGGTGGCAATGACCACATTTTCATCATCCGGAATGATTCCGATGAGAGGTATTGCCAGAATATCCACCACATCATCCGCGGACATCATATCTCCCCTGCGTACCATATCCATTCGTAGTCTGTTAATGATCAGATCCATTTGTTTAAAACCGTTTGCCTCCAGCAAGCCTATGATCCGATCCGCATCACGGATTGCCGAGACTTCCGGTGTGGTGACTACCAGTGCTCTGTCCGCTCCGGCAATGGCATTTTGGAAACCCTGTTCGATCCCGGCCGGGCAATCGAGAATAATATAATCAAACTGTTCTCTGAGATGATCGATCACTTTGATCATCTGTCCGGGTGTTACCGCCGTTTTATCTCTGGTCTGCGCCGAGGGCATCAGATAAAGTCCGGGATGTCTCTTGTCCCGGATCAGTGCCTGCTTGATCCGGCAATTTCCCTCCACTACATCTACCAGATTGTATACGATACGGTTCTCCAGACCCATAACCACATCCAGGTTACGTAAACCGATATCCGTATCAATGAGACAGACTTTACAGCCTGCCTTCGCAAGACCTGTACCGACGTTTGCGGATGTAGTGGTCTTACCTACACCGCCTTTTCCTGAAGTGACGACAATGACTTCGGAGCTTTTCTTCTCCGTGGAAACATTTTGTTCCATATGGGATTCCTCCTGTTTGATTTTGTCGTCCCCTGAATTCTTTAAAAAGAACCCAGTAATTCTTTTGTAAGGGGATCAAATACTATCTTCCCATTCTTCAGGTGTGCAATTTTCGGTTGTACTTTGGGGCGTATACCCCATTTCGACTGTTTCGCATTGGTTTTATATTTGAAATCGCCGATTTTTAATCTTTCCGGCTCCATTTCAAGCGCTACGATATAGCAGTCTTCCCTGCCGGTTCCGCCCGCATAAGCTTCCCCGTACAGTCCTCCTAAAATAATGATATTTCCGCCTGACATCACAGCACTTCCGGGGTATACATCCCCCAGGACCACAATGCTGTTCTCCGTCTCTATCACTTCACGGTTTTTCAGAGTTCCTTTATAGAACTGCCCCTCATCACCGCCGGAAAGCTTTTTCTCCATATGCTGGAGTGCCTTAATAAAGTTTTTGTTCGTGGCTTCATCATGACCGACGATACAGGCGATCCTGACATTACTGTTTTCCCGAATGGTATCCAGAATACGAATCTCCTCCACTTCACTGACTTCACGTCCCTCCATGGACAATGCCATGGTGGACGTTCCGAAGAAATTCTTTGCCTCGGTGAATTTCACTGCAAGTTCCTGCAGGATTTCCTCCAGGGAAGCATCTTCTCTCATTAAAAGCGTGATTCCGTTGGTAAAGCTTTTGATCAATACTGCATCTTTCATTTTCTTGTACCTGTCTTTTTAATTTATCTATCCGGAGTCCCACATTCGCATAATCGCTTCTTTAAAGCTTTCCTTTTGCGAATGTGGTTACTTCGTCATATAAACCCTGTCAGATTCTCTTACGAATGCCAGCATTCGACGTTCATCTGCCCGTGTTTACCTGACTCCGGATAGTTACATCTCGTTGGATACTGCATTATCCAGTGAATCTGCGGTGCCGGTGATCAGATCATCTTCCTCTGCCAGTCCATAATAATACTTAATAATATCTCTGGTAAACTGTGCTGCATAATCAGAAGAATATCCAAAAGGAATTCTCGTTGCGATGGCGATCTCCGGATTCTCATAAGGTGCATAGCAGATGAAAAGTGCATGGTTGGGTCTGGATGCCGTCTGCTCTGCCGTACCGGTCTTACCTGCAACATTTACCGCCAGATCGCTGAAATATTTCTTATTTTCCACTACCTGTCGCATTCCCAGATGGAACGCATTCCAATACTCCTGCGGCAGATCGATCTGATTTCTCACTTCCGCATGATATTCTTTCAGAAGATTTCCCCGGGAATCCGTTGTTTTATCCAGCAAAGTCAGATTATAACAGGTTCCGCTGTTGGCAATCGTGGTAACATATCTGGCCAGACCTACCGTAGTATAACTGTTACTGCCCTGGCCGATGGCGGAACGCACCGGGTCCTTGGTAGATACATCCGGCGCATACTCGCCGATCTCTACCCCGGACTTATCGGTCAGACCGTATAGATCCGCATATTTGCTCAATGTCTCCAAACCTGCTTCCTCATTGTAACTACCGCTGCTCGTTGCCAGCTGGTAACCCACATTATAGAAGAAATAGTTACAGGAATCCTTGATCGCTGAAGTCACATTTTCATACCCATGTCCGGAGATCTTCCAACATCTGGGAGACGGAGTGATCTCAGTGAAGGTTCCGACACAATTCACCTTGGTCTGCAGATTGATCACGTTCTCCATCAGTCCCGCCGTAGCGGATACGATCTTGAAGGTTGATCCGGGTGCCGCCTTATACTGTGTGGCAAAATTCAGCTGCGGACTGGATTTGTCCGCGTTCAGACGGGCATAATATTCCGCATCCACAGTATTTGCCATTTTGTTATTGTCATATCCCGGATAAGACACCATGGCCAGTACATCACCGGTATTGACATCCGTTATGACCACCGAAGCATTGCAGGGATCCAGCGCCAGCTGTGCCGGCGTAATCTCCAGATTGGTGATCCGGTTCATCATGAACTGATATGCCGACATTTTACCGGCATACAATGCCTCTTCATCCTCTGCGGGAATATCTACCACACGTTGTTCACACAACAGCATGCAGATCTGTCTTCCGGTGATCTTATCATTTAAAAGCATATATTTGTAAAACCGTTTTTGGAATTCTGTAGTATGCTCAATTGTCTCTATGATATACTCCTGAAGCTTGTTATACACCTCCGCAGAATCCGAATACTTTTCATTCAGATCCAGCCTGCTTACATCGATCCAGTTCATGGCAATGCAATACTGGAGATATTCCTTCAGCGAGATGACTTCATCCTTGGCCCATGCGATCTGGGTGGCATCATTGTCATCTACAAGTTCCTTCATGATCACGCCGTCGTCTCTTAAGAGACTTACGATATTGCTCTGGTATACCTGATATTCTTTGGAAAGCTTGTTATAAGGAGTTCCGCCTTCTGTCAGTTCATAATTCAGTTTATCATAGACACCCTGCTTGTACTCCAGATATGCCGCATATACCGCCCGTTCCGTTTCACCGGCATCCTCTGCCTCAAAGTGTTTGCGATCCAGAATATTATTATTGATCATTGTAAAATATACATCATAGATCGGAATCTTAATTGAGGAGCTTTTCGCATTTTCCGGCAGATTAAACTCTTTGGCATTGATAATCTTGCTGGATACCAGGCCTGCCAGTTTTTGCTCCACAATATTGTAGACTGCTTCCGTAAGATCCTTGTCAATGGTCAGGTAGACGTCCGCTCCCGGCTGGGCCTCTTTCCGCTCCAGGATGGTAATTACCTTACCGGTATTATCTACCACCACTTTTTCACTGCCCTTGGTCCCCTGCAGAGTGGTCTCCATATAGGACTCAATGCCGCTTTTTCCTACGACATCATTAATGGTATAGGCATCCTCGCTTCCGCCTTCTGCCACCACCTGTTCATTCAGATCCGTCAGTTCATCGGAAGAGATTTTGCCGGTATAACCGAGTATATGTGCGAAATACTTGCTGTCTATGTAATGTCTCACCGTATCTTCCACAATAGAAACACCGTCTAACTGATCAGAATTCTCCATAATGACAGCAACTGTTTTCTCACTGACATTCGTTGCCACGGTAGTTCCCACATATTTTCGGAAGGAGGTCAGATTCATGGCATACCGGATGGTCACCATCTGCAGCCATTCTTCCTTCGTATAACCTTTTCCGACAATAAAAGGTGAAGTACGATCTTCCGGATCCTCATACTGTCCGATGGCAAAACCTTTTGCCCGGCTTAAGTATTCCATTAGTTCCTGGGCTGTCATAGCCTTCTCTTCTTCAGAGAGCTTGTCTACCGTCTTATAACCAAGCACATCCGCCTGGAAACGCAGCAATGCGGTTCCATCTACAGAATAGACATAATCCCCATCCTCATCAATGACAATTTTAAAATCCGTGATGACGCTGTCACCGTTTTTCTCAATCAGCTTGATCAGTCGGTACACAACATCATTCACCTCAGCATTTTTATTCCGGCTTGACTCAAATACATCCTCGATCTTCACGGAATAAGCCAGTTCATTTTCCGCCAGTACATTACCGTTACGATCCAGGATCCGGCCTCTGGTGCTGGTAATATCTCTCGTCTTCTCAATCTGCAGAATAAAATCATTCAGGTACTCTTCTCCATTGATGATCTGCAGATTAAAACAGCGATAGACCAGTACTCCGGCAAAAAAGAAAAACATTATGGTAAGTACGGTCAGTCTGCTGGTCACAATATTTATGATGTGATCTCTTATTTCATGAAACAAATTTCTGTGCGCTCCTTTTTTCCTTTTCCTCCAGCTTCTGGTTCACTTTCAGAATCAGAGGATATAACACGATCGTTACAACAATGGTATAGAGTGCTTCCGGCAGGATCACTCTTGTAAAATAATACGGGAAATGAAAACGCCCTCTCAGAAGAAACATCAGAATATAGCACAACAGTCCATAGGAAATATCGCTCACCACAATGAGTGCCAACGGCAATTTAATATCCTCCGGATAAAAGATTCTGCAGAATTTCCCGTTTATAAATCCTATGTACATCATGATCATGGCATAGAAACCTAAAAAACTGCCAAAAAAGATATCGCATAACAGCCCGCTGAAAAAACCGATCAGAAGTCCTTCCTTTTCCCCTCTCATAAATCCGAAAGAAGAAGTCAGAATGATCATCAGATTGGGAATGATCCCTCCCAGCGCAAGGCTGTTAAATACACTGCATTGTAAAATGAAGCACAGGACAACAAACAGAGTCACAATCACTTTTCGCAGGATACTGCTATTATTTTCCATCCGTGTTTCCTCCGCTTGGAATCTGTTGCTTTTTATCTGTGATCACCAGGACTTCACTCAGATGTTCAAAATCCACCACCGGAGTTAAATATCCAGACTTGGTCAGATTGTTGGTATCCTTATTGATCGTGCTGATATAACCGATCAGGATATTCGGAAGATATTTGTCACTGATATCGGAAGTGACTACCTTATCTCCCTCCACAACCGCATCCTGACTGTCCACCAGTTTGCTGAAGGAAATGACTCCCTGCGCCATAAGCTGCAGGTCTCCCGATACGATCAGGTTATCCCCGGTAGCCAGTGTCATGCCGCTGACATTGGAATTATCAGAGATGATCGAAGTCACTCTGGACCAGTTCGGACCCACAGAAGTAATGCGGCCTACCAGGCCTCCCCCCGCTATAACATTCATATCGTCCGCCAGTCCGTCATTGGATCCCTTATCAATAACAAAGGAAGAATACCAGTTGCCGGAATCTCTGCTGATGATCCGGGCTCCGATCTTATTATAATCTCCGTATTCCTCATCCAGCTCCAATAAGCCTCTTAATTCATTCAGTTCATATTTGTCCTGCTGCAGCAGGGTGTTTTCCTCCGTGAGTGATGCCACCTGCTCCTTCAGGGCACTGTTCTCCGCTAAAAGTGTGCGGATCTGCACCAGTTCATCCGAACGGTTTGATAGCCATTCTCCCGCCTTAGCGATGCCCTGTTCAAAGGGAACGATCACGTATCCCACCACACGGTTAAACGGGCGGTTAAACACATTGGTCCCGAAGGTCACCAACATCATTACAGTACACAGGATAGTTAAAATAAAAAGGAGATATTTACTCGGTAAAGTAAACCTCTCCCCTTTTCTTTTTACGACTGGGCTCATTTACTCATCCCTTCAATTGCGTAAGCTACAGATTTATAGTTATCATCCTTGATGATCTTGGCAAGTCCCATTGCCACGCTGGTCAGAGGATTCTCTGCTACATTAACATGCAGTCCGGTACCTGTTGCCAGTCTCTCAGCTAAATGGTTCACCTGGGATGCGCCGCCGGTCAGATAAATGCCGTGACGATAAATATCCGCTGCCAGTTCGGGCGGAGTTCTCTCCAAAATCACCTTTACATTATCGATAATCGTATTGAAATGCTCTTCCAGGGACTCATCCACCATTTTTGTGGGGATCTCACGTTCTACCGGAAGACCGGTCACAATATCTCTGCCGTATACGATGGCACCCTTGCCCTCTTCTTCCAGTTCTTTCAGGGCAATCTTTACATTTTCCGCTGTCTTGCCACCGATGATCAGTGAGAATTCTCTTCTGACCGCGGCACGGATGGCATCGTCAAATTTCATACCACCCACCTTGATCAGACGGCTTAATACGATACCACCCAAAGACAGAATGGAGATCTCCGTGGTCTCGTAACCGACATTTACCACCAGCACACCCTGGGAATTTTTCACATCGATATCCAGTCCCAAGCCGTCGGCTACCGCCTTTTCCACTACCATGATCTTTTTAGCTTTTACGTTTGCTCCCTTGACCAGATCGTAGAACGCCCTTTTTTCCACCTCAGTGACATCCGTCGGCACCGCAATGAAGAAATCGGAAGGCTTGGTATTGCCTTTTTGCAGATCTCCGATAAAATACTTCACCAAAGTCTCCATATTTTTAATATCCGCGATCACACCGTTGGAAAGCGGATAAGAAATATGAATATTACTGGGCGCTTTTTCATACATTTCAAATGCAGAGTTTCCGTAAGCAAATAAAGTATTTTTGTTCTCGATGGCAATCATATTCTTCTCGATCATAATGTTGTCATCATTGCGATTATAGATCTTTATATTGTTGGTACCGAGGTCGATACCGAATGCGTTGTTTGCCACTGTCGTTTTCCTTTCTTATATCATCTCAATAATTTTTGTTCTTTAAAGCTAGTATACCTGTTATCCCCGATAATAATGTGGTCTAACAGTGGAATATCCATCTGTTCTCCCGCTCCAGCCACGTTGTCGGTAAGTTCTCTGTCCGCTCTGCTTGGCGTCGGATCACCGCTGGGATGGTTATGCACAAGGATGATATTCACCGCTTTGTCTTTCAATGCTTCTAAAAATATCTCTCTGGGAGAGATCAGAGCCATGTTCACGCAGCCGTCCGACAGCTTTTTCTCCCGGATCAACTGTCCCTTGGCATCCAGGCAGAGCAGATACACACATTCTGTATCCTTATGCCGCAGCTTCTCCATGAAATATTCCGCCACCATATCCGCACGGGTAAAACAGATCCCGGTGCTTGCTCTCGCCCGGCTCATACGATTGGATAATTCAGCGATGCATTTTAATTTCACTGCTTTCACTATGCCGATCCCACGGATCTGTGTCAATTCCTCCACGCTTACATCGTGCAGACCCAAAAGTCCTTCCCTGGGATATTTTGCCAGTGCCAGGACCTTTTCTGCCAGCTCCACTGCGGAAGTATCTTTGGTTCCTGTCCGCAGGATGACTGCCAGAAGTTCCGCCTCCGTAAGGTTCTCCGGTCCGAAGTTTAAGAATCTCTCATAAGGCAGCTGTAAATCCGTTACATGTTGTGTTAATTTTTCAGGCATAAGTCTCCTTCTGCCTTCTCCGACGTATGCTCTCTAACGGATAAAACGGTATACCACAAAAGCAATGATCACACCGATCACACTCGCTATGGTAATATTGAACTCCAGCCCAAAGGTAAGAATGATAAAACCAAGATTCAGTTCTACCGGACTGCTGAGTCCGAAATTTTGTCCGTAATTCAGAAAGGTACCGTCAAAGTAAGTTCCTATAAATCTGCCGATCACAAATCCGATCAGCACCAGTACAACCAAAACCCAATTAATTCTCTTCAAACTACTTCCTCTTCTTTCTTTCGTGTACACTTTCCGGATCCGATGGGTGCTCCCCGCAAGCCTCCATCTTCCATACGTCTTTTAATACTATCACAAAAAGCTTCTTCTGTACACAAATTTAGTGGATTTTATTTTGCGCTTTTTCTACAGGATTCGTATTTCCTGGCACGTTCTACATTGCCTGCCTTAGCTGTTCTTCTGTCACGATTCCCTTCTGCAGCAACGCCTGCAGGGATTTCAAAATGCCGAACTTGGCATGCTGCCAGGTCAGTCCACCCTGAAAATATACGGCATAGGGTGGCTTAATGGGACCATCTGCGGACAGTTCAATGGAGGATCCGGATACGAATGCCCCTGCCGCCATAATGACCTGTGCATCATATCCCGGCATATCCCAGGGTTCCGGTGTCACATGGCTGTCTACCGGAGCCGCTGCCTGAATTCCCTGGCAGAAGCCGATGATGCCTTCCGGCTGTCCAAACGTTACCGCCTGGATAATATCATGTCTGCTCTCCGTACCGTTCGGTACTACCGCAAAACCTAATTTTTCATAGACATTAGCTGCAAAGATCGCTCCCTTTAATGCACCCGCCGTCACAGTAGGTGCCAGGAAAAATCCCTGATAAAAATCCTTCAGAATGCCAAGAGATGCTCCTACTTCCTTACCGAGTCCCGGGGATGTCAGACGGTATGCAGCATTTTCCACACACTCTTTTTTACCGGCAATATAACCGCCAATGGGTGCCAGTCCGCCGCCGGGATTTTTGATGAGGGATCCCACGATCATGTCCGCACCCACATCGGAGGGTTCCATCGTCTCCACGAATTCTCCGTAACAGTTATCCACCATACAGATCACATCCGGCTTGATGCCTTTGATAAATGCGATCAGCTCGCCGATCCGCTGTACGGACAGGGTCGGTCTGGTCTGATATCCCTTGGATCTCTGAATGGTTACCAGATGGGTCTTCTCATTAATGTTTTCACGGATCTTATCATAGTCAAAGCTTCCGTCCGGCAGCAGGTCTACCTGGCGATAGGTTACACCGTATTCTGCCAGAGACCCTTTAGAAGGGCGGATGCCGATGACTTCTTCCAAAGTATCATAAGGCTTGCCTACGGGGGACAGCAGCTCGTCTCCGGGTCTTAAGTTGCTCATCAGAGCCAGTGCCAGTGCATGGGTACCACAGGTGATCTGGGGACGCACCAGAGCATCCTCTGTGTGGAACGTTGCCGCATAAACCGCCTCTAAGGTATCTCTTCCCAGGTCGTTATATCCGTAGCCGGTAGTACCCAGCAGGCAGGCTTCACTTACCTGATGCTGTTGCATGGCTTTTACCACCTTTAACTGATTATACTCCGCATTCCGGTCCACCTCGTCAAAACGCTCCCGCAGACTTTTCTCTATGACACATCCATAGTCATATACCGTCTTGCTGATCCCCATGGAAAGATACATTTCTTCATTACTGTTATTGCTGTTTTTCATAGATCCCTTTTTCTCCTAATTCCTTTATCATATATTCTAAAATTTTCTCTTCGTCATAGTCAAATTGCTGTTTATCCAGCCAGGTAACTGCGTTCTCCCTGCGGAACCAGGTCAGCTGTCTCTTGGCAAAATGCCTGGTGTCCCGCTTCAGAGTATACACCGCTTCCTCCAGGGTGCATTCTCCGTCCAGGTACTCCAGGATCTCTTTATAGCCCAGCCCCTGCATGGATACCATTCCTCTGTGACAGCCCATTTTTTTCAGGCTTCTGACTTCCTCCACCAGTCCTTCCGACAGCATTTCATCGATACGGGTTTCGATCCGCGCATACAGATTTTCTCTGTCATCCGTCAGGACAAAATAGCTGAAATTGTATGGGCTCGTGCGCTCTTTTTCCCTTTCATTATGCGCAGAGATGGGTTCTCCGGTCAGTTCATAATATTCCAGTGCACGGATGGTTCTCTTGATATTGTTTGCATGAATGTTCTCTGCTGAAACCGGATCAATTTTTCTGAGCATCTCATGTAGTACTTCCGGTCCCTTTTCTTTCGCAAGCTGTTCCATTTTTTCCCGGTATTCGGTGTTCTCTTCGTTCTCCGTAAAATCAATACCCCGAAGCACCGCCTGAATATAGAACCCAGTGCCTCCCACCAGGATTGGGATATGCCCTCTGTCATAGATCTGTTCCATGCTTTCCAGACACCGTTTCTGAAATACCACCACATTAAATTCTTCCCACGGCTCCAATATATCGATCAGATGATGGGGCACTCCCTGCATTTCCTCAGGGCGGATCTTGGCGGATCCGATATCCATATGTTTATATACCTGCATAGAATCGGCTGACAGGATCTCCCCACCTATAGCTTTCGCCAGGGCAATGGACAGTTTCGTCTTACCAACTGCGGTGGGACCGGTCAGTACGACCAGCGGTCTTTTTATAGATTGTGTTACCGACATACTTTTTCTTCCTTACACATTATCCATTATTCTGGGTGCAGTTTGCAGCATCGATAGCAATGACTAACATCAGTCCTTCCAGTTCGTCCTTAGGATCAGCAAAGTTAATCGTGTAGGTATCTCCCCAATGGAACAGTTCCTTGGAGAGATGAATGATACTGCTGCATCCGTTGTATACATCATAATCCCATCCCAGAAAATCTCCTTCCACGCGCCAGCCGTTATAATCAATCTCGTATCTGGGTTTAAAAAAAGAAAACTGTTTGCGGATCTCGCCTTTCACCTGCCCGTTGATTTCGATTTCAAATGCCGGAAGCAGGGTAAACAGCCGCTGCCTGATAACTCCCAGTTCACGATCATTTCTGTCATATATGTGTAACTGGTGTCCCAGGGAGAAAAATTCCGCCTTTACAAAGTATTTTGCATTTTCGTTCTCATCATAGACATCATAAGAATCTGTCCAGGAAAACACTCGTTGTTTGATCAGTAAACGCATTATACGATCCTCTTAAATTTCTTCTCCAGGTCAGTCTCCGTCATAGTAATGATGGTGGGTCTGCCGTGGGGACAATTATAGGGGTTATCCAGTGTCAGAAGTTCATCGATCAGCTGTTCCGCCTCCTGAAGGCTTAATCGGTTGTTACCTTTAACAGCTGCCTTACAGGACATGGATGCGATCTTCTCCTCAATGACCTGGAAGCTGCCGCGGCCTCCGGTCTCCTGGGACAGTTCATCAAGCACCGCTAAAAACAGTTCTCTCTCACTGCATCCATAGAGATCTACCGGGACACTTCGCAGGGCATATTCGTTGCCGCCGAAGGCTTCGATCTCGAATCCGAGCTGTGTAAAAGCATCCTCATAAGTATGAAGAATACTTTCCTCCTGCCCCGTCAGGCTGACAATGATGGGAGGCATCAGGCGCTGGGAGACCACGCTCTTTTCGTGGAACTGTTTCATCAGGCGCTCGTATTTCACCTTCTCATGGGCGGCATGCTGGTCAATGATGAACAGCTTATCCTCGAACTGGATCAGCCAGTAGGTATCGAAGACCTGTCCGATGATACGGTAGCGGCTGCGGTTCTGCACAGATAACAGTTTCTCTTCAAACAGATTTATCTGCTGTACATCCTTCACCATCACCTCAGCGGTCTCCGGGCAGATAACAGGCTCTGATGAAGTCTCATCCCTTGGCTCCAGCGGTGCTGCCTCCACGAAAAAATCGTCCTCTTTCGATTCCGGTGTTGCCGCAGGTGCAAGAGATTGTACCTCTGTCTGCTCACTTACCGGTTCCGGTTTACGGAGACTCGTCTGTATACCTGCATGTGTCTCCTGCCAGATCGGCTTCTGTATAAATTCCCTCCGGTCTTTCGGTACCGCCTCATATTTGGCAGCCTCCATGACGCGGTAGCTTTCTTCTCTTTTTTTCTCGAACACCTCCGGCGTGTGTTCCTTCCAGGAAGCTTTTCTGTCTTCCTGCTCCTTTTTCTGAATGGATTTTTCATCCTCTAAGGAAGCATCCGGGATCATTTCCCGGTTCCGCAGGGTTATTGCTATCTTCTCGCTCAGCAGTCTGGCAAATGCCATGCCGTCAGAGAACCGCACATCCATTTTGGAGGGATGTACGTTCACATCCACGGTCTCCGTATCCATCGTAATATGCAACACGCACAACGGAAATTTATGCTGCATCAGATACTGCTTATAACCTTCTTCAATGGCTTTGGCAATCACACCGCTGCGGATAAAACGACCGTTGATAAAATAGATCTCAAAATTGCGGTTGGAACGCACCAGTACCGGTTTGCCCAGATACCCCTCTACCTTAATGCCGTTTTCTTCCATCTGGATCGGTACCAGCTGTGCGGCGATCTCTCTGCCGTAGATCCGGTAGATGACTTCCCGCAGGTCACCGTTTCCGGAGGTATGGAATCTGGTCTGATTCCCCAGTACGAATTTGAAAGAGATATCCGGTCTGGACAGTGCCAGATGTTCCATCAGATCCGTGATATAACTACCCTCCGTGGCAGGCTGTTTTAAAAATTTCCGGCGTACCGGCGTGTTGAAGAACAGATTCCTCATGAGGAATGTGGTACCGTCCGGCGCGCCGATCTCATCGATGGACTGTTCCTTTGCCCCCTCTAACACCATGCGGGTTCCGGTGAGGTTCTCTTTTCTCTTGGTGATGATCTCCACACGGGATACCGCAGCGATACTGGACAGAGCCTCACCGCGGAAGCCAAGGCTTGCAATATGATTCAAGTCATCCGCATCTTCGATTTTGCTCGTGGCATGACGCAGAAACGCCGTGGGAAGCTGTTCCCGTTCAATGCCGCAGCCGTTATCCGTCACACGGATGAACTCAATACCGCCTTCTTTTGCCTCTACCGTAATCGCCGTGGAACCGGCATCTATGGCATTTTCCACCAGCTCCTTCACCACGCTGGCAGGTCGTTCTACCACCTCACCGGCAGCGATCCTGTCGATCGTCCGGGAGTCCAGTACATGTATTCCCATATATCTACCTATGCCTTTCCCTTATATCTAACCGTTCCAGCGGTTCTTCAGCTTATTCTGTAACCGGTACAGAGTGTTCAGTGCATCTAATGGGGTCAGCGTCGTCACCTCGATCTCCATCAGTTCCTTCAGAATATCCTCATCCGTCACAGTGTCGAACAGAGACATCTGTGCCAGATCCACCTCATCGTATTTGGGTTGTTTTTTTGCCTTACCATCGTTTTTATTATCGATAGCAATGCTCTGCACCTTTTCCGTAATATCATTGTCCGACAGTTGTTCCACGATCTCCTTGGCACGGTCGATGACCATGTCCGGCACACCTGCCAGCTTCGCTACCTGGATGCCGTAGCTCTTGTCCGCACCTCCTTTTACGATCTTACGCAAGAACACGATATCGTCGCCACATTCTTTCACAGCAATGCAATAGTTGTTCACATTGTTCATTTTGCCTTCCAGCTCGGTCAGCTCATGGTAATGGGTAGCGAACAGTGTTTTGGCTCCTAAAAGCTTGCGGTTGCTGATATGTTCGATCACTGCCCAGGCAATGCTCAATCCGTCAAAAGTGGAAGTACCTCTTCCGATCTCGTCTAAGATCAGAAGGCTCTTGGATGTGGCATTTCGTAAGATATTCGCCACTTCATTCATCTCCACCATAAAAGTGGACTGACCGCTGGCCAGATCATCCGAAGCTCCCACGCGGGTAAAGATCCGGTCTACAATACCGATATTAGCGGTTCTGGCCGGCACGAAGCACCCGATCTGCGCCATCAGTACGATCAGTGCCGTCTGACGCATGTAAGTGGACTTACCCGCCATATTAGGGCCGGTAATGACACTGATACAGTGGCTTCCATTATCCAGATAAGTGTCATTGGCAATAAACATATCATTGGTGATCATCTGTTCCACCACAGGGTGTCTTCCGTCCTTGATGTCAATAACACCCTTTTCATTTAACTTCGGACGTACATAATGATTTCGTTCCGAAACCAACGACAAAGACGCATACACATCCAGCTTTGCGATCGCTTTCGCGGTGTTCTGGATGCGGACCAGTTCCTGTGCAATGGTATCCCGGATTTTGCAGAAGACATCGTATTCCAGTGTCTGTAACTTGTCCTCCGCATTTAAAATAGTGTCTTCCAGTTCCTTTAACCGCGGTGTGGTATATCGTTCCGCATTTGCCAGGGTCTGCTTGCGGATATAGTCCTCCGGCACCAGATCCTTATAAGAATTGGTCACCTCGAAATAATAACCGAAGACCTTGTTATATTTGATCTTCAGATTCTTGATTCCGGTACGTTCTCTGTCTTCTTCCTCCAACTGTGCCAGCCACTGTTTTCCGTCATGTTTGGCGCTTCGCAGTCTGTCTATGGTCTCATCGAACTGATCCTTGATCATCCCGCCTTCCCGGATGGACAGGGGCGGTTCGTCAATGATCGCTTCATCGATCAGCTGATAAATATCCTCCAGGCCGTCAATCTGCTCCCGAATTTTAGTCAGTTCTTCTTTTTCAAAGGCAGACAGCACCGTCTTAATCGGCGGCAGCATCTGCAAGGAATTCCGAAATGCGATCAGATCTCTGGGATTTGCCGTCTTATAAGTCACCTTACTGAGCAGTCGTTCCAGATCGTAGATGGGATTTAAGTATTCCCGGATCTCATCCCTGGAGATGGAATCCTGATTCAGCTCCTGAATGGCATCCAGACGCTTCTCCATCTCATCCTTTTCGATCAACGGCTGTTCGATGTAATTGCGCAGAAGTCTGGCGCCCATGGCGGTCTTCGTCTTATCTAACACCCACAGAAGAGAGCCTCTCTTCTGCTTCTCTCTGAGAGTCTCCGTCAGTTCGAGATTTCTTCTGGTGGAACTATCCAGCAGCATATATTTGCTGGTAAGATAGGGATAAATATGGGTAAAATGCTCCAGATCTGTCTTCTGGGTATCATACAGATACTGTAACAGTGCTCCCGCCGCTAAAAGTCCCGTAGGGAATTCTTCGACACCAAGTCCGATCAGCGTATTTACCTTAAAATGTTTCATCAGGATCCGTCTGCAGCCGTCATCATCGAACATATGGGATTCCAACGCATTGACGGAGATATGTAAGCGGGACTTTAAATCATTCACATCAAAGCCACTGACTAAAAAAGCCTCGTTGCAGATGATCTCCGAAGGTTCGTACTTCATCAGTTCATCATTTAATTTTTTCAGATCTTCGACTTCAGTCACATAATAATCACCGGTAGTTACATCTGCCGCCGAGATACCGATGCCATCCGGAGTATAGGCAATGCTCAGCAGATAATTATTTTTGCCGGCTTCCAGAGATTGTACGTTTAAGTTGGTACCGGGAGTCACCACACGGATCACTTCCCTCTTCACCAATCCCTTGGCAAGCTTCGGATCCTCCACCTGTTCGCAGATAGCCACTTTATAGCCGCGGCTTACCAGCTTGGACAGATAGCCTTCCACGGCATGATAAGGAATGCCGCACATGGGCGCACGTTCCTCCAGGCCACAGCTTTTTCCCGTCAGTGTGATCTCCAGTTCCTTGGAAGCCACCAAAGCATCGTCGAAAAACATTTCATAGAAATCTCCCAGACGATAAAAAAGGATACAGTCCTTATACTGCTCCTTGGTCTCCATATATTTTTGCATCATTGGTGTCAATTCAGCCATGATCTTCTCCTGTTCTGTAAAAGGATCCACGACAAAGCGGACACGCAAAAACTTGCGTATCCGCATCTATCTTAGCACAAAATATTGAGGTTGTAAATTAAAGAACCCATATGAAAAATGATAGTTTTTCACACTTACTGCAGCTTTGCTGCGCGTTCCAGTGCATCATCAATATGGGCACAGACATTTTCTCTGCCCACCTTATCTAAGAAACCGCTCTTCTCCATGACATGCATGGGCTGTTCCCCTACATGAGACAGAATGATCTGGATATTTTTCTTCTTACAGTCCGCATATAACTGCTCCAGATTGTGCATGGCTGTGGCGTCGATGGCGCTTACGCTGCGCATACGCAGTACCAGGCAGTTCATTTTCTCATCTAATGTGATCTTCAGGATCTTGTCCGCTGCACCGAAGAATAAGGGACCGCTCACTTCATATACCATGGTATTGTGAGGTACGACTCTTAAGGACACGCTGTCCGCATCATCCTCATCATCCACATATTTCCAGCCTTCCACTTCCGTCACATCACTCATACGCTTCATGAAAAGAATGGCTGCCAGTAAAATACCTACCTCTATCGCTACTACCAGATCAAATACGACAGTCAGTACAAATGTGGTCACCAGAACGATAATGTCACTCTTGGGTGCGGTCTTGCACAGACCTATGAATTTACGCCAGTCGCACATATTGTAAGCCACCATGAACAGAATGGCTGCAATGGTGGGCATGGGGATCAGTGCCGCATAAGGCATCAGTACTACCAGGATCAACAAAAGTGTCACGGAATGCACCATACCGGCAATGGGGGTACGTCCGCCGTTTTTCACATTGGCAGCAGTTCTCGCAATGGCTCCGGTGGCGGGAATCCCACCGAACAATGCGGAAGTAATGTTGCCGGCGCCCTGGGCGATCAGTTCCATATTGGAGCGATGTCTGCTGTTCACCATACTGTCCGCTACCACGCAGGAAAGCAATGACTCAATGGCAGCCAGAATCGCGATGGTAAAAGCATCCGGCAGGACGTTCTGTACCGTCTTCAGGCTGAAGGCGGGCAGAGAAATTGAAGGAAGCTTATTGGAAATCTCATACAGATCTCCGATCGTATTTACATTCATGTTAAGTAGTGCAACCATGGCACTTCCCACCAGTACTGCGATCAGAGAAGGGGGAATCTTCTTGCAAAAGCCCGGCAGATACTGCCACAGGATCAGGATCAGGAGACTGATCACACCTACAAGCAGTGCCTGCACATTTGTGGTGGAGATGAACTGAAATACTGCTTTCAGTTTATCCATGGTCTCGATCAGCGGCTCTTCGCTGACAATGGTCAGTCCCAGGAAGTCCTTGATCTGTCCGATAAAGATCGTCACAGCAATACCGGAAGTAAAACCGGTGGTGATCGTATAGGGGATAAACTTGATCAGATTGCCAAGTCGTAAAAATCCCATCAGGATCAGGATCACACCCGCTAACAATGTCGCGATGATCAGACCGTCCATGCCGTTCTTCGCTACAATTCCTGCAACAATGGTGGCAAATGCCGCAGTAGGACCTGCGATCTGTACGCGGCTGCCCCCTAAGAAAGAGATCACAAAGCCTGCGGTGATTGCTGTATAGATACCCTTTTCCGGTGTTACTCCGGAAGCCAGTGCCAGTGCAATGGATAAGGGCAGAGCAATGATCGCCACAATGATACCTGCGATCACATCTTTTACAAACTGTTCTTTCGTGTAGCTTTTCATCACTGAGAAAAGCTTCGGTTTCAATTTTTCCATAACATTCTCCTCAATATAATCTCCTCAGTAAAAAGACCCGTGTGAAATTATAAAATTTTTATAAAATCACACGGGTCTTATCATAGCTCTATTTTTTTAGCTTTGCAAGATTTTTTTATTATTTTAAACCTATTCTACAATACGGTTTTTACCGTTATTTTTGGCAGTATATAATTTCCGGTCCACAGACGTAAACAATAGATCCAGCTGTTTATCAGCCTCATAACGTTCCATTCCACCGCTGATGGTAATATCCATCTGTCTGGTATTCTGGGAATATCTCTTTAAGCCTTCCTGGATATTCCGGAATGAATGTAACACTTGTTCCCGATCATCCTGTTCAAACACCAGCATAAACTCCTCGCCGCCGAACCGGGCTGCGATTCCTTTTCCCATCATTTCTTCCAGCATCAGTCTGCCGGCTTCCCGCAGTACATCATCCCCATATACATGCCCATAGGTATCATTGACTGCCTTGAAATCATCTACATCCATCAATACGATCCAGAAGCTCTTCTCCGGCTTGCGTATCCATTCATTCACCTGATTCACAAGATAGCGCCGGTTGTACAGTCTGGTCAGAGGATCATGGTTCGCTGCAAAGTTCAGATCCTCACTCAGACTCAGCAATTGCTTTCGTTGTTCCTCGTATCTTCTGAGCAATTCAAATATCATGGCAAATACAGACACTCCCACAATAACAAAGGATCCAATCGTAGTTCCGATCTTACCGGCTTCGTCCATATTTCTCCATACAGAAGGCCGTTCAAAGCTGTTCAACATGATCACGAGGTATTCCAGCAATGTGACCGCAAAAGAAATGATCACCACATTTCTCGGAAAAAATATCGCCAGTCCAACAACCCCCAGGATCAGATATACAATAGAGGCATCCCCGTAGCAATAATACAAATAAGGAAATTCAAACCATACAAGTAGTAATATGATCAGGACAGCCGGTATTTGCACACTTTTCGTAGTCCATCCGATAATGCCGATGGTCACGATCATCAGCAGGCATATCCCGCAGAGTATGGTCGGCAGTTTCATACCGTGAATGCAGAAATTGCAGATTGTTCCGATCAGATTTGCAATGCACGCCGTTATCGTCAGGATCTGATACATTTTCCAGGACATGTTCTGTTCCAGTTCTATTCTCTTTTTCTTCTCTTGTTCTTCCATTTCTATTCCCTTTTACAATTTATTCATCTGTCATATTCATGACTGAACCATATGGCCCATATAATAAAATCCATGACATTCATCCAGTGAAACATTCACAAGCTTTCCCACCAGTGATATATCACCCGGAAAATGTACCAGCGTATTATTTGACATTCTCCCGGTCACTAAGGAACTGTCATTTTCATTGATCTCTTCTACCAGCACATCGCAGATCTGTCCCTGATACCTGGATACCTGTTCTCTGGCTGTCTCCTGCACGGTCTTAAGCACCCGGTCAAACTGCTCCTTTACCAGTTCCTCCGGCACCTGTTCCATGGCTGCCGCCGGTGTTCCGGTTCGTTTGGAATAAATAAAGGTAAAAGCATTGTCGTATTTTACGCGACGGATCACATCGATGGTCTCGTCTACGTCTTCCTTCGTCTCTCCGGGGAATCCTACAATAATATCCGTAGTGATCGCCATATCCGGAATCTCCTTACGGATCTTCTCCGCCAGCTCCAGATACTGTTCCTTGGTATAACGGCGGTTCATGGCTTTTAATATCTTTGTGGAACCGGATTGCAGCGGAAGATGGAGGTGCCTGCAGATCTTCTTGGAATGCTTCATCACCTCGATCAGCTCATCCGACAGATCCTTGGGGTGGGAGGTCATGAAACGGATCCTCTCCAATCCTTCGATTCTTTCTACATCCTGCAAAAGCTGTGCAAAGGTAATGGGCTCTTCCAGATTTTTACCGTAAGAATTTACATTCTGTCCCAGGAGCATGATCTCTACAACGCCGTCTGCCACCAGACCCTCGATCTCCCGGATGATATCCTTCGGATTACGGCTTCGCTCTCTGCCGCGGACATAGGGGACAATACAATAGCTGCAGAAATTATTGCAGCCGAACATAATATTGATACCTGATTTGAAAGAATACTTTCTCTCCACCGGCAGATCTTCCACGATCTTGTCCGTATCCTTCCAGATATCAATGACCATTCCTTCACTTTCAAACAGGGAGCATAACAGCTCTGCGAATTTGAAAATATTATGAGTTCCGAAGATCAGATCCACGAAGCGGTAACTGTTTTTAATCTTCTCGATCACGGTGGGTTCCTGCATCATACAGCCGCACAGTGCGATCTTCATATGAGGATTTTTCCTTTTATAGCCGTTTAACACTCCCAGTCTTCCATAGACACGCTGGTTGGCGTTATCTCTCACCGTACAGGTATTATAGATCACAAAGTCCGCATTCTCATCTTCAATGATCTCATAGCCGACTTTTTCCAGGATTCCCACCAGTTTTTCCGAATCCCTGGCATTCATCTGACACCCGAAAGTAGTCACACAGCAGGTAGGCCTTCTGCCCAGTTCTTCTCCAAGCTTTGCCACATGACCGGAGGCTTTCTCCATAAAATAATACTGTCTGTCGGTTTCGTTCATTTGTGTTACATTTGTCATATAAAAAATATTGCCTTTCTAAATATCTGTATCTATTATCTGTCTGCGTATTTTGCTGCAATGGCGATCAATAGTCCGGTCGTTTTTTCCATGGACTGTACACAGGCATACTCATATCTGCCGTGATAATTTTCTCCGCCGGTGCACAGGTTCGGGCAGGGCAGTCCCATGAAGGACAGTCTGGCGCCGTCGGTACCGCCGCGGATGGGAGATACCCTGGGTTCGATCCCCAGCTCTTCCATGGCAGCTTTCGCGTTATCGATCAGGTGCATATGCTGCTCCATGATCTCCCGCATGTTATAGTAAGAATCTTTCATATCCACTATAGCGGTGCCTTCCCCATACTTCCGGTTCAGGAAATCCGCACAAGACAAAAACAGCTCTTTTTTCTGTTCAAACAGCTGTCTGTTATGATCACGGATAATATAGTCCGCAGTAACTTCCTCCACATTGCCGCATATAGCATCCAGATGGAAGAAGCCCTCATAGCCTTCGGTATACATTGGATTCTGCTCTACCGGCAGCAGCTTCTGGAACTCCTGCGCGATCAGAATGGCATTTTTCATTTTGCCTTTGGCGGAACCGGGATGCACACTCCTGCCATAGACATGAAGCTTTGCCCCGGCGGCATTAAAATTCTCATATTCCAGTTCGCCCAGTGCACCACCGTCTACGGTATACGCATAATCTGCACCAAACAGTTTCACATCAAAATGATCCGCTCCGGCACCGACTTCCTCATCCGGGGTGAAACCAATGCGGATCTTGCCGTGCTTTTTCTCAGGATGATTTAACAAGTCTTCCGCCATGGTCATGATCTCAGCAACACCTGCTTTGTCATCTGCTCCAAGCAGCGTCGTTCCGTCTGTCACGATCAGATCTTTCCCCACATAATTTAGCAGCTCCGGGAAATCCGCTGTCTTCATAACGATGTTCTCTGCTGCATTCAGTACGATATCTTTTCCGTCATAATGCTCCACGATCCGGGGCTTCACATTGGTATCCGTCACTGCTGGAGAAGTATCCATATGGGCAATAAACCCAAGCACCGGTGCATTCTCGCAGCCTGCGGATGCCGGAACGGTGGCATAGACATAGCAGTGCTCCCGATCATAAGTGATCTCTGTGGCGCCCATAGTCTCCAGTTCACTGACAAGCACACCTGCCAGGTCATGCTGTTTCATGGTGCTGGGGATCGTAGTGCTTTCTTCACTGGACTGGGTATCGATCTTCACATATCGTAAAAAATTCTCTATCGTCTTAGTCATAATCTCACTCCTAACATTTCTACACAAATACAACTTATCCGGGCTTGTACTTTTCTTAAATCCGTACAACCGCATTTCATTTATCATATCATGATGACCGCATCGCTTCAATATTTAATTTAATTTAATTTAAGGTGGAATTTCCCGGGTAATTGTTCAGAGCTTATATGTTCTTATTTCCCGGCAGATTCCCTTCGACAGCATCACTACCGCTAGAAGATTCGGCACCGCCATCAGACCATTACAGATATCCGAGAAATCCCATACCGCTTCCAGCGAACAGACCGCCCCAAAAAAAGCAAGCATTCCATAGCACATACGGTACCACCCTGTCCGACGACTATTTCCCGCCAGGTATTCAAAAGCTTTCTCTCCCTGATATTCCCATGCAATAATTGTAGCAAACGCAAACAATGCGATAGAGATCGTAAGCATCCATTCCCCCGCCCTGCCAAATGTGGTGGAAAATACAGCGATCATAAGCGCTGTTCCGTTCAAAAACTCCCCCTGCGCATCCCTCTGTCCCAGCATACCGCTGGATGCTATGGCAAGCCCCGTCAGAGAACAGATCACAATGGTATCGATAAAAACTCCCGTCATGCTGATATAGCCTTGCCGTACCGCATCCGGTGTATCTGCACAAGCCGCGCTGATACCGGCTGCTCCGAGTCCCGCTTCGTTGGAAAATACACCACGGGAGACACCATAGCGCATGGCCTGCCTGCCGGAACATAAGAATCCAATGCTCCCTCCTGCCATAGCTTCCGGGCTGAAAGCCCCCCACAGGATCTGCCAAATTCCTGCCGGAAGATTATGGAAATGCGTAAAGATCACCATTCCTGTTCCGAACAGATAAAATACTGCCATACAGGGCACCAGATATTCCGTAACCCTTGCTATTTTATCGATTCCTCCAAGGATTACCAGAATCGTAAGGATTCCAAGCAACAGTCCAGTGGCTGTCCGGCTAACTCCAAAAGTCACAGCCAGTGCCTCCGCAATCGAATTCCCCTGCGTCATATTCCCCATGCCAAAGGAGGCAAGTACTGCGAATATTGCAAACAGTATCGCAAGGATCCGCCCCATACGTCTATACGGAAATGCGTTTTGAAGAACATACATGGGACCACCCACCGGTTTTCCTTTGTGATCTCTTACACGATATCTGACACACAGCGTACTTTCCACCAGTTTGGTCGACAGCCCGATGATCCCGGACAAAAGCATCCAGAACAATGCTCCCGGTCCTCCCAGCACCATGGCAGTAGCCACGCCTACGATATTTCCCGTACCTATTGTTGCTGCCAGTTCCGTAGTCAGTGCTGAAAAAGAAGAAACCCCTTCCCCGTCTGTACCTTTCCGGCTCTTAGAATGGAATACCAGACCAAGTGCCGCCAACAGATTTCTCAAGGGAAAAAAGCGCAGACTGATCATCAGATAGCAGCCACAGCCCAATAATAAAAAAATAAGCCAGGGTCCCCATATGATCCGGTCTGCCTGCTGTAAAAAACCTATTACCTCTGCGAGCATAAGAAGTCTGTCTCCCTGACTTATTTTTCTAAACTATATTCTTTATTTTTCTGTTTTATACCGGTGATATTACTGTTATTTACTGGCTATCCGGCAGAAACCCCGGGATTTTTTCTGCGATCTCTCGAATCCCGAACAGGTATCCGACACCTTTCTCCAGTTGTCCTTCGGAAGCATTGAGCAGTGTTGCGATCAGATGCAGTTTATGCTCTCCGTATTCCAGGTCACTCGTATACTCACCGTCTTCGTTTTCCGTGGCTGTCTGCTCCTTCACTTCTGCTTCAGCTTCTATTTCTGCCTTTATTTCAGCCTCTTTATCCCACATGATCTGTGCATTGGTATCATAAGGCACCTCTCCTTCCATTTCCATATAGGTTTCGGAATAATAATCATGCAGATAGGACTGCATATAATCGGTGATAGCATAATAAGGGGCATCCGCACCGATATCATCCCATGTAACCGGTTCTGTCTCATCTTCCAGCACAACCTTCATGGCATAGAGTGTTCCGGTCTCGGAGTCCACGACACACTCTATACTGACTCCCGTAACCTCCCCTTCCTTCATTTGCATACAGATATCATAGGCCATGATCGCAACTCCATCCGACAGCTTCTCATCATACAAAATATATCTTTTGATGGAAATATTATCTGTATCCATATTTTTGTAAAAATAATCCTCCGGGATTGCTCCCATATCCTGAAAAATGTAATTCCATTCCGTATTTAAAATATATTCATCGATCAGACTATATATTTCACCATCCGTTGCAGCTTCATAATCCTGTTCAGAGATATAGTACTGTTTTCCCAAAGCAATACCGTCTGCCAGATTTTGAAGTCTGCGCACGGTGTCGGTCTCATACTCTTCCTTCCAGACGGTATAATCCGTTCCGGTATTCGATATACTGACTGACCTAGTCAGCCTGCTTTTGTCCTGCAATCGCAACATTCCTTCCGGTCCTGCGAATGCAAATACGATCATCATAAGCAGTCCGCCCATACATAGCAGGAAATACCGCCGGTTCCTATTCTCCTGTTTTTTCATATTCCGCCTTTTGCTCCCCTGTTGCTTTTATTGTTGACAGCCTGTATTTCCCCGGGAAAATATAACCGCATTACCGTGCCTTCTCCAAGCTTGCTGTCAATCTTCAGTTCCCCCTGATGCAGGGTGATGATCTTCTGACAGAGAGCCATTCCGATGCCGGCTCCGCCCTCCTTGCGGGATCTGGACTTATCCACCATATAAAAAGCCTCCGTGATCCTCGCAATCTCTTCCTTAGGGATCCCCCTGCCGTTGTCTACGACCTTGATCTCATAGCCCTGTGGAAGCTTACTTCCTTTCATCAGAATAAATCCGCCTTCTTCCACAGCCTTTACCGCATTATCCAGCAGATTATATAACAGTGACAAAAGCAGATCCCTGTCACCCAAGATCACACCCTTTTGCAGATCGATCTTTCCGCGGATCCCTTTGCGTTCAAAGGGGATCCGCATCGTATCCCGGATATTTTCCTCCAGTTCTTTCGTCGGAAGCTTCTTGAATTCTAATTCCTGTCTGTCCATTCCCACCAGCTCCAGCAATTTGTGAGACAGGCTTTCCAGACGTTTTCCCTGACTGAAAATATAATAGGTGGCTTCGCCCCGCTCCTGCTCTGTCAGTTCATAGGAGTTCAGCATATCCGCATATCCGATGATGGAAGTCAGCGGTGTCTTGAGTTCATGGGCAAACGCCGCCGTAAAATCCTCCTTCTGTTTTGCTTCCAGCTCTTTTTCCTCCATCTGACGTACCAGTCTGTCCGTCATCCGGTTAAAGCTCCGGGACAGTTCTCCGATCTCGTCTGTGCCCTGATAGACAGCCCTCTTCTCAAAATCCCCCCCTGCAATCCTTCCCGCAGTGCGGTTTAACTGTTCTATGGGGCGGGTCAGATATTTGGACAGTAAAAAGGCTGCCAGGCCTCCGATTACCAGCAGACCTGCCAGAGCAATACCATATTGCCGCATCATATTGCTCCGTTCTTCATAAATGCCGCTCAGGTCCTTCAGAATCCCAAGATATACCGTATCTGCCGAATCCGTCGCCTGATCTGTGATGATGCTGAGCAGATAATAACATGTTCCTACCCTGCGTACACCGTAGACCTGATCTGCACCGGGATCCATGGTGCGGATCATTTCTTCCGCAAGACTCCTGATCTCATCCTGTGGCAGTTTCAGGCTGCCCTCCAGAGTGATCGTGCCATCCGTTTCAAGGATCATACATTCCGTACCGTTCTGATCCGTCATCCGTTCTGTGGCAGAATTTCCAGCCTGTATCCCTGCAAATTCTGCTCCGTATTTTTCCATGTTCTGATACACCATATCATAAATGGTCTGAAAGAGCAGGTTCTCACGTTTTCCCTGCTCCGTCTCCCGTTCTAACATACGGTTAAAATAGGAAAACAGCATAAAGCTTCCAAACAGCATGAAGGCTGCCGTAAGGAGTGCTGTGATGGAAAAAAATAATTTATGTGTGAACTTCATTCAAACGATACCCCACTTTATATACCGCTATAATAATATTTTCCCAATGTAACTTTTTCTTCAGCCGCTGCACATGCAGATCCACCGTCCGGCTCTGTCCCATATATTCGCCACCCCATACAGTCTCGTATATGGTTTCCCTGTACAACGCCCTGTTTTTATTCCTGGCAAATAATAACAGCAGATCAAATTCCTTCGGTGTCAGATAGATTTCCTCCCCGTCCAGAGTCACTCTGTGGGATGCTGTGTCTATGGTGGCATTGCACGCCCGGATGACCGTCTCCGTCTTATGATATCTGCGCAGCACCGCCTCCACTCTGGCAAGCAGCTCTACGATCTCAAACGGCTTGGGCAGATAATCATCCGCCCCCATTCGGAGTCCTTTCACCTTATGTTCTGTAGATCCCAGCGCCGTCAGGAAGATCACCGGCAGCTCACAGGCTTTCGCATAATCCATCAGCTCATAGCCGTTGATCCCCGGAAGCATGATGTCTAACAGTGCCAGGTCAAATTTTTCCTGTTCCATAAGATCTGCCGCACTTTTCCCATCCGGCGCCCAGGTACACAGATACCCTGCCCTTGTCAGATTCATCCGGATCAGATTAGCGATCGGCTCTTCATCTTCCGCAATTAATATCCTGAACATTTCTTCTGCCCCTCATTCTATAAATTCTTATATTACTTTAACTCCTGATTGTATCCATTTTGTATCATCCAAAGCTATGCACTCTTTTCTTCTTAGTTCATACCATATAATAAATATTTTTACGGAAAGGACAGCTGATTGCTATGAAAGATTATTCTTTCGAGGAACCGTTTGAAAAATATCCTCTTGCCATGGCTTATGTTCCCTGGCAGCACTTTACCCAAATGTATGAAAATCTGGAAAAAGGCTACAAAGCCGGTACCATTTTCCCCGAGCTTGACAAACCCTTTACAGGAAGGAGATGCGTCAAATGAGCAGCGAAGAAAAAAAGCTGTATGATATCGGCATCGCTGATTTCGTCCTGACAGATATGATGCTGTATCTGGACACTCACCCTTCGGATCAAAAAGCCATGGAATACTTCAACCACTATGCACGGATCAAAACACAGATGGAGCGGGAATTTGCCAGAGAATATTACCCACTGCGCAAGGATCTCGCCGAAAGTAACAGGGACTGGCGCTGGGGCAGTGCCCCTCTCCCCTGGGAAGGAGGCTGTAACTGATGTGGAACTATGAAAAAAGACTGCAATTTCCGGTAAATATCAAAGAGCCCAACGCGAAGCTGGCGCAGGTCATCATCTCCCAGTACGGCGGACCGGACGGTGAAATGGGTGCCAGCATGCGCTACCTGTCCCAGCGTTATTCCATGCCTTATAAGGAGGTAGCCGGACTACTGACTGATATCGGGACGGAAGAACTGGGGCATTTGGAAATGGTAGCCACCATCGTCCACCAGCTGACCCGTAACCTCTCCATGGAAGAGATTGAGAAAAGCGGATTCGCCAACTATTACGTGGATCATACCATCGGTGTCTGGCCCCAGGCAGCGGGCGGTGTTCCCTTTAATGCCTGTGAGTTCCAGGTAAAGGGAGATATCATCACCGATCTGCACGAGGATATGGCTGCAGAGCAGAAAGCCCGCTCCACCTATGACAACATCTTACGCCTGATCAAGGATCCGGATATCTGCGAACCCATCAAATTCCTGCGGGCCCGCGAAGTCGTCCATTACCAGCGCTTCGGAGAAGCCCTCCGTATCACACAGGACCACCTGAATTCAAAGAACTTCTATGCCTTTAACCCCGGTTTTGACCGCTGTGAATCCTGTGACAATTAACCCTTCCACAAAAAGAGAATCCCTCACACAAAGAGGGATTCTCTGATCATGATCTTATTCCACATTAAATACTGAGAAAACTCTTAACGGTATCCTTCATTTTATCCACATCACACTGCGTATCATGAAGTATGGGTGCGGTACGGATCTCTTCGATCGCTCCGGGCACCTTTACCTTAGCAATTTTGGATAATTCATCCACCAGTTCAAAATCGCCCATTACATCATATTTCGTGTCAATCGCATCCATGACGCTTCTGGTGAATTTGAAGGGACTTGCGGTAGAAGCAATGACAGTGGTCTTATGATCCCCGGTCTCTGCCACATATTTTCCGTATACTGCGGAAGCTACTGCGGTATGGGTATCGATCACATAGCCGCACTTCTCATACAGACGACGAATTTCTGCTGCCGTCTCTGCCTCACTTGCAAAGTTACCATAGAAGTCAGCCAGCTGCGCCTTCATTTCTTCGGTGATCTCGTATTTGCCGTTGCCGGTCAGCGCACTCATCAGCTCACGGTTTTTATCCGCATCATTACCTGCAATACGGTAGATCAGACGCTCTAAGTTGCTGGAGATCAGAATATCCATGGAAGGAGATGTCGTCAGTACGAACTCTCTGTTGCGGTCATAGGTTCCGGTACGGAAGAAATCATACAGTACCTTATTGTCATTGGAAGCACAGATCAGCTTATCAATGGGAAGCCCCATATTCTTCGCATAAAATGCTGCCAGAATGTTACCGAAGTTACCGGTGGGAACTACGACATTGATCTTCTCACCCTCTGCGATCTTACCGTCTTTACATAACTGTGCATAAGCATACACATAGTAGCAGATCTGCGGTACCAGACGTCCGATGTTGATAGAGTTTGCTGAGGAGAACTGGAAGCCCTTCTCGTCCATCTCTTTTGCCAGTTCCTTATCGGAGAAGATCTTCTTCACGCCGGTCTGGGCATCGTCAAAGTTGCCGTGAATGCCTACTACGAAGGTATTGGCACCCTTCTGGGTCACCATCTGCTTCTCCTGGATCGGGCTGACACCGTTCTTCGGGTAAAATACAATGATACGAGTACCTTTTACATCTGCAAAGCCTGCCAGGGCTGCCTTACCGGTATCGCCGGAGGTAGCGGTCAGGATCACGATCTCGTTCTTAATATTGTTCTTGCGGGCAGAAGTGATCATCAGATGAGGTAAAATGGAAAGTGCCATATCCTTAAAAGCAATGGTGGATCCATGGAACAATTCCAGATAATACGCATTGTCTGCCTTCACAAGCGGAGCAATTTTTTCTGTATCAAACTTGGAATCGTAAGCACTGTTAATACAATTCTTCAGTTCTTCTTCCGTAAAATCCGTCAGAAATAATTTCATGACTTCATATGCAACCTGCTGATAAGTCATTCCCGCAAGCTCCTTAAGACTCTTGTCCAGTGTGGGAATATGATCCGGTACAAACAATCCTCCGTCATCGGATAATCCCTTCAGAATCGCCTGTGATGCGGTTACCGGTGCGCCGTTGCTGCGTGTGCTACGATATATTACTTCCATTTCCTCTCCTCCGTATCAATATGTATGAATTTTGTATCCATCTTCAATTTCGTAAAAGTATAGCATACTTTAAGCACTGTTGCAAGGTGAATTGATAAAGTCCAAGTTGCACGCAACATTCTTATTCTTATTATTCTTTAAAAAACTCATGTCCGCCGTGCCGGAATAACAGTGTAAGCTTTTCATCAAACCAACGCATTCGTTTACTGTCCGCATAATCTCTGGCGGCAAAATAAAGTGCTCCTTCGGAGATATCCTCTCCATCCAGTGCTCGTCCCACTGCCCTTACGGTCTCCTCACTGATCTGTACTCTGTCATAGCTCCCATCGGACACCGGGGAAAACTGCGTGATCCCATTCTCCTGCTGAAACACGATCTCCGACACACTGTCCGGAAATTTATCGGAATTCAGACGGTTCAATATGACATTTGCCACCAAAAGTTTCCCCTCCTCATCCTCACATCCTGCTTCCGCTTCCACAATTTTCAACAGGACCTCCAGCTCCGCCATGTCCAAATGATACCTGCTGTTCCTCTGCAATTCATTGCAGTCGACTACCCGCTGTCCCGAGGATGTCCGGGAAGCAATTCCTATCATTCTGCTCTCACTGTCTGCCGCTACCGGGACTTTTATCTGCAGATTCCGCTGTATTTCTTCCATTTGTCCCAGGCACAAAAATCCTGCCAGAAATAACAAATGCGCTGTTAACAGAACAGTCAATGCCCGTTTATACATTTTCGATCCTCACATACCTACAAATGATTTGACTCCAACTTCATTCTATGCAGCTCGTCCGAAAAATATATCTGTTGTTTTCCGGGAAAAAATGATACTATGAAATTATGAATGAGCAGAAAACAGGAAAAAGCAAACTGGATAAAGGGATATTTCGTGCCGTAAAAAAAGATGGAACCGTGTATTACCGCGCCTCTCTGACCTACCGTGGGAAGCACATCAGTCTTGGTAGCTACCGGGAGGCCGGACAAGCACACTCTGCCTATGAAGAAGGGATTCGTCTGTTAAATGATTCCTCTCTCTCCCTGAAATCCTACCGGGAGACCTCTTCCCTTTCCTTTGAGAAGTGGGTCTGTCTGCTCAACTTCCGGGATAACGGAATCTACCTTGGGAACCCCATCTATATGGGTCAGCAGCTTTTTTACTATTATCTCACGCCACACCATGTACTGAAATTTGATCTGGAAGATCTGTTCTATTATTCTTCACACAAAATCATGCGGCGCGGTAATCATTATTTTGTGTCCGATTATGGAATGCAGCTGACTCTTACATCCCGCTATGGCATCAAAAGCTATGCCGTACCCGGTAGAGACTATTGTTTCCGCAATGGTGATCCCACGGATTTCCGCAGAGAAAATCTGCAGATTCACAATATTTATCACGGTGTCCGCAAAACAGTAACAAAAAACGGACAGCATCTCTATACTGTCCGCATTCATATTCATGGCAATTATCTGGTGGGCCGTTATGCTACCGATGTGGAAGCCGCCATTGCCTACAACAAAGCCATCGACATTCTCCGAAACAAAGGAGTGACCAATAACTTTTTATCCAACTACGTGGAAGGCATTGCTCCCAGCCGCTATGCAGAGATCTATTCTTCTCTGCCCATTGCCCCCGGCATTCTGAATTATCCGGCTATTTCTCCGAATAATCAATGAAGCTGATATTCATGTTGGAATAACCGGCAATCCCGTCCACCGAGATATCGTCCGCGTATTGCCACATGGTAAACCGATACGGATAATCCGGAACATCTCCCACCTGGGATAACCATACATCATACGCAGACAGTTTTGACAGATCCACCTCCTTGATCAGCCATTCCTTGTTGCCATATAATAATGTTTTATATCCGGCCGCCGCTATCGTATCCAGAAAAGCTTTCGTGATCTTCGTCTTGTCCGCTCTGCTGACTCCTTCTATGCGAGCCGTATCGTTATCCACGAATCCCATATCAAAAGCCACCGGATAAGTAATCTTATAATCTTTAATATTGTTCAGTACGACGTTCGCTTCTTCCACCGCTTCTGCTTCGGTGATCGCCTGTGAAGTAAAATACACTCCGATCTGCAGTCCGGCATCTGTCGCTCTCTTCAGATTATCCGCGAAATACTCATCCAGAACGATCTGACCGCTGCCGTAACCTCTGGCTCCCACCCGAAGCATCACGAAATCAATGCCTGCTTTCTTTAATTTCAGGAAGTCCACATAATCCTGATATTTGGAGATATCCACCCCAACATAAGAAGTAAGCTTTCCATCCTGATAATATTTCATAAAATCCGACTGACATACCAGTTTTGTAAAATCGTATTCGTGTTTCGGCAGATAAGGACTGATCAATACCCATTCTTCTTTCCCATCCCGATTAGTCACCAGGGTATGCTTTCCATCGGTGGAAGGATCTGTATCCGTCGTATCTTTTTTCCCATCCTGTCCGGAAGGATTCTCTGAAGGCATCGGTGTAGCCGTTGTCTCCGGATACATATCCCAAAAATCCAGATCCGAAGGAGTCAATGTACTTCCGGTGATCAGATCCTGCGTATCCGGATACTTTGCTGTCTGCTGATTTCCTGCCTGTTGTACATTCTCCGTCTGTGCAGCTGTATTATTCTGTTGATGAGACGCCGGTTTCCTGTTAATGATCAGCACAACCGTAAGTATCACCACCACAAAAATAGTGACAGCAACGATCGCACTGACCACGGTAGGAGTCAACCCGCTTCCATGATCTTCATAATCGTCCGGAAGACGCATACTATTTCTCCTCTTTTATGCTTTTACAATACACTTTTTAGGGCATTTTTCCATGCAGGCTCCACAGCCGACACACTTTTCGGGATCAATGACCGCATGAAAATTCTCTACTTTCACAGCATCATGCTGACAATTTTTCACGCAAATTCCGCAGCCAACGCATCCTGTGGTACAGGCTTTCATAGTGACCGGTCCCTTGTCGGTAGAACTGCAGGCTACCTGCACCGTATTGGAATATGGGATCAGACTGATCAGGTGTTTCGGACATACCTCTACACATTTTCCGCAGGCCTTACACTTCTCTTTGTCTACTACGGCTACACCGTTTTTGACGTGAATGGCATCGAAAGGACATACCTGTGTGCAGGTTCCATATCCAAGGCAGCCGCTGTTACATGATTTCGGTCCGCCTCCGGGGACAAAGCTCATCATACGGCAATCCTTGATTCCGTAATAATCATAGTCTGTCTTCGTCCGGTCGCAGTCACCCTGGCAGTGAACATACGCTACTTTTCTCTCGGAAGCCTCTGCCTCTACTCCCATGATCGCAGCGATTTTTTTGCCGACTTCCTCTCCGCCTACCGGACAGGTATTAACGGCAGCCTCTCCTTTTGCAATCGCAGCGGCAAGTCCGGAACATCCGGCGAACCCACAGCCGCCACAGTTATTACCGGGAAGGGCGGCAAGTACCGCTTCTTCCTTCTCATCTACTTCTACTTTAAATTTTATACCGGCCACGCCAAGAAACAGTCCCACAAAGATGCCGACGATTCCGACACAAGCCGCAGCAATCAGAATTCCTGTTATACTCATCTATGTTACTCCTTCCTAGATCAGACCGGAGAATCCGCAGAAAGCAATTGCCATCAGTCCCGCTGTCAGCAGCACCATGGGCATTCCCTTGAAAGATTCCGGCACCTCATTGTATTCCATTTTTTCACGCAATCCAGCCAGGATCACGATGGCAATGGTAAAACCAAGGGCTGTGGCAAATCCGTTTACAATACCGGTCAGAATACCGTATTCCTTCTGTACATTGGTAATCGCTACACCTAAAACCGCACAGTTTGTAGTGATCAGGGGCAGATATACACCCAGTGCCTGATACAGAGAAGGCATAGCCTTTTTCAGGAACATCTCCACAAACTGTACCAGCGCCGCGATCACAAGGATAAATACAATGGTCTCCAGATACTCAATGTGCAGCGGCTGTAAGATAAATTTATAAATCACGCCCGCTACCGCACTTGCCAACGTTATGACGAAAATAACCGCGGTTCCCATACCGCCTGCAGTCTTGATCTTACGGGATACTCCCAAAAACGGGCAGAGTCCCATGAACTGGCTTAAGACGATATTGCTGACAATGGAGGAACTGATCAGTAACAGAAGCATATCTTTCACACTATCCATTTATTTGTCCTCCTTATCCAAGTCTATTGTCTCAAGGTCATCCGTTGCAGCCTTAGGCTTTGCTGCCGCTCTGGCCACGTCCATCACGGCATCCTCCGAAGTATCGGTATTGTCGTAAAATCTCTCTGAACAGCCGCTTTCGCCACAGTGCAGACAATCATGTCCACAGCCGGACTGGATTTTCTCATAATCCTTGCCTGCCAGTTTTCTCTTGTTCTTCACATAATTCTGCAGAGCAGTCAATGCAGCCAGCACAAAGAACGCACCGGGAGCCAGTCCGAAGATGTTGATCGTTACATAGGAATCCGGCATGATCCGGAATCCGAAGACAGATCCTGCCGCCAGAATCTCTCTCACGGCACCGATACAGGTCAATGCCAGGGAGAAACCAAGTCCCATGCCAAGTCCGTCAAACAAAGAAGGAATCGGCGGATTGGAGTATGCATAGCTCTCCGCTCTTCCCAAAATAATACAGTTCACAACGATCAAAGGAATGTATACACCCAATGCATCATTCAGAGACGGCAGATATGCCTGTAAAAGTAACTGCACCGCCGTTACAAATGAAGCTATAATTACGATAAATGCGGGGATTCTCACACGGCTGGGAATCACTTTCCGCAACAGGGAAATGATCAGATTGCTCATCGTAAGTACCACCGCTGTCGTCAGTCCCATTCCCAGACCGTTCATTGCGGAAGTGGTTACGGCCAGTGTAGGACACATTCCCAGCATCAGCACAAAGGTAGGATTCTCCTTGATAATGCCGTTGTAAAGTCTTTCACCTGCTTTATTCATTGCCTGCACCTCCCTGTACATAATCATGAAATGCCAGAAGGCTTCCGTTCACGGCATTGGTCACGGCCTTGGTGGTGATCGTTGCACCGCTGATGGCATCAATCTCACTGTCAGAAGCGGAACCGGTCTTGGTATACGTAAAGCTCTTCACATTTTTCTGATGGAACTGCGGTACCAATACATCGCCTGCTTTCATTCCCAGTCCCGGTGTCTCGGAGATACTCAAAATAGAGATATCATTTACGGTACCGTCCAGACGGATTCCCACATACAAAACGATATTTCCGCCGTATCCCTCAGAGGATGTGGTCTGGATCACATAGCCCAGTTTCTCTCCGGAGGCATCCTGAGCTTCATATACCGTACCGATGGTAATTCCGGTATCGGAAAGATTCTGCGCCGTATCATCGGAAGGGATATACGGATCCAATTCTTCAAAATGTCCGGCATCCGTAAATACTGCCTGGCAGGCTTCCTGCACTGCTTTTTCTTCCTGCAGACGGATGGGTCCCTTGGTAAGTTCATAGACAAATCCAAGTAACAGGCCGGCGATCAGGGTGATGGCAAATAAAATGCCTGCTTCTTTTAACATTGCCTGTACATCATTTTTATTTTTCATGTTTCGCACCTGCCTTTCTTCCGAAAGCAACCGGCATGGTGAATTTTTCAATCAGAGGTACCAGAAGGTTTCCTAAAATGATAGCATAAGATACTCCTTCCGCTCCCGGTCCGAAGATACGGAAGATTCCGGTAAGAAGTCCCAGTACAACACCATATACATACTGTCCTTTGATGGTGATCGGGCGGGTAACATAATCCGTAGCCATGAAAAAGGCACCCAGGATCAGACCGCCACCGGCCAACTGTGCCGACAGATATGCGGGATCAAAACCATGTCCGCCGAAAAATCCGGCAAACAGGATCACTGTCACAATATAGGTTCCCGGAATGCGCAGATCGATCACTCCGATCAGGATCAGGAAACATGCCCCGATCAGTAACGCAATAACGGAAGTCTCGCCGATGGTACCGGCTGTCTTACCTACGATCATATTCATGACATTGACACTCTCTCCTGCCTTCAGTGCCGCCAGCGGAGTAGCTCCGGTATAAGCATCACAGACGAAGTTCGTCATCTGCGAAGGGAAAGAGATCAATAAGAAACATCTTGCTGCCAGTGCCGGGTTCATAAAATTTTGTCCCAGACCTCCAAACAACATTTTTACTACAAGAATTGCAAACACACCGCCCAGGGCAGCTATCCACAGAGGAATACTTACCGGCAGATTCAGTGCCAGCAGCAGTCCGGTGACCACCGCCGACATGTCTGTTATGGTTATTTTCTTCTTCCACAGCCAGCCGAATAACAATTCTGTCAGGACTGTGCTTGCAATGGTAACAGCCATTACTGCCAGTGCTCTGGGACCGAAATTGTAGATTCCGAAACCGGCAGCAGGCAGCAGTGCGATCACCACAGCCGTCATAATACTACTGGTCGTTACTTTCGACCTTATATGAGGATTTGAAGATACTTTTAAAAGTTCACTCACTGTTCTTCCCTCCTACTTCTTTTTCTTTTTGGCCAGTTGAATTTTACGCATGGACTTGATCTCCTGCGTCAGAGGTCTCTTGGCAGGACATACAAAGCTGCAGCAGCCACACTCACAGCATTCCATTCCGTTATGTTCTACGAATGACTCTTCGTCAAAATGCTCCGCATAAGTTGCCAGCAGACTGGGAACGATCCGTCCCGGGCATGCTTCCACACATCGTCCACAGTTAATACAGGGGCTGGGTTCCATCGCAGAGACATCATCCTGTGTCAATGCCAGCAAAGCAGTAGAAGTCTTGGTCGTCGGAACATTGAGATCAAACATACCGAATCCCATCATCGGACCACCGCAGATAATCTTCTCCGGATCCTGTTTAAATCCTCCCGCCACATCCAACAGTTCCTGATAACTCATACCGATGGGTACCCGGAAGTTCCGTGGATTCGCCACAGCATCACCGGTCACCGTGACAATGCGCTCCATCAGAGGGCGTCCTTCTGTAACCGCTCTGTAAATAGCAACCACGGTATCTACATTGTCTACAATGCATCCCACATCCGCGGGCAGCATGGAAGAATTGATTTTCCGACCCGTTGTGGCATAGATCAACTGACGTTCCGCACCCTGCGGGTACTTGGTCTTCAATGCCTTGACCGTGATCTGCGGATCATTTTTGGTCATCTGTTTTAACAGAGAGATGCAATCCGGTTTATTATCTTCCACTGCCAGAATTCCATGAGCATTATCGAACAGCTTCAATATGATCTTCAGACCGCCGATCAACTTGTCCGGCTCCTCCATCATCCTGCGGTAATCAGAAGTCAGATAAGGCTCACATTCCGCACAGTTTGCAATTACATAGTCAATTTTATCAGGATCCTTCGGAGATAATTTTACATGGGTAGGAAAGCCGGCTCCTCCCATACCTACAACTCCGGCTTCTTTTACAATATCGATGATCTCATCTTTTTGTAATTTATCCACCGGTGCATAGGGATGAAATTCCATACTTTCATACAGACCGTCATTGTCTATTACAATGCTCTGTATCAGATCTCCCGTCACTACACGCCTTGTCTCGATAGACTTTACAGTACCGGACACGGATGCATAAATCGGTGCCGACACAAATCCACCACTCTCCGCTATCTTCTGTCCTGCAAGTACACGATCTCCTTTTGCCACGATTGGCTTAGCCGGGGCTCCGATATGCTGAGACATGGGATAGACCATTTCTCCCTTAGGCAGAACATCCTGGATCGGCTTGTCTTTCGACAGATCTTTGCCATCATAGGGATGGATTCCACCTACAAATGTCAACTTCGCCATTTTCTATCGTCCTTTCTGAATCATTCTTGTATTTCAGATCACATTACGATAATTGTACTATTTTTATCAATTTTTATCAACTTTTATCAACAAAATGCTACTGCATTTTATAAAATTATGGTAGAATAAATTAAATAAGCAAACATGCCCCACGGCAGAAAGAGGTCATACATGAAAAAATCAGAAGAGACTCTGGAGGATTTTGCGATCTCCTATCCCTTGGATAAGCTGGCACCTCTGGAACAGGTACTGTTTCTCGATATTGAGACCACGGGATTTACTTCCCGTACTTCTTATTTATATATGATAGGCTGCGCTTACAACCGGGCCGGTAAATGGCATACCATACAATGGATGGCAGAGGATTACGCACAGGAGGGAGCGATTCTCACTGCCTTCTTTGACTTTGCGAGATCCTATAAATATCTGGTTCATTTCAACGGCAATAACTTCGACCTTCCCTTTATCAGCCAGAAATGTGCCCAGTTAATGCTTCCATTTTCTTTCGAAGGTTTTCAGGGAATCGATATTTATCGTCGGATCTCTCCTTATAAGTTTTTCTTAAAGTTGCCCAACTGCAAACAGAAAACTCTGGAGCAATACCTTGGAATCGCCCGTACGGATGTCTTTTCCGGTGGTGAATTGATCGGATTATATCACGACTATGTCAAGAATCCTTCCGAATTCACCGAAAAGGCTTTATTCCTTCACAATGCGGACGATTTAAAAGGGATGTTGGAAGTTCTTCCGATTCTCGCTTACTATGATCTGTTTAACGAGAACTGTGTCAAAGCCAAAAAGGTACAGGCCAATTATTACAAAGATATGCATGGGGCACAGCGAAAAGAGCTGCTGATCACACTGCAGATTCCTACACCGCTGCCCAAACCTATTACTGCCTCTGCCGGTAATTGTTACTTCCGCGGCGAGGGAGAATCTGCTACTCTTAAGGTTCCGATCTATGAAGAAGAATTAAAATATTTCTATTCGAACTACAAGGATTATTATTATCTTCCTACCGAAGATGTGGCACTTCATAAATCCGTAGCTGGTTTTGTCGATAAGGAACACAGACTCCAGGCTTCCGCAGCGAATTGCTATACCAGGAAGTTTTCCTGTTATCTTCCCCAGTGGGATATTTTATTTACACCTTTCTTCAAGAGAGATTATAAGAGCAAGGAATTATTTTTTGAACTTACAGATGAAATGAAGAAGAACCGTGAAGGTTTTTCCCGTTATGCCAATCACGTCCTGTCCATGATTGCCGCCACATATTAAAAAAGGAAAGCTGATCGCTTTCCTTTTTTCTTCCTATAAACCTATAAGGGTTTGACATAATAAAAAGAACTTTTTCTCTCAAATCCTATCTCACGATAATTCATGATCTGTTCCGTACTTCCGATAAAAAGCATTCCACCCTTTGCCAGGGAATGATAATACTTTCGAAATACTTCATCTTTTGCTTCCTCTGTAAAATAGATCAGAACATTTCTGCACACGATCAGATGATATTCTGTCGGATAAGCATCCTTCAACAGATTATGCTGATGAAAATCAACTCTTGCCTTAATCTCATCCGCAATCTTATAAGAGGGACCGATCTTCGTGAAATATTTCTTCTTTAAATCTTCCGGTACACCTTCTATGCTCTTCTCATTGTACAATCCGGTCTTTGCCTTTGCAATCACCTGCTTGTCCAGATCCGTAGCATAGATATGGATCTGTTGTAACGGAACATGCCGTGACAAAGCCATAACCAGTGAGTACGGCTCATCTCCCGTAGAACAGGCAGCGCTCCAGATTTTTAAATTCTTACCAAAGCGCTGAATCAGTTCCGGGATAACTGTCTCATCCAGATATTTCCACTGTTCGGGATTACGATAGAACTCCGATACATTGATGGTAATATACCCTACAAATTCCTCGAAAAGTTCTCTATCCGTCTTCAGTGCCTGTACATACTTATCATATCCTACGATCTTGTGTTTTGCGATCAGAGTATCGATACGCCGCTTCATCTGCTTCTCTTTATAAGCATTCAGATCGATCGTAGTCAGAGAATATATCTCCTTTTTAAAATACTCATAATCATATATCATGAATATCAACCACCCAGCTGTTAATTATTCCTCAGTATTCTCAGCCTCTGCAGCGATCACAGCATCGATATCTACAGATACGACATCTGCATCAGACTCTTCCTCTGCCTCTGCAGGTTCGGGAGCTGTCAGAGCCTTTACGCTCAGGGAGATCTTGTGATCAGCCTCATTGAAATCTACAACCTTAGCTGTAACTTCATCGCCAACGCTCAGTACATCGGAAGGTTTCTCAATGTGCTCCTTTGCGATCTGGGATACATGAAGCAGAGCATCTACACCGGGCTCTAATTCTACGAAAGCACCAAAGTCGGTCATTCTTGCAACCTTACCGGTTACTACATTGCCGACAGCATACTTCTGTGCAGCATCCTTCCAGGGGTTAGCATCGTCAAACTTCAGAGACAGTGCGATCTTATTGCCGTTGATCTCTTTGATCAGGACTTTCAGCTTATCGCCAACCTTGAATACCTTCTTGGGATGTTCCACTCTGCCCCAGGACATCTCGGAGATGTGAAGCAGTCCGTCTGCGCCGCCAAGATCGATAAATGCGCCGAAATCAGTTACGTTCTTAACAACACCTTCTACGATATCGCCTTCTTTGATCTTCTCAAAGAGTTCCTTCTGCAGCTCAGCCTTCTTGGCTACGATCAGCTGTTTACGGTCGCCGATATATCTTCTTCTCTTGGGATTGTACTCGCTGATCACGAATTCAATCTCCTGTCCTGCATACTTGGTCAGATCCTTCTCATAAGTATCGGATACCAGGCTTGCGGGGATGAAGATTCTTACTTCGTCCACAATTACACTTAAACCACCGTCCAGTACCTGGGATACGGTTGCCTTAAGTACTTCGTGATTGTTAAATGCTTCTTCGATTCTCTTGTTGCCTCTGTCTGCAGCAAGACGCTTGTAGGTAAGGAGAACCTGACCCTCACCGTCATTTACTTTCAGGACCTTGACTTCCATGGTGTCACCAACCTTGGCAACTGTGGTAAGATCCACGCTGGAGTCGTTGGTATATTCGTTCTTGGTAAGAATACCGTCAGATTTATATCCGATGTTCAGAATGATCTCTTCCGGTTTCACATCGATGACTGTACCTTCGACTACCTCTCCTGCATGTATTGTCTTTAATGATTCTTCCAGCATTTGTTCAAAAGTTAATTCTGACATAATTTTGAACCTCCTCAATTAATTTATTTGGGGTGGAAGCCCCCGCGGTAATACCCACTAGTCGAACAGCTTTAGGTAGATCTAAATGCAAGTCATCCAGTGTCTGTATAAAATAGGTGTGCTCACATTCCCTTTGGCAGATTTCGTAAAGCTTTCTGCTGTTGGAACTGTGCTTCCCTCCTATTACAATCATAACGTCAGCATCCGCTGCAATGGTCTTTGCCGATCGCTGTCGCTCTTCTGTAGCATTACAGATAGTGTTCACAACACTATCATTGTAACCTTTTTTTTCAAAAATTTCAACTATATATTGAAATTTATTGTAGTTATATGTCGTCTGAGAGACAATGCAGAGTTTTTCGCCTTCTGTTTTTACAAAATTTTCTGCCTGATCCGGAGTCTCCAGAACGGTAACGGGTCCCGGACACCAGCCGACGATCCCCTCTACTTCCGGGTGCTTCGGATCTCCCACAACGATCACATGATACCCCTCGTTGCTTTTTAGTTCCACGATACGATGGATCTTTTTCACAAAAGGACAGGTGGCATCAATGCATTCCAGACCGTTTGCCTCCATGATGTCATAGATCTCTTTTGCCACACCGTGAGCACGGATGATCACTGTAGGAATGTTCTCCCCGGCTTTCAGTTGTTTCAGATCCTCTTTGTTCTCCAGAACCCGTACACCCTTTTCCGACAGTTCTCTGACCACTTCCTCGTTGTGTACAATGGGACCATAGGTATATATAGTCTTCCCGTTTTTTAATTGTTCATACACGGTATCCACGGCACGCTTTACACCAAAGCAAAAGCCTGCACAGTCTGCCAGTCTTACTTCCATATATCGTCTCCCATTTAGCCAATCAGTGCCACGATCCGGTCAATGACCTGTTCAATGGTCATATCGGAGGTATCCACAAGTACCGCATCCTCCGCCTGCTTTAACGGAGAAGTCTCTCTGTGCATATCTCTGTAATCTCTGTCCTCGATATCCTGACGGATCTTTCCTAAGTCGCAGGACTCACCCTTGGCAGTCAGCTCGTCATATCTTCTTTTTGCTCTCACCATACTGCTGGCGGTCAGATAGATTTTAACCTGTGCATGGGGTAATACTACGGTACCGATATCACGGCCGTCCATGATCACATCACTTTTCGCTGCCAGTGCCTGCTGGAGTTCTACCAGTTTGGTACGTACCGCCGGTTGTGCACTGGTGGTGGAAGCCATGTTGCCAACCTCCTCGGTACGCAGATAAGCATTGACGTTTTCACCGTTTAATAATACGACCTGTTCTCCGTCCACATATTGAATGGTGATATCTGCCTCCTTACATTTATCGGCGATCGCTGCCGCATCCGCAGGATCCACACCCTCTCTTAGCATGAACAGTGCCATGGCGCGGTACATTGCTCCGGTATCCACATAGATAAAGCCCTTCTTTTTTGCCACTGCTCTGGCAATCGTGCTTTTACCGGCACCTGCCGGTCCGTCAATAGCTACATTAAAGCTCATATTCATATCCTCTTTTCTTCGTATTTTCTTTATGGTTCTATTTTTCAAAAAATTTATTGTATGCTGTCTCCCGCCAAATGTCCCGTAGACCAGGCAATCTGTAAGTTAAAGCCACCGGTCATGGCATCCAGATCCAGTACTTCCCCCGCAAAATACAGATGCTTTACCAGCCTGGATTCCATGGTGGAAGGATTGATGTCTTTTACAGAGATTCCGCCCTGGGTAATGATTGCTTCCGCAAAAGATCTCGTCCCCGTTACCGTCATGGGCAGTGCCTTGATCAGCATTCCGAAAGCTTTTCTCTCTTCCCTGCTGATCTCGTTGACCTTCTTCTCCGGAGAGATTCCTGACAGCTCTATCATAACAGGGATCAGCTTTGCAGGGAACAGATGATCCAGTGCATTTTTAAACTGTTTATTCTTCGCTTCCTCAAAATCCCGAAGCAACCGTTTATCCAACTGTTCCGGTGTCAGTGCGGGTTTCAGATCCAGGAAAAGCTTTACTTCATCGTCACCTTTTTGTCTGGAAATATTTTTGGAATAAAAGCTGCTGGCGGACAAGATCAACGGCCCGCTGACGCCAAAATGGGTAAACAGCATCTCTCCGAAGCCTTCGTACCAGGTCTTCTTCCCACATTGCATCCGGATCTCCACATTTTTAAGAGATAATCCCATCAGTGCTTTGCACCAGCTCTCGCGGATCTCTAACGGTACCAATGCGGGCCTTCGCTCCGTTACTTTATGACCCGTCTCTTCTGCGAACCGGTAACCGTCTCCGGTGGATCCGGTAGCGGCATAGGAGCAGCCACCTGTACAGATAATGCAGGCATCGGCGGTCAACTTCTTATGATCCGTACATTCCACTCCGTAAAAGCAAATATTGTCGTCACTTTCCTTCGTCAGGATCTTTTTCACTTCTGTGTGCAGATGAATATCCACATGATATTTATGCAATTCTCTCTGCAGGGCGGCGATTACATCCGAAGAATGATCGGATACCGGAAATACCCTGTCGCCCCGCTCTGTTTTCAGGGGACATCCCGCCTGTTCGATCAGATCACACACCTGTGTATTGTCAAAGCTGTAAAAAGCACTGTACAGGAATTTTTCATTGGTGCAGACATTTTGGAACAGCACATCCATATCCGCTCCATTGGTCACATTACAACGGCCTTTTCCCGTAATAAACAGCTTTTTCCCAAGCTTTTCATTTTTTTCCAAAAGGGTTACGTTATGTCCGCATTTTGCTGCCGCTATGGCAGCCATCATGCCGGCAGCCCCGCCGCCGACCACTATCACATTGCTCATTCTCATCCTTTTCTGCCGACATATCGACGTCACTGCTCCTTGCGTCGCAGAGAATAATCTAACATCGGTTCATCATCTATAAAATCTATCTCGTCATTCAGATACACCTGATAATTGTTCCAGGTCTCTTCCAGTGTCTCCAGATTCTTACGCACCTGCTCCGGACATTTCAGGCAAAGTGCTACCACCAGGGCATTGATCACACTAAGAGGTGCCACCAGAGAATCCACCACCGACACCATGTCACTTCTCGCCAGCAGATTGCAGGAAGAATACAGATTCATGGGGGAATGGATACTGTCGGTAATGGCGATCACTTTAGCATTCCGGTCATTGGCGAACTCCATTGCCTTTAACGTCCGCATAGAATATCTCGGAAAACTGATGCCGATAAAGCAATCCTTCGGTCCTATATGGATCATCTGTTCAAAGGTCTCGCTGACACTGGTAGTATTCAGCAAAAATACCTTTCCGCGGATCATGTTCAGGTAAAAATGCAAAAACGCCGCCAATGGCTCATTGCTGCGGAGTCCCATGATATAGATGGTCTCCGCTTCTAAGATCGTAGCTACTGCCGATTCAAACGCCGCCGGATCCAGATTATCTATAGTATCCTGAATCTTCTCGATATCTGCCGTGAGAACAGAGGTCAGGATCTCCGACTGGGAACTTCTTCCATATTTTGCATCCATTTTCTGGATACCATTTAGTTTACCCTGTACACAGCTTTCCAATGCCTTCTGAAATTTCGGGTACCCATCATAACCGATCCCTGCGGCAAAACGAACCACGGTAGATTCACTGATTCCCAGTGTTTCTCCTAATTTAGCTGCCGTCATGAATACCGCCTGGTCAAAATGTTCCGATATATAGTCCGCAATGGCTTTATGCCCCTTGCTCATCTTCGCATAGTGTTCATTTATCCGGGTAAAAACATCATATTCTGCCACTGTTCTTAACCTCGCATTGTCTCATTGTAAAAAGCATAGTAGGAATGTTCCAAAAGCTGCATCGTCTGCTGATCTGTCAGATCATAATCTCCGGTCAGAGACATGCAGGCGGCTCCATGGATAAAAATCCACATTTTCATAAACAGATCTCCGGGATCCGGGCATCCTGCCACTCTCGCCAGATTGATCTCATAGACTACATTTCCGGCATCACCGTTCAAGATCTCATACATGCTTTTCGTCTTATGTTTGCTGCCCTGGTCACCGGATACAAACAGAAGTTCAAACAGGTGTCTTTCTTCCCGTGCAAAAGCTATGTATGCCATTCCTAAGTTGGCAAAAGGTGTCTTCCCGGTGCGGGGATACAGGCTGTAATAATCCAGAAAATACGCCGTTGCTCTCTCATAGACCGCATCCCACAGTTCTTCCATATTCTTATATACTCTGAAAATAGGCTGCGTGGAACATCCCGCCTTCGCCGCAACTTTTCTCGCAGTCACATTGGCAAAGCCTTCCTCTCTGGTCATGGCGAATGCCGTATCCAGGATCCTGTCAATCGTGATCATCTCTTTACGAGCCATAATCCCTCTCATTCCGCTGTATTTACAGCAAACAATGTGTCCTTCTATAACACTTGTTATTTTAGTGGGTGAAGAGGTGGTTTGTCAATATGTAAATAACTCATTCGCATATCGGGCTATCGCCCTACTTGCTTCGCTGGTTCTTTGTCTAAATAACAGTTTCTCCGTGCTTCGCACTCCCGAAACTGCAAAACCACATTCGCAATCCGGGCTATCGCCCTACTTGCTCATGTGGTTTTGTTTTTCTAATAAAGACACCGCACTGGCTGCAAGCAGCCGTGCGGTGTCTTTATTGAAAAATTATTTAGACAGGGTATGCACCGTTTTTGGTGTCAGCCTGGGTCATATCAACCTTTTCCTGCTGTGCCTGACGATACTTGAAGAAGTCGGTAGCAACCTGAGGGAACAGAGCGTAGCTTAATACGTCCTCATCCTGCTGTTTCCATTCCTTCATTTCGCCTTCCAGCTTATCCATCTCGTTGTCAAGCAGATCAGCGTAACGGCAGGTGATTCTCTCCTCACCGGGGATAACCTTGTCGATCACTTCCTGGCTCATGGGTTTAACGGTCTGGCCGTACTCACCACGAAGCACTGCCTTGGTCTCCTTGGTAGCCATCTTGTAACGCTCACCGAGCAGTACGTTGAAGACTGCCTGAGTACCAACGATCTGAGAAGAAGGAGTAACCAGAGGGGGCTCACCCAGATCCTTACGAACCTTGGGGATCTCCTTCAGCACATCGTAGTATCTGTCTTCTGCATTCTGCTCCTTCAGCTGGCTCACCATGTTGGAAAGCATACCGCCGGGTACCTGGTACAGCAGAGTCTTGATATCAACCCCCATAACCTTAGGATTCAGCAGGCCGTTAGCCAGGCACTCATCTCTGTAAGGTCTGAAGTAATCAGCGATCTCAGCCAACAGGTTCTGATCCAGACCGGTATCGTAAGGGGTTCCCTTGAAGGTCTCAACCATAACCTCGGTAGCAGGCTGTGAAGTACCCATAGCGAAGGGGCTCATAGCGGTATCGATCACATCAACACCGGCCTCTACTGCCTTCAGGTAAGTCATGCTTGCAACACCGGAAGTATAGTGGGTATGCAGCTGGATGGGAAGCTTGGTAACTTCCTTCATAGCCTTGATCAGTTCAGAAGCCTTATAAGGTACTAACAGACCGGCCATATCCTTGATACAGATGGAATCTGCACCCATCTCTTCGATCTTTTTAGCCATACTGGTCCAATACTCTAAGGTGTAAGCATCGCCCAGGGTGTAAGCCAGAGCAACCTGTGCTTCACCTCTGCCTTCCTGTGCCTTGAACTTATTGGTAGCATTTACTGCTTCCTGTAAGTTGCGCAGGTCATTCAGGCAGTCGAAAATACGAATGATATCAATACCATTGGAGATAGACTTCTGTACGAAGTAATCTACCACATCATCTGCATAAGGTCTGTAACCTAAAATGTTCTGTCCACGGAACAGCATCTGTAACTTGGTGTTCTTGAAGCCGTCACGCAGCTTTCTCAGTCTGTCCCAGGGATCTTCCTTCAGGAAACGAAGGGATGCATCAAAGGTAGCACCGCCCCAGCACTCTACGGAATGATAACCAACTTTATCCATCTTATCTACGATAGGAAGCATGAATTCGGTCGGCATTCTGGTAGCGATCAGAGACTGATGTGCATCACGTAAAACAGTTTCCGTAATCTTAATCGGTTTCTTTTCAATTTCTGACATTACGAATATCCTCCATAATATAATTTTCTTTTAATTAAGTTGACGCGATGCGTTATTCTAAGTCCTTCGGACTTATTTCATCGCGCTTTGCGCGAAATACATCGCCCTTTAGAATACTCCGAAGATTGCCATGAAGGTACCGGCTGCTACGGCAGTACCGATAACACCGGCAACGTTAGGTCCCATAGCATGCATAAGCAGGAAGTTGGTAGGATCGGATTCTGCACCAACCTTCTGGGATACACGGGCTGCCATAGGAACTGCAGACACACCTGCGGAACCGATCAGAGGATTGATCTTGCCGCCGGACATTACGCACATCAGTTTACCGAACAGAACACCTGCAGCGGTACCGAACATGAAGGCGATCAGACCCAGAGCTACGATCTTCAGTGTATCAGCATTCAGGAATGCTTCTGCACTGGTGGTAGCACCTACGGAAGTACCTAACAAAATAACTACGATGTACATCAGAGCATTGGATGCTGTCTCAGTCAGCTGACGAACAACGCCGGACTCACGGAACAGGTTACCTAACATCAGCATACCTACCAGAGGAGCTGTGGTGGGAAGGATCAGACATACAACGATGGTAACAACGATGGGGAACAGGATCTTCTCCAGCTTGGATACCGGACGAAGCTGACCCATCTTGATCTTTCTCTCCTTCTCAGTGGTGAGAAGCTTCATAATAGGGGGCTGGATAATGGGAACCAGTGACATATAGGAATATGCTGCCACCGCGATAGGTCCCAGGATTGCCGTCTGTCCCAGCTTACCAGCAAGGAAGATGGAGGTAGGACCGTCAGCACCACCGATGATGGAGATGGCTGCAGCTGCCTTGTCGTTGAATCCCAGCCAGATCGCACCGAAGTATGCTGCGAAAATACCGAACTGTGCAGCTGCTCCCAAAAGAAAGCTCTTAGGGTTTGCGATCAGAGGACCGAAGTCTGTCATGGCACCTACGCCCATGAAGATCAGGGACGGAAGGATTGCCAGTTCATCCAGCTTGTAGAAATAATACAGTAAGCCGCCGGCACCGTTTGCTGCATTTTCAGGGTGCAGCATGATATCGGGGTAAATATTTACCAACAGCATACCAAACGCTATCGGGAGTAAGAGCAGCGGCTCAAACTCATGACGGATAGCTAAATAAAGGAAAAAGCATGCAACCAGAATCATGACATAGTTTCCCCAGGTCAGGTTAAAAAACGCTGTCTGATGAATCAGGTTGTTAAGCGTACTAGCTATATATTCCATTTGATGACCTCCTGTTGTTTATAGAGCTGATAAAAAATTAGTTCAGAGTTGCCAGAACTGCACCAGCCTCAACAGTATCACCAACTGCAACGTCAATGCTTGCTACGGTACCGTCTTCGGGAGCTACAACAGGGATTTCCATCTTCATAGCTTCCAGAATGATGACTGCGTCACCCTTCTTAACAGCCTGTCCAACATTTGCCTCTACCTTGAAGATCTTACCGGCTGCACCGGCCTCAACCTTGATGCTGCCTGCTGCGCCGCCTGCCTTGGGAGCTGCTGCAGGAGCCTTGGGTGCTGCCTTGGGTGCTGCGGGAGCCTTTGCTGCTACGGGTGCTCCGGTGGATGCGCCCTCTTCTACTACTACATCATATACGTTGCCATTTACGGTAATGGTATAATTTTTCATTTTAATATCCTCCTACGATTTTAGATTATCTAACTTTGCGGATAGAACGAACTACAAATCCGTCAGTGCTTGCCGCGCCTTCGCTTGCTGCGATCGCAGCTGCGATTACGGCTACCAGCTCAGTGTCATCTGCTTCGGCCTCTTCCTGTGCAGCGATCTGAGTTACTGCATTATCAATACCAGCACTCTTTGTCTTTTCCTTCTTGCCCTTTTTGCTGAATGCAGCCTGGATCCTGGGAATGAAGTTGAACAGGGAAATGATCAGTGAGATCATGATCAGCATTACAAATACAGTTCCCATACCGATCAGCGTATTCAGTGCAGCCTTGGTCATCAGACCACCCATGGATTCTACGGGATTCAATGCTGCGGACTCCATACTCAGGAACATATCATTGCTGAAGATCACTTCTGCCTGTGCGTTCTGGTTTGCTCCGGTCACATCTACATGTACAATGATCTGATCATCATCGATGGTAGCATCTGCATCGCCGACAGCAGTGATACCGCCGATGGTTTTCTTCGCGGAATTGAAAGACTCGATAGCAGTCTTGTATGCATAACCGTCAACGGTGATACCTACATTTTCCTGTACCATGTATGCCACTTCATCAGCGGTATACTCGGAAAAGCTCTCCAGAGTAGCTTCGTCTTCAAAGTTCTCAAGAGAAGGGATCACATACTGGGTAGCGATCTGGATCGCAGTATCCATCTTACGCTGCTCATAATCCGTATAAGTCTCCTCACTGCCGCACGCCGTCAAACCAAAGATGCAGGTAATCATACATACTAAGCTTAAAAATTTCTTCATTTTATAATCACCCTTTCTTATACAGTTCCGTGTTTCTTGGCAGGACGGTCTTCACTTTTGGTGAATAACATCTCAAATGCGCCGATCACATATTTTCTGGTATCAGCTGCATTTACGATCTGGTCCACATATCCTCTCTTGGCTGCACTGGTTACATTCAGAGTCAGAGCCTCGTACTCTGCAGCCTTCTCATTGATCACATCAGCGCCCTGACCATCATACATGATCTTGGCAGCAAGCTTGCCGTCCATAGCACCGATCTGTGCATCCGGCCATGCCATGGTGATGTCAGCACCGATTGCCTTGGAGTTCATTACCACATAAGCGGTTCCTAAAGCTTTGCCGATCACAACGTTTACCTTGGGAACGGTAGCGTTAGCGAATGCGTAGGTCAGCTTTGCAGCAGCCTTGGCGATGGTCTTCTCGGAAGCTAAAGTTGCCTCATAACCCTTGACATTGGTCAGAGTCAGTACAGGGATACCGAAGGCATCACAGAAGTTCACGAACTCTGCAGCCTTCTCGCAGCCTTCTGCGGTCAGTACAGCGTCTAACTTCTCTGCTACTTTGCCTTCCTCGTCGCAGATCTCGGAACGGTTAGCTACCGCACCTACGGTAACACCATCGAGACGTAAGAAACCGGTTACCATATTTTTAGCATATCCGGACTTTACTTCGAAGAAATTGTTGTCATCTGCCAGAATGGACAGAGCAACGGAAGTGTCGCCGACACAGCCTGCGATCTCAGGGTTCACACGATTCAGATCATCGGTGCAGTCCTCTAAGAAGCTTGCATCATCTTCGTTGTTGGCAGGCAGGAAGCTTACCAGCTCTCTTACCTTCTCCAGAATGGTTGCTTCGTCAGCTACCACATCAACGATACCGCTCTCTTCTGCCTGGAACTTAGCGGAAGAAGAATCACACTTGGTGATCACATTGCCGTCCAAAGCATTGGGAGCATTCACGAACAGCTTGGCGTTCTTCTCTTCCATGAAAGTGAAATCCGTCATGGTAGGGAACAGACCTAAGCCGCCGCCACAGGTTCCGAATACAGCGGTGATCTGAGGGATCACGCCGGAAGCCATGGTCTGCTTTAAGTAAATCTCACCGAATGCAGCCAGTGCATCGGTTGCCTCCTGCAGTCTTAAACCTGCAGACTCGATCAGTCCGATCACAGGTGCTCCGGTCTTCATAGCAAGATCGTAGAGGTTTGTAATTTTCTTGGCATGCATCTCACCGATGGTTCCGTTCAGTACGGAAGCATCCTGGCTATATACATATACAAGATTACCATTGATCACTCCATAGCCGGTAATACAACCGTCAGAAGGAGTTTCATTGGGTTTCAGATTGAAATCCGTAGCTCTTGCGGTTACAAGTCCGCCGATTTCAACGAAACTGTTGTCATCGAGTAAAGCTGTTATTCTTTGACTCGCTTTTGAAGTAGTGCTCATATGTTTCAGCCCTCCGTTGATAATATAATAAAATAAAAATAAAAAACTCTATTAATATAGAAGCACAAATGCCCCCATGATTAACAGTCGTTAGTATAACATAAAATCTGCAACTCGCAAAGAACGAATTGCAGATTTTTACAAAAAATATACATTGTTTTTTATTTTGAACAATATCCCCTTCATTTTTCATAGGGATCTCACCAAAAAACGCAAAAGGATCTGCCTGCCGCACCATACGAAGTCTATGGCTTCCACATCCTTTGCTGCGATCAGACGCTCTCTGCGCCATACCCTGCCGTCTACCAGATAGCTGATCTCTCCCACGCACTCTCCTGCCTCCACGGGAGCCGTAAGGTACTGTTCCTTACGATAGAGGATCTCCACATCCTCGTCAGGGCCCATTAAAAGTCCCTCCACTCCTTCCGTCTCCGGATCCGGTTCCACAGGCAGCAGTACCTCCTCTGTCAGTGCATCATTCTGTGCCCGCAGCACCGGAATCGGCATAAGCAGCTGTTCTCTGCCCGAAAACGTTTCTTCTCCAAAGCTTCGATATGTAAAGTTCTCCAATCCATAGGTAAACAAATCCCTGCTGTCGCTCCATTTATAGGTCTTGTGATTCGGCCATCCGCAGGCAAGCAGCGCCACGATCAGACATTTCCCGTCCCGTTTCAGGGCTCCCACATAGCAGTATCCCGCCTTGTTCGTAAATCCGGTCTTGCCGGTAAACGCTCCGTCCATCATCTGCAGAAATGCGTTGTGATTGTGACACTGGAAGAAGCGTCCGTTCTCCGTAAAACTGTAATCCTGCGTCCCTGTGATCTCTAAAAACAGATCCCTCTGTGGGGAAGTTTTCATACAGTACCTGAGGATCTCCGCCAGATCTTTTGCTGTGGTATGGTGTTCCCTCTCTAATGTACTTCCGTCCGACAGTGTCAGAGTCTCCGTGGCATCCAGCCCGTTTGGTGTGATGAACCAAGTATCTTCGCAGCCGATCTCTTCCGCCTTTTCATTCATTGCCTGCGCAAATCTATGTAATGCCGCCTTGCTCTCTTCGCCGGTATGTTCTGAGATCTCCCCCGTCTCTCCCAAAAGTTTTCCGCCGATGTATTCCCCCAGTACCACAGCAGTATCGTTATGGCTTTCCAGCATCAGGGAAAACAATAATTCTCTCACGGTATAGTGTTCTCCGCATTTCACATATAGCTTTACCTTGGGCATGGTGGCTGCATAGGCAGAGACGCTGACGGTTTCATCCACCTTTGCATTTTCCAGCACCAAAATACAGGTCATGATCTTGGTGGTACTTGCCATAGCCATGGGGATAGTTTCGTTTTTTCCGTAAAGCACGCGTCCGGAATCCGCATCCAGAAGCACCGCTCCCTGTGCATACAACTTAAGCTCCTGTGTCAGATCGGATTTCCCGGTCTCATACCGGATCGCGTATGTCGGTTCGTTGTCTGTTATCCTATCTTCACGGAATTGTGATCCGCACAGACTTTCCAGACATATAATTCCCGCAAAAAGGGCACAAAAAAAGCCTCGCATAATCGTTGCTCCCAAAAAGGGTTACTTATTACTATGAGGCCGGTTCTTTGTCCTATTCTCTGTTTATATATTCAAAGTAAGCTGTACTTCCTGTTCCGCCTGCTGCTTAAATTCCTCCACCTGCACCGGATTCAGTTCCGGCAGTTCTTCCAGACTCTTCACGCCAAAGCAGCGTAAAAACTGCTCCGTGGTACCAAACAGCAAGGGTCTTCCGGGAGCATCCAGACGTCCCAGTTCCGTGATCAGGTCGTATTCCAACAATTTGTTAATAGCATGGTCACAGCTGACGCCTCTGACTCTCTCGATCTCAAGTCTCGTTACCGGCTGCTTATAGGCAATAATGGACAATGTCTCCAGCACGGTATCCGTCAGAGTCATTTTCCTCGGAGTCTTCGCGATCTTGATCAGATATTCGTACATATCCGCCTTGGTGCACAGCTGTACGGAATCGTCGAACTGTGTCAGACCGATACCTCTGTTCTCTTCCTCGTACCGCGCCGCCATGTCTTTTAATATAGACTTTGTCGTCTTCACATCCTCTTCGATCACTTCCGCAAGTCTGCTGATCTCCACGGAATCTCCCATGGTAAAAAGGATAGCCTCTATCACTGCTTCTGCTTTACTGCGTTCCATGCTAAAACCTCACTGTATCCTAAACGTTAGATGTAATCATAATATCATCGAATATATTTTCCTGGCTGATGTTGATCTTGCCGGTCTTCATCAGTTCCAGAATGATCAGAAATGTAACGATCACTTCCATTTTGCTGTTCTGCTTCTCCAAAAGCTTACGGAAGCTGAAGGTCTTATGTTCTCTGGCATAAGCCTCCACATACAGCATCTTGATGTCCATATCTACCTCATCCTTCTCGATATTGCCATACTGGCTGCGGACGGGGTCGATCTTGTCCTCCTGCTTCTTTACGATGGATCTAAAGATCTCATGAAGCTTGTTCAGATTCATATCGCCGATGAGTTCTTCGTAATCTATGGGCTGTCTGTAAGCTTCCACTTCCTTCGGAAGTCTCTGCTCTCTGTACATGTTCCTGGCAGCATCCACCTGGCGGTCTCTGAGTTCAAAGGACATGTATTTGTACATCTTGTATTCCAACAGCTTCTGAACCAGTTCTGCTCTGGGATCCTCTTCCTCGCCGTCCTCGTTCACTTCCTTGGGCAGCAGCATCTTGCACTTGATGTCGATCAGCGTCGCCGCCATCACCAGGAATTCACTCATGACATTCATGTCTTCCCGCTGCATCTGCCTGATGTAATCCAGATACTGCGCCGTAATCTCTACGATAGGGATATCATAGATGTCTATTTTATTTTTTTCGATCAAATGAAGCAGCAGATCCAGTGGACCTTCAAACGCTTCCAGTTTTACAGATATTGCCATTTGATAAAACTCCTATTTCCCCTCGTCCGGCATAAGCTCCACTTCTAAGATCTCGCCCGGATTGAACAGCCGGATCGGGATCGTGTGCATTCCCAGTCCTCTGCTTAAGAGCATTCTGCTTTTCCCTATGGTAAACTCTCCACCATCGTATTTTGGAAAAAGTCTCACATTGGGAGACACCACACCCTTTCCCCAAAAAGGAACTCTCACCATGCCGCCGTGGACATGACCGGATAACACCAGGTCTGCACCCCAGTCTGCGTATTTCGGAAAATAATCCGGGTCGTGGGCGATCAATATATTGAAATATTCTTCGGAGGGCTGTCCTAAAATTCCCGGCAGATATTCCGGATCCATGGGCTGTATCCCAAAACGTTTGTAGTACAGCCTGTCTATCTCAGAACCATAGATGCGGATCCCGTATTCCGGAAGATCCTTATGCTCGTTGACAAGCCTGTGAATACCGATCTTCGTAAGAGCTTCTTCATACCGTCCCGCCATATCCCCATAATTTTCAGGATACAGCTTCAGGCGGTGTTCATGGTTGCCGTTGCCGTAATAGACAGGATACTTCTTTGCAAGCTCCGTAAGAAATCCCACCGCCACATCCAGTGTTGCCTTCGGCTTCGCCGTCAGCATATCCCCGGCGATCAGGATCATGTCCGGTCCGATCTCATCGATCGCCTGCAGCAGTCTCTCATTTTCTTTTCCGTATCTTTTATTATGCAGATCCGCCAGAACCACCGCCTTCACAGACTTTTTGATTCTCTGATCCCGCAGGGGATAATGCCGCACCACAAAGCGGTTACTGTCGTACAGCATTATCCACAGCATTATCACAAGGATTACTGCGATCACGGTAATCACTACATCCAACTCTTTTGCCCCCATGGTATGTTGCCAGATTATTGCCAATTTGTTCTATAGTATAACATATTATTTTGTCTTACAAAAGATAAAATTCCATTATTTTTCGCAGATAATCCTTATAAACCGCCTTCGCCACCGTATTTTCATACAGAATCGGTACACTGCCGATCTCCACGCCGTTCAGCAGATAGACCGCCCTGCCTGCCGTATCTCCTTCCGCAAAAGGTGCTATGGCAGTCTCCGGCAGTTCAATTTTCTTCTCCACGCCGTCCAGGGAATTTCCCTCCGTATCCAGATACCGGAATTCACTTTGGTATTTCACTGGCACCGTATCCTCTACGCCGCCCTGCACCCGCATATTCTGCAGGGGATCTGTATTCTCATCCAGATACAGATTGCTTATATTAAAACCGTAGCTAAGCAATGTCCGGGCGTCCTTAAAACGTGCCTTATAGTCCGGTGCCCCCATGATCACCGCGATCAGATCAATGCCATCCTTCGTTGCCGTGGCGGACAGACAGAATTTTGCTTTGGAAGTGGATCCGGTTTTCAATCCCGTAGTAAACGGATACTGTTTCAGCAATTTATTGGTACTGTTTAACGTGAATTTTGAGCTTCCCTGACTGGTCTCATGGGTGATGTCCTCCATCCAGATACCTGTATATTCAAATATTTTCGGATATTTTACCGTAAGCTCCCTCGACATGACCGCTACGTCCATTGCCGTCGTATAATGGCCATCGGAATCCGTCAGGCCACAGCAGTCCTCGAAATGAGTATCCGTCATGCCAAGCTCCGACGCCTTCGCATTCATCTGTTCCACGAAAGCTTCTTCGCTTCCCGCTATGTATTCTGCCACCGCCACGCTGGCATCATTGCCCGAAGCTACAGCGATACATTTGATCAGGGTCTCTAAGGTCTGCACCTCATTTTCTGCCAGGAACACCTGAGAACCTCCCATGGAACTTGCATAGGCGCTCACCGTTACCGGATCCTCTAATTTGATTTTCCCCTGATCCAGAGCTTCAAAAGTCAAAAGCAATGTCATGATCTTGGTAATGCTGGCAGGGCTTCGGCGTTCTCTTGCATTCTGCTCAAAGATCACCTTCCCGGTGGAGCTCTCCAGAAGCACCGCACTGGGAGCTTCGATCGCTGCCGGTTCTGCACATACATTGATTCCGTTCCACCAGAATACCTGCATACTGATGCTGAATAGCAAGATCCCCGTGCAAATATATTTCCTGATTTTTTGCATAAAAAAGCCACACTCCCCTATCCTTTTCTAAAAGATATGGTCGTGTGGTCCTATATATACCTGTAAACCTGATGTTTTACGTCTTACCATCTGGCGATCAATGCCTGGCAGCGTTCCTTCAGTGCTTCTCCCTTACTGCGGACATCGATGTCGAATACCTTGATCAGTTGTACCGTATAATCAATCGCCACAAGCAACAGAATACCCTGGATCAGGCGGGTTCCTATCTGCAGCTGCACCTTATCGATGATATGATACATGGCATCATGGACAAACTGCACGATTCCTATCGCATAAAATCCCCAGGCGACGGTACTCTCGAGGCAAATGATCCCCCGATAATTGAAGGGCTTATTATTATAATCCCACCATAATTCTCCCAGGAAACGGATCATACCGACCCCTACCAGATATTCAAAGGCCGTTGCCAGGATAGCTCCCAGAAAATATAATTCCACAAGCTTATCACGCAGCGGACTTAAGATCAGATACCCCAGCACTCCGCCAAAACCATAGATCGGGCAAAACGGTCCCTTGCCGAATCCCCGGTTGGTAAGCTTGCGATTACAAAATGACATATACGTAGACTCCAGTGCCCATCCGAGAACACTGTACAATACAAATGCTGCTAACAGATGATAGATATCTGTTCCCAGTATTTCATAACTCCACATTTGATCTTCCTCACAAGTACAAAGTCCCCGGTGATCACGCCGAGGACTGTTGTTTAACATTAGTTATATTTACGTTTTCTTGCTGCTTCAGACTTCTTCTTACGTTTTACGCTAGGCTTCTCGTAATGCTCTCTCTTACGAATCTCCTGCTGGATACCAGCCTTAGCGCAGCTTCTCTTGAAACGACGTAAAGCGCTATCTAAAGTCTCGTTCTCTTTTACGATTACGTTTGACATCTTACACCCGACCTCCCTTCAGTCCCTTCAAGTAACATGACTGACTGGGTTATTCTAATGCGCAGTTGTTCTACACACATTTGATATTATAGCATAAAAAATACATTCGTCAACTACTTTTTTAATTTTTTATATATAATATTCCACGTAGTTCACACAAGAATAAGAACCGCAGACCCGCGCGTGCTTTCTTTCGCACGATTCGCTTACGGACGCTTAACCGTAACGGTACATAAGCGAGGAAAATACCCTCGCTAAGTACCGACGGTTGCTTAGAGTCTGCTTGTCCTTATTCTTATGTGCGCTACTGGTTCTTCAAAATCTTATTTAAAAAATTTATCGTAGATACCGAACAGGAAAATGAAGATCACGATCAGGGGCAGTCCGTAGGTCAGATAACCGCGCATCCAGTCGTGGACTTTTAAACCCTTGCCGGTATTTACTTCTGCCTTATAGTTCTCCCATCCCCAGCCGTATCTGGTCACGCAGAACAGCAGGTATACCAGGGATCCTAAGGGAAGGAACAGATTACTTACCAGGAAATCTTCAAAATCCAGTACCGCTCCGCCGAAGACAGCAAAACCATCCCAGCTCCACACATTATACCCCAGTACGCAGGGCACGGACAATGCAATGATCAGGAACAGGTTCACCAGGGAAGATTTCCTGCGGCTGGCACCGGTCAGTTCCATGCCACAGCAGATGATATTCTCGAACACAGCCAGCACCGTGGACAATGCTGCGAACGCCATAAACAGGAAGAATAAACTCCCCCACAGGCGGCCGTAAGGCATATTGGCGAAAATATTCGGCAGGGTAATGAAGATCAGGCTCGGTCCTGAGGTCTGATCCACCCCATAGGTAAAGCAGGCGGGGAAAATGATCAGTCCTGCGGTAATTGCCACGAAAGTATCCAGTACCACAACTCTGACGGACTCTCCCATCAGAGAATGATCCTTGCCGATGTAGCTTCCAAAGATCGCCATGGCACCAATGCCTAAGCTTAAGGTAAAGAACGCCTGATTCATGGCACCTACCAGTGTAGATACCACACCGACTTCCTGCATACGTCCAAAATCAGGTACCAGATAGAACTTCAGACCTTCCTTTGCTCCCGCCATGAAGAAGCTGTTGATGGCAAGTACTACCATAATGGCAAGCAGTGCGATCATCATGACTTTCGTCACGCGCTCCAGACCGTTCTGCAGTCCACCGGCACACACAACGATACCGATGATCACCACCAGTACCATCCAGAACATCATGACCCCCGGATCTGCCAGCATCCGGGTAAACTGTTCCGCTACCGTATCCGCGGAAAGCCCGGAAAGTTTACCGGCAGCCGTCATATAAAAATAGTGTAACATCCAGCCTGCCACCGTTGTGTAGAACATCATCAGCAGATAGCAGCCTGCCAGTGTAAAATATCCGTGGATATGCCACTTCTGTCCAGGCTTCTCCAGTGCCTGGTAAGCCTTTACGGGACTTTTCTTACTTGCTCTTCCCACAGCGAACTCCATGGTCATAATCGGCAGACCAAGGATCACCAGGAAGATCAGATAAAATAGTACAAATGCGCCACCGCCGCCCTGACCGGCCATGTACGGGAACTTCCATACATTCCCGATACCAATGGCACAGCCGGCAGACAACAGTATAAAGCCTAAACGGGATTTCAGATTCTCTCGTTCCATTATGCGAGCTGACCCTCCAGTACTTTAGACGCTTCCGCGATCGCTGCGGGAATGCCTGCGGGATTCTTACCGCCGGCCTGCGCCATATTCGGGCGTCCACCGCCGCCACCGCCTACCAGCGCGGCAATTCCCTTGATCAGGTTGCCCGCATGGGCACCGGCCTTTACAGCACCGTCCGTTGCCATAGCGATCATATTTACCTTGCCGTCCTGTGCGGAAAGCAGTACAACAACACCTTCGCCAAGCTTATCCTTGAGCTGGTCGCCCAGGTCTCTCAAGCCATTCATATCCACACCGTCTACGCTGGTTGCCAGAAGTTTCGTACCCTTCACTTCCACCACCTGATCGAGTACATCGCCCAGTGCAGATTGTGCCATCTTTGCCTTCAGGGATTCATTCTCTGCATTCAGTGCCTTCAGCTCTGCCTGCATATGCTGGATCTTCTCGGTCAGGGCTGCAGGAGTTGCCTTGGCTGCTGTAGCTGCCTTATTGAAGCTCTCTTCCATTGCCTGATAGTATGCCATGACATTGGCACCGGTCAGTGCTTCAATTCTTCTGACGCCGGCTGCAACACCGCTCTCGGACAGGATCTTGAAATAGCCGATCTCTCCGGTGTGCTTTACATGGGTACCACCGCACAGTTCCCTGGAGAAATCTCCCATAGATACCACGCGGACGGTCTCACCGTATTTTTCACCAAACAGAGCCATAGCTCCGCTCTTCTTCGCATCTTCGATGTTCATGACATCGGTAACGACTGCAATATCCTCTGCGATCTTCTCATTGACCAGAGCCTCTACCTTCGCAAGCTCTTCCGCAGTCATAGCCTGTCCGTGGCTGAAGTCGAAACGGGTTCTTGCGCCGTCCTGGTAGGAACCCTGCTGTTCTACATGATCGCCCAGTACGATCTGCAGTGCCTTCTGTAACAGATGGGTTGCGGAGTGGTTCTTGCAGACACTCTTTCTATTGTCGGTATCTACGGCAAGCTCTGCAGTATCATTTACGGATACGCTGCCGGATACGACCTTACCCACATGTCCGATACGTCCGCCTGCGATCTTCACGGTCTCAGTCACTTCAAAAGTACCGTTTTTTGTGCGGATCACACCAAAGTCACCCTTCTGTCCGCCCATGGTAGCATAGAACGGAGTCACATCCGTGATCAGGGTACCGGTCTCTCCCTCATTTAAGGTATTCACCAGTTCGGTCTCGGATGCCAGTCCTACTACTTTACCTTCTGCGGTCAGCGCATCATAACCTACAAATTCGCTGGTGATCTTATCATCCAGTCCATCGAATACACCTGCTGCAGTAGTCAGCTTCTGGGAGAAGTTCTGTCCTTCTCTTGCCTTCTGCTTCTGCTCTTCCATGGCAGCGGCGAAGCCTTCCTCATCTACAGTCAGATTCTCTTCCTGTGCCAGCTCTACGGTCAGCTCCAGAGGGAATCCGAAGGTATCGTATAAGTAGAATGCGGACTTGCCGTCGATCTCCTTTTTACCTTCACTTCTCTTCTGCTCCAGAATCTTCTGCAGCTCCTTCATGCCGTTCTCCAGAGTGCTCTCGAAGCGGGCGATCTCTTTCTGCAGCTCGCTTAAGACGAACTCGCGGTTCTTCTTCATCAGAGGATAGCTCTCTGCATAGATCTCATCAATATACATAGCAGCAATATGAAGTAACTGCTCTGTAGTCATATTTAAAGTGCGTCCGTGTCTTACTGCACGACGGATCAGACGACGGAGAATATAGCCGGCACCGGTATTGGAGGGAAGCAGCTTCGCCTCATCACCGATCAGCATCACTCCGGTACGCAGATGGTCTGCCAGAATACGCATGGATCTGGTCAGCTTCTCATCCGCATTGTATTTCACACCGGAAACCTCTTCAATGTAAGCGATCACCGGAGAAAACAGGTCTGTCTGGTATACATCTCTGGTACCGTTTAAGAATGCCAGAATACGCTCCAGTCCCCAGCCGGTATCTACGTTCTTCTGCTTTAAAGGAGTCAGATGACCGTCATGATGCTTCTCATACTGCATGAATACATCATTACCCAGCTCGGTGTATTTGCCACAGTCACAGCCGGGGCCGCAGTTCGGTCCGCAATCCGGTCTGTCAGCGATATAGAACATCTCACTGTCGGGACCGCAGGGGCCATATTCCAGTCCCCACCAGTTATCATCAGCGGGCAGATAATATACGTTTTCTTTTTTGAATCCGGAAGCGATACGATACTGTGCGCCTTCCTCGTCTCTGGGGGCATTCCCGTCACCGGCAAATACAGTGGCAGCCAGATGATCCGCATCAAATCCGAACACCTGGGTCAGCAGTTCAAAACTCCACTGGCAGCGTTCCTTCTTAAAATAATCTCCAAGGCTCCAGCTTCCCATCATCTCGAAGAAGGTTACATGGCTTTTGTCGCCTACGGAATCAATATCGTTGGTACGTACACAGCCCTGTACGTTGCAGAGTCTGGTACCCAGAGGGTGCTTCTGTCCCAGCAGATAAGGCATCAGCGGCTGCATACCGGCAACGTTGAACATAACACCGGTAGAACCGTCGGATACCAGGGATACTGCTCCCACATCTACGTGACCACGGTCTATATAAAATTGTTTCCAGGCTTTTCTCAGTTCATCAGAAGTGAATTGTCTCATTCTCTCGGTCTCCTTGTCTCAATAATTGCATCTTTCGGAAAATAAACCTACATTTCTACATTATAATGTTATCGTTTCGCCGCGTCAAGGATAAAACATCACTCATCCTCGTCTTCCAGGATCTCGTTCAATGCCTCTCTGGCCTCCTCGATCTCCTCTTTTTTGCCCTTTTTCAATGCAGCCTCGAAAACAGTGATATAACGATCCAGTTCTTTTCTCCGGTCTCCCAGTGCTTCCTCATACATCCGCTCCGCTCTGAGAAGCACCAGACGGTTCTCCTCCAGGTCTCTGGGCTGGATCTTCAGGTAGGACAATTCTTCCATTCGCTTCTGGATCTCATCATCCGTCATCTGGTTGTCCTGTCCCTTGATGATCATTTTCTGGGTCAGTCCGGTGGATACCACCTTGACTTCCACTTCCAGCAGGGAATTGATGTCATAGGTGTAAGTCACATCCACGGCTTCACTGCCTCTGGGCCCCTTGGGAACATCAATGTTCAGTTCTCCCAGAAACAGATTATTTCTGGCGAAACGGCTCTCTCCCTGCAGTACCCGGACGCGCACCTTGTCCTGATTGTCTCTGACAGTGTACAACTGCTCCGTATGACTGGCAGGGATCACGGTGTTGCGCTCAATGATGGGACAGAAACGGCCGTCTTCAAATTTGCCTTCCTCGTATTCCACCACGACTTCCGTTCCCAATGTAAAGGAGCATACATCCGTCAGAATGACTTCCTTTACCTCCGCCCGGCGTTCCTTCATGGCCGCCTGGATCGCCGCGCCCAGTGCCACGGCTTCGTCCGGGTTCAGTCTTGTATCCGGGAATTTGCGGAACAGCCTGATCAGGAAATCCCTGACCACCGACAGTCTGGTGGCTCCGCCGATCAGCAATACCTCATCGATGTCCGACAGCTTCAGTCCTGCATCCGCCAGACTCTTCTTCACCGGTTCCCTGATCTTCATTAGCAGTTCTTCGCACTCTTCCTCATATTCTTTTAAGGCGATCTCTGCCGTTTTGTTCTCTTCACCCAGCATAAGTTCCATGGTCACCGCAGTCTGATCACTGATTCCCCGCTTGGCTTCTTCTGCCTTTTTATAAAGACGCACCTGTTCTTTCTCCGACAGATCCTTATAATGCAGTCCTGTCTTTTGCAGAAAAAGTTTCGACATCACTTCCGTGAAATCTTCACCGCCAAGATAATTGTCTCCGGCTACCGCCCGCACCTCCAGAATATTGTGATACAGCTCCAGAATGGAGACATCAAAAGTTCCGCCGCCCAGGTCAAATACCAGAAATCTGGTGTCTTTTTCTTTTTCGTACAGGCCGTAGGCCACCGCCGCTGCGGTAGGCTCCGAGATCATACGCTCCACCTTCAGCCCGGCCAGTTCTCCGGCCCGCTTGGTGGCTTTTCTTCTCTTGTCGTCAAAATAGGCCGGTACACTGATCACGGCCTCTGTGACTTCTTCCCCCAGATAGGCTTCCGCATCTTCTTTCAGATAACGCAGGATCATGCTGGACAATTCTTCTGGACGGAACTTTTTGCCGGACAGGTCATAAGTGCGATCCGTTCCCATGCTGCGCTTAAATGCCTGCGCCACACTGTCGGGATAGAGATTTCTGCGTTCCTGTGCCGTCTCCCCCACATAGACATTGCCGTTCTCATCCACGCTGACCACAGAGGGGGTCAGATGTTTTCCCAGACGGTTGGGAATGATCACAGGTCCTTCCTCCGTAAATACTGCCACCAGACTGTTGGTGGTTCCCAAATCGATTCCGACTATCATATGTTTTCTTCTCTTTTCATTTTAATTTTTTACTTCTTCCCGAACAGCCTCTGCCAGAATCCCCGTTTCTCCGGCTGCGGCTTTTCCTTGTGAAAAGCGGCTACAGCAGGATCCGTATCCTTCGTCACCTGTTCCGAATGATACCGGTGCCAGATGGCCTGCAATCCCATTCCGGGATGTTCCTGCATCTGCTCTTTCAGACGCTCCAGTGCTTCTTTCTCCCGGCCCTTTTTCAGCATCTGCAGTATCCGTACCATCTCCAGTTCCTCGCAGACGGGATGTACACAGCCATGGCAGAAGGAACAGTCTTTGTCCAGTTGCAGGAGCGTATCCTGTTCCTCATCGGTGGCCGTATAATATCCCGCCAGATATTCGTGTACGATCCGAAGCTTCGGATATTTCAGATACACATCCTTGCCGCTTTTATCTTCTCTTTCCATGCAGGCTTTCAACGCCTGTGCATAGTCAGCACCTTTCTTCTTATCTCCGTACAGGATGCATGCCAGGATCAGGTCCGCAATGTCATCCTTTTTGCTGAGATCCTCCTTATGGAAGATCAGTGCCTTATCCATATTCTCGATGGCCACCTTTCCGGAACCACAGATCAGCCCATACCATCCCAGATGGAAAAAGTAATCTTCGAAATACTCCTGGGTATTCCCGGTATTTTTTCCAAGCAGTTCGATCTTCTCCGGCCACGATGTCAGAATATTTCCGGCGATCGTCTTTTCCCCGCACCAGACACACAGATCCAGCTTTTCTCCTGCCGCATCCAGTACATTGACGAATGCCTTCTCCAGAACTTTTAATCCCTCCGTAGTCTTGTCATTGCAGGCCAGACATCTGGCGAAATCCCTCATACGGTTCCGGTCCCGTTCTCCGGCACTTCCCGTCATCTCACGGTATCTCCGGTAAAACTGTTCCGCCATTTCCGTATTGCCCAGCAAAAAATAAATTTCTGCCTGTTCCACAATCAGTTCCGGCCAGGCATGATTCTGTGTTCCGCTCTTTTCATAGAAAAATACACATTTTCTCAGGCAGATCATGGCTTCATCGTATTTGCCGCGGCATCTGTGGATCCGTGCCAGTCCCTTCCAGGCAAAAGGATTGGCCGGGTTCGTGGAAAGTGCCTTTTCATAATCCGCTTTTGCCGCCTCCAGACAGCCTGCCGCATTATGAAAATCTCCCCGCTCCACCAGTAAAAATTCACAAGGGTAGGCATACAGATATTCCGTAATGATCGGAAGTCCTCTCCGGTAAAATATGGTCTTGCCCGCTTCCAGTTTGCTCAGATATTTCTTCCGGAATTTATCTATGGCGTCGTTCATCTGTTCCTGGGGAAGCCCAGTATTGGTCAGCTGCCATTCATAGGCATCCAGGATCACACTTTTGACATTATTATCCTTCGCCTGTTGTAACAGTTCCTTCAGTTCCTCCGGATGTGTCAGATCCATGTACACCTTTGCCATCATTTCATAGGCCTTGACATAGGTTGGAAAATAATTTAGACAGGCTCTGCCGTTCTGGATCACCCCTGCTGCATTCCACTGCCTCTTCGCCGCTTCCAGTTCGTTGGCATATGCAGCGTAAACCTGATAATCCCCGATCAGTTTCTGGGATATCTCCGCACAGCGTTTATACTCTTCCATCTCCACATAGATCTGTGCCTTTTCGATCAGCATACCGATATCCTTCGGCGTTCCTGTCTCGGCTTTTTCCGCTTCCGCAATGGCTTCGGCGAATTTTTCCGGCTGTACATAGCCATAAGCCCGATAGCACTGCATCCGGATCATATGTGACTGTCGGATCCGCTCTCTGTCTTTTTCCTCCTCTTCGGCATCCGTATCCCGGAGGATCTTTTTCTCCAGGCTTTCTTCCCATTTGGCTGCCATGGAAATTGCCTTCTCATATTCTGCTGCTTCTGCCAGCAGTTTTGTCATAAGTCCCAGATATTCCTCACGCCTGTCCGCAGGAACTTTTGCTTCCAGCTCCCTGACCGTGCGGATTCCCAGATCGGTCCTGCCATCCTGCAGATAACACCAGCCCAGATCCAGTCCCAGACCGGGATCATGGTTCTGCGCATATTCCCGTTTCATTTCCCGTTCCAGTTCGGTGTTGATCTTCTGCAGTGTCTCCAGAAATGTGTCGTCTCCGCCTACGGAAAGAATCTCTTCCGCACATTTTTTTGCCTCTTTATAGTTCCCCTGCTCATAATACCAGTCCGTCAGACGCAGGTTCGCCATGTAGTGTTTCGGCAGCTTCTCCCGAAGACTCCCATAAATAGCAGACGCTTCTACGCGCCCTTCATTTCTCCACAGTATTTCCGCCGTATTGTAAGCGATCAGATCATCCTCCGGATATTTTGCAGACAGTTTCTTTAACAAAGTAATGGCTTCTGCGGTCTGTCCCTTTCCTTCATAGAGGGACGCACGGCAGATCTCCATAACAGGGTGGGTAATCCCCAGAGCATCCCCACATCCGATCATCTGCTCCGCTTCCTGTAATTTTTTCTCCTGCAGCGCCTGATAAGCTCTGTCATAATATTGCAGAAACTGATCGTAATCCGCATCTTCCGCACCACGGAACTCGGAAAAATCCACTTCTTCCCCGGATTCGCACTTATGTACCATATAGCTTACAAACTGTGCCGGAAAGCGCTCTCTGAAGGCCCCCGCATTCTGTACAATGTGGATTTTCTCATCCAGAAGCTTCCAGATTGCGGTCGGCAGCTTATAATGTTCCATCAGAAAACGAAGCAGATAAGTGGTGCAGTTTTCCTCTTCCTCCAGAGAAAGAAAGTCATCCGCCTCAAAAAGCACTTTCCATTTTTCCGCATCACAGCGGTCCGTAATATTCTCATAGACCTTCCGAACACCACGTATCCACTGTCCAGCCGGAGTATCGTCCTCCAGCGTCGGTTCCGCCTCCTCGTTCTCTTCTGCATCCGGCGTTCCGGCATAGCGGCAGGCCTCCTCATAAGCCATCCGCAGTCGCTTGAAGCCTTCCGGATCATCCTCCGGATTCGTTACCGTCAGCTTGTCACGATAGGCATTCTTCAGTGCCCTTTCGTCTTTTGTCTGTTCGATTCCCAGAATCTGAAACACTTCAATCGGTTCCACGCTGTCCCCTCCACTGTAAGTATCAAACTTTTCGTACCAATAGAAAAAGATATAGAAAAGGAGCAGAAAAATCTTTCTGCTCCTGAATAGTGATCTTAGAATGTAAACTTATCTGCAAAGTAAGCATCCAGATCTGCGATCGCTACACGCTCCTGCTCCATGGAATCACGGAAACGTACGGTAACGCAGCCATCTGTCTCGGAATCAAAATCGTAAGTTACGCAGAAAGGAGTTCCGATCTCGTCCTGACGACGATATCTCTTACCGATATTTCCTCTGTCGTCAAATTCACAGTTATACTTCTTGGAAAGCTCTGCATAAATCTTCTCTGCACCTTCGTTCAGCTTCTTGGACAGAGGCAGTACACCGATCTTCACGGGTGCCAGTGCCGGATGGAAACGAAGCACGGTACGCATATCTCCGCCCTCTAACTCTTCCTCATCGTAAGCAGCGCACAGGAAAGCCAGAACAACTCTGTCCGCACCCAGGGAAGGCTCGATAACGTAAGGGATATACTTCTCCTTCTTCTCATCATCGAAGTAGGTCATATCCTCGCCGGAGGTATTGGCATGCTGGGTCAGATCGTAATCAGTTCTGTCCGCGATACCCCACAGTTCGCCCCAGCCGAAGGGGAACAGGAACTCGATATCAGTAGTTCCCTTACTGTAGAAACACAGCTCCTCGGGAGAATGATCACGAAGTCTCATTTCATTCTCTTTGATGCCTAAGGACAGCAGCCAGTCACGGCAGAAGCCTCTCCAATACTGGAACCACTCCATATCGGTACCCGGCTCACAGAAGAACTCCAGCTCCATCTGCTCGAACTCTCTGGTACGGAAAGTGAAGTTACCGGGTGTGATCTCATTACGGAAGGACTTACCGATCTGTCCGATACCGAAAGGAATCTTCTTACGGGAAGTTCTCTGTACATTTTTAAAGTTAACGAAAATACCCTGTGCAGTCTCGGGTCTTAAGTAAACGGTGTTCTTGGCATCCTCGGTAACACCCTGGAAGGTCTTGAACATCAGGTTGAACTGACGGATATCGGTAAAGTTATGCTTGCCGCAGGTAGGGCAGGGAACATTATGCTCTTCGATGAAATTCTTCATCTCTTCCTGGCTCCAGCCGTCTACACTGCCTTCGATGGCAATACCGTTCTCCTCACAGAAATCCTCGATCAGCTTATCCGCACGGAAACGCTCATGACATTCCTTACAATCCATCAGAGGGTCGGAGAAACCGCCCAGATGTCCGCTGGCTACCCATGTCTGGGGGTTCATCAGGATTGCACAGTCCACACCTACATTATAGGGGCTCTCCTGAATAAACTTCTGCCACCATGCCTTTTTCACATTGTTCTTCAGCTCTACGCCAAGGTTACCGTAATCCCATGTATTTGCCAGGCCTCCGTAAATCTCGGAACCGGGATATACAAAACCTCTTGCCTTCGCCAGGGCTACGATCTTCTCCATTGTTTTTTCCATGTCAGTACCAAACCTTTCTTGCTCTATATTTGTATTGCTGTATAACTTACTTTTTCATCAGTATCGTAACAACACCGTCGGACTGTGACGCATCCACATAACCGTCCTCTCCCATGACAACTCCCTCACTGAGATACAGCACCGGGTAGGGACAATAAATATATGCGCTTGCATTCGTAATGATCATGTGGTTCTTATCCAGAGCCTTGTTCAGCTTCTGCTCCTCCGCCGGCGTACCGTCTGCGGCACTTACCAGTCCCAGATCCACGCTGATCCCCTCGGCCAGTGCTTCCACTCTGGTTCCATAGAACAGCTCCTGTTCGTTATAATCCGCATAACTCTCCGTATCGGTGAATTCCTGCACCACCTGAACCGTAGCGCCGTCTCCCAGCATCTGCACTGTCTTCACAGCCATAGGGGGTTCTGCTGCATCCCCATGTGCGGCGTTAAATTCCTCTGCTTCTTCCTGTACCATCTGTGTAAGGCCGTCCAGACTGTAGAAATCCTTGTCAAACGTATTCACCAGATAGGATTCTACTTTTCCATCCTTCTCCACCACCAGAGAAGTATTCACCACCGTCTCCGGAAACTTTGCTACCTTGCCACAACCGGCCAGGGACAGCATCAGAACACCTGACAGCATTGCCGAAATAACCTTTTTTGTGATATTGTGCCTCATAAATGAGTCTCCTTTTTTGGCATCAGCCATATCCGATTTTAACATAGAGTTTTGAGTATTTCAAGACTTTTGAACGACCTGTCCATGAAACGTTTCCGATATTCCGAGGCAATTCCCCTCAGTTCGTCAAGAACTTTGTCCGATACCGTAAATGTATATAATTTTTCTATGGGACTTTGTGCTATGTAGCTTAAGGCATACAGGGTGGATTCCTCCAGTCTGCGGCCTGCCGGCGGCCCGGGGTACTCTCCGTTCACTGCAATTGCTTTCAGTTCAAAGATACTGCGTACCAGTTCGTTGGGCAGTGCCGGAGCACACAATGCCCTGAGAGACTGATACACTAACTTCAACATCTCCCGTTCATCGTTATTTTCTCTGCAATAAAAGTCCGCCACTTCCGCAAAGTACATGCCATAGCAGGCTCCAATATAATCTGTCAAAAGTTCCGGGAAAAAATTCTGGATATCCGCTTCGGATATGGTATAAGATGTTCTCCCCTCATAGAGGCGAAAGGTACCAAAAGCAAAAGGGTTGGTCGCTGCCGCAAGTCGGTTGCCCGGCTTTCTGGCACCTCTTGCGAATGCAGTGATCTTCCCTTTTTCTCTGGTCAGCAGGCATACCAGCCTGTCATATTCGCCAAACTGCGACTGTTTTAATACAATTCCCGTTACATACAGGGATTCCTGCATGATCCATCCTCCCGGGCGTTAAGGTCTGTACATCCTTCCGCCCTGCAGTCCACCGACGTGTTGCTACAGCACGCATTGGGAAAATCTGTTCCCTCCGTACTCCGCAGATAATTCAGGTAATCCTCCACTCTGCCGGTATGTTCAAATTGCTGCCAGTAATTCGTGAACTGCATCCTGCGCATCCCCCTCTTCTTATCAGTTTATCAGTGTGTCATCCTCTGTAAAAATAGGGTCTGCAAATTTTACTTTTCTATTCGCCCATCTCAATGTCTTTCGGATTATATCCGAAGTTTTTGAGCAGGATATCGCTGTCTCTCCAGTCCTTCTTCACCTTCACCCAAAGCTGTAAATTGACTTTCATTTCCAGCATATCTTCGATCTCCGGGCGGGCCTGGGAACCGATCTTTTTCAACATCTGGCCACCTTTACCGATGATGATCCCCTTGTGGGAATCTCTCTCACAGATAATGGTAGCTTCGATGTCGCAGATGCTGCCTCTCTCTTTCATGCTCTCCACCGTCACGGCAATGCCGTGAGGGATCTCTTCGGATAAAAGACGCAGTGCCTTTTCCCGGATCAGCTCCGCAACAATCTGACGCATGGGCTGATCGGTGATGGTGTCTTCATCATAAAAGGCCGGACCGTAGGGCAGATATTTCAAAATGCACTGGATCAGTACATCCGTGTTGTCGCCCTTTAAGGCGGACACCGGGACGATCTCGCAGAAATCCAGTTCCTTGCGGTAGGTGTCAATGAATGCCAGGATATCGTCCTTTTTCACAGTGTCCGTCTTGTTGATCACAAGGATCACAGGGGTCTTGGTCTTCTTCAGTTGCTCGATGATATGACGTTCTCCGGCACCGATGAAATTCGTGGGCTCCACCAGCCACAGGATCACATCCACATCATTCAATGTATGTTCTGCCACATTTACCATGTAATCGCCCAGTTTGTTTTTCGCCTTGTGAATGCCGGGGGTATCCAAGAATACGATCTGTCCCTCGTCCAGCGTCAGTACCGTCTGGATACGGTTACGGGTAGTCTGCGGTTTGTTGGATGTGATGGCGATCTTCTGTCCGATCAGTCGGTTCATCAGCGTGGACTTACCTACGTTGGGACGTCCGATCAGGGTGGCAAAGCCGGATTTGTATGCCGGATTTTCGTTCATTTTCTATTTCTCCTGTTCTTTCTTGTTTTCTGTTACCTCTGTACTTTGCAGAGTTTTCTGCATTTTTGCTTCCGCTTCGGCGAATTTTTTCTGTTCCTCCGTACGGATCCGTTTGGTGCGCTTTTTAATCTTCTTTAAAATTAGTACGATCACTGCGATCACGATCGCCCAGATCACCAGATAAGGAATATGGATCACGAACCAGATCGCTGCTTCCTTCAAGCCCTCACCGATATTTTTCAGACTATCCACAAATCCGGTGGAAATACGCTCCCAGACGGTCTCTTCTTCCACAGGTGTATAGACCTCTACCTCATCAATATAAAGGTATACAGTGCTGTAGTCAACCCGGTTATCATAGCTGCGAAGCTGGGATTCCATGCTTTCTAACTGGTATCTGACATCAGACAGACGCTGTTCGATGGTAATAATATCTTCCACACTCTCTGCCTGCTCCAGAAGCTGTAATAATCTCTCCTGCTCCGTCCGCAGGGCATCCCTGTGGCTCTGCAGGTCTACATATGTCAATGTTACATCCTGCACATTCTCCGAACGGCTGGTCACATTGCCCAGCTCTGAGACCGTATTCTGGAACTCCTCCAGTCTGTCCTTCGGGATGCGGATGGTCAGATTGGCATTCCTTGTAGAACGATAACTATAATATGTACTGCCGTTATAGGCATCCAGACTTTCAATATAGCCGCCGAGCTCTGTTACTTTATTCTCTACCGCGCTTAACAGCTTATCATACTCCCTGGTCTCGACATCCATATTCACGGTCTTGATCAGCTTCCGCTCTGCTACAGCTGTGTCTGCAGACTCCTCAGGCACTGTATTACCTGTGTCCTGGGTGTTTTCTGCGGAATCGTACCCTTCTGTCATGCCAAATCCATCTTCATAAGTGGACGCCTCCGGTGCAGCTGCCTCATTGGAAGCAACAGAATAATCCGCATCCATGAGATCACTGATGCCGTAACTGCCCTTCGATGAGCTGCCGCAGGCGGTCAGCGATAATATCATGCCGACAGTAAGCAACCCTGTAACGATCTTTGTTTCAAAATTTCTTTTTTTCATAACCCTCTCCGTTCTGCGGACGGCATCCTGACAGCCTGTCGGATCCGCCTGCTGTTGACTTTTTATTGTTCACCCCTATAAACGAAATAATATCATAAAAGTTCTTTATTTATTTGATCTTTTTACGATTCAGAACCACTTTTGCAAAATCGCAGCTTTCCTTTTGCCGTTTTAAAAAAGATTTTCCACCTTCAGGAATCTCTCCTGTTCTTCCTTTACTTTAGAAGCCGTACCTACGACACAGAGCAGATCCTCCTGCATGAATGCCCGGATATGCGCGGACAATGCCCGGATATCCTCAACGGTAGCGGACAGCAGTTCCTCACGTTCTCTCTGTAATGCTGCATCGTCCAGTCCCGTCATATAGGCACTCAGAGAATACAGTCCCTTCGCTGCCGGATTCATAGGCACATCCAGATCACTGACAGCACCGATGATATACTGGGTCATGGTACGCTCATCCGCGGTAAATTCTGCGATGGCATCCGCTGCCTTCTCATATACATCAATAGTCTTGCCGAGGTTGGGATCTCTGTATGAGACAAAATAGCTGTCACCGGATCTGCCGAAGCTGCACATACAGCCGTAGGCGCCGCCCTTTACACGGACATTGACCCACAGATATTCATAGCCCAGCATGACCTTCAGCACTCTTAGGGCTCCGGTATATTTCAGTCCGCTCTTGCGGAAATTACCGGCACGACATACATAATTGACCTGACCGGAGGTTAAGAAGCCTTCGTTCTTCCGGGAGACCTCCGGAATATAATGTGCTTTTTCCACGGATCCGGTATAGAGTGCTGCCTTGAAGGCTTCCACCGGGGCATCCAACAATCCCACTGCCTTCTCTTCACCGACGAAATCCACCATAAGATTCTCCGGACGGAAGATCATCTTTAATAACGTCTGTAAGATCTCCACCAGTTCTTCTTTTTTCTCGTCAAAATGTGCTTCCAGCCCGGTGATCAGGCGGTAGAACGGAATGCCGGAGATCTCCTCACTGACAGCTCCGGGAATACTGCCGTAGGACATGGCTCTTCCGGCTGCCACGCTGTGTCCGCCGGAGGTCATCTGTGCCTGCATGCGGGACTTGCCCTCCGCCAGGATCTCATAGAGACGCTTGGTGTCCGTGAAATCACTGGTCATGACGATCTCACGCATCAGATCGATGGCATCCGCAATACGATCATAGAACACCTTCGTCTTCAGCTCCAGAGTCAACGTAAATTCATCCGTATCCTGCAATCTGCCATACACATTGTTCACCGCAGCCATGCCGCCGGTGACCAGGTTCATCTCATTATAGAGATCTCCATAAGTATAGTTTTCTGTATTGAGGAGTCCAAGACAGCCTTTTAAGATGCTGATATACGGAAAATATTTTCCGGGGATCTGATCCAGTCTGAAGATCAGACGTAAGTAACCAATACCGTTGGTAAACAGATCATGATACAAAAGTGTGGTATCACCAATACTCCGTACCTCGTTCACCGGGAGATTTGCCTCTTTTTTCATATCCTCCCGCTTCAATAGAGGAATCTTCTCCAGGTCTTCCTTCGCATCCTCGCTCTCCTGGAACTCGGTCAGTTTACGGAAGGTCTCTTTTACAGCTTCCAGTTCTTCCGGACTCATGACCGCTTTCACCTGTGCCATTTTCTCACGCTGTTTCTGTTCCTGTTCCTCTAAAAGTCCAAGCTTCGGCTGCAGGATCACCACGCTGCGATGCGTATTGTCCAGCAGGTATTTTTGTACCAGGCCCTCAAAATATCCGGTCTTAACCTCCTTACGAAGCTCGGCAAAGGTATTGTTCGCCTCGATATGAATGAACGGCAGTCTGTCGTCATACAGCCAGCTGTCCAGCACCTGTAAACCATACATCAGTCCCTTGGGATAAGAACCGAAATCTGCCTCTCTGTATTTGAATTCGTAGTAATTGATACCGGCAAGCAATGCCTTCTCGTCGAAGCCTTCCGCTGCCAGCTTCTCGAGTACTTCTTCCGTTACCTGTAAAAATTCCTGTTCTTTTTCTACGGAAGTATCCTTCGCCACGACACTGAAATACGGCTGACGAATACCGTTCTCGTAGATGCTGTAGACATCCTTGCCAATGCCACGGTCTACCAGCGCCTGCTTTAAGGGTGCACCCGGTGCGGAGCACAGCGCATAGTCCAGGATCTGAAAAGCAATGTAGAGCTTCGGATCCAGGCTGTCACCGACACAGAAGTTCTGGGACAGATAGGTATTCTCTTCTTCGTCCTCTCCCTCGCCGATGGGACAGTCTCTGACAATACGGCCGGGCTTGTCGAAAGCCGGCTCCTCGGTCACTTCGGAGTCCACCTTAAGAGCATCGTAAGCAGACAGATAATGTTCGTCGATAAAGGTCAGCTTCTCCGCCATATCCATGTTACCATAGAGATAGATATAGCTGTTGGAGGGATGATAGAACTTCCGGTGAAAATCCAGAAACTCTTCGTACGTCAGCTCCGGGATCACCTCCGGATCACCTCCGGACTCACAGCCATAGGTGGTGTGCGGATACAGAGAGTTCATGATCTCCCTCTCCAGCACATCATCCGGAGAAGAAAATGCTCCCTTCATCTCGTTGTAGACCACACCGTTGACCTTCAGCTCTTCCTCGTCACCTTCCAGCTCATAATGCCAGCCTTCCTGCCGGAAAATGGATTCGTTTTTATAAATATTCGGGTAAAATACGGCATCCAGATAGACATGCATCAGGTTCTGGAAATCTTTGTCATTGCAGCTTGCCACAGGGTATACGGTCTTGTCCGGATAAGTCATGGCATTTAAGAACGTGTTTAAAGAACCTTTTACCAGTTCCACAAAAGGATCCTTCACCGGGAATTCCTTCGAGCCGCATAATACGGAGTGCTCCAGGATATGTGCCACGCCGGTGGAGTCCTTCGGGGTGGTACGGAAACCGATGTAAAATACTTTGTTCTCATCATCATTGGATACCAGTGCCACTCTTGCTCCGGTCTTCTTATGACGGCACAGATAGGTCACGCTGTTAATGTCGGGGATTTCCCGTTTCTCTATGATCTCGTATGTGGATAAATCTTCTACTCTCATTTATTTACGTCTCCTACTTTTTAGCTTAATCGATTTCTCCGCTCTTCGAGCTCCCGAAATCGTAACGCCCATTCGCAATTCGGACTATCGTCCTTCTTGCTCATGTTCGTTTGCTCCCCTCATAGAAAGCCTTCGCTGCCTGCAAGCAGTCGCGTATGCTTTCTATGGGTGAGCTTAATCTATCAAAAGCCTGCCAGTGCCAGCTTGCTCATGGAAATTTCCTGGATCACAACGCCCTTTGCCTCTTTTTCTTCCGGGGTCATGGCGGTCAGTTCCCGGATGTTCAGCTCCTTCGTCACATACCGTTTCTTCCCTCTGCCGAAGATCCCTTTTTTCTCCTCGATGATATTAATCTTCACTCTTGCCTTGATCCGGTCGTAGATCTTGACCAGAAAGCTGTCCGGCTTCAAATAATACAGATGGGTCTCCAGCGTATCTTCGGGATCCACTTCCTTTTCCGCTAAAATATAGCGTTCCACGATCAGGCGGAATTTAAACGCCACATCATCCTGCTCCAAAAGCTCTGCAAAAGTATATTTTGCACCTATGTAGACCTTTGCCGTGTCCTGCAGGCTGTATTTATAGTTCTCATAAACTGTCTTTTGCATTGTTGTCGATATCCTCAATCTTGAAACCGCTCATCCGCACCGCATCCTCGATCATTTTGCGGGACATGCCGGTCTCCTCCATCAGTTCCTCTATGGTCACCTTGCGTTGCAATTCCTCCGCCAGTTCTCTGGCTTTGTCCGCCACCTTGTTGACTTTGTCTTCCACACGCTTATCGATCTTGGAATTCTCCGCATGCTCGGCAATATATTCTTCCATGGCATCCATGATCATCTTACCCAGCATTCCTTCCACTTCCTGTGGTTTCTCCAGACTGCCCAGCATAGTAACACCAAAAGACAGTGCCAGATTGCCTTCGCCTACCAGATCCTCCAACAGAACGCCCTGTCCGGCGTAAAGCTTCGCGATCTCCGCCACATCTGCCAGATGAATCTCGATCAGGCGCTGCTGCGCATCCGCCTCACCTGCCATGGCAGACATAGCAAATGCCAGCTTCTCCCCATCGGTGTAGGTGGGGAGCTCCGCTACCTCGTCCAGATATTCCTGTAAATAATCCTTTTCCTCATCCGTCAGGAACTCGTCGGGATCCATGGGCTGTCCGATACCTATTTTATGTTTCAACAGATAGTCAAATACCATCTGCAATTGTTCACCGCTTAAGTCAAGTTCCGCGAAGGCATCCTTTACCTGTTCTTCGCTGATGCAGTTCCCCTGCTCCCTGGCGGTCTTGCGGACCTGCTCTAAGGTCTGGGCAAATAATATTTCTTTGTTCATATAAAAATTCTCCTTTATAATTCTCCGTGCTTCGTGCCCTGCCTGCGAGCAGTCATGCATCTGCCTCTTGCAATAATACACTTTCTAATACACTTTCTCCGTGCTTCGCACTCTCGATAGTGTACATCCATTCGGGGTCCGGACTATCGTCCTTCTTGCTCATGTCTGTTCGATTTGCTAATCGTCTTTGCGCATTGCCTGCAAGCAGTCATGCGTTACAGACGATTGCAAATCTTATTATTTCACGTGCTCATGGGTAAATAAATGATACTGGCAATATTCGTAATTACCGTTGCATTTGGAGCAAAAACGGAACTCCAGGCTCGGATCGTCCTCTTCCGTCCTGCCACAGATCGCGCATTTATGTCTCGTAACTTTTGCCCGTCCGGCATTTGATTTTTTCTCGAACTGCGCCCTGCGGTGCATCTGCTTCGGCGAGATGCGGCTTCTGTGCATTCTGTAAAAGTATAACACAAAATTAAGTAAAGATGCTATGATCGCAAATTTGGTGAACACACCACCTTTGATCACGTAGTACAGCATTAAGACTGCATCCAGGATTCCCATCCATTTTACCTTCACAGGGATCACGAACATCAAAAGCACCTGCATATCCGGATACGTTGCCGCAAATGCAAGGAAGATCGACAGATTAATATAATATGTGCTGAAAGCATAAGATCCTTTGTAAAAATATGCGGATGCAATTTCCGTAGGCAGACTGCCATACATCAGATACACCACCCCCATACACAAAAAGCTTCCAATTATGGTGAACAGCATGCCCGAGAAAATATACACATTATAACGGTAGGTCCCCCAGGTGCGCTCCAGCGTAGTACCAAGACTGTAATAGAAAAACAACATAATGATCGTGAAAATGCCCAGACTTTCCGGAGGTACAATGACCCAGGTCACCAGTCTCCAGATCTGTCCGTGCAGGATCCGGTAAGGATCCAGCGTCAGAAATCCCAGCAGATAAGTATTGCTTGCCCTTCCCATCATTTCGATCACATATCCCGCCACGTAACACATGATCAGAATCAGCGTCAGGTTCGGAATGGCATATTTGCCGAATTTTTTTTCAAATTTACTCATAAAGTCGATTCTCCGTTTCTATTCATTTCTATTCGTTTCTATATTGTAACGATATGGAACGTTTTCCAATAGTTACCTATTCGTTTTTTCTCTATCGAGATTGTAACATCCACAGGACAATAAGTAAACCGCACGTTCAAAAGTTTATAGAATTACTATTTATTTCATTTTTTCTTTACACAATTTTAACGACAGCGTTTTGTCTTTGTTCGTTGCAATATCGTTTTTTTTGTCGTATAATGAAAAAAGTTTTGTAAAAGAAAAGTCGCATATATTAAGAAGTAATTCTGTAACTCATCATTGACCTTCTGAATGGTTACAGCATTTTATCAGGAAGGATGTATCACATGAATTCACAGGAAAAATACGCAACACTCGGCATAGATATCGGTTCTACCACTGTCAAGATTGCGATTTTAGATGAGCACCACAATATTTTATTTTCCGATTATGAGCGTCACTTCGCCAATATCCGGGAGACTCTGTCTGCCCTTCTTAAGAAGGCTTATGACCAGCTTGGCGAATTGCAGCTGCACCCCATGATCACCGGCTCCGGCGGACTGACGCTAGCCAATCATTTAGGCGTTCCTTTTACGCAGGAGGTGGTAGCTGTGGCTACTTCCCTGCAGGAGCTGGCACCCAAGACCGACGTAGCCATTGAGTTAGGCGGTGAGGATGCGAAGATCATCTATTTCGAAGGCGGTAACGTGGAGCAGCGTATGAACGGCATCTGCGCCGGCGGTACCGGTTCCTTCATCGACCAGATGGCAAGTCTGATCCAGACGGATGCTTCGGGCTTAAACGAATATGCGAAAAATTATAAATCCCTCTACACCATCGCGGCCCGCTGCGGCGTATTTGCCAAGACCGATATCCAGCCGCTGATCAACGAAGGCGCTACCAAGGAAGACCTGTCTGCTTCTATTTTCCAGGCTGTGGTGAACCAGACTATTTCCGGTCTGGCCTGCGGTAAGCCGATCCGCGGTCATGTAGCATTCTTAGGCGGACCGCTTCATTTCCTGTCTGAGTTAAAGGCTGCTTTCATCCGTACTTTACATCTGGATGACGAGCACATCATCGATGTGGACAACTCGCATCTGTTCGCAGCCATCGGCTCCGCACTGAATGCCAAGGAAGATGTCTGCATCAGCCTGTCCGATATGGTGAAAAAGCTGTCCTCCGATATCAAGATGGAATTTGAAGTGGAACGCATGGAACCCCTGTTTGCAGACAAGTCTGCATATCAGGAGTTCGTAGAGCGTCACAGTAAGCATCATGTAACCACCGGTGATCTGCAGTCCTATCAGGGCAAGGCATTCCTGGGTATCGATGCCGGTTCCACCACCACGAAGATCGCTCTCGTGGGCGAGGACGGATCCCTGTTATATTCCTTCTACTCCGGCAATGACGGAAGTCCATTAAAGACTGCGATCCGTTCCCTGAAGGAGATCTACTCTCTCCTGCCCGAGGGTGTGGAGATCGTGCGCTCCTGTTCCACCGGTTACGGTGAAGCGCTGATGAAAGCTGCTTTCCTGTTAGATGACGGCGAAGTAGAGACCGTGGCACATTACTATGCCGCTGCATTCTTCGATCCCAGTGTCGACTGTATCTTAGACATCGGCGGTCAGGACATGAAGTGCATCAAGATCAAGAATCAGACCGTAGACAGCGTACAGTTAAACGAAGCATGTTCCTCCGGCTGCGGCTCCTTTATTGAGACCTTTGCCAAGTCCCTGAACTACACCGTACAGGATTTTGCTCAGGCTGCCCTGTTCGCAGAGCATCCGATTGACCTGGGTACCCGTTGTACCGTATTCATGAACTCCAAGGTAAAACAGGCGCAGAAGGAAGGCGCTTCCGTAGCGGATATCTCCGCAGGACTTGCTTACTCCGTTATCAAGAATGCTTTATTTAAGGTGATCAAAGTATCCGATGCATCAGAGCTGGGTAAAAATATCGTGGTACAGGGCGGTACCTTCTACAACGATGCGGTGCTTAGAAGCTTTGAAAAAATTGCGAACTGCCAGGCCATCCGTCCCGACATCGCCGGTATCATGGGTGCTTTCGGTGCAGCGCTGATCGCCAGAGAGCATTACGAGGACGGTTACGTGACCACCATGCTGGATTATCAGAAGATCTGCGACCTGCAGTTCGAGACCAGTATGGCAAAATGTAAGGGTTGTACCAACAACTGCCGTCTGACCATCAATAAGTTCTCCGGCGGCCGTCAGTTCATCTCCGGCAATCGTTGCGAACGCGGTATCGGTGGTCAGAAGAATGCCCATAATGTACCGAACTTATACGAATATAAATTACATAGATTATTCTCCTATGAATCCCTGGACGTCGACAAGGCTCCCAGAGGTGTGGTAGGTATCCCCAGAGTACTGAATATGTACGAGGACTATCCGTTCTGGTTCACATTCTTCACCGAACTGGGCTACCGCGTGGTGCTCTCTCCCAGCTCCAACCGTAAGATCTACGAGCTCGGTATTGAGTCTATCCCGAGTGAATCCGAGTGTTACCCGGCAAAGCTGGCGCACGGTCATGTGACCTGGCTGATCCGTCAGGGTATTAAGTTCATCTTCTATCCTGCGCTGTTCTATGAGCGTAATGAGTTCGAAGATGCGAACAACCATTACAACTGCCCCATCGTTACTTCTTATTCCGAGAATATCAAGAATAACGTGGAGGAAATTGCCGGCGGTGAGATCACCTTCCGCAATCCGTTCATGTCCTTTAGAGATCTGGGAACAGTAACGGATGCACTGACGAAGGAATTCACCGAGATTCCCGCTGGCGAGATCGCTGCAGCCTGTGAAAAGGGCTGGCAGGAGCTGGCGAATGCCCGTCACGATATGGAGAAAAAGGGCGAAGAAACGCTGGAATACTTACGTCAGACCGGCAAGCGCGGTATCGTGCTGGCTGGCCGTCCTTATCATGTGGACCCGGAGATCAACCACGGTATTCCCGAGCTGATCACATCCTACGATATGGCTGTGCTGACCGAGGATTCCATCTCCCATCTGGCAAAACCGGAGCGTCCTTTAATCGTATCCGACCAGTGGATGTATCACTCAAGACTTTACGCCGCTGCAAGCTATGTGAAGACGGTTGAGAATCTGGATCTGATCCAGTTGAATTCCTTCGGTTGCGGTCTGGATGCCGTTACCACCGATCAGGTGAACGATATCCTCTCCGGCTCCGACAAAATCTACACCTGTTTAAAGATCGATGAAGTCAACAACCTGGGTGCGGCACGTATCCGTATCCGTTCCCTGTTGTCCGCGATCCGTGTCCGTGAGAAACTTGGCAAGCACCGCACCATCCGTTCTTCCGCTATTGAGAAGGTACCGTTTACCGAAGAGATGCGCAAGGACTACACCATCATCTGTCCGCAGATGTCCCCGATCCACTTTGAGATCCTGCAGCCTGCGTTCAATGCCTGCGGTTACAATTTCGTCGTATTGGACAATGACAACAAACATTCCGTGGATGTAGGTCTGAAATATGTCAACAACGATGCCTGCTATCCTTCCCTGTTGGTAGTCGGTCAGATTATGGAAGCACTGTTGTCCGGCAAATATGACCTGAACAAGACCGCCATTATCATGAGTCAGACCGGCGGTGGATGCCGTGCGACGAACTATATCGGCTTCATCCGCCGTGCCCTGAAGAAGGCAGACATGGAGCAGATCCCTGTCATCTCCCTGAACCTGGCGGGTATCGAGAGCAATCCCGGCTTCCACCTGAACGCAGATCTGATGCTGCGTGCAGCGGTAGGTGCCGAGTTCGGTGATATCTTCATGCGTTGTGTCTACCGGATGCGCCCTTATGAAGCAACTCCGGGGTCTGTGGATGCCTTACATAGAGAATGGCTGGCCAAGGTACAGAAGTTTGTATCCGCAAAGCATATCAGCATAGGCAAGTTCCGCAGGATGTGTACCGAGATCATCCGGGATTTCGATGCGATACCGGTACTGGATATCAAGAAGCCCCGCGTCGGCGTCGTTGGCGAGATCCTGGTGAAGTTCTCTCCTGCCGGCAACAATCATCTGGTGGAGCTGTTAGAGAGTGAAGGTGCGGAAGCTGTGGTTCCCGACCTGATCGACTTCATGCTATACTGCTTCTACAACCAGATCTACAAAGCAGAGCACTTAGGCACCAGCAAAAAGACTGCGAAGATCTCCGCACTGGGCATCTGGGCCATCGAGCATATCCTGCGCGGCTCTGCCGTGAAGGCATTTGAAGAAAGTAAGCATTTCGATGCACCCACCAGCATCTACAAGATTGTCTCCTATGCGGAGCCCATCGTATCCATCGGCAACCAGACCGGTGAAGGGTGGTTCTTAACCGGTGAGATGGTGGAGCTGATCAAGGAAGGCGTACCGAACATCGTATGTACCCAGCCCTTCGGCTGCCTGCCGAACCACGTCGTAGGTAAGGGCGTTATCAAGGCCCTGCGGAAGGCATATCCTTCCTCCAACATCGTGGCCATCGACTACGATCCCGGTGCCAGCGAGGTTAACCAGCTCAACCGAATCAAGCTCATGCTCTCCACCGCCCAGAAGAATCTGAAAAAGGGCGAGGGAGCGGAATAAGGAAACTATTTTTGATATGTGGCGGTGGCTACACCCGCGGCAGGGGATTCGCAGAATCCCTGCTGCGGGTGTTTTTGACATCCCAATTTTTTTCACCAATTATTTTTTCTTGACAAATCTCTTTTCAAGCTTCCGTATATCATGCTATAATGTGTTTTAATATTAAGCAGCCGCCGTCCTAATTTTCTGCATGGTTTCATGCCGCACGAATCATAACACTAATACCCGTGCGCAGCGCCTGTGACATCGTGATCTCCGCCTGTATGTAGTGACATCTACGGCACAATACATATGTGCAGTTTCCTGTTGGTCATTTTCGCTATAAGCTGTTTTGGGGCTGTTTTAGTACAAAATTTCTTATATTTCTTCTTTTTTTGTATCAAATTTGCCTTTTTTATTAAATCTGATACAATTCCCCCTTTTTTCACTTGAAAATCCATTGTTTTTGTATTTTTTTCCGCTATTTCCCCCTATTTACACTAAAACATTTCGAAAGGAGTTTGCATGATCCAAAATTTAGACACCCACCTTAACAAATTGCAGGCACAATGTGACTACCTGCGTCACAAGCTTTCTACTTTTCCGGAAGGAGAATTATCTATTCAAAAAAATGGTTCTTACCACCGCTGGGTTATTAAAAATAAGGAGCAGTCTGTATATTGCTCAAAGTCAAATCGTTCTCTCGCGGAAGTTATGGCTTTAAAGAAATATTACTCTCTTCTACTGTTTGAAGCCGAAGAAGAACTCTCCCTGCTCAATTTTTATATAAAATCCCATGAAAAAAAGAATTCAGCGGTCAATCGTTCCAAGCCTCTGACATCCTCTGACCTGTTGGCAGAGTCTTCTCCTTATTACCCATTACTGCAAAGCTATTTTGCAAAGGACAAGCTTCCTGTGTCTGCGCAGAAATGGTGCGCGGAGAGCTTTGAAACCAATTCTTCTCATCCGGAAAATCTGATCCATACCACACTGGCCGGGCATAAAGTCCGCTCAAAATCTGAAGTTATCATATCGAATCTGCTCTATACCAACCAAATCCCTTATCGCTATGAAGCGGCGCTGCCGTTAAAGGAGTTCACGGCTTATCCGGATTTTACGATTTTACATCCGGTTACGAATAAAATCTTCTACTGGGAGCATTTCGGTATGATGGATAATGCGCCTTATTGTGATACTGCCTGCAACAAGCTGAAAACCTACTGCTATAACGGAATCTTCCCATCCATGCAGCTGATCACCACTTATGAGACAAGCAAATGCCCCATTTCCACGGATCAGGTACAGCAGATCATTACACAATATTTCCTCTAAATCCATAATTCCCTACATGAAAATTCTCCTGACATTGACTAAAGGTAATCAAGAATATTCAAAAAGCCTCACAAGATGTTGCTCCATAGTGAGATGGGCTCCGCGGTGTGATCACCCCGCAACATGATCACTCGCAGCATGATCACTCGCAGCATGATCACTCGCAGCATGATCACTCGCAACGTAGTCCATACGGGACGTTTTTACGTATGGGAACACATTTTCTATACAGCAAAAAGGACCGGTTCGTCCGGTCCTTCCGATAAAACACAATAATCGATCATGATGCATTTGCCCTACGGCTCTCAATATACTGTTGTAAGACTTCCGTGACTTCCTCCGGTGCCAGACCGGCATCTTCGATGATGTCACTCACCGCTTCCAGTTCTTTACGCTTCTTCTGTTCAAACAATTCTTCTAACTCACGTTGTTCTGATTCCATGCGGATATTTAATGCATTGATCAACTCCTGTTTTGCCTGGATCTTTTCCTCCAGGGATTTTCTCTGTCCTCTTGGCATATACTGTGTGCTCCTTTCCTGATGGCAATCCTATGGATCCGTGGATCATGTTTCCTGCCGCGTGATCCGAAAAAGCATGGCCATTCATCAGGGATCACAGGTTCCGTAGGAACTATCATGATCTATCATGAATGGCCTGATATGTTACAGTATATGGACAAGAATGTAAAAATATACCATATTTCCGGCAATATTATCCTGTTCCGGAACGATCTCGCGAATCTGTCAGCAGCTATCATTCTAAATTATCTACCGCTGCTTTTAACTTATTCAAGGCAAGCTCCAGCGTAGCTTGGGGGCAGGCGATGTTCACGCGCTGAAAAGCTGCTCCGTCGGGTCCGAACATGGATCCACCGTCCAACCAGAGTCCTGCCTTGTCCACAATGAACTGATCCAGCTCCTTACCGGTGATTCCAAGTTCACTGCAATCCAACCATACGAGATACGTGCCTTCCGGCTCCACCAGATGAATCTGTGGAATCTTCTCCTGTAAAAAATTCCGTAAGAAATTCAGATTCTTAAGCAAATAAGCTCTCAACTGATCCAGCCAGTCTTCTCCTGCACGATAGGCTGCTTCACACGCCACCACACCTAAGGCATTGGGCTCATCATAACCAGTTCTGTCAATTTCTGTTTTGAATGCTTTACGCAGATTTTCATTCGGGATAAAAATATTGGAGATCTGTAAGCCAGCCAGGTTAAATGTCTTGCTGGGTGCCGTACAAGTCAAGGTAAACTCCGCAAAACGGGGATCTACGTTGGCAAACACTGTATGCTCGTAACCGGGATAGACAAAATCGTTGTGAATTTCATCGCTGACCACAATCACATGATGGCGCAGGCAGATCTCTCCCAGCTTCTGCAGTTCCTCTACCGTCCACACTCTGCCTACCGGGTTGTGAGGATTGCACAGAATGAAGAGTTTTACATGTTCCTGTTCTATCTTGCGTTCAAAGTCCTCGAAATCAATCTGATATGCCGGGCTGACAGTACCAACATTGTGAATCTGCTGTTCGGAAGCATCATCTGTCGTTGCTGACACTACCGTCCGCTCCGTAACCGGATGATATACCAACGTATTATCAACTACTCTCCGGTCATTGTCACGGATAATATTAGTAAACGGATAATACACCGGATTCTGAATCAGTATAGCATCTCCCGGATCAGTAAATGCCTTAACCGCTGCACCGAGAGCAAATACCACACCCGGAGTCTTCACGATCCATTCCCTCTCCGTCTTCCAATTATGATTCCTCTCCATCCAGTTCATCACAGCATTGTAGTAAGCATCCTTTGGCTGGGTATAGCCGTAGATTCCATGTTCTACCGCAGCATGAAGACTCTTCGTGATCTCTTCGGATACCGGGAAATCCATATCCGCCACCCACAGGGGCAGCACATCTGCCGGCTTTCCTCTCTCCACCGCAAAATCATATTTCAGACAATTCGTTCCCTTCCGGTTCGTAATCTTATCAAAATTGTATCTAGTCATACGAATTCACTTACCTTTCGTCAACCTGCAAACTTTCTGCCTGTGGCTCCAGGCTGCAGATTAAATTTTATCGGTCGCATGCATTCTTCCAGACCTTCTGCACGCCCTGACACGCCGCATCGTTGCTAGCCCTCTGTGAAGCTCTACGCGGAGCTGGCTGAACTACTATGTATACCAGGTTACACCCACACTAAGCAAATGCCTGCTCTAAATCTGCCAGCAGATCATCAATGTTCTCAATACCTACGGACATTCTCAGAAGCTTCTCATCCACGCCCAATGCTTCACGTACCTCAATCGGTACATCTGCATGGGTCTGCTTCATCGGATAAGTCAGAAGGCTTTCCACGCCGCCCAGACTCTCCGCAAAACGGATCAATTTAACGCTCTCCAAGATTTTAACAGCTTTCTCCGGGGAATTCAACCGGAATGAGATCATTCCGCCGTATCCGCTGCACTGTCTGTCGATCAGCGCCTTATCCGGTCTCGAATCCAGACCGATATAATATACCTTCTCCACTTCCGGTCTCTGTTCCAGCCAGTGCACGATTGCAAGAGCATTTTTCTGGTGCTGTTCCATACGTACAGCCAGAGTCTTGATTCCTCGAAGCAATAGCCAACTATCAAACGCAGACAAACAGGCTCCTGTCGTCTTATAAATATTGTTCAGCTGCTGATACAAGGCATCATCCCTTACTACCAGGAATCCGGATAATGTATCGTTATGTCCTTCCAGGTATTTCGTACCGCTGTGCACTACAATATCCGCACCTAACGTAAGCGGCTTCTGAAAATACGGGGATAAAAAGGTATTATCAACGATCAGAATACAACCATGCGCGTGTGCCAATTCTGCGATTGCCTGAATATCTGCGACCTTCATCATAGGGTTGGACGGAGTCTCCAGATAAATCGCTTTCGTCTCCGGACGTATCGCCGCCTTCACAGTCTCCACATTTGAAGTATCCACACAATCTACCGATATTCCATTCTTATGGCTGATCGTGTTCCAAAGTCTTAATGTACCGCCATACAGATCATTCGTAGCAATCAGATGATCCCCAGGAGAAAAAATCTCCATCAATGCGGTGATCGCTGCCATACCGGTAGAAAATGCCAAAGCTTCCGTTCCCTGCTCCAACAGAGCAACCGTCTTCTGCACTTCATCTCTGGTAGGATTACCGCAACGGGAATAATCATATCCTGTGCTCTGCCCCAGTCCCGGATGAGCATACGCCGCATTCTGATAGATGGGTATGCTGATGGCTCCAAACGGATCCCTTCTCTCATTACTTCCCTGGACACAAACGGTCTCTGCTGCAAATGCCATCTTTTTCTCCTCCTATGCCTATGTATAATACTATATTTTTATATTCCTACTGTTCCACTAGGTATAGTATATTTTTAGCATAGTAAGAAATAAAAGTCAATATCTTTTTACCAATAAAGCTTCATCTGTTCTTCTGCTTCCTTTTCCGAAATATTGAGTTTATTCTTTAATTTCTGCAGCGTATCTTCATAGGTGGCATTAAAATCTTTACACATAATAATAATCCCCTTGGAAATACCTTGCGAAATTCCCCGTCTCGTATACTGGTCAAACAATTCACACATGCTGATCTCATCCTCCTCCGCAATATCTAATGCTTTTAATATTTCTTCGGTATCATCCACGTTTTTATCCCCGGACAATACCCGTAGCATTTTGATAGTAGCCTCTTTATGAATTACTTTTCGGTCTGAACGATATGCGTTACCTTCTGCAAGATAATCCAATACAATACGCATATCGCTATGAAAACGTTCGCGGATCTCCTTCGGGAGATATCGCATTTCCCACACATGAAGCTGCATATCATCTACATATTTCCATGTAGTCTCTACAATCTTGCCTTTGCCACCGTCTATTAACTGTCGCAAATTGCAACACCCTTTCCATCTTGTCGTCCCCCAATATAGCACCAACTCTATCACCGGATATAATACGTGATTCTGTTTCTCGTACTGCCTGCGGTATTCTCCGCCAATATATCCCGCTTTGCGCAGTATCATGCCTTTATCCACTTTCGTCTGATTTGCAAACAGAAACAAGGCTCTTGGCATTCCGCCTGTCACATGGTATTTTGCGACATCTTCCAGTTGATTGTGTAATGTATTCGTGCTGTCTGCATATAGACTCTCCGTTGCAGCTGTAAGCATCTCCTCGCCGGTCACCACCACAGTTCCCTCATGCAGTAATGCATTCACTATATCCGCTGCTACATCCGCATAACTTTCAAAATTCTTCGTTACAATATCGTTCAGTTCCAATAAATACTCCTCTCCTGCTCATTCCTCTTACATTGTAAAAAGTGAATTTCACGGCGATATGCCTCGAACTGCACACAGGGTGCGATAAAATGATGCCCATATATGATGATATCCTAATATATGGTATCTTCGAAATCTTATCTATACAGACTTTCTATAGATGAACTTAATATATCACAGAGGTATCCATTCTGCAAGGGAATCCGGCAAAACAAGTGCTGAAAAACTATACAAAAACAGAGCTGTGGAAATTGGTTATTTCTCACAGCTCTGCTTTTTGTGCAATATTACTTTTTTAAAGTTTAATCCAGTTCAAACAGTTCCTGGGCGCTGATGGATAACTCAGCTATTCCGCAAGGAGTTACTTTTGATCCATTATCATACACGGTATAGACTCTTGCGTAGATAGTAGCTGCCTGCGCTCCTTCGTTCAAAATCGTCCCGGAAGTGTCAGTACGAAACAGTCCCATCTCATCCGAAGAATATTTCAAGGTATAGGTCGCGCCGTTTGTAATCGGGTAACAATTCTTAACTCCATTGCGTTCTGTCGGTGAAATTACCTTTCCATTGCTATCCGTGATCTTGAGGCCATGCTCTCCATCCGTCTTTAAGCGCAATACCTTTCCTGTGATTCCGTCCACACTGATGGCTCCGGCCGTATCGTCTGCACAGGATTTGTAAAATTCAACGCATAACTGCTGTCCACCTGCCAGAATATTGTAGTCATCTGCCTGGAAGTTGACACTGATGGTTCCGTTATTCTTATCATCCAATACAATATGGTTGACCGGGTCATACAGCATATACACGGATTGAATCTTGCTGCCGCTTTTATCCTTAAAGTTTACGGAAGGTGCCGTCACACCGGCATTATACGCTGCAATCATCGTATTAACAAACAGTTTGATCTCCGCGTCCTTACTAGGTCTGGAATGTCCCGCTCCGGAATATGTCACATTTCCCATGGTATAGATATAATAATTATTTACCACATCATTGGGTGTGATGTTATAAATATTAGTATCTTTATACTGACCGTCAGCCACACCGGAAATACAGTACCACACCACAATGTCATTTTTACCGTCTCCGTTGCGGTCCAGCTCCATATTCGGCTGTAACCACTGGTAATGCGTATTACTGATCTCCAGCTGTTCATCTGCAGATATCTGATAAGGATACTGCGTAATCTGGCCATCATTTACCTGTGTTGCGATCAGCGATTTGCCTGCGTAATCACCCATCAGCAAACTACTGGGATAATTCCAACTAGGATATCCACCATCATATCCAGCCTTTTTCAGCAATGAATTCTCAACCGGAAACTTTACTGACGAACTGCCATTTATCCGCAAATCTTCCAGATAGCTTCTCAGGAAACGAACTACCGTATATTTAGTCACACCTTCCTTTTGCCAGAGCTCATTATCCGAATTCGGTTCCTTGATCTCGTCAAATGTATAGGACTCTAATGTTTTAAGATATTCCTGGTCCCTCTTTTGTTCCTCTCCCGTGGAGTTTGCAACTCTCTGCTTATAATACTCTTTCAATGCTCCATAGCGATCCAGACCTACGGATGCACGAATGGTCTTATTAAATTCATATCCCCAATACCAGTAGTTTGAATGATAGGTTTCCGCAGTTCCATTATCGTTATACGGGATCACACTTTGAATATTATTGACATATGAAGTAGTATCATGGGTGAACAAAATGCTCTTGCCGGATTCTATGTAGTCTCTGACAGCCCAGCCAACAGCCAGATTCCTCTTAACATTCGCCATAATTTCTGGAGGAATTTCTTTGCTAGGATCATATGCGCCATAGGTATACCCAAACTTATAGGCGTCACCAAAGCCGAGTATCAACATATCATATTGCTGGAACAGATTGTAGGATTCCTGGTATATCTTCTGTATATCAGTATCCGAAGTCCCGCCAATTTTCAGCTTATCATTTATAAGGTAGGTTACAGTCATACTGTCAATGCTCGTGGACGGAATTACCGTTCCATCCCAGTTGACTTGATCCAAGCCTACTACATTCCAGTCAGTTAATCCTTTAATGTACTTGGAAAAATTAGTATCCCCATTCTGTTCGTCATGAAGATTCCAGTTATTATTTTTATCAGACAACAACTGCAATACACGGATTGTCTTTTTACCACTTTGCTGCGGCACAGATGTATACCCTGACTTGGCAGTTCTCACCAGTCTGTCCGCATTATCGTAAAATACCAGCTTCCATGGAATAACTCCTACATATTCCTCCGGCAGAGCACGGATCACACGATAGGTCTCCCCGGTACGCAATTCATATCTGTTTCCGTTTGCCGTTGCAATCGGATCAACCTTATTCCACTCATCTCCCTTTCTTATATACACAGTAAGACCGCTGACTTCTTCCGATGACGTATATGTCTTACCTTCTACATAATCAGAGCCGGAGAAACGACCATCAGCATTTTTATCTACGAACAGTTTACAATCATAGGTAGTACCTGTCTGTGATATTGCAGCATCATTCTGCAGATTAAAAATATATTGCAGCTGATATTTTCCGTCTATCTTCTCCAGAGAGCCACCGTTGCTGGCACCGTTCTGATTAGAATTATATTTCAGTTCCTGCGGATATGCCGCTCCGTAAGTAGTTACCCAGTTGACGGAAAGCTTTGACAGATTCAGATAATTACAAAATACGGATCTACGTGCAGATAATGTGGTTCCTAATTGAGTATCTGCTGTATTATCTGTCAGCTGACTCTCTGTAAAAATATTTTTCTGCCAGTATAAATACTGACCATTTTCATCTTTCTTCAGAGCGAACTGAACCAGCTTGTAAAAATAAGAATTTTTGTCCAGCGTTGCTGTTGATGCAACAGGTATATTATTGTTATCCACTTTAATAAACGTATCCGCAATGACCACCGGGTATCCCGCCTCAATGAACTGACAGAATTCCTCATATCGGGTAGAGTTCATATCATTGCCGGGACCGCGATAGACATCTGCACTCTTATTCGTTGAATCATCATCGTTAGTCTTATTGTGATCCAGCGAAGAATCCTGCAGTCTGTGCCTTGCATTATACGTCTCCCTAGCCTGCGTAACATCTTTCGTATCCGTTTCGGTGGCATAGTCATAGTAGTCTCCTACATGAGAATAAATCAACCCCTTCATCTGTGGATCATTATACACAGTCACACCATTTTCTGTGTTCATCTTGCCGACCCGGGCTCCGAGATAGATCATGTCATATTTCTCATTCAGATCTTCTACTTTACCAATAAATTCTGCGGAAGACATCTGCTTAATCTCAACACTTCCGGTATATGTATCCTTCCTGCCCATAAATTCTTTTACACGATCAGCGGTCAGGGTAGTCGCCGATTTAAAATCATAACAGGGCTCCAGATCCAGCACCCGAACAGAAGATTTCACTGTCACTCTGTGCATATACCAGTTCAGAATATATCTGGTAATAGACGCCTTACTGATCTCTTCATCCATCTGTGCTGCATTGCTGTTGTTTTTCTTAGCCAGGAAATTCTCGTACTGAATCTCTTTTAATACTGCTCCGAAGGTTGCTGCTTTCGCCGCATTCCCTTTACAATCAGTCAGGAAGTCAGAGGCAACATATGGCGTCGCACTGTCATCATTCAGATAAACATTGTCATATAAAGCCTCTTTCACGGAATCGCCCAAGCTAAGCGAAGCTGCCGTCGGACCGTTCCAATAAGCATCTCCCTGTGAAGCAACTTCTTTGGCAATATTGTCATCGGAAACCTTCAAGATCGTCAGTGCCATCTGTGTCAGTATCTTATTATTCTGATTATTATTCGGCTCCTCAGCCAGTGTTTTATTTTGGCTGTAAAATCCGTAATCCATGACTACCGGTACTCTGTCTGCATCATTCCGCTCACCGGTAGTATCCTTAATGCCGAATATCATCTTCGTCAGAGCGGTTGCTACAGAAGTCATATTCACAGATTCCGCTGCATAACTTCCCCTGCCGGAGAGATAGATCAGATCCACGTTGTCCAGATTCACGCCATAATAAGCCTGTTCCTCCGGATTTACCAGTTTTGCCAGTTCCTCCACTGTCAACGTTGTCACTTCAATCTTCAGTTGATCAATATCTCCGCCAGTACCGGAAGGGCTGCCGCTCTCATACCGGCTGGTGCCGGACAGATTCAGGACCTGCTTCTTGAACCATTCTTTATTATAGAAACCACCGTCATATGCTACAGTATCCAACGCATCCTTCGCATTATCACCGATAAAGTCATAGCTGTTTGATACTTCGTAGCCTGATTGTCCTCGGAGATAAACCTGCATAGTACCGCTGCTTTCCATCACATATTTACCGATATCATTTCTCTTATAAGTATCAATCAGTTTGTAGTCCCCATTACCGCTGGATAATGTCACCTTAGACACATAATACTCACCGGTGGTGTTTTCCACGAAATGCACAAAATAGCACTCCGCAAGAGTAGTCAGTGTATAACTTCCCGTTGTTCCATCCGGATTTTCTTTCCAGGTTGCCCATGGAATAGGTGTGGTGTTGGCCATATTCAAAATATAGAGATTCTTGTTCTGTTCGGAAGTTACAATATCATTTCCGGATGTGCTTTGTACGCTGAAGGTCTGCATCTCATTACCGGATCCCGTTGCCGCGTCATTCCCGGATGCAGATGCTGCTGTTACCAGTCCCGAACTCTCCGCAGTCGTCACCTCTTCCAAATTTTCTGACGCTTCGGAAGAATTTTCGGAAGTTATGGCAGTGCTCTGGATAGTATATCCCTCAGGCAGCTTGCTGCCATATACCACCTTACCAAGGTAAGTGTATACATTATCCGCAGTCTTGGTATACACTTCCATACCGACATAATTATCTGCCTTAAAATCAATGTTATTAATATTGTTCATACTACCATTGGAATTCTTATCGTACGGAGTCAGTGCATATCTCGCAGGTGCCAGAGCTGTCAGTGCATCCGCCGCATCACCGATAGTCATTTCCAGATTTCCTCCGGTAACACCGGACACTTTAGAAAATACAGGAGATACACTCTGCTTGTTCTCGTTAGAAGTTCCGGAAACCTCAATCACACTATACCGATCATAACGTTCATTGTTGTCTCCCTCTGTATACAATCTATACACCGGTTCCTTCTGTGCATAGGTATACCTACCGTTATTCTCCGTATTTTTCACAAAAGAGCCACGGATCTCCTCAGTCCGGCTTCCTCCCTCTCTATAAGTGGAAAAGCTTACCGGACCATCGCTTTCTGCGAGATTCCCCAGACTGCTACTGGTAATGTGAGCCATGGCAGATAATCGCTCCGATGCTGCCGGAAGCTCCGAAAGCTTACGTCCTTCAGATACCGGTTCCTCGCCACCGATCAGGTATCCAATGGAAGCGTCCTTTTTAGAAGGTACGATCTCTAAAATGTGGAAGGTGCCGTCCGTAGATGCTACTGTATCCTGTACCAGCTTCTCGATGCCGGGCAGTGTCATCCCCTGTGCACTTACTTCCATAGAGCCATAGCTCTGGCAGACTCCGGCTGCCAAAGCTATGGTGAGGATTCCTGCTATGTACTTTTTTGTGTTGTGCTTCAAGTTCTTCTTCATGTTATCTCCAAAAGATTGTTAATGCTCTTTCCGGTTTCTGATACGATACATGTCCACCTTCCTCACTGCTGTCTCCCTTGACACGACTATCGCTGAAGGTCACAAATAAAGTATCATTCTTTTCCTCTCTATCAATATAGAGATGAATCATATAAGTAAATACCGTTTCATTTTTATCATTTACTCTGGTATCGCAGTGAATATTCGGATCAATATATGTTCCGGATTTTAGTGTCTCCGTTCCTCCAGCTACAAGGCTGCCTATAACCTTCAGTCCTTTATCACCAGTCTTAAATGCTCCCTGACCTGTTTCAAATCCATATAGATCAACATACACCTTCTTATCGTATACACCATTCTGCCATCCATCGTGCTTATAATCGTTCTTATTCAGATTATAATAACGATTACCTTCCGAGAAATAAAAAGTACATCTGGGAATCAACAGATATGTGGATGCAATTTCATTATCGTTGTCGTCAAAAGCTGTAAGTGTGAGAACATGTTCCTCTTTCCAGTTAATATACCACTTTGCATACACTCCGACTGTTTCACCTTTAGCCGTGGGAAATACGCTTCGTGTGGCTGCATAATCTACTTCTGAATCTGCGAATCCGGTCACTGCTTTATCAATGACTAAGTCGCTTTCATAATCGCCCAGTCCATCACTTGTAATGTTTCTACTAAACCCTACTCTCCTACTCAGTCCAACTTCGCCACCGAAATTATCCTTCACAGGATTACTCTGTGCCAGACCTTCCTCAATATCATTGGTAATCTTCCAGGTAACTTTACTCATATCTCCGGAATAATTTTTCAACGTACAAGTCACCATACTGTTACGTGACAGGACAAACTGATTACCGTCGATGTATGGCTTGTCTGAGCTGTCAATGGTCAGCAGATTTGGAATGTCCACTGTTACTTCAGGATGCACTGTAATGGTAGCTGATAATTTTACAGTTGCACGTACTGTGATCGTCTTATTAATATTGTTGCTACACTTTAACAGCTGTTTATATCTGGAAGCAGGAGTCGTATCTTCAAAGCTATAGCCCTTCGGATTTGGGACTCCATCCTCCAATACTTCCCAGTTCACAATCTGAGGATACACATCATAATCCGCCCATGCAGTCAGACACTCCAAATCTACACTCCATCCCATTTTTTTAATGCCGTTCTCCGTGTAGGAATAAGGCTTCATTACATTTCGGATCAGTTCCGCCTGGAATTGTCCTGCTACCGCCGTCACTGTAACATACGCAGAATCCGACTTAGTTGTGTCCGCATTTGCCATACAGGTAACTTTCAATACCTTTACACCGATGCTTTCCGACTTACTGATATTCAATGTATTAATCAGGGCACTAACATCCGGCATGGTAGAAAATGTAGTAGTGCTGCCATCCGCATAAGTCACTTTCCATTTTACCCCCTGTGCCACAGCAGATTCTTTACCGGTCAGAGTACACTCAAAAGCCTGTGACTTGCCGCGGACTACCTCCACATCTTTAGGAGTTATGGAAATGGAGTCTATCAATCTCTCTTCCACTGTCACATATGCATATGCCACCATACTCGTATCTGCTTTTGCAGTACATTTTACCACCAGCACATTCGTGCCGATAGTTTCCTCATCATCTACTTTTAAAATACCATCCTGATTGATCGTACTCTTACAATTAGCCCCGGAAGCATAGGACACGCTCCAGGTAACGCCCTTGGAAACTGCCTCTGCGTCACCGCTCAGATTATAGGTAAACTGCTGTATCTTGCCCTGCGGTAATGTTGCACTGGGAGGATCAATAGTCAGAGCACTGATCCATGCGTATGCGGTTCCGGTCTTCTCCAGATCATTTCTAAGCTTAATGGTCTCTGCGATGTCATAGCTTCTGTCCTGGTAAGTAAAGGTCATATTCAGTATAACTTTCCGCTTGTCCTTCACCTGGCTTAAGTCTACGCTGAATCTTGTGACATGTTCTGCCATAAGTGCCGGGGTTGCGGTGGTGAGATCTCCTACGACGAGATTGCCGTCCGCATCCGTTGTATTTTTCACTTCATAGAGGTATACCTGATTCGCAGTTGCATAGTCCCCTGACGCGGTTCCCTGCCAGCGGATCATATAGGTATTCTCGTTATTGACCAGGCGCAGTTCGCTGACATGGGCTGTGGTGATCTCATTGCCGGCTGCATCCTTGGCGGTGTTGCCGTCCAGATCCACTGCTGTGTCGGCATGATCCGGTGTGAAATTAATATCCTTCTCCACATCAATGATCAGGTCAATCATCTGATTCGCTGCAAGCTGTGCTTCTTCCTGCAGGGTCAGCTCCTTATTCCCTCGCAGGTAGGAATTGTTGCCTGCGATGATAAAGGCACCCACAGATCCTGCCACAATGGTCATGATTGCCAGGGACACTATCACTTCTACAAGAGTGAATCCTTTTTTCCCGATACGCATAGTCAACCTCCTTATTTCTTCAGGATTTTGCCGGTTCTGCCGACTGTTGTAACAGTTATCGTTCTTGTTCCGTTTTTGTCGCTGATCACAATTTTCTTACAATAGTCCTTGTCCGCATCTGCTGCAGCGCAGGTCTTCTCTTCAAAAGCTCCCGATGCTCTGTTGAACACCAGATGCAGTCCGTCGGTTGCGGACGCATAAGGCAAGGTACCTTTTAATTGTGACAGATTATAGGGAGTGGAATCATCATCAAAATATACTTGTATTGTGATAGGATCCTTTCCAACGATTCTGTCTGATACCTTCGTACCTCCCTGATAGATCTGCGCATGATACTCACCACTCACATCTGTCAGTACAAACTCCACCTGGTTCTGTTCTTTTCCCAGGGTCAGCACTCTCGCCCTCTCAAGTGTCGAAACAATCTCATCCGCACATTTTGCAATTTTTCTTCCGGTGAGTGTTCCCACAGACAATCCAATGACGCCCACCACGATCGCCATGATGGCGACGACGATGATGAGCTCCACCAGAGAGAAGCCACCGTTTTTATTGTTTCTGCCAGTTCTCATATACGATCAGGTCTCCTAAATTAATGTTGCTGTTCAGGTAGGTCTTATTGTTATTCTGCAGGTAACCATCACCGCCGATCAGGAAATCCACCACATGATATTCCTTCTGACCGCCGCCGGAGCCCGTAACCTCCTTGGAATAGGTCAGTGCACGAAGCACTGCTTCCTTGTCCGGTGTCACTTTCACATTCTGTCCTAACAAGATATCGCCACCTGCCAGGATCACACCGTTGAATTCCTTACCATCCTGTATCTTCACATTTCCCGTAGCGATAATAATGCCACTCTTAAATTCATGTCCCGCTTCGGGATAGGTATAATCACCATATACGATGACTGCCTTGCAATCCGGATAAGCAGTACTTTCAAAATATTTCTCTGTATCAACGACCAGTCCCGCACCACGGACCACACCGGTAAAGCTTGTGATCTCGTCTTTATTGACCAGATTACTATATACATTGGCGGCATCCGCTTTTTCGGAAGGGGACAGCTGCTCATAGCCATCGATCAGCTTCTTGCAGAGTGCCTTGAATTTGGAATCATCCGCTGCCAGCTGCTGCTTATAGCCGATGTTGCTCTGATCACTGCCTAATGTGGCATTCAGCAGACTGCCGTTGTAGCTGCCTGTGGTCTGATCCTTGTCGAACATCACCACATTACCTGCCAGGTGCATGATGTAGGCACCGGCACTCTGATTCCGGATCTTGATGCCATCGGTGTAGATGCTGGCATAGGCATCCATGGTACTCTTATTTACCTTATAATAATCCTGAAGATACCGGTTGGCAGCTTCTCTGCCCGCCTGGGTGGAGTTATCAAAGGACACATAATAATACACAATGGTAATCTTGCTGTTTAATCTCTTATAAAAAGTACGAACACCCTGACTATCGCTGCTTCCGTTCGTAATAAACTTCGTAATACCATAGGAAGCAAGGCTGTTACCGCCCAGCATACTGCTGGCTGCATTAAAATCAACTGCCGTATTCCCCATAGTATCTGCCTGCTCCCTGGTCACGGGATTGGAACCCTGTTTTATCAGATCTCCCGGTACCAGATATGCCAGCTGGTCACTTTTGACTGCAATAGACTGCCCCATCAGGATATCCTTGCGGTCGGAGGCGCTGCCATTGGGATTCCCGTCCGCCCCGGTGAGATTATCCTTAGCAGTTTTCGTGGCAATATAGGTATTCCCTGCCAGAGTCAGATTGATCAGGCCGCTCAAATCAATATCCGTTCCGGTACCGTTGACTACAATGGCACTGCTGTCACCGTTCTCCCCGGTGCCGAAGCCTATATACTGTCCGGAGTAATTCTCACCCACCAGACTTCCTGCGGTAAAATTATTATTTGCGCCGTCTATGCGCAGATCTCCCGCTACATAGACATCATTTCCTTTGAAATTCATATTCGCGCTGCCGGTAGACGTCGCTGCTCCGTGCATCGTGATCTTGCCTGTCCACAGTTCTCCATAGCTGTCGGATTCCAGTGTTGCGCCCTTGCCCAGATACAGTTCCGTAGCCGCTACCATACGCTTATCATCATTTTCCTTGCCTGTCGGCTCTTCCAGGGTCAGTGTCACGTTAGCGCTGGTGGTATCGTCCTCATTACCCACCAGTACCTTGTCCGCATAGAAGCTTCCGGCGATCTTCGCATCGCTAAATTTGCCGCTCTCCGCTACTACCTGAATATTCTTCTGCGCCACCAGTGACATGCTGGTCAGTGAAGGCAGGCTTACAGCCTGTGCAAAGCTCATATCCGGCATTTTCACGCGGATATCCGTCTGGATCACAGAGACATAACCATTAGCATCGGTATAAATCACCTTTAATTTCTGAAAAGACAATCCGTCCGTGAACAGGGTAAGCTGACCCTTCGGCAGATCACTCACCGCATCTCCGGAGCCGTTAGTGCCCGTCGTCTGCACGACACCGCCCACCATCTTGATTGTATAGGAATTGACTCCGTCACTGGTCTGTAATTCTGTATATTTCTGTACCTCCGGTGACAGACTGTTGAACAGTTTCTCCAGATCATAGTAATTTAAGCTGGCGGTATCGCTGCACTGATATGCCTTCTGCATACTGTTTAAGAACGCATAGCGGAGCTTACTCTCCTTCTCGGATATGGAAGTGTCATCATAGTTCACCAAAATCTGCGTGTAGGCATCTCCCAGGGATGTGGACACCTGCTCTTCCATATGGACACGGATCTCATCCAGCACTGTCTCTGCCGAATAGAAGTTGTCCTTCGCCTGCAGATTATTTGCCTTCATCTGATAGTTCAATAAGGACATATACATCAAAACACTGGCTAAAATGCCAATAAAGGCCATGGCTATGATCACAACGACCATTGCCGAGCCCTTATCGTCTGTCTGTTTATGTAATTTGAAGTCTCTGCCACGTATCTTCATGGTTCTTACGCTTCCTTCCGGATTCTCCTGTTATTCCGTTACCGTTCCTGTCATAGTAATGATCGGACTGCCATCTGCAATCTTGTCCTGTGCATAAACCTTCACTTCCATGTCGTAAATACGATCCTGTGTCCTGGCCGGTGTCAGATTCGTCACGGACATGATGGTCTTCGCCAGTGAATAATTAGTTCCCGTTCCGGCTCCTGCACCGGTCATGCTGGAATTTACAAATACATATGCCGTAAGTCCGTCACTCTTATCCAACAGATTCGTGCGAAGTGTTCCCGCAGACGTCTGTGTCGTGCCGGGAGCCGGCATCCAGCCGGGCCATGCTTCCCGCAGTTCCAGCGATATCCCATACTTACTGCGCATGGTATTATAATCTGTTGATAAGGTATCCGTCACCATATCTATTTTATCCTGTGTCGCAGTCTGCTCCACTACCAGCAGATTCGTCTCCACATTGTCCGGATTGTTGAACACAATACTGTCTATCATGGCAGGTCTTCCGAAGGCATCGTAATGAGCGCTCTCCACTCTAGGCTGCAAGCAGACAATGATATTCGCCAGCTGATTGCCAAGCTCGCTGACATCATTCACCTGTGCTGCACGGCTGCGCACACTGTCTTCGTTGGAAAAAATCACATAATCCGCTCCCGTCTGCGGATAGTTCGCAGATCTGCCCGTTGCCAGGACCCCGGGATCACAATGATACGTTGTGGATGCCGTTACCAGATATACATCTGTCTCCACCGTAGCTCCCGTTGCCAGCGTTACGTTGATCTTACTGCTGTCAATATTAATCTCTGTCTTCCGTGTAGTATTCTGAATGATATTAGCGTCATAGATTCCACCGCCGAAATAAGAATAAGCTTCCTTGGCACCGTCCGCCGCTTCGCTGTAGACAGCATTCAGATTACCCGCCAGGTTACTGATATCTACCCGTGCCACACTGTTCACCGCACTGTAGGCTGTGGGATCCACCTTCACCACTACATCATAAGTACCGGAAGTGGTGGAATCGTCCCGGATCGTGTAGGTCCAGATGCCGGTCGTGTCGTCTTTTACTGCGGTATTGGTAAATCCCGCAGGTGAAGCGCCCGTGTAAATATCGGACATTTCCTCCAGAGAATGTGCCTCGAACATTTCCATGACGTCCTCAGCGATCGCCGTGGCATGCATCGTGGTACGGGACTTTGCATTGGTCCTTGCCGATGTCACAAAGCTGTGCAGCAGTGGCACTACAATGATTGAGAGGATCACAATGGCGATCAGAAGCTCCACCAGGGAAAAGCCTTCATTATTCAGTTGTCTTTTCTTCCTATGCTTCTGCATTACGACAACTCCCGATTAGCAAATCTATTAGTTCACGTTTCCAAATATTGTCTGTACACCCATAGGCATATCGGGAATATAAGGTTCACCATATACCTTATCCGTGCCCAGCAGATAATACGTATTCAGGTTCATATTGCCGGACAATTTTCCGTCATCACCGTTATAGCTGATGTTCACGCCCTGGATGCTCTGACGCTCCTGCTGATTGTAAATATATCGAACCAGCCCCTTGAAATCATCATAGGTACATTCGATACTGATGCCCAAAGGCACCTCATACATATGAGTCTCCGCATAGGTAGCTTCCTCTGTGGAGACAGGGGATGTGGTAACCGTGGTCGTATCTGTGCCCGACACTGCAGCATCTGCTTCCGCTGCTGCGGTATCCGCCGGTGCATCCGCAGTTGCAGCCGCCAGGGCAGAATTATCTGCGGAAGCCTGTGCATCATACGCCACTTCTCCTATGGTTCCGAAAGAGATGTTTGCTACATAGGTTCTGGTAGCATCCTCCATGTTCTTCACCATCATAATGCTGTCTTCCGGTAAAATATCTGCAGGAAAACGATTCTCAAACCCGGTAATATATGTCTTCATCTTCTCGGTAGCAGCCAGATAATCTGCCTTACGCTGCTCCAACACCTCCAGTGTAGACACCTGGGATCTTAATGACATATTCTGACTTTCCATAGCATCCGACAACTCATTAAACTTCGCATATACCAGGAAATAAGTCACCACGACCAGAAGGACTCCCAGTACCGCGATCAAAAGCTGAATTTCACTCTTTTTTACTTTCATCTCTTATCCGCCTCCTACTGTGCTGTGGTACCGGCTGCATCTCCGGTGTTTTCTGCCTCTTCGCTATCCGCGTGGATATCTGCATACGTACCTGTAATAGAGAAAGTAACCGCTGATTCTCCCAGTTCATTCTGCGCATCTGTAATATTGCTGATCTGCACATCCTCGATGCTCTCCATATTGCGGATATTCAGAATCGTTCTCGCTGCTGCAGCCTTACCTTCCACAGTTACAGACATACTGATTCCTTCCATATCCGAACTGAAGCTATTGGTCCAGAAGCTACTGGGTAATATCTGCTCCAGCTCATTAATGAACTCTACCAGATTCTCATTGGGGTTCTCCGTATATTCATACAAATACTGATATTTATCATACTGTGCCGCTGTTGCCAGGTAATCGTTGTATACTGCCTGCGCGGGCTGTAACTCCTCGACTCTCGCCTGCAGAGCCACATTTTCCGCCACGGTGCCGAAGTATCTGGTCAGGGAAGTCACTGCCATGGCGATGGACAGGATCACACCCAGCACCAGAACCGCCACACTTACGAAGGTATAGTTTGTACCGCTGACTACGGTCATGCCCTTCGTCTTCTGCTGGCTCTTGTCGATCAGTCCCACGGGGGCGAGTACTGCGCCCAGGCAGGAAATATAGGCTGCGGGTCTGGTGGAACGGATAGCCTTGCTCATGCCGATTTTGTCTTCCATATCGGACAGGGTATGTACCTTGCGCTCCAGACAGTTGGTGAACAGCTTGCTCATGCCGCTGAAGCTGCCGCCGAGGCCGGTGACATAAGTCCTCTCAATAGGTGTATCACCGTTTCTGGAATCATAGAAATCAATGACACGGCTGACGCCGACGATCAGGGGCTCCAGGGAAGCGGTGATCTTCTGTCTGGCTGCTGTGACCTCCACATTGCCGGCATCCTCATCTTCCCAGCGTCCGGCATTTTCTTCCCAGACCTTATCTCCCTGATGCAGTACTCTGTTCAGGCAGGTCTTCTTCTGGAAACGTTCTACCGCGCTCATGGGATCGTTCACGGCATAGGCACCGGAAGCGATCATAGTCTCGATGGCATCCTGCACGCCGTATGCCACAGTTCTCTGCAGCAGCACCTTGCCGGCGGAAAGCACGGTCACGATGGTGCTGTTCTCATCGATCTTGATCATCATGGTAACTTTTTCGGACTTCTCATCACGAAGGATCTGGTATAAGCTGTTGCTGCTGTAATCGAAGCACTCGACCTCCCAGCCGCACATCTGCGCCAGCTGGTAATAGCTGTTTAACAGCGCCTTGGGCACTGCCAGTGCCATGACACGCAGCTTTCCTTCCTCGGTCAGTCCGCCTGCCAGATAATGTCCAATCTCATACTGGGTCAGATCCACGGGGAAATAATCGTTCGCGTTGGTCTTCACCAGCGCCTCGATCTTGTTCGCCTTCACATTCGGGATCTGTACCTCACGGCTTGCCACTCTGGTAGAAGAAATGGTGAAGATCACTCTCTTCGTGCGGATGCCGTTCGTGCCCAGTGCGTTCACCAGGTGATCCGCATACTCCTGCGTCGGCTGCAGCATACCGTCCACCACGACGCCCTCCGGGGTCTCGACGGTCAATACCTTGTAGACCTTCGGTTTCTTCACCTTATAGTCGATCTCGCAGATCTTCGTAAAGGAGTTGCCGATCTCAATACTCAATACGCGATTGTTCATTGCCATGCTTCTACCCTTCCTCTTATCGGTTCTTTATCGTATTTGGGACAGAAAAAGTATCCCAAGAACTTTCTAATCTCATATCAGATGTAAGTACCCGGTCTCTAATGATACAGACCCAGATACCACTGCAAGAATTCATTGCCCCACAGGACAGCGACTGCCACCCCTGCGGAGAGATACGGTCCCATGGCGAGGACATGTCCTTCGCCGCTTACTTTCATACGGATCAGATGGATCACGGAACCAATGATACATCCCAGTAAAAATGCAAAAATGATCAATTTCCAGCCGAGCAACAATCCGCAGACCGCCATCAGCTTCACATCACCGCCGCCAATGGCTCTGCCACCGGTAGCGTAGTACAGAATAAGTAAAAAGACACTGACACACAGGAAGCCGATCAGGGAATCCAGCCACTGTGTATAGTGGAAGGCTCCATGGATCAGCCCCAGTGCCAGTAAAAAAACGTTAAATCCCACAGGGATCTCATATGTTCTGAAATCAATCACACTTAAAGCAAGAAGTGCACTAAACAACAAGCAGTAGACTAGGGAATCCACGCTCATCCCATACTTCCAGAATACGAGCAGGTACAGCACTCCGTTCAGTGCCTCAATGATGGGGTACTGAACGGAGATATGTGCCTTGCATTTCCGACATCTGCCTCCCAGCGCCAGGTAGCTGAACAACGGTACGAGGTCGTACCACCGCAGCTGATAACCGCAGTTCATGCAGTGAGACCTGGTCGTTACAATATTCTCTTTTTTCGGGATACGGTAAATCAACACATTGAGGAAGCTACCGATGACGATTCCGTAGAGGAATACGACTATGTAGAGAAGAATTGTTGGGAGCATGTCGGTTGCCTTTCAAATATTACTTATGATTTAGTTATAAGAAGAAGCATCAGGATAAATTTCTGTTCCACCAAGTGTAATTTTAGTTACACCATTTGTTGCATCGTATGTAAATACCCATGTACGTGTAGCATCTACCTTTGACTTCGGAACAGCGGTAAATCCATTAATTCCACCAACAGTAGTTCCTCCAGCAACCGCTGTTGTTCCATCACCAGTGATACCAGTAATTCCAGTAACACCAATTGTCTCATCTGAAATTGCTACATTAATTGCGGATGCCATTTCCTGTGCATTTGTTACGTCAGTAGAGACTTTTGACTTTTTAACATACTTCAGATACTGAGGTGCCAATACACCAATCAAAACTGCCATAATAGCAATAACGATGATCAGCTCTACCAGGGAGAAACCTTTGTTTGTTAAGCTCTTCTGTTTCTTGTTCATAATTACATTCTCCTTTTTATGTGTTTTTTGAATTTCAGGGTAGTAAGTTTTCCGCCCCATTTATTAATTATCGTCCTGTCCCTACACAGAACGGATAATTCAATATTAAAAACTATACTTATAAATTATCAAGTGCTGCATACATAGATACCATAGGTGCCATACATGCCGCAATCAATCCACCAACTACAATTGCCAACACAATAATAATCATAGGTTCCAGTGCTGCCATAAATGACTGAATTTCCATTTCCACTTCTTCATCATAATAATCAGCAATCTTGTCAAGCATTTCTTCTGTACTACCGGCTTCTTCGCCGATACGGATCATCTGATAGACCATGGGAGGAAACAATCCACACTCCTGTAATGGTCTGGATAATGGCATACCAATCGTAATTTCTTCTCTTGCATCCTGCAAGGCTTCTTTAAAGTAGATATTGTTCATAACTCCGGATACGATATCCACAGCTTCAATCAACGGTACGCCTGCACCCATTAAAGTGCTTAATGTTCTCGCCATCATTGATGCTGCTGATTTCACTGTTAGATTTTTAAACAGTGGTAATTTTAATGCCATTTTACCAAATACATGTTTTCCAAGATTTGTTCCTGCAAAATATTTAATTCCTATAATCAATGCGATTATTATAGGAATAATAATAAACCAGTAATCTCTGATTCCATGGCTCATATTTACATAAAATTTAGTAATCCATGGTAAATCCGTTCCTAAATCAGCAAACATATCCTCGTAGGACGGAATAACCTTCACTAGCATTACAATGGTAACTATGACAGCTACTACGCAAACAACCACAGGATAAATCATTGCCTTTTTCAGCATTGCCTGTGTCTTGCTGTTTTTCTCCAGCTGCACTGCCACTCGATCCAGTGCGATTTCCAAGCTACCGGATGCTTCACCCGCAGCCACCATGTTCACCATGATCGCCGGGAACACCTTCGGGTGCTCTGCCATGGAATCTGCCAGGGTCTCACCCTTTTCCACGCTGATGCGGACTTCCTTCAGTGCCTCCTGTAATCTCTTGTTCTCTGTCTGTTCGCAGAGCATTTTCAGGGATTCGAGGATGCTGACGCCCGCTTTGGTCATGCTGACGAACTGGCGGCACATGACGCTTAGATCCCTGGCCTTTGGCCATCCGCCGATCTGGATGTCGATGTCTTTCGTCAGGAAGCTCTGTTCTCCCAGATCGATAACGGTCAGCTCCTGCCTTCTCAGTTCTGCCATTGCGAGATCTTTGTTATCCGCTTCCAAACTTCCCTTTACTTCTTTTCCAGCCTTTGTGATGGCCTTGTAACCATAGGTCGCCATGTGCCTTCCCTCCAATTACGTCTCTATCTTTAACTATCTCCCCAACTATGCAAGACGGGCCCCTGTCCTAAAAAGGTCCAGGTTTTTGAAAAATTTTTATAAATTTTGATAAATTTCTATAAAATATTGCGGTTTTTATAGAATTATACGTCAAATGATACCTTTACCATCTCGGAGAAGGAGGTGGTGCCGTCCAGTACGTAGTCCGTGGCACTCATACGCAGGGTATGCATTCCTTCTTTTAATGCTTCTTCCTTTAAGATATCGGCACCTTCCCGCTTGCTGATGATCGTCTTCAGCTTCGGAGTGATCTGCATGATCTCGTAGACACCGATACGCCCCTTGAAGCCGGTATTGTCGCATTTGCTGCAGCCGCAGGGCTCGTAGATGGTTACGTTTTCCTCTTCCTTCAATCCCATGAATTCTTTTTCATCCCTGGTGGCCTGCTTCGGCTTTTTACAGAAGGGGCAGAGTCTGCGGACCAGTCGCTGTGCGATAACGCCGATGACGGAATCTGCGATCAGGTAGGATTCGATCCCCATATCCTCCAGTCGGGTGATGGTGCTGGCGGAGGAGTTGGTATGCAGGGTACTTACCACCAGGTGTCCGGTGATGGATGCCTGTACGGCGATGCTGGCGGTCTCCTGGTCACGGATTTCACCGATCATGATGATATCCGGGTCCTGTCGCAGGATGGAACGCAGTGCCGTCGCGAAGGTTAAGTCTGCCTTGGTGTTGACCTGTACCTGGTTGATACCGTCGATGTTCGCCTCGACAGGATCTTCGACGGTGATGATGTTCACGTCTTCTTTGTTCAGCTCGCTCAGTGCGGTATACAGGGTGGTGGACTTACCACTTCCGGTAGGTCCGGTTACCAGGATGATACCGTGAGGATTTTTCAGAATGTAGTCAAACTGTTCTAATTCGTAGGGTTTGAAGCCTAACTGGCTCTTGTCGCGGTTCAGGGCACTCTTCGCAGCAAGACGCATTACGACTTTTTCCCCGTATACGGTAGGCAGGACGGATACACGGATATCGTATTCCACGCGGTCTACGATCTGGGTGATACGTCCGTCCTGGGGTTTTCTCTTCTCGGAGATATCCATGCCGCCGATGATCTTGATACGGGCGATGATGGCGGACAGTACGTTGACACCGTATCTCGCTCTCTCATAGAGGGCACCGTCGATACGGTAACGGACACGGATGATATTTTCCATAGGTTCGATATGGATATCGGATGCACGCTGGCGGACGGCTTTTTCGATCATGTCCTTGACCAGCATTACGATGGGGGAGCTGTTGATGTTCTCCTCCGTGGCGATATCTTCCACCACATCCAGCTTTTTCTCTTTGGCGTAGGCAGCCAGTGCCTCGGTTACTTCTTCCTGACCGAAATATTTATCGATCGCCAGCATGATGCTGCGGGTGGTGGCTACTACGGGCTCTACCTGGAAGTTGGTGATGATATTGATGTCATCGATGGCGTTGTAATCCAGGGGATCTGCCATGGCGACCATGAGAACGTTGAAGTTATTTTCTTTGTAAGCAAAGGGGAAGATCTTGTTCTTCTTCAGGACGTTGACCGGTACCAGATTCAGTACTTCCTTGTCCACATTGATGCTCTGGAGATCGATCATATCCAGATCCAGCTGTTTGCTCAGTGCCTTCGCCAAGTCATCCTCCGATACGATGCCTTCATCTACGAGGAATTCTCCCAACTTCTTACCCTGACGGGCGGGATTGTCCAACGCCTGCTGCAGCTGTTCATTCGAGAGAACACCGCTGTTTACCAGCAATTCACCTAAACGGACCTTTTTTCTGCCTAATTCCATGATCATTCACCTGTTACTTTTACATATTTGGGATATCTGTATAATTGTAGCATTTTTCGTTATAACTTACAATTTTTTTGGCTCAACACTAAAATATTATAGCATATTTTAGATTTATGTAAATTGTTTTTAGTACTTTTGTTGCAATTTTTCTAATTTAAAAAAACGAGAGGCTATCACGCCTCTCGCAAAATCCTTCATCACTCGGTCAATTTTTATTTTACCGTCCTGTCAGAACCGTCACAGGACTCATCGCTCGGTCAATTTTTATTTTACCGTCCTGTCGGAACCGTCACAGGACTCATTAGATAGATGAAGAAGAACATCTCTGTTCTCATTAGTTAGTATATACATTTTCTGAGGAAAAAACAATCTGTTTTTAAATTATGAAGCAATTTCAGTAAAATAATTTTTTCTATTGTTTTCTTTTATATTTCATCGTACAATAGGTTTGTCTTATTTATAGTTTTTTCACATGCCGATTCTAAGGCAAAATTCCCACCATTTATTGACATTACGTACTATACGTGTTATTTTAGAAAGGAGAAGTAATCTATGCGTTTTCGCGAATTAGAGCGAATCGTTCTTGACGATGGATGGTTTCTGAATGATGTCAGAGGATCTCATCACCAGTATAAGCATCCCACAAAATCAGGAAAAGTAACGATTCCCAATCACAGAGGTGATATTCCTCTGCGAGTTGTGAATTCTATTTTAAAGCAAGCAGGGTTAAAATAGTAAAAGGTAACCCTTGAAAGGAGAATGTTTATGAATTATGTATATCCTGCTATATTTTATCCGGAAACCGATGGCAAATACTCCGTTATTTTTCCGGATCTTAATGATCTTGCTACTTACGGCAACAATCTTGCCGATGCATTTGTCATGGCGCAGGAAGCCTGTGGTCAATACTTATTCACCTCTCTAAAAGACGGTGAATCACTTCCCAACCCTACAACAATTAATGCAGTGAAATCGGATGATCCCACTGCATTCATAAATCTTATCTGTGTAAATTTAGATAATTATGCCCGCGCCTATGATGATAGGGCCGTTAAAAAGACCTTAACTATTCCGGCGTGGTTAAATACTGCCTGTGAAAACTACGGCATCAATTATTCTAAGGTTCTCAAAGACGCCTTAATTGCTAAATTGCAGCAAGTACAAATGTAATCTTACAACAGTGTCACCGCGTATTCACTGTCGTACATTTTCTTCAGATTTTCTACGCTGTTATATTTTTCACCAATGCAGAATTCCTTGGACCAGGTCATGTAGTAGGCCCAGGGGATTCTGCTTTTTTGTAGGAGATCCACATCGGGAAGGTAGCCCACTTCTGCCAGGGCAGCCACTTTGTCACGGGAGGTGGCTGCCACCAGTTTCTCATAGACATCTGCATAGTCTGTGGACTGATACTCCGGGAGGTAGACATCCATGGATACTACATCCACGTATTCGTCTCCAGGATAGGCTTCCTCTATATCGCTGTTCCAGACCCAGAGCAGGTTATGCAGGTTCTTTTCTCCGGTATAATAATCGAACATCAATCGGTATAAGCCTCTTGCGACTTTCGCGCCCTTTGCTCCCCACCAGAACCAGGTGCCGTAGGATTCGTGGAAGGGGCGCCAGAGGATGGGGATGTGTTCCTGCTGAAACTGCTGTAAGATCCCGGCGATCACATCCATGTCATGATAGAAGGCGGCTCTCTCCGGAGTTCCTTCCTGCAGTATTTTAGCCGCATCGAAATCTGTATGCTCGGTGTAGAAGCTTTTGTCTCTGCCGCCTAATGGCGAGAACCAGTGGAAACTGAAGGTGAGGATACCACCGGTGGTATAATCTGTGCTGTTCTCTGTACCCGTGTCGTTCACTTTATCCGGGCGGTTCGCTCTAGCCCACTGCAGGGCGGTCTCTACCGTGCCTTTATTCTCTTCCACTTCCTTCAGGCATTCTGGGGAAGCGTCTGCATAATTGATATTCGGAGAATACGCCAGCAGTTCAAAACCGCGCAGCTTTGGCTCTTTTCCAGTGGTCTGCCGGATATAGGCAATCTCCTCACAGGGGATGGTCTGGGTGTGCTGACCGGTGACGATCTGCTGTCCCGCTGTATTTTTGAGGTATTCCAATAATTCTTTTGCTTCTTGTGTAGCTTTTGCATCCGCTGTTGTCATATATTATATTTTTCCTTTCCATGGGCACAGATTGAGCTTACGGCGGCTGCTGTGCCCTTCTCGCTCTTTTTTTGTAGGCACAGCTTAAGCTTACGGCGGTGTCTGTGCCCTTCCCGATCTTTTTCGTGGGCACAGATTGAGCTTACGGCGGTGTCTGTGCCCTTCTCTTCAAAATTGTGCAGGAATAAAGCATGCTTTCCCGCAAAGCATAAAAACTAAGGGTACAGAGACTAAATTTCCGTCTCTATACCCTCAGTTTATGACAATATATCATTTATGACAAGCACTATTCCGTATGGCAAGTACTATTCCGAACCGCAAGCTCTATTCCGGCTTTATACTTCCTGATAATCGTTACCGGTGTCGTTCTTCTCTACAGGCTTTGCATCTTCTGCCTTTTCCTTTGCAAATCCCTTTGCCAGCATCTCGTTGATATCGAGTCCGGTGGACTCTTTGATACCGTCGGTGACCTGGGTCACGGTGGTCATGATATCACCTGCCAGCTTGCTGGAATCGCCGCCGAACATCTTGATGGAATCTACGTTCATGTAGCCCTTAGCCACAGCCTCGGCGATCTTAGGCAACTGCTCGAAGTATACCTTCAGAGTATCCAACTCCATCTGCTGTCTTGCTGCGTCGCCGTACTGTTTCATAGCTTCTGCTTTTTTCAGGATACCGGCTGCCTCTGCCTCTGCCTTCGCCTGGATGGCTTCTGCTTCCGCTTTACCTTTGGCTGCCACAGCGGCTGCCTCTGCCAGTCCGGCTGCCTTGACTGCCTCTGCTGCCTGCTCCTTGGCGAATCTCTCTGCCTCGGATTTTGCTTTCTCAGCTTCTGCCTGTCTCTGGATCTCGAAGAGTTCTGCCTCCGCTCTCTTCTGTCTCTCGTACTGCTCGGCATCTGCCTTCTGCTGTGCTGCGTATTTATTCGCTTCTGCGGTCTTCTTGACCTCAGCTTCCAGAGCTTTCTCCTTGATGGATACTTCTCTCTCCTTTAATTCCAGTTCCTTCTCCTGACGGGCCAGGTTCGCGTTCGCTGTGGTGATCTCCACGGTCTTACGCTGTTCCTCTTCCTGAATCTTATATGCTGCGTCGGCTTCTGCCTTCTTGATATCGGACTCTTTCTTCAGTTCAGCCTTCTTGATCGCCAGTTCGGTCTGCTTCTGGGCGATCTCGGTCTCTGCGATAACCTGTGCATCATTGGCATCCTTCTGCGCCTGTGCTCTGGCGATGGCCACATCTCTGTCTGCCTGTGCCTTTGCTACGGAAGCGTCCTTCTGGATCTGGGACATGTTATCCTGTCCCAAAGCAGTGATCAGGTTGTTCTCATCCTCGATCTTCTGGATATTACAGGACTCGATCCAGATACCCAAGGCATTCATATCCTTCTGTGCCTTCGCCTGAACCTCGTCACCGAAGGTCTTACGATCATTACACAGTTCCTTCAGGCACTGGGTACCGATGATCTCACGCATGTTACCCTGCAAGGAATCGGTCAGCGCATCGCGGATCTGATCTTCGTTCATGTTCAGGAAGTTCTTCATGGCTGCGTTAGCCATCTCGGTGGTGATCCTCTTATTAGAATCGGCACCTACCACTACTTCCCCTTTGGCATTCACGGTGACATCTCTCTGGGTCAGGACTCTGACCTTAGCCACGGCGTCAATATCTACACCAATGAAATCCTTGGTGGGGATATAGCCGTTGGTCTTGATGTCGATACTGATCTGCTTCAGGATCAGTTCATCCTTTTTCTCCAGGAAGGGGATCTTGATACCGGCACGTCCGATCAGGACCTTGGGTTCTCTCTTGATACCGGAGATGATGTAGGCTTTGTTCGGTGATGCCTTCACATAACCAGATGCCAGGATGGCCAGAATTGCAATGGCCAATACGACGATTGCGATAATACCAATGTTAATTTCCATATGTACTCCCTCATTCTTTCTGCTTTCGTAATATATGAAAAGCTGCTTGTATGATATGTATTTTACCATACAGACAGCTTGACGAACAGTGATATCTATTATTTTTTTATCATTTTATTGTAGCAAAATGTGCACGATATTCCACGTGTGTTACCGGTCATCGGCATTCCTTCAGGTATTCCATGAAGTTTATCTTGTTCTCCAGTGCTGTGGTAGTGGGTCTTCCGAGGTCTTCCCTGGCGCCGATGCCACATTTTACTTCGATAAAAGTCAGGGCATCTCTCTCTTTTGCAGCGGTCAGTTCCCGGTCCAGTTCCTCATAGGTGGTAACGGATACGGCATTGGGATAGCCGCAGGCCCCGGCAATTGCCACAAGGTCAATATTTGCTGCCACGGTAGGCATACCGCCCACGGTCTCATGGGCACCGTTATTGATGACGATGTGTACCATATTTTCAGGTGCCGTACTGCCCAGTACCGCCATGGAACCCATGTGCATCAGCACTGCGCCGTCACCGTCCACACACCATACTTTCGTTCCGGGCTTTTGCACTGCCACACCCAGGGCGATACTGCTGCTGTGTCCCATGGAACCTACGGTCAGGAAATCATACTTATGGCTCTGTCCGTTGTGTTCTCTGATCTCAAACAGTTCTCTGCTGGCTTTGCCGGTGGTACTGACAATAGGATCCTCACCGGATGCCTGCACGATGTGGCGGATGATCTCTTCCCGGATCATGGGATTATCGTTATGGTATTCCACTTTTTCCTCATAACTGAGGGCACCCTTCCGGATCACGAACGCTACATCCTCACCACAGTCCAGCTCCTTGCGGAAATCCTGCATGGCAGCACTTACTTCCTCTTCCGTGGTGTCCTTCCCGATGACAAAATAGCGGATCCCCATATCCTCCAACAATTTCAGGGTCACTTCACCCTGGTAGATATGCTGGGGTTCGTCGTGGATCCCCGGCTCGCCGCGCCAGCCGATGACGAAGATCATAGGAATGGCATAGACTTTATCGTTCAGCAGAGACGCAACCGGGTTGATGATATTGCCTTCTCCGCTGTTCTGCATGTACACTACCGGGACTTTGCCGGTGGCGAGGTGATAGCCGGCGGCCAGTGCTGTACAGTTGCCTTCGTTCGCCGCGATCACGTGATGCTTCGGATCGATCCCGTAGGTGTGCATCAGGTAATTGCAGAGGGCTTTCAACTGGGAATCCGGTACCCCGGTATAAAAATCTGCATTCAGGATTTTTGCAAAATTTTCTACTTTCATGTAAGTATTCCTTTCCTACATTTCATCCTATAACTTCCTTACGGATTGCTCCGTGCGACGCACTCCCTCAATCCTGCCCGCTATTCGCATATCGCGAAGCTCACGCTCCGCTTTTATGCTCATATCGGTGCGGGTCATGAATCCACAAAGCCGCTCCCGTGCAAGCACATCGCGGCTCTTATGGATTATGCCCCTGTCAGTTATATCTCATCGATGAGAGTAATAATGTCCTTGATCGGCATGAGTCTGCTGTCCACTTCCTGCGCCCTGTGATACCGCAGGATGTCCTCCGCAGTCTGCTGCATGGCGGGGAAAGCACTTCTGGTCAGCTGGTTCGCATAGATCACGATGTTGACGCCATGGGCTGCCAGTTCACTCTCCGTAATGCTGTTGAAGGAAGACGGTACCACCACGATAGGTGTCTTCGGATCCTCTGCCCGGAATTTATCACAGAACTCCAGGATCTCATCCGGGGATTTTTTCCGGCTGTGGATCATGATGCCGTCCGCTCCCGCTGCCACGAAAGCTCTGGCACGATTCAATGCATCTTCCATGCCCCGCTCCAGGATCAGGCTTTCGATCCTGGCAATGATCATGAAATCATCCGTCAGCTGTGCCTTTTTGCCGGCTGCGATCTTGGCACTGAAGTTCTCGATGCTGTCCTGGGTCTGCTCTACTTCGTTACCGAAGAGGGAATTTTTCTTAAGTCCGGTCTTGTCCTCAATAATGATGGCTGACACGCCCATTTTCTCCAGGGTTCTCACGGTATATACGAAATGCTCCGTCAGTCCGCCGGTATCTCCGTCGAAAATAATGGGTTTGGTCGTCACCTCGGTCACATCATCAATGGTGCGGAACCGTGAGGTCATGTCCACCAGCTCGATATCCGGCTTGCCCTTCGCCGTGGAATCGCACAGGGAGCTGATCCACATGGCATCGAACTGGTCAAGTTCGCCGTCATGCTCCACGATCGTCTTCTCCGCGATCAGTCCGGTGAGACCACTGTGCACCTCCAGTGCCTTGACAATGGGGCGGATCTCAATGAGCTGGCGCAGGCGCTTTCTGCGGTATTCCGGCATAGCCAGTTTTTCCTTGATCCTTGTATCAATTCTTTTTACTTCTTCGTTATAGGTATAAGGGACATCTATGATCTTACCGCCATAGGTCTTCAGCAGTCCTTCCACGTTATCCCGGATCGCCTTCAAGGGGCCTTCCTGCCAGTTATCTCCATGGATCACGTAGTCGGGACGCAATCCTTCGATGACCTTATCATACATTACATCATCCTGCACGACCACATTGCTGACTTCCGGGATATCTCTTACCAGCTGCATACGCTCTTCGAAGCTGATGGTCGGGAAACGGTTAAAACGGATCATTGCCGCATCACTTAAGACACCGATGGTCAGCTCTCCGTATTTTCCGGCTTCTCTGATGATATTGCGATGACCCTCATGAATGACATCGGTGCAAAAGCAGGTATATACTCTCTTCATTTGGTCTTATACCTCCTTATATTCCGCCGGGATCTGAATGTGATTCACCTCCAGTGCCTCCCGGAATACCTTGAAAAAGGCTTCGATATCCGGCCGGTCAATGGCACCCAGTGCACACAGGCGGAAGGTATTGGTAGTGGAGATTTTGCCGGGATAAATCGTAAATCCACGCTCGTAACAGTAATCATGGACCTTTTCGAAATCCCAGTTGGGATCATCCGGATAACGTACCGATACGACCAGTCCGGACTGCCATTCTCTGCGGATCACATCCTTAAATCCCAGTGCATCCAGACCCTCATGGATCGCTTCGAAGACTCTGGTGTGTCTCGCCCACTTGGCTTCCTCTCCCTCTGCCCAGTATTCCTTCAAGGCCTGAATGGTGGCATAGATGGTCTGTACCGGCGGGGTAAAATGCATCTCACCGGTCCGCTGGAAAAAGTCATACTGCTGATACAGATTGCAATAATAGGATCTCTTGGGATAATCCTTCGATGCCTCTAAGATCGCGCGGCTGCCTACTACAAAAGACAGTCCCGTCATGGCCATGAGACCCTTCTGTGCGGATGCCATGCAGAAGTCGATGTTATCCTGCTCGATGTTAATGGGACGCATGGCGTAGGTGGATGTGGTATCCACGGTAAAGGTAGCATGATATTTATGAGCAAGGGCTCCGATCTCGCGGATGGGATTCAGGATTCCGGTACCGGTCTCATTATGAGTGGTATGTACCAGGGCAATGTCCGGGTTCTCTTTCAGGGTCTGCTCCACTTTTTCTAAGTCGGGCAGTTCATCCACCGGGAATTTCAGATCAATATAGGGAAGTCCGTAATACTGGCATACTTCCACAGCTCTGGTGCTGTAGGCTCCGTTATCCACCACCAGTACTTTGCCGCCCTCCGGCAGCAGAGAGCTGATGCAGGCATCAATATTGATGGTGCCGGATCCACAGAACAGGACACTGGTATACTTTTCCAGATCCCCATGCACGATTTTCACCAGGTCTTCTCTGAGTCCCTTCATCAATCCGCCGAATTCTTTCTCTCTGGGACAGATGTCCGGCACGACCTGTGCGTATTTTACGGTATCAGTGGTGGTAGACGGTCCGGGATTCAATAAAATTTTTCTTTTGACGGGTTTTTGTATCAACTGCTCCATACGATACTTCCTCCTTTTGCTCACACTCTTTTGCGATGCGTTCATTTCACCCTTATATTATCTTATCAAATGAACGGTTATTGATGATTTAAACATCATACGTCTTGTCGATGGCTTTCAGTTCCCGGAAAGTATCGATCTCGATAATATCGTTTTCCTGACATTCTCTTACTTCTACCTTGTAATGCTTCTGGCAGAATACCAGTGGCACCTGTTCCCAGTAACGCTCCTTGCCACCGGGCTGTTCATAGGTCATCTTGATGTCATCGGACAGCTTGTGTCCGTCTTCTTCGTTCCAATAAGAGATTCCCACCATCTGCCAGCAATCCAGACCGCCGACTTTCTCTTCTACGATGACACCGTCTTTTACGGTAAAGCACCAGTCATCGGTTCTGTCCTTTTTGATTGCCAGGAAATCGGAGGTATAATGATATTTTTTTATGATCTGCGGATTGGAGATCAGCAGATCTGCCTCAAATACATAGGCATTGGAAAGCATGTATCTGGCCACCATGGCGGAGGAAATATTGTTAGCCTCATTGTATACCGGATTCTCCAGGAATCTGATCATGGGATATTTGTACAGCAGCTGGTCAAACTGCTCTGCCAGGTATCCACGGACAATGTAGATCTCATTGATCCCGGCTTCCAGGCAGGCATCGATCAATCCGTCAATAATACGCTGTCCATGCACTCTCACCAATGGTTTCGGGGTATTGAAAGTAATAGGTACCAGCCGGCTTCCGAATCCCGCCGCAATGAAGATCGCACGTTTGGCACGGTAAGGTTCCAGTGCGGAGATTCCGGCACCTGTGATCTCTCCGTCTGCCACATATTGCAGTTCTGTCAGTTCCTGCATGACACGGTTTACGGTTCCCAGGGAATGTCCCGTCTTTTCCCCAAGCTGGCGTTGTGACAAAGTGCTTTTTTCTTCTGCGAGCAGGGATAAAATATCAAATTGTTTTCTGGTCAGTGTCTGGTTCATCTTCTGCTTCCTTTCTGTTGCTGCCCTGCACCTACTGTATCTGTGTCAGGTCGTAAGGAGTTGCCTGATATACGTAATAGTTCAGCCAGTTGCTGTAGAGGTTGTTGCAGTGGGATCTCCACTGTAACAGAGGTCTCTGCTGCGGATCATCATCCGGATAATAATTATACGGGATCTGTATCGGCAATCCCTTGTCAAGGTCTCTGTGATATTCATTGTTCAAGGTATAGCGGTCATATTCCGGATGCCCCGCCACGAAGATCTTTTTCCCATTCTCCGCAATGGCCAAGAACACTCCCGCTTTCTCGGATTCTGCCAGAATGGTCAGCTCCTTACAGGCATGGATCGCCTCTGCCGGAGTCTCAGTATGGCGGCTGTGAGGTGCCAGGAAAATATCATCAAAGCCACGGACCAGCGGAATTTTCCGGTTGGAGACTTTATGTTCGTAGACGCCGAACAGCTTCTGCGGGAGCTGTCTTTTATTGATTCCATAGTAATGATAAAACCCTGCCTGTGCCGCCCAGCAGATATGCAAGGTGGATGTCACGTGGGTCTCCGCCCAGTCTAAGATCTCGCAGGTCTCCTCCCAGTAATCCACCTCCTCAAACGTGATATCTTCCACCGGTGCCCCGGTAACGATCAGGCCATCGAAGGTACGGTCTTTGATCTCATCGAACGTCGTATAGAATTTATTCAGATGGCTGGCAGGAGTATTCAGTGACACATGGGTCTTGGTATTCATGAAGGTCACATCCACCTGCAAAGGGGTATTGGACAGGGCACGCAGCAGCTGCAGCTCCGTGTCCTGCTTTACCGGCATATTATTCAGGATCAATACCTGCAGTGGACGCATATCCTGATGTACAGCACGGAACTCATCCATGACGAATATATTTTCGTTCTCCAGTATTTCTTTGGCAGGCAGATCATTTTGTGTCTTAATAGGCATTTCATTTTCCTCCGGGTCAATTTTATTCCTCGTAAGGAATGTTATAAGTCTTCAGGAAATCTTCTTCCGTAAGGATCGGGACCTGAAGCTCCTTGGCTTTTTTATTCTTGGAAGAAATCGAGGTAATGTCATTGTTGATCAGGCAGGTGGTCTTCCCCGTCACACTGCCGGTGACTTTACCGCCTCTCTCCTCGATGACTTCTTTTAAGTCGTTACGACTGGCGTAATGGATCAGACTTCCGGTTACGACGAAGCTCATACCGGATAACGTCTGTGCATTTTCATCCACCTTAGGTGTCTCAATGGTCAGGAACTGTTTCAGATGTCCGATCTGTTCCAGGTTCTCTGCATCGGACATATACTCCGCAAATGCTGTCGCCAGCACTTCTCCCACACCGGGAACTGCGCTTAAGGTCTCCACATCAGCTTTCTGCATTTTCTCCAGATCATAATCAAAATATCTGCACAGCACCTTGGCATTGGCCACGCCGATCCCCGCGATTCCCAGTCCGTAGATCAGGCGGGGAAGTGTCGTATGACGCGCTGCTTCGATGCTGTCTATCATATTCTGATAAGACTTCTCGCCAAAGCCCTCCATCTGTGTGATAACTTCCTTATAACGATCCAGCCGGAACAGGTCAGCATATTCGTGGATGAAGCCCTGATCGATCATTTTCTCCAAAGTTGCTTCGGAGAGTCCGTCGATATTCAGGGCATCACGGCTGACAAATAAGGTATATGCCTTGATCTCCTTCGCCGGGCATTTCTCGTTGGTGCAATACAGGGTCTGTACTTCATTCATCTGACGGATCTCGGTAGGTTGTCCGCAGACGGGGCAGACCTTCGGGATCTCCACGTTATCGCTGCCGGTCAGATTCTCCGCAATCTGCGGAATGATCATATTCGCCTTATACACCGTAATATGATCGCCTATTCCCAGGCGAAGGGAACGTAATATGCTGATGTTGTGCACAGAGGCACGGCTGACCGTGGTACCCTCCAGTTCTACCGGCTCGAAGATAGCTACCGGATTGATCAGGCCGGTGCGGCTGGCACTCCATTCAATCTCTTTTAAAGTAGTCTCGCGAAGTTCATCCGCCCATTTAAACGCAATGGAGTCTCGGGGAAATTTCGCAGTTCTTCCCAGGGACTGTCCATAGCTGATGCTTTCATAGGTAAGCACCAGTCCGTCGGAGGGAATATCGTAATGTTCAATTTTGTGTTCAAAGTCTTCGATGGCTGACAGAATATTTTCTTCCGTCACCGCCACATGCTCCACGACCGCAAATCCCTGTTCCTGTAAAAACGCAAACTGTGCTTCTTTGGAATCATGAAAATCCACACCGTCGGCTTTTACCAGGGTAAACGCATAGAATCTGACGTTACGCTTTGCCGTGATCTCATTATTCAGCTGTCGAACGGATCCACTGCACAGATTTCGGGGATTCTTATATTTTGCCTCTGCATCTGCGATCTCACCGTTGATCTTCTCAAAATCGCTGTAAGTGATAACGGCTTCGCCCCGCAGGATCAGTTCCCCGGTATAAGAAATATTTAACGGAAGATTCTTAAAAGTACGAGCATTATTCGTGATAACTTCCCCAATCTCACCGTTTCCCCGGGTGACCGCTTTTGCAAGTTTTCCTTCACGATAGGTCAACACAATGGTCAGTCCGTCCAGTTTCCAGCTTAAAATTGCAGGGTTGCCCTGCAGCCAGTCCCGCAGTTCTTCCCGGCTTTTTGTCTTGCCCAGAGACAGCATAGGGCTCTCGTGACGCTCCTTGGGAAGCTCATCCACCGCTTCATAGCCTACATTCACGGTAGGACTGTTCGCCAGGGTAACGCCTGTCTCTTTTTCCAGATCCACCAGTTCATCATAGAGCTTATCGTATTCATAATTGCTCATGATCTCCCGGTCTTTGGCATAATAGCTCTCCGAAGCCGCATTCAGTTGTTCTACCAGATATTTGATCCGGTCTATCTTGGAAGACTGCATATTGTGTTCCTGCCTTTAATCATTTATTTCTCATTTCACATTCCACTGTCTCTGCGAAGCTGTTCCAGTTCTTCTCCGGTGATCTCCCGCCACTCTCCCGGCTTCAGATCTCCCAATAAAATATTCATGACACGGATTCTCTTCAATGCTTTTACCTTTACTCCGCAGGCCTCGCACATACGTCGGATCTGTCTATTGACCCCCTGAGTCAATATGATTCGGAATGTATATTTTCCCGTTTTTTCTATCCTGCATTCTCTGGTAGTGATATCCAGTTCCTTCAGATAGACACCGTTTCTCATTTTGTCCAAAAAATCAGGTGTTATTTCCCGGTCGGTCTTTACAATGTATTCTTTTTCATGCCGGTTGGCTCCCCGCATCATGGCATTGATCAGGTCTCCGTCGTTGGTCAGGAGGATCAGTCCCTCGGAATCTTTGTCCAGGCGTCCGGCATAGGTCAGGCGCTCCGGATAATGAATCAGATCCATGATCTTTTTCTCCGCATGGGGATCTCTCTCCGTACAGGTAACTCCAACCGGCTTGTAAAATGCCAGTACTTTGCAGGAGCGTTTTCCCTGCAATATCTTTTTTCCTATGCTGACAGTATCGGTCTCTTCCACCTGCTGTCCCATCCCGGCGACCTGACCGTTCACAAGTACTTTTCCCTGTTCGATCAGTTTATCCGCATCTCTGCGGGAGCATACTCCGCATTGAGCCAGATATTTATTCAACCGCATGTTTTATTCCTCCCGGCCTTCCGCTGCTTCGAAATTCCTGAGACTTTTGACCTTCGGAATCCCGTTGCCGTTTTCCACACCCAGTTTTGCCGTTTCATCCGCCAGTTCATTGTATTTTACTTTGGAATGTGCCGGTACCTTGGTAAAACGGATCCGGATCTGCTGTCCCCAGGCACGCATGGTCTGTGCATATTTCTGTGTCAGTTCATTTTTACTTTTCCAGGCTCCGGTAACCCATTTTTCGATTCCTTCATAGTCATAGCGGATCTCTATGGCGGTAAATCCGCTGTTTAACGCAAAACGTACCGCATACATAGCTCCCAGCATCTCTCCGGAGACATTCCGCTGTTTTAGCGAATCCGGATTGTCACCATTACCGTATTCCGTATAAACCCTGCCATCCGACAGGATAAACACACAGCCGAACCCATATTTTTTCAATGCATCCTGATAGCTTCCGTCCACATAGGCCAGGAGCCCGCCCTCTGCAGGGCGATCCTTAACATCCGCATTCTCGGGATACCTTCCCAGGCCGTTCCATTCCGTCATAATCTGTGTATCTCTCCTTCTATCCCAGCCTCTTGGCCCCGGTCTTACCGGATAAAGTTCGTCTTCACACCGGGTTCTCTCTCCGGGAAATTCACGCCGATTGCTTTACCGGCTTCCATGCATTTTAACAGCCATGCCATATTATTGCCCAGTGTGCGCATGGTCTGCATACCTTCCAGATCCTGCTTCACTTCTTCCGGTGTGTTGCCGTGTACCTGATTCCAGTACTGGCTGGATACTACCGGCATGCAGTTCATGGTAAAATATTTGTTCAGCTGATCAAATGCTGCGGAAGCGCCACCGCGTCTGCAGCTGACGACACAGGCACCGGGTTTTCCCTGGAAGATCGCTCCTCTGCCGTAAAATACACGGTCTAAGAAAGAGGTGATCATGCCGGAAGCCGATGCATAATGCACCGGGGAGCCAAATACAAAGCCATCTGCCGTCTTCGCCTTTTCTATAAATTCGTTCACAATATCATTGCGGAAACATTTTCCGGTCTTCAGGCAGGCACCGCAGCCGATGCATCCTGTGATCGGCTGGGTTCCCAGCTGAACGATCTCTGTCTCAATGCCGTTATTCTCAAGTGCTGCCGCTACTTCTTCCAGTGCTGTATAGGTACATCCCTCTACATGTCCGCTTCCGTTTACCAATAATACCTTCATTTGTCAAGCCTTCTTCCTGATTTATTGTTTTGTCCACCGGAATTCTCTGCCGGTAGGAAGCATCGTGCTCAGATCACTGGCATATCCCGTCTGTTGGTACTCCACCAGGTAATCTTCGTCTGTTACCGCATACCACAGATACCGTCTGTCCCTGTGGTCTCCTTCACGGCAATCAAACACCGTATCACTCCATGCGCCGTCCAGCAGTCTGCGGTATGCCTCCTGAAGATCCTCATAGCTGACCGGTGCTTCGGAGATCTGCATGGTATCATGTTTCTCTCCCACGCCCTTGATCAACAGCAATCCGCATTGACGCATAAAGGGATTATCTCCCATATCAGCATTGTCTATATCCTGATTAAATCCATGGTCTGACATCACGATGATTGCCGTATTATCATAGGTACCGCTTTTTTTCAGTGCACTCAGATATCTCTCAGCCAACGTCACCGAGGCTTCCATATTCTGTGCGTAAGTGCCCTGTGATTCGTCAATGATGTTCACCTCGGCATCATAGACATACGGCGAATGTGCTCCCTCCAGATGAATGAATTTAAAGGAATTCTCTGTATCGTCCACCGTGATTCCTCCGGCATTCAAATGATCAAGAAACACCCGGTTCTCCATGCTCGCGGTAATCTCTCCGCTTCCTTCTCCCGCTTCCAGCTGTTCATCGAATGCGGCCTGTTTCAGAACGCAGTATTTCTTCAGCCAGTACGGTGCATAGCGGTAACCGACCAGTTTTAGTTCCTGCCTGGCCATACCAAAGTATGACTTCACTTTGAATTCCGCTTCAAATATATTATCAAACCGGAGCACATCGTTATTCTGTGCATGCAGGTCCGGCTCATATAAACCGATCCGGTAATTCCGGTTCTCCAGTTCTTCAATCAGTGGAGATTTGTCATAAAGATCTTCCATGTATTCTTCAAAAGAGGTATCACATTCGTACCATTTTCCAGACAAAATGTAAGGGACCGCATATCTGGTGCAGGAATATGCTCCCACCGTATTCTCATAATAGGTAAAATCCGCAAAAATATCCCTATATTCCGGATTCTGTTCTAAAAGATACGAGAACTCCCTGGAATCTGCCGCATCCAGCATGAAAATCACAAAATTCTGTTCCCCGGACATTACAAATTCATTTTTGGTACTGATCTGAAGCTTTAATTTTGGTTCCAGCGCATCGCTGCCAAACACCTCAGTAATCGCAGTGACTAACAGCATCAACGACAGGCATGCGCTGATATACATACAGGCTTTCCCGAACAATTGCTTTTTCAACAAAAGAAATAACAGAGCTACGATCGTCAGGACCACAATACACAGTATCACCGATTCCGTCCGAAGCGTGGAATAGTCCTCCCAGAAAATGGAAGTACCGTCCAACACAGGTAAATTTCCGACCAGAAAATTTCCCTGTACATAGGTAATCAATAAAACCGCCAGTCCTACCGCCAGTCCGATCCTGTAAAAATAAGGGTGAATCCATGCAGCAAGCAGGTAAAGAAGCGTTAATGTTACCAGACCGATCCCAAACATCATTGCCGCCATTCTAAGCAGTACGTCGAAATCAAACCAGAACTCGTCAATATTGCTGCAATACAGATCCACAGGTGCATATAGAAATAACAGAAAACTAATGGCTGCCGCCATCAGCACACCCGGCAGCCAGTCTCTTTTTTGTTTCTCTTTCTCTTTCATTTGGGGTTTCCTTTATTTCTTTCTTCTGTTCTTCTGTTCTTCTGTTTTTCCAAAAAATATGTTATATTCTATAGCAGATACCTTGTAAAAAGGAGCAGTATATGAATTCGAAAAACAGACGTTTTCTCTTATTTTTGTTTCTACTGGGCAGTGGCATTTATCTGCTCTCCCATTTTTTCATACAGTTATATTTTATAACCGGAGTCTCCATGGAACCAGGCTATACTTCCGGAGAACCGGTTCTCATTCAGAAATGGAATGTTCCGGACTGTCTGCATACAAATGATGTCATCGTCATTCACCGTGAGGATCTGGACCGTGATATCGTAAAACGAGTTGTGGCATTGCCGGGAGATACCGTCCGGATCACAGACGGCATTCTGTATGTCAACGGTCTGCCCGAACAAAACACAGCACAGCTTCCTCTCATGGAAGATGCCGGCACAGCTGCCTCTGACATTCTCTTAGGTCCCGGAGAATATTTCGTACTGGGCGACAACCGCAACGCCAGCATCGACAGCCGTTTTGACGAAGTGGGAATTATCTATGCTTCTACCATTAAGGGGAAAGTCCTGTTCCCTTAAGTCCCTGTCACTTTCGAATAAATTCTCTTCCGGTAGGAACCATGGACGCCGTGTCCTGAGCGTGACCTGACTGGATGTATTCCACCATACATTTTTCATTGCCGGGGGCATACTCTAAAAAGCGTCGTTCTCTCGCGTCTCCTTCTGTCCAGTCAAATACCTCTTCACTCTGCATTCCGTCCAAAAGTCTCACATATGCCGTCTGTAGATCCTCATAGCAAATGGGAGCCTCCGAAATCTGCATCGTAGCATGGTGTTCTTCTCTTCCTTTGATCAGGAGTAAGGGGGCCTGTCTCAGAAAATCCTCTTCCTTCTCCCCTATTCCATTGTATCCGTGATCCGCCATCACGATCAAAACTGTATTATCATAAGTACCGCTTTCCTTCAAAGCTTCAATATACTCAGACGCCAGCGTGATAGATGCTTCCATATTCTGACGATAGGAGCCCTGCTCCACACCAATATAATTGACATCCTTATCGTACACAAAGGGGGCATGTGCTCCATTCAGGTGAATGAATTTAAAATTATTTCCGATCTCATCCGCTATAATCCCCTGTTCAGACAGATCATTTTTAAACGTCAGATTATCCGAGGTATATGCCCTGCTATCTGTACCTTTGGGAGATGATACCCTAAGTTCATTAAAATATACTTCTTTGATCACGCAGTATCTCTTCAGATCATAAGGTGCATACCGGAAGCCGATCAGCTTTAATTCCTGTTTTGCCAGCTCCAGATAGGAGGATGGTCTTACTTTTGTAAGATACACGTTATCAAAATTATCTATGATCGCTGCATCATCGGCACGGATATCGTCTTCATAGAGATTGATCCTATACCCACGAGTCCGTAATTCATCCCACAGTGGAGCATCCCGGTACACTCTGTTCAGATATTCCTGAAAAGAGCCTTCGTTCTCATACCATTCCCCTGATAAAATAAACGGAATTGCATTCAGTGTACTGGTATACGCTCCCATAGCATTCTCAAAGTACGTAAAGTCAGAAAAGGTCTCTCTATATTCCGGATATTCTTCCAACAATGAAGAAAATTCTCTGGAATCTGCCGCATCCAGCAACAGAATAACAAAATTCTCATCTTTCGACATTTCAAATTCATCTTCTACGCTCACATGGAGATGAAGCTTGGAATGCAACGCCCCACCGGTGAGGACCGTACTGCACGCCGTAACGAGCAGCATCAGTGTCATAACACTGCTGATGAACATGACTGCGTTCTCAAAGCGTTTCTTCTTCAATACAATCGCAGCGATCACCACCAGTGTCAGAACCACTGCCCATAGGATCAATGTATCTTTTCTTAAGATATCGTACTTCCCCCACCAGATAGAAGTTCCATCCAGCGCAGGAAGCCTGTCGATCATAAAATTACCCTGGACATAGGTGCAGATGAACAGCGCCAGACCTCCCGCCAATGCGATCCGGTAAACTACAGGATGCAGCAGCCAGGCGATCAGATACATTATCATGAGAGCTGCAAAGCAGGCTACGAACATTCCCAGTGCTGTGATCAATAACGTAGAAAAATCAAACCAGAACTCAGAAACATTCGAGCAGTATAAATCTATCGGGGCATATAAAAACACCAGAAAGCTGACAGCAACTGCCACCAGCAGCCCCGGCAGCAATTGTTTTTTATCTCGCTTTTTCATTTGTGATTACTTCTCCTGCTTATTCTCTGCCTGATCCATCATAATGTCATCCGACTCTACTTCTTTATTTCTGTTCTCGTCGATTCCCAGGCTCTTGTCAATCTTCTTCTTTGCCTTTCTCCAATAGATACCGGCAGCTGCGCCCACTGCGATCACTACTCCGGCTACTGCCTGAATCGCATAATTCATAACCGAAGGATCGATATAAGCATCGGCTGTTCCGGAAAACAGTACCGCAAATGCTGCTGCAAAAAATGTAACCTGTGCGATCTTACTTAATTTTTTCATGTTTTTACCTCTTTCTTTTCTAATTATCTTATTTGTTGTTTATTGTTCGTTTGCTTTTTTGATCTTTTCCTGCACTACCTGTACGATGTATTTGGCACCTACTTCGGCACTGTGGCCCAGGTTATACACATATTCTTCCACGAACTTCTGGATTTTCTCCTGATATGCATCCTTCTGCTCCAGCAGATTTCTGACCTTCTCTTCTGTCTCCTCTGCCTTCGCAGGATCCAGCCGGTCTCCGATGACATCGCGCATCCAGATATTGATGGGTACGGTGTCGATCTTCTGATACTCCGGATTCATGACCTTCATGGGAGTATCCACGAATAATACCGGCTTGTTCGTCGTAAATGCATACTCATAAGCGATACCGGACCAGTCGGTCACCAACAGGTCTGCCTCAAATACCGTGCTGTTGGAAGAAAAGTCGGTCTGGATCTCGATATCCGGATTATTCGCATAGCGCTCTTTCAGTCGGTCCATCTTGTCCTGCTGCAAGCGCACCTGCTGGGGATGAGGACGTACTACCACTTCATATCCCTTACCTGCCAGGTCATCCAGCATGCCTTCGAGACAGCTGTCCACAATATTGTCCTTCTGCCAGGAGGGTGCGATGAGAATATGCTTTTTCTCATGCGGTGTCTTGTCTGCCTTCTTGTAATCTTCGATCATGCGGTCTAACAGACAGTATCCCCAGTCGATCAGCTTCTTGGGAGGCAGACCGTAGGCTTCCTCTGTCTTGCGGATCTCTTCGGTATGATGTTTACCGACACAGAACACTGTATCGTAATGATCCATGGAACCGGTACGCATGGTCATATTCAGACTGTCCATGCAGTGAGGGATATAGATGTATTCAATATCTTTTCTCACATAGCTGCGCTTGATATGGAAATTCTCAATATCCGGCATGGTCATGACCACCACATCTGCATCCATCTTCATCATCAGGGTGATCAGTTTCTTCTCCCCGATATAATAGGCACGGATCTTGTTCTCTTTCTCGGCCAGGGCAAAGATCTGATCCTCCGGATCACCGGTAATGTAATGGATCGTCAGATTCGTATGTTGCAGCAGATATTCGATGATTCCCTGATAATATTTATAGAAACCGCTGCTCTCGGAATAAAATACCAGATGCTTGTTCACTACCGAGAAAAAGCGCTTGAAGTCTTTCTTCTCTCTCTTGGCATAAGGATTTCTCGCAAAAGGCTTTTTCCTGCCGCCGATAGACTGTAATTCCGCCAGTTCCTGTTTGCTGGCTTCCAGGGCTTCGTAATCTACATAATCCCTGGGATTGATGGCCCAGTTCAACAGATACAGCTGTAAAATAGCGAACAGGTTGCTGGCGATCCAGTATAATGCCACACCTGCCGGAACGAACCAGCCGAGATACAGAGACAAGCCTACAGAAAATGCCATCATTCCGTATTTGTTCAATTTAGACTGTTCCGCCTGGATCACATTGGCTGCATTCTGCGCTACACATAACAACCAGGCGGATACTCCCGCTACAATGGGAACAATAATATCAATGCCACCCACTTCGGATGGTACCCAACTCAGATTAATACCGCAGAAGTCCAGAGATATGGTCTCTACCTGCTGTAATACAGAAGCGATATCCACACCGGCAAGACTGCTCTGCAATGCAGCGAACTGTTCTGCGTATCTGCCGCTCTTGATCATCTCCACTACCGTAAGCTGAATGGAAGAGCTCTCCGGATTCACTCCCGCCAGGCTGATCGCCAGCCCGTTAAATGCAGTGATCACGTCCTGCGACATATGCAGCAGATAATCCAGCGGATGATAGATAACCTCCACCAGTCCCATCAGCAGAATGATCTGAACCACCAGAGGAATCAGAGAGGCCAGAGGATTGTACTTCTCTCTCTTGAATATTTGGGACTGTTCGTCTGCGATCCGGTCCGCATCACCGAAATGTTTTGCTTTGATCCGGTTGATCTCGGGCTGCATTTTTACCATTTTAATGGAATTCTTCTGTACCCATACCGACACAGGTAAAAGAACGATCTTACTGATCAGAGTGAACAGAATAATAGCCAGGCCGTAATTATGTAGCAGGTAATAACAAAAGTACATAACGTAGCCTAACGCATCTGAAAGTATTCGCATGATATCTTTCTCCTTTTAGTCAATAGTACTAATTATAAACATAATCCTGCTTTTTTTCAACCTTATGTTCAAAACAGGCAGAAAAAAACAGGCCGTATTTACTGTTCGTAGAACAGAAATAACCGCCTGTCTGCTATTTTATTTCTCTGTGGTCTTCTCATAATATGCAAAATCGTTCTTGCCGTTCTTTTTCACCTTATACATGGCATCATCCGCACATACGATCAGCTGTTCCAGATTATCGGTGTCCTTGGGATAGCTTGCAATACCGATGCTGCCGCCGATCCGCCGTTTCGTTCCGCAGAGTGTCACATCTTTGGCAAATACCTGACGACACTGGTACGCCGTCTTCTCCACCAGCATGCTCTGACTGCTGCGAAGGATCAGGATGAATTCATCTCCCGCGAACCGATAAGAGGTAAGTATCTGGGACTGCATGTCCTTCAGCCGGTTGGCTACCTGCTGCAGTGCCTCATCTCCCGCTGTATGTCCGTAGGTATCGTTGATCTTCTTAAAGTTATCGATATCCAGCATCATTACCGTGCAGGGGATCCGGGCTCCGATCAGCTGCTCCAGATCCTTCATGAACTTGCTGCGGTTCGGCAGTCCGGTCAGGAAGTCATGCTGGGATGCCGATTCCATGATCGCACGTGCCTGCTCCAGTTCCTGCAACAGCTTTCGTCTGCGGTAATTATCGAAGCACACCCAGCAGATAATAACATTGAGTGCAGCGATAAGGATAAGTGCCGGGATCAAAGCCTCGCGGTTCCTGGCAAAAAAGCCCTCCCGATGATTTACAAATTCGGTATCTTTCGGAAACTGCGATGCCTCCAGTCCGAACTTTCGCATGACATCTTCATCTACGCAGTAAATGTTGGGGCTGTCCTTTACCACATTGATCTCTGCACTATCGGTACCATTCGCGATATCCATGGCCATCTGTGCTGCGATCTCTCCGGACTTATACATGGATACTACATTACCACCCAGCAATCCTTCACCGATCCCGCCCTCCACCATGCGGTACACCGGCACCTTGGAATAAGTGACGAGCATACGGATCGCCTGCGAACTGGTATACTGCTTGCCACTGCCATCATTTGACATTACAATGTAGATCAGTATGGTATTCTCATCCGCCCCTCTGAGTGCCTGCTGCAACTGCGCAGTTGTCAGTTCGGAAGAATTGATCTCAGAGAATTCCAATTGCGGATATTCTGCCTCGGCACTGTAAAAATTCTTACGCTCTGCCTCACCGGTCACAGAATCATCCAATATAGCCACTACTTTGTCTGCTGACGGATTTACCTTTAATGCCATATCGATATTTTTTTCCACTGACAGCTTCTCCAATATCCCGGTTACCAGGGGATTCTTCGCTGCTTCCAGGGCATATTCCTCATCATTGACACCTTCAAAAACAATGGGGATGTCATCAAACAGTTCCTCCCTGAATGTCATTGCATAACGGAGTGCGGCATCATCTCCCACGATCACGACATCATAGGGATCTGAATGATCCAGATGGTACTTCAGCATTTCGTCAAACATTGCTGCTGACTCTTCCGTCCGGAAGCGCTTCGTATCCATGAATTCATAATCCACGGTGGTATTCTCGTCGACCCCCGCCTTGATTCCTTCGATCTGCGTCTGGACTGTGTCCCAGCCATAAGAATACGAGCTGATAAACAATACCCGCTTTCCCTGATTCAGATTCTGTGCTTCTGCCGTTACTGACACCGTCCCAATAGTCCCAATGCCTATGAGAACAGCCAGCGCAAACAGCCATGCTTTCCACTTTCTCATATTCCTTCCCCCTAATTCCAACAGGTATGCTACCGGGGTCAAAAGTCTGAACCCAATACCACGATATGAGGAATTACATTACTGGTACTATTGTACCACATTGTCTGTTGAAAGCAAAGAGCTTAATTTAATCTTGCGATAATACCTTCTTCTTTTTTCTGTTTCATTTTTCCGATAACGGTAGGGATTGCTCCGAGCGCCACAAACAGATACTGTAGAACCAGATTGCCTATGTAGCTTCCCATATCAATAATTTCTGCGGAAAGTGCCGCAGGGATCAGTCGATAACACTCGAACAGACTATAACCTGCTTCCGCACCGCCGCCCTGATTGAACAAAATAATCGCCCAGTCCACACGGTCTGCAAAATACGTCATAAGGATCATGATCACAGCGCTGATGACTACTGCCTTTTTGGTCAGTTTTCCGCCCAGCATCTCATATCCCTTCAGAACGCACACCGCCATGATCACACCGGATAATGCTGCTACATATCCCAACTGGCTTAAGATCAGAACACTGAGCATTCCCAACAGGGATCCTAACAGGGCACCTACAATACCGCCTACGATGTTTTCTTTCTTCTGCGCCGTCTGTTGTGCATTCATCGCGATGTCACTGCGCATCTTCATCTCGCAGTCCGGACATAAATGATAGTATTCACCGCCCATTCTGAACGCTCCGGTCTCTACATTCTGACCGCACAGATCACAGCAGGGGCTGTAACTGTTTGTACGCAGGAATGTCGTTGTAGCTGCAAGTGCTTCGTTCAATGTATCCTTACATTTTTCCGCATTGGACTGTGCCTTCAGTGATACTCTGATATCCAGATTCTTCTGACCAAAACTCGCGATCTTCTTGCTGCTTTTCTGAAACCCTTTCACTGCCTGCTTGTCAAATGTCGACCCGTCAGCGCTTTTTGCCGCTGTATGCAGTACCATCATATACGGATATCTTGCATCGGGTGCATAGACGATAAAGTCAAACCCATCCCGTTCCCCATGAAACAAGTCATTGGTTTCATCATAACGCAATCCGGTTCCCATGGCAATCTGCTGATAATTTTCAATCTTCTTTTTCTGATTCATTTTTCTTCCCATCCTTTGTAATAGAAAATTAGTAATCGCTCTGAAAAGTTACGAAAACCACACTTTTCCATTTTACACTTTACCGTGTCAACATGCAACCCTATTAGGGGGTTTTTAGCCGATTAACCTATTTTCTATGAAAAAACTGTAGGCACATCTGTGTAACCTACAGTTTTTGAACTTCCTTATAAATAGAACAAGGTAATCGAAATCACGCAAATACGGATTTGCATTCCATCAGCATTTGATCTCAAGGTAACCTAACAGCTTGCTCATATCATACTCTTCCATTACGCCCAGATTGGAATCGTAGAACTTGCCATCGTAATGTACCAGATAGTGGCAGAAGCGTCCCATCTTCTCCATCATGATGCAGCACTTAGGCAGTACAGCGGGTCTGCCCTCGGTATATACGATGATATCGGTATGGTCAATGCCGTAATAGTTCAGTGCAGAGATCACGCGGCCCATGGTAGCCTGCCACTCTCTGCAGTCCATAACGCTGATAACTTCTGCAATGGTAACACCGGCTAACATTGCGACACAAGCCTGGCCGCACAGACCATCCTCGGGCTGGATGATCACGTTCATGCTGTCGATCTTGCGGATCGGATTCTCAAAGCTGTAAGGGCTGTTCTGATCCATACGGATCAGGGAGCCGTTAATATGTAACAGGATCTTGTGGGGCACACCCAGCTCTACCTTTACAGCAGCTTCATCGGTGATCACGATCTCGTAATTGCCCTTCTCCTTGGGATGAAGCTCACACTCGATGATATTGTTATCCAGAACGATATCTCCCTTGATGCCTTCTCTCTGATGACATACTTCCCATACATTAAAAGGAATCTGAATGGTATATCCGGCATCCTTTTTTTCTACTTTAGATTCAAAAAAATATCTCATGATTCATTCCTCCGTTGCTTTTGCTGTTCCCGAATATTCTCTTAAAGAAAAAGATTTACGAAAGCGGTTACATTTTCTAATTTCCTTGATTCTAGCAAAAATTTCCGCCCTTGCAAAGAGCTTGTGGAAAAGTACTTAAAAAAAAACATCCTGTCAAAAAAATATCAAAAAAGCGCCCGTTTTAAAACAGACGCTTTTTATAAATCCAGTGCATTTAAAGCCCTAAAATTGCAGATGCAACGCGGAAATATACTAACAGTGACATTGCATCCACGATGGTAGTGATAAACGGACTTGCCATTACCGCCGGATCAAAGCCGAGACGCTTTGCCAGGATCGGCAGAAGGCATCCAATGATCATTGCGATCACTACCGCTGCTACCAGAGTCAGGCACACGGATGCTGCCACCAGCACCCCTACTTTATCCAATAACAGTAATTTTACAAAGTTCGCTGCGGAAAGTGTGATACCGCAGATCAGTGCCACGCGGATCTCCTTGAATACGACCTTCGGCACATCCCGGTATTCGATCTCATTCAGGGACAGTCCACGGATGACCGTAACGCTCGCCTGGCTCCCGGCATTTCCACCGGTATCCATCAGCATGGGGATATATGCCACCAGTACCGCACACACACTCAGAGCATCTTCAAAAGAAGAAATGATAGCTCCGGTAAATGTAGCTGACACCATCAGAAGCAGCAGCCAGGGAATACGCTTTTTGAAGGTCTCAAATACCCCGGTCTTCATATAAGGCTTATCGCTGGGCACGATAGCCGCCATTTTTTCCATATCCTCCGTGGTCTCTTCTTCGATGATATCCACGATATCGTCCACAGTGATAATACCTACCAGCCGGTTCTCATTGTCCACTACCGGCATAGCTGTAAAGTCGTATTTTTTGAACTGTCTGGCAACTTCCTCCTGATCCATCAGTGTATTGATGGAGATGACATTTTCATGCATGATGTCACCGATGATCTCGTCACCGTCCATGAGCAACAGGTACCGCAGGGCAACTGTTCCCACCAATCGTCTCTGGGCATCTAAGACATAACAGATATTGATGGTCTCACTGTCAAGTCCCACCTTGCGGATCCGCTCGATGGCCTGATTCACCGTCAGATTCTCCTTCAGGTCTACATATTCGACCGTCATGATACTTCCGGCGGAATCTTCCGGATAGCGCAGCAGATGATTGATATCTCTGCGCACATCGGGGCTTGCGTTGGTCAGAAGCTTTTTGACAATGTTGGCAGGCATCTCCTCCAGCAGATCGGCCGCATCGTCCGCCATCAGGTTGTTGATGATGTTCGTTGCTTCCTTATCTGACAGGGACGTGATGATCTTCTGCTGATTGTCCATATCTAAATAGGAAAAAACGTCTGCCGCCAGGTCCTTGGGAAGGATACGGAAGACCTTTAACATCTCTTCCTCTTCCAGTTCTTCCAAAAGTCCCGCAATATCGGCATCGTTGAGTTCAGCCAGGTACTGGCGCAGCTTGGTGTACTGCTTGGTGTTAAGAAGCTCTAATACCTCTTCCAGTTCTTTGATCTGTTCCATGATGATCCTCCTTATGATGTTTTCTATGGGTGTAACTTACATGGCAACTTCGCCCCGGAAGTGGGTTGTCAGAGCTCTTCTGTGTACACTTCATAAAAACCACCACCTTTCCTCATGGAATCCTTAAAACGCTATTTTTATTTTATTTCATTGGTTATTCTTTGTCAACGAAATAAGTCTCTTTCAATTTCTCAATTTTTACCTTTCCACAAGTGGTTTCTATCAGGTTTTTCCTGACTTTTTCTTCATTTTTCATCGGGATTAGTAAAATAAATTTTACGTTTTCGGTATAGATACTGTCTATAGGAACGATGTGCTGCTGTCCGAAATAGTATTGCAGTTTTCCTACATCATTATAATCTGTCGTTACTTCCAGTTCACAGCCTTTTCGCAGGATTCCCGTCTCGCAGTGGGCAAGACCTTCCTTCACCGCCTGGGTATAGGCCCGCACCAGACCGCCGGTGCCGAGCAGGGTGCCGCCGAAGTACCTCGTCACCACCACCGCGATGTTGCGGATCCCGGAGCCTGTCAGCACCTCTAACATCGGTCTGCCCGCGGTGCCGGAGGGTTCTCCGTCATCACTGCACCGGGTCAGTTCGCCTCTGCTTCCTATTATAAATGCAGAACAGTTGTGTCTGGCATCCCAGTACTTTTTCTTCATTTCTTCTATAAAAGCTACGGCCTCTTCCTCGGTTTCGCACTTACGGATCGTTGCGATGAAACGGGATTTTTTCTCCACGATCTCTCCTTCGCCGCCGGATAATAATACTCTGTAGCTGTCTGTTGCTGCCGTATCGCCCATGTTAACCTCACTTATTTTTGTTTTCCTTCGGATTCTTTTCCAGTGTAGCATAACTTTTCCAAAATGTGAAACCCTTATAACAGTTCCGCCATCATTTTCATAAAAGTGCCTGCTACGCAGTCAACGCCGCTGTGCGGCTCATCTTTTTATTCACCTGATGGCGCTTCGCTCATAGAACGATTAAAACAGTGCATTGTGTGCAAGCACCCAAGCCCTGTTTTTACCGTTCTATGGCGGAACTGTTATTAAGGAATTCTAAAGTCTGGAAAGAAAACCTTTATTTACATAGTATTATTTGGTATAATATTTTCGTCTGTATCTCAGACAGAAAGGACTTGTTGTATGAATTATGGTAAAAAAGGTGTCCGAGCGAAGCAGAAGGCACTCAACTCTAAATCACAAAAATGGGGAAGGAAGCTCGCACTGACCTGTGTCAAGATCATGCTGGCCGCTGTCGTAGGCATCGGCATCTGCGGTGTAGCTGCCGGTATCGGTGTCTTCCGCGGCATCCTCTCTTCCACTCCCACGATCCGGCTGTCCGATGTCGTGGCAGTAGGCGAGGCTACTATCGTATATGATAAGGAAGGCAATGAGATCGACCAATATGTCAGCACCAACTCCAACCGTCTCTCCGTAGGCATGGACGAGATTCCCGACTACATGGGCAAAGCCTTCGTGGCGATCGAGGACGAGCGTTTCTATCAGCACAACGGAATTGATGTTAAGGGTATTCTGCGTGCCGGTTATCAGTTCATAAAGACCGGTGGCGAAGAAGCCCAGGGTGCAAGTACCATCACCCAGCAGCTGTTGAAGAACACCATCTTCACCGACTGGACTTCCGAGGGGAATAACAAGATCAAAAAGATCAAACGTAAGATCCAGGAGCAGTATCTGGCACTGGAGATTACAAAATACTACTCCAAGGATGAGATCCTGCTGCGTTACATGAACGCCATCAACTTAGGACAGAATACTCTGGGTGTGGAATCCGCTTCCCTGCGTTACTTCGGTAAGCACTGCAGTGACCTGACGATTTCCGAGTGTGCTGTGATCGCTAGTATTACGCAGAACCCTTCCAAAAACAATCCGATCCGGCATCCGGAAGAAAATGCAAAACGTCGTAAGACCTGTCTGAATAAAATGCTGGAGCTTGGCTTTATCAGTCAGGCACAATACGATGAAGCCATGGCAGATACCGATGCGGTATACGAGCGTATCGGGCTGTATGATATCGACTATCAGGAAGCCAATGCTACTACCGGCTCTTACTTCTCCGATGCCGTGTATGAGCAGGTAAAACAGGATCTGATCCTGTCCGGTTATAACGAAGCCATGGCTGAAACGTTGCTTACTTCCGGCGGATTGCGTGTGGAATCCACTCTGGATCCCAAGATTCAGGCAATTCTGAACGAAGAATATGCAGATCCCTCCAATTATCCGGAGAACGTGAAATGGTATCTGAACTATGCACTTACCATTATCTCTCCTGATGGCACCAAAAATAACTTCAGTAAAGAAAACATGATGACCTGGTTCAAGGAAAATCAGAATAAAAAGTTCAATCTGATCTTCTCTTCCCAGGATGATGCTTATGTGGCTGTAGATACGTATCGTTCCGCTATGTTAGCCCAGTTGGGTGTGGAAGACAATGCGGACAACTACGAAGAGACGATCACCATGACGCCTCAGCCCCAGTCTGCTATGGTCATCGAAGAACAGAGCACCGGTCATATTGTAGCCATGATCGGTGGCCGCGGCTCCAAGGAAGGCCGTAGAACCCTGAACCGTGCTACCAGTGCAAAGCGTCTGCCCGGATCTACCTTCAAGGTAGTGGCCTCCTACGCTCCCGCTCTGGACAGTGCCGGGAAGACTCTGGCGACGGTCTACAACGATGCACCGTTTAATTACGCAGACGGTACTCCTGTGCGTAACTGGTACAAGTCCGGCTACCGCGGCATCCAGAATATCCGCAGTGCGATCCGTGACTCCCTGAATATCATCGCTGTAAAAAATATCACGGTGATCACCCCGAGACTCGGTTACGATTATCTGTTGAACTTTGGATTTACCACTCTGACCGACGGTGTCCAGGTCGGCAATGAAATCAAGTCCGATGTGAACCAGTCCCTTGCTCTGGGTGGTCTGACCTACGGTGTTACTCCTTATGAGCTGACAGCTGCTTACGCAGCCATTGCAAACGGCGGTACTTATGTAACGCCTAAGCTGTACACCAAAGTCACAGACTCCGATGGCAACGTGATCCTGGACAACACCAATCCGCCTACCCGTCAGGTAATTAAGGAAACTACCGCTTTCCTGCTGACCAGTGCCATGCAGGATGTTGTTACTTCCGGTACCGGCGGAAAGGTTAATTTCGGTGGAATGGCCATCGCCGGTAAGACAGGTACCACAACAGGACCTACCGATGCATGGTTTGCAGGATATACCCCTTATTACACTGCTGCTACCTGGACCGGTTACGATAACAACGTAGACCTGAACAGTGCGGAAGACGGTGTCTCCAAGACTTTATGGCGCAAGGTGATGAAACGGGTTCATGAGGATCTGCCGAACACCCAGTTCCCGGTCCCTTCCGGAATCGTACAGGTGCAGGTATGTTCCCAGTCCGGCAAGCTCCCGATCCCCGGTCTATGTGATGGATCTGTTTATACCGAATACTTTGCAGAAGGTACCGAACCTACCGAGAGCTGTGATGTGCATTATCAGGGCGAGATCTGTGCTTATGATGGACTTCCCGCAAGTCCTGACTGCCCGTTCAAGTACACCGGTGTTGCCACGATGCCTCTGGTAGAGGATCCCGCATTACAACAGGGTTCTACCGTCATTATCAACAATCCGGACGGTACACAGACAGTCAGCACACCGAACACCAGAACTCAGTGTCAGCATGACGCTACCTTCTTCGCGAACCCGGATTACGAAGCAGTCATCAATCAGCAGCAGGCTGAGATCAACGCGCGGAATGCCGCTGCACAGCAGCCACAGGAATAGAACAAAAAGGTGCGCCGCATGGCGCACCACTAAAAAAGTCCCCGGAACCGTATGAACGATTCCGGGGACTTTTTGATGCCTACGGATTGCTTCGTGCTATGCACTCTCGCAATCCTACCCTCTATTCGCATATCGTGGGATTATCATCCCACTTTTATGCTCAT
>ERZ773237.12-NODE-12-length-170398-cov-7.143323_pt1 | contig 170398 bp, 176 predicted proteins | sample MGYA00580990_ERZ773237 | MGnify/ENA primary metagenome ERZ773237 (study PRJEB29015, sample SAMEA2737749) | human gut metagenome | biome: human gut; feature: human-associated habitat; material: faeces | place: China | collected 2012 ...
TGGCACCTCGATGTCGGCTCGTCACATCCTGGGGCTGGAGAAGGTCCCAAGGGTTCGGCTGTTCGCCGATTAAAGTGGCACGCGAGCTGGGTTCAGAACGTCGTGAGACAGTTCGGTCCCTATCCGTTGTGGGCGTTGGAAAATTGAGAAGATCTGTCCTTAGTACGAGAGGACCGGGATGGACTTACCTCTGGTGTATCTGTTGTAGCGCCAGCTGCAGTGCAGAGTAGCTATGTAGGGAATGGATAACCGCTGAAAGCATCTAAGTGGGAAGCCAACTTCAAGATGAATTTTCCTGTTTTTTAAAAACTAAGATCCCAGAAAGACTATCTGGTTGATAGGCTAGACGTGGAAGCATAGTGATATGTTGAGCTGACTAGTACTAATAGATCGAGAGTTTAACCCTATTAATTTGATTTAAACCGTATTATCATGTTTTCAGAGAATTATTTCTCTATATTTAATCGGTGACGATAGCGAAGTGGACACACCTGTTCCCATCTCGAACACAGCAGTTAAGCACTTCAGCGCTGACGATAGTGTAAGCGAAAATAAGACGTTGCCGGTTTTTTTATGTAATAAAAAGGACTTACGCATGTAGGTCCTTTTACTATACATCTGATGAAAAATAATATAAAAATAACTTAATAATCATATTATTATTTAAAAAAACAGCGTTTATTTTTTTTCTAAACACTGCTCAATCATAGAAATAATTACATTATTAAAGGAAGTATTGTTTTCTTTTGCTATCTTTTCAATTTCTTTTATTAATTTTTCTTTTATGTATAGTGATTTATAGCCGGCTGGCTCCTTTTCTTTAGTCCTTTTTGGAATAAACGCCATAATATCACCCCTCATATAAATTTTAATATAATAATCTGATACTTGATATATCAGAAATTTCTCATACTATTCTTTGATTTTTATATAATTTATAATTTATTATATAGAAGGTGATTAAAATAATATTTAAAGCTAGCAAGTTATATTGCAAATATGTTATTAACATTATTAGTAATAGTATGAAAAAATTAAAAAGAAATACTGATACATATAATGAATTAGATGAAAAATTATATGAATCATATTTAAAATTAGAAGAAATTATTAATACGGAATTTCCTAATTACTAAAATATTATATTTTATTTAATTTACGTTTTTTGTAACATTTTGTAAAATGAAACTTTTTTATTGTAATAAAGTTTTTTTTTTACTATAATATTTATGGTGATTAAAATGGAATATAAAATAACTACAAACTCAGAAGAAGATACAATAGTTTTGGCTCAAAACTTTGAATCAGAAAAATTTAATAATATGGTTATTTGCTTAATAGGTGAATTAGGTAGTGGTAAAACCGTTTTCACTAAAGGTTTTGCAGGTGCATTAGGTATTGAAGAAAACATTACTTCTCCAACGTTTAACATAATAAAAGAGTATACATCTGGAGAAATGAACTTGTATCATATGGATGTATATCGCCTAGAAGGAGATATTACTGATCTTGGGTTAGAAGAATATCTAAAAAAAGATGGTGTTGTAATAATTGAATGGGCAGATATGATTGAATCAGAATTGCCAGAAGAACGTTTGGAAATTAAATTCAAAATTACCGGAGAAGAAAAAAGAACTTTAACTATTACTCCATATGGTAGTAAATATGAAGATTTATGTGAGGATGTACTTTGAAAACTTTATTTGTAGATTCATCTAGAAAAAGCTTATCTGTTGCACTCGCTTTAAATGATGAGCTTCTTTTAGTATCAAACGTTGATTCATATAGCAAGCACTCAAATTACCTTATGAACGAAATTAAAAGAATTTTAGAAAAATTCAACCTAAAACCAAATGACATAGATAATTATGTTGTTTTAAATGGACCAGGCAGTTTTACAGGGGTTAGGGTAGGTGTTACCGTTTGTAAAACTCTTGCGTGGATCTTAAGCAAAAAAATATATAAATTAAACAATTTGGAAGCATTAAAAGTAGGAATAGAAGATGATGTTGTAATAAGTGTTATTCCTGATAAGAAAAATGCATCCTATGTTGGTATTTATTCTGATAATCATACATGTGAAGATTATTTAGAACTTTCAAGTGATAAATTAAAATTTAATAGCAAAAATATTACATTAGTGAGCATGGAAGATAATGAATATTTACAAAGCTTAAAAGATATGTTACAAACTAGTAATAAAGTTAATGTAAAAATAATAAATGATTATGATTACTTAAAGGTAATAAATTATGCACTATCGAAACAATGTATAAATCCACATTCTTTGGTTCCTATTTACCTAAAAAAGATAGATGCGGAAAAGAAGAAAAATGAAAATTAGAAATTATAAAAAAGAAGATATACCAGATATAGAGAAGCTAGGATTACTCCTTCATAATAACTATAAGTTTTTGCTGGATGATTTTTCAAATGCATTAGTAATTATAGAAGAAGAAAAAGTTATTGGTTTTATAGTTTATAGCATAATTTATGAAAGAGCTGAAATAATTGATATTGTAGTTGATCCTAGAAGCAGAAATAAAGGCTATGCTAAAGCCTTACTAAATTATCTTATTAATGATATAATAAGTGAAAGGTGCGATAACATAACCTTGGAAGTAAATAAAACAAATGAAATTGCAATAGGTCTTTATAAAAGCATCGGTTTTTCTGTTGTTGCAACAAGAAAAGGATATTATGAAGGCTTTGATGGATATTTAATGAAAATGGATTTGAGGTGATAAGATGAAAGATGTTTATATATTTGCAATTGAAACTAGTTGTGATGAAACAAGTGCAAGTATAATAAAAAATGGTAATACTGAAATAGCTACCGTCGTTTTATCACAAATTGATATACATAAAAAATTTGGAGGTGTAGTTCCAGAAATAGCAAGCCGTAATCACACTGGTGCAATTACGATGGTATTTGAAGAGTGTTTAAAAAAGGCTAATATGACGTTTAATGATATAGATGCAATTGCGGTAACTTATGGACCAGGATTAAATGGAGCTTTATTAATTGGAATAGAAGCTGCTAAGGCACTTTCCTTTGCAACTGGAAAACCACTTGTTAAGGTAAATCATATGGCAGGACATATATACGCAAATAAGTTTGTTGGAGAATTTAAGTTTCCTTTACTGTGCTTAGTTGTATCAGGAGGACACACCGAAATAGTTTATATGGATAAAGAATTTTCATTTAAGAAAATAGGAAGTACTTTAGATGATTCAGTAGGTGAGGCTTATGATAAGGTAGCAAGAGTAGTTGGTATTCCATATCCAGGTGGACCTTTAATGGATAAAATGGCAAGTTTGGGTAAACACACATACAACCTTCCAGCTCCTAAAGATGATTTGTCATATGACTTTAGTTTTAGTGGTATTAAAAGTGCTGTTATTAACCTAGTTCATAATGAAAGACAAAGAGGACGTGAAATAAACAAGGAAGATCTTGCAACATCATTCCAAGAAACGGCAGTAGGTATATTAGTTAAGAAGACCAAACGTGCATTAAAAGAGTATGGTGTTAAACAATTATTGGTTGCAGGTGGTGTTTCTGCTAACAGCGGTCTAAGAAAAGCTTTAGAAGAAGTATGCAAAGAGCTTGATGTAGAGCTTTTAAAACCTGAAATAAAGTATTGTACTGATAATGCTGCAATGATTGGTGCAGCAGGCTATTATGCCTATTTAAGAGGCGATATAGCAGACTTTAGTTTAAATCCTGAGCCAGGTTTAGATTTAGAATAGAGAGTGGTGGTGCATAATGAAGAATAATTATGGTTTCACATTAATAGAATTACTTGCAATAGTAGTCATCTTGGGTGTTATAATTGCGGTTGCAGCACCAAATATGACTAAGCAAATTAATAAAAAGGAAGAAACAGATCAAACTATTTTAGACGAAAAAATATCAAATGCAGCTCATATGTACATAGCAAAGTATTATTCTGATGAGGTAGTTGGTGGTACTTGTGATAGCAGTACTTGTTCATTTACTCTTAATGATTTAGAACAAGATGGCTTAATTAATTTAAAGGGTAAAAATTGTACTGGTGTTATGGGTAAGACTATATTTTATTCGTCAAATGGTAATTCTTATAATTTTGAAGCTATACAAGCATCAGATTGTGCATCAAAAAATATAAAATAAAAGACTTAAAACGCTATTAACATTTTAAGTCTTTTTTGTTTACCATTCTTTTTTAACCTTTTTTTCTATAAATAATATTATGAAATAAAGTATGCTAGTTAATATTCCAAGCATTATAACTCCTGCAATTACTAAATTAGTGTTAAATACCTGTGAACCATAATTTATCAAATATCCTAATCCTTCTTTAGACACCAATAATTCACCCATTATGACACCAACAAACGTCATTGATAGATTTATCTTAAGAGAACTAATTATTGTGTTTATATTAGCGGGAAATACGACTTTTGTAAATATTTGAAATTTATTTGCTTTAAAACTTTGCATTAGTCTTATACTTGTTTTATTAGTATGCCTAAATCCCACGTACACGCTTATTATTGTTGATATGGTTGATATTAAAAGAGCCATTAATATTATTGAGTTTTGGTTAGCTCCTGCCCATATTATTATGATTGGACCTAAAGATACTTTTGGAAGACTATTTAGTATCGTAAGATATGGGTCTAATACCTTGGAGAAAAAAGGACTATACCAAAGAAATGCCGCGAATACTATTCCAATTAATGAGCCTAAGCCAAAACTTATTAATATCTCTTTTAAGGTTACCCATACGTGCACAAATAAATCATTAGATTTATATAAATTAATTATTGTTGTTACTACTTTTTTAGGACTTGAACATAAAAATGAGTTTATTATTCCTTTATCTGATAGAATTTGCCATAGACTTATGAACAGTATAAGTATAAATATTTGACAGAATATGACTTTTGCTGTGGATAATATTTTTTGCTTCATATATTTTTTGTATTCCGCTTTAGCTTCCATCATCCATCAAATCCTTCCATATAGCATTATGGTAATAATTAAATTTTTCGTTTTTTCTGTTAGCGCTTGGTATGCCCTTATCTTCCATTTCTATATTGTATACGTTTTTAACTGTCGCAGGTCTTTTGCTTAACACAATAACTCTATCAGCTAAACTAACGGATTCAGAAATATCATGTGAAACCATAATAGCGGTTTTCTTTTCTTCTTTAATTATTTTAAATACGTCATCTGATACTTTTATTCTAGTTTGATAATCAAGTGCCGAAAAAGGCTCATCAAGAAGTAAAATATCAGGTCTTATGGCAAGTGTTCTAATTAAAGCAACACGTTGTCTCATTCCGCCAGAAAGTTGTTTTGGGTAACTTTTTTCGAAAGATGATAAACCATACTTCTTAAGTAAGTTTTTAACATATAACTTGTTTTCTTTGGAAAGATCACCTTTTATTTTAAGCCCGATAAGGCAGTTTTCTAGTACGGTTAACCATGGAAATAATGCATCTTCTTGAAACATATAACCAACTTTTAAACCGGGTTTAACTTCTATTTTTCCACCACTTTTTTCTTCTAGATTACCAATTAGTGATAAAATGGTTGATTTTCCACATCCACTAGGACCAACTATTACTAAAAACTCATTTTCAAAAACGGTTAAATTAATACTTTTAAGTGCACATATAACTTGTTTTTCATTTATGTAATTTTTCTTTAATCCCTTAATTTTTAAGAGTTCCATTTACTATTTTCCTTGGTATATTAATTTTTCAAAAGGTGCTTTTTTATCTAGTTCTCCAGCACTTATTATTATTTCTTGCAAGTGGTCAAAGTCTTTTTTTGTTATTTCTGATGAACTAGCCCATGCATCATTAGTTTTATATCTTTCAATGATTGCGGTTAAATCATTTAATGATAATTCAGGAAAGTATTCATATATATCTTTAGCAACTACGCTAGAGTCTGTTTCTTTTACGTATTTTAATCCCTTATCTACTGCTTTGGTAAATCCATCTATTATGTCTTTATTTTTCTCTATATAGCTTTTTTTAGCGTTATAAGCGGTATATGGAACTTCTCCACCAAAGCTTCCTACATAACCTACAACGTATCCTAAGCCTTGTTTTTCTACGCTTGTAGCATTTGGTTCAAAAAGTGTAACAAAATCAGCATTACCACCTATAAATGCTCCTTCCATTGCAGGAAATGCAACACTTGTATCTATTTTAAGATCATTTTTAGGATCTATGTTATTTTGTTTTAAAGCCCATTCGAACGTCATTTCAGGCATTCCACCTTTTCTTCCACCGATTACGGTTTTTCCTTTTAAATCTTCTAGTTTGAAGTTATCATATTTTTTTCTTGATACTAAAAATGAACCATCTTTCTTAGTTAATCTAGCAAAATTTACTAAGTAATCTTTTTCTCCACTATTATATACGTATATTGTAGCTTCACTTCCGCAAAAACCAACGTCTACGTCACCCGATAAAACGGCAGCGGTAACTTTATCAGCTCCAGCAGTTAATGTTAAGTTTATTTTTATTCCTTCATCTTCAAAGTATCCTTTACTTATTGCAGCATAAGCTGGCGCATAAAATATGGTATGTGCAACTTCTGCAACCTTAACTTCTTTTAGTGTGTTTTTATCGTTTTTATCTTCGGAATTTTTATTTATTATAAAAAATAAAACTCCTGCTAAAACAATAATAAAGCATACTAAAATAATAATTTTCTTTTTCATCAAATCCTCCTTTTTCTAGTAATAGTATATTCTTTTAGCAAATATGGGTGATGTATTTACAATTCAAAATTTTTCATTTATAATTCTATTATGGTAAATATGGGGTGTAAGTATGGAAAACAAAATTACAAACTATAATTCTTTAGATGATAGTCAAAAAATAAATTATGTTAAAAACCTGCTTTTTAATAGTAATTTAAATGACGCTTTAGATAGTATATTAAAGGATGAGAAAAAGGATTTAAAGTGGATAAAGATAATAAAAGACGTATTAGATGAAAAGCTTATGATAAACAGGATAAAAGAGCAGTGTAACTTAAATGATGATTTAAGTGCTAAGGCATACGTTTATTCAAGGATACTAGCTATTTTAGATTTTTATAAGAAAACGGTTATTTTAAATGCTTTTTTTAAGAATTTAAATGAAGATGAAATAAAAATGATTGCTAATTACGAATATCAAAATAAAACTAACGTATCATTTAATAATAAGATTTTTAATAAGTATTGCTCAAAATATAAAGAAAGTGCAATAAATGAAATAAGGGTAGATGATGCCAAAATAAAAAAACTTGATATTGAAAAAGAAAGATATAATGCTTTATCTGATAAAAAGATGAAAATAAAGAAAAAAATAAATATTATTCCTTTTATTATATCGTTTATTATTTTGTTATTCTTATTTGGTGTATGTTACAAGTTATATGGTTATAACAAGCTTATCAAAAAGTATGATGGACTTATTTATCCTGGAATATATCTTAATGATATAGATTTATCCGGAAATAAGGAAAGTGAACTTTCTGGTATTATAAAGTATGAAAAAGAAAGAATAGAAAATGGTACTATAACGGTTACGTCTCCTAATGGAGATCATAAATTTACTTATAAAGAACTTGGCATATTAGTTGATGATTCTAATTTAGAAGGCAGGATAAAAAAGTATAATGATAACTTATCTTATTTTAAGAAAATAAAATTAATAAAAAAGAATAATAAGAAAATGGTTTTCAATTTAAAGGCTTCTTATGATAATAACACGGTAGATACCTTTGTGAATGTTTTAGAAAATAAGCTTAATTCCAAGGCTAGAGGTGACGGTATCGTAGTAGATGAAAATCACAATGTTTATTATGATAAAGGTTCTAAAGGATTTACTTTGGACACTCAAAAAACTAGAGAAAAAGTTGTTGAAGCACTTTTAAATTTAACTTATGAAACGGTTATAGAAGCAAGTGGTAAAACAATTGATAACGAAGTTAAGTATGAAGCGTTATCAAGTATAAATCAAAAGATATCTTCTTATACAACTTACTTTCAAAATGTAGGTAATAGGGGCCACAACATAAATTTAGCATCAAGAAAACTTAATAATACTGTTTTGATGCCTGGTGAAACCTTTTCTTACCTTAAGGTAGTAGGACCATATGGTGCTTCTAATGGATATTTACCTGCTCCTATATATTTAAATAGTGAAGTTTCAACAGCAAATGGAGGAGGAGTTTGCCAGCTTGCATCAACTTTATATATGGCTCAGTTATTAGCAGGATTAAAAACGGTGTCAAGAAAAGGACATACGTTTGCACCTAATTATGTTCCAAAAGGATTAGATGCAACCGTTTATTCAACAACAACGGACTATAAATTTAAAAACGAGTATAGTTATCCTGTTTATATAGTGTCTTATGTTAAAGGTAATTATTTAACAGTTGATATATGGTCTAATTCAAATGCAGCGGGTGGAAAAACATTCGAACCATATTCACTAGCATCTAATGGTGGATGGTTAGCTTACCTAAGAATAAAGAAAGATGGAAAGGTAATTGAAACAAAATACTTAGACAGAACTGTTTATAAAATACATTAAAAATATATGTAAAATTTGCTTTTGCATATATTTTTTATTATCTTATTATGTTAAAATATAACTTATGGAAGTTGGTGTAATTATGAATTTAGAATATTTAAATGATAGGCAAAAAGAAGCTGTTTTATATGGAGATGGACCACTTTTAATACTTGCAGGAGCAGGTTCAGGTAAAACAAGTGTTTTAACTAAGAGAGTGGCTTACTTAATAAAAGAAAGAAATGTAAGTCCAAAGAATATAGTAGCAATTACATTTACTAATAAGGCTGCTAAAGAAATGAAAGAAAGAATTATAAAAGAAGTAGGAAAAGAAGGATATGATATTCAAATATCAACTTTTCACTCATTCGGCCTTAGAATAATAAAGGAAAATTATGAAAAATTAGGTTATGAAAAAAACTTTACGATAATTGATAGTGATGATTCTTTAACGGTTGTTAAAAAAATATTAAAAGAAATGGGAATAGATTCTACAAGATTTAATCCAAAGTTTATAAAAAATCAGATAAGTTCTTGTAAGAATGAAATGGTAACACCAGAAAAATATAAAAATTTGGTAAATGATGAACTAAGTGATATCACTTATAAAGTATATAAAAAATACCAAGATACACTTTTAAGAAATAATTCACTTGATTTTGATGACTTACTAATAAAACCGATAGAGTTGTTTAATAAATATAAAGAAGTTTTAGAAAATTACCAAGAGTTATTTAAATATGTATTTATAGATGAGTATCAGGATACTAACGAAGCACAGTACATACTTTCAAAAATGATAAGTGCTAAATATAAAAACATTTGTGTTGTCGGAGATGATGCGCAAAGTATCTATTCATGGAGAGGGGCAAACTTTAAAAACATATTAAACTTTGAAAAGGATTATAAAAATGCAAAGGTAATTTTACTTGAACAAAACTATCGTTCTACTAAAACGATATTAAATGCCGCAAACTCTGTTATTAAAAATAACATAAATAAAAAAGATAAAAACTTATGGACTGATAATAGTCTTGGTGAAAAAATAAAGTATGTAAGAACAAACGACGAAAAAGATGAAGCATCATATGTAACTCGTGAGATAAGAAATCTTGTAAATAACGGCGTAAGTTTAGATGATATAGCGGTTTTATATCGTACTAATGCTCAATCAAGGACAATAGAAGAGGGATTTTTAAATAGCAATATACCATATAAAATTGTTGGTGCCTTTGCTTTCTATTCTAGAAAAGAAATTAAGGATTTACTTGCGTATTTAAAACTCATTTACAATACGAAAGATGACGTTTCTTTAATGCGTATAATAAATTATCCAAAAAGAAAAATAGGTGCTAAAACAATTGAGAATTTAAGCATGGATGCCGTTCTTAATGGAACATCTATGTTTGATGTTATAAGTAGCGGAAAAGAATTAGAATTTAAAAAGCTTATTTTAGAAATGAAAGAAAAAAGTGAAGTTTTATCTTTAACGGAAACAATTGATATGGTACTTGATTTATCTGGAATAAAAAGTGAACTTGAAAGTGAGCATACCTTGGAGGCTGATATAAGATTAGAGAACTTAAATGAGTTTAAGTCAATTACCAAAACTTTTGAAGAGGAAAGTGGAATAGCATCGCTAGAAGACTTTCTAAATGAAGTAAGTTTAGTAAGCGATGTTAATGATCAAAAAAATGATAATTCGCCTAAGGTAACTTTAATGACAATTCACGCGGTTAAAGGACTTGAATATAAGTACGTATTTGTAATAGGCATGGAAGAAAATATATTCCCTCATGTTAATTCTTGCGAAGAAGATGGCGGAATAGAAGAAGAAAGAAGATTATGTTATGTTGCAATAACTCGTGCTAAAGAAAAACTTTATTTGGTAAATGCCTTAAGAAGAATGCTTTATGGAAAAACAAGCGTTAATATGCCAAGCAGATTTATAAATGAAATAGATAAAGATTTAATAGATGCACCAGAAAAGAAAATGGTTAATATGAAATTTAATAAAAAGGAAGCATTTAACGATGATAACGGACTAAAAACTGGTGATAATGTTATTCATGATATATATGGACCAGGTGTTGTTGTAAACGTAGATAAATCTATTGCAACAATTGCGTTTAAGGGTCAAGGAATAAAAAAACTAATGAAAAATCATAAAAGTATAAAGAAGGTGTCTTAATGGAAAGATTACAAAAATTAATTGCAGAATCTGGTTACTGTTCTAGAAGAAAAGCAGAAGAATTAATAAAACAAGGTAAAGTTATTTTAAATGGAAAAAAAGTAACAGAACTAGGAGTTAAAGCAACGTTTGGTGATGAAATATTAGTTGAAGGAAACCTAATTGAATACCAAGAAAAAGAATACTACTTATTTTATAAACCAAGATACGTAGTATGTACAACTAAAGATGATAAGGGAAGAAAAACTGTTTTAGATTTCTTTGATGATGTAACAAAAAGAATATACCCGGTTGGAAGATTGGATTATGATGCATCAGGACTTCTTTTGCTTACTAATGATGGAGCATTTGCTAATTTAATGATGCATCCATCAAGTAAGATTGATAAGTTTTATGTTGCAAAAGTAGAAGGAATAGTAACAAAAGAAGAAATTAAAAAATTAAAAAAAGGTATAGTTTTAGATGGCAAAAAGATATATCCATCAAGAGTAAAGCTTAAGAAACTAGATAAGAAAAATCTAACATCAATTGTTGAAATAACAATTCATGACGGAGTAAACCATGAAGTAAAAAGAATGATGGAAAGTATAGGACACAACGTTATAAAATTAAAAAGAGAAGCTTTTGGATTTCTTTCCTTATATGGTTTAAAAAGTGGAGAAAAAAGAATTTTAACTACTAAGGAAGTAAAACAGTTATATAACATGGCAATAAATAAATAATATGTATGAAAATGAAATAATAGAAGATATAAGGTTAATTAAAGATAAAAAGTTAGAAGAGTTGATTTTTCTAAAAGATATAAAAGATGATTTATCCTTAATAAAACTTGGTATTAATATGGATGATAACCAAACGTGTTTTTATGGGTTTAATGATGTATATGTTATGGCAACGAGTCTTAGTTTAGCTACCAAAACTTATGGTATTTTTCTAGATGATGAATTTATTGGTATAACAAGTTTTGGGTGTCATCATCCTAAAGATTTAACTAGACAAGAAATATGTTTATGCTTAAGCAAAGATTATAGATCCTTAGGCATCGGAAGCATTTGCATGCAAAAAATGGTAGATGAATGCTTTAAAGAGCAACAGGTTAAATCAATTCACCTAAGTATAAGAGAAGATAATATAGCATCAAGAAAGGTAGCAACCAAACTAGGATTTATAGAATATACTGGATATAAGAAAGATTCTTCTTATATAGATTTAGATGGAAATATACATAAAAATATTCAGTACATACTAAAAAAGAAGGCTAATAGTTAAAAATTAGTCTTCTTTTTCTTCAGTAATTGCACTTGTTGGGCAACCTTCCATTGCAGAAATTGCATTTTCTTTTACTTCTTCATCTTTTACTTCAACATCTTTAGCGGTAGCATACCCATCATCAGTTATTTCAAATACATCTTCACATATAGCTTGACATGCACCGCAACCGATGCAAGCGTCCTTATCTACTTTAAATTTCATATTATTTCCTCCCTTGTAAGATAATTATATAACAAGTTTTAAAAAAATCAATAACACTTTAAAAAAAAGTTAAAGTATGATATTATTATTTATAGATGGTAGGAGGTGTTTTATGCAATCTAGAATGGATAAATATCAAACAAAAGATAATAAAAAATTTGAACGTTCAAGAAAAAACACCAAGTTGTATGAAGAAGTATATGATGATATGTATAGGGATACAACTTATACTAATATGGAAGTTATTGATTCTGCAAAAGAAATAAATTTAAACAGACTAAAAAATATGCTTGATGATAAGTATGATACAAGACAGTATAGGACCTTAAAAAACTATTCTATAGAAGATATAGATACGGACTTTGATAAACCAAGTATTATGCAGCCAAGGCAAAAAGTTCATGATATTAACGAAATACTAAGTGAAGCTAAAAATAAACGTGCTTTTATAGAAGAGGCAAGGGAAAAACAAAAGTACATGGAATTTACTAAGGGAAGAAATAGTAAATATGATAAACGTTATGACGAAATGGAAAATGAAGAAAAAGAACTAGAAGAATTAATTAATACTATGGCAATGCCTAAAATAAATAATGAAACAAAAGAAGCTCTTGATATGTTTTCAGATCTTAAAGGTTCTGATGATACCATTGTAACTAATCCTATTGAATCATCATTTGAGGTTACTAAAACAAAAGAAGCAAGCTCTTTAGAAGAAAATAAAGAAGAAACTAGCACAGATGATTTAAGAGGGGATTTAACTAAAACTTTAGTTAAAGCTGATAGAAACTTTTATACCGATTCAAATATGTTTACTAAAAATGATTTTGAAGACTTTAGTACTTTAACTAAAGAACTTAAAAGATCTAATAAAACTAAAAAAATAGTTATAACTTTAATAATATTAATAATTCTTGGAGTATTAGCATACTTTGGTGTAACTAAGTTTTTAAATAAATAAACGAAGATATTTTATCTTTGTTTTTTTCATATATTATTATGTGATATTATGGGTAAAATAAAAATGTTATTTAAAAATGTTTACGTCTTAATTTTTATGTTTGTTTTTGCTTCAACTTTTATTTTTTTAATTTTTTTAAATAAAAAAGCGATGCCCGCTATTATGAATTATGCAAGTGTGCAAACTAAAAGAGTTGGAATAGAAGTATTAAGAAGTACTGGAACAAAGGAGGTTAATAAACTTTTAAATGATTCTAATTTGTTTATTACAAATAAAAATGAATCAGGTGAAATAGAAACCATTGATTTTAATACTGGTGTTATAAATGAGGCTTTAATTATAGTTAGTAAAAATGTAAGAAAAAGATTAAAGGAAGTAGAAGAAGGAAAAAATTTGCCTGATGAGTTATATTATGATGTTATGGATAAAAGTATGCGAAAGGGAATTATTTATGAAATTCCATCTGGAGTTGTTTTTAATAATGCGTTTTTATCAAACGTTGGGCCTAAAGTACCAGTTAAAATAAAATATTCTGGAAATGTAGGATTAGATGTTAAGACGAGAGTAGAAAAATATGGTATAAATAGTGCGTTAGTTGAAGTTTATATTTATGTTGAAGTAACGCAGCGAACAATTCTTCCTTTCCAGTCTAAGGATATTAAGCTTACATCTGAAATACCTGTTGTTATGAAAGTAATAAAAGGAAATGCACCATATTATTTATCTGGTACAAATGGATCATATAATTTGCCAATAAATTAAAAATTGTGTTATACTTCTTATAGTGCGGAGGCAGCGATATGGAAAAAGTAAATGTAGAAGGTAATACATATGAAATAATTAAAGATTATAAAAATGGTTATAATAAAGAAGAGCTTGAAAAGAAATATACTGACTATTTTGAAAATTATGATTATATAGTCGGTGATTGGGCTTATGGCAAATTGAGACTAAAAGGATTTTATGAAAACTCTAATAAAAAATGTAATGAGATTAACAATATTGATAATTTAGATGAATATTTAGACAAAAATTGTGCTTTTGGGTGTGCATATTTTGTTGCAAAACGAAAATAAGTATGTTAAAATAAAGTATATAGAATAAAAGAGGTGTTTGTATGGTAACTACAAGTAGCATTGGAAGCGGAAAGAAAGTTAATGTTGGTCAAAGTTTTGCAAGTGGAATGTCAGCTCTTCAAACTGTTCAAAAAGAAAAGTTTGTTATAGTTGATGAATCCGGAGAAAAAAAAGATGCAGAGCGCCTATCATTATTTAAGTTAAAGGATACTGATAAAACTTATATTGTATATACTTTTAACGAAACAGATGAAAATGATATGATCAAATTATATGTTGCTATATTAAATGAAAAAGATGGTGTATACTCACTAGAAAACATAACTGATAGTGATGAGTGGACAAGTGTTAAAGACGCAATGAGAAAGATTGCAAAAGATGGTCAACAAGTATTAAATAATAAGGAAGATTAGGTAAGCAGGAGGTTTTTGTTATGGCAAAAAAAGAAGATATTAAAAATGGAAACGATATAACATTAGATGGTGGTAATATAACTGTACTTCAGGGAACTGAATTTTCTAAAGAAAAGGAAGCAGAAAAAGCAGAAACTACTGTAGAAACACCAATTTCTGAAGAAATTACTCCAGATGTAAAGGTTGATAATAACGAAGAATCTCAACCAACTATAGATGTTACTAAACCAGAAGAACCTCAAAATAAAGTATCCGATGTTCCTAAAATAAATCTTGGCGGTATAGATTTAGATGCTTTGTCTAGTTCATTAGAAACACCGGTTCCAGGAGCTCATTCGATTAATAAAGATATACCAACACCGATTTCAACTAATCAAGACTTTAATGCACCAACATTCAATGAATCTTCAAATTTTGGTGTGTCACAGAAACCTTCCTATGTTAATGCAGGTGATCATAGTTCTGAGTTTGCGTATCAACCATCAGCTAATGTTACTGATGATATAGAAGGAAATAGTATTTTTAAAACTACGCAAGAAGTAGATAAGGCTATGGATTCGATTATGAATGATATAAAAAAATCTTATAGTGATAAGATTGCAGAACCAACCAAAACTTTAGTTGACTTTGTTAACAAATTCGTAAAATGGGGAAATGAAGTTACTGCAAATGGATTAAACAGAAGATTATTTGATGAATATGATGAATTAATCGCCATGTTAAATGAGAAAAAATCAACAGATAATAATTTAAATGGTATAGATACTACCCTTGGCAATCAAAACACTACTAGTAAGGATTCTACAAATGAGTATGGAGATTTAAATGGAATAAATTTTAATCGAAATAGTTATTCGCAGGCTCCAGATAGTTCAACAAATTTTAGTATGTAATTACAAAATAAACGCAAAATAAAGATATACAGGTAAAAGTATATCTTTTTTTGGTTTAATTTTATTTAAAAAATTTACAAAAATTACCAAGATAAAAATTGTATGAAATTCCAAAATTTTCACATTCTATTAGTGTACAGGAGGTGAAAACACATGAAATCAAGTAACAGTAAATTAGTTGCTCCACAAGCTAAACAAGCTATAGAACAAATGAAATACGAAATCGCTAATGAACTTGGTGTTAATTTAGGTGCTGATGCTACTGCAAGAGCTAATGGTTCAGTTGGTGGTGAAATCACAAAACGTTTAGTAAAAATGGGTGAATCTCAATTAGGTGGTTCTTATAACGTTCAAAAGTAATTAAATTCATATATAAATAAAAAGGTAAGCGTAAGTTTCGCTGCCTTTTTTGTTTTAAAAAAACACTTTTTGTTGTATAATTAATAACAGGAGTGTGATTGATTTGAAAATATTATCTGTAAATGCTGGTTCTTCATCACTTAAGTTCCAGTTATACGAAATGCCAGAAGAAAAAGTACTAATTTCTGGTCTTATGGAAAGAATAGGTGTAGGGAACAGTTTTTACACAATAAAAGTAAATGGTGAGAAAATAAAAAAAGAAGTAGAACTAAATAACCACGAAGAAGCATTTGAAACTTTAGTAAAAGAGTTAGAGGAAAATAACGTGGTTGAGTCTTTAGATGAAATAGAAGGAATTGGACACCGCGTCGTTCAAGGTGGAGATTATTTTGATAAAACAGTAGTAATTGATGATGAAGTTTTAGCAAAAATAGATGAATTATCATCTCTTGCACCACTTCATAATCCAGCAGCTGTAACTGGTATTAAAGCTGCTAAAGACGTATTTCCAAATGCTGTTCAAACTGCTGTATTTGATACTGCATTTCATCAAACTATGCCAAAGGAAAACTTTTTATATGCTCTTCCAATTAGTTGGTATACTGATTTAAAAGTAAGAAGATATGGAGCTCATGGTACATCTCATAAGTTTGTATCACAAAGAATGAATGAGATACTAAAAAGAGATGATACTAAAATAATTACTTGTCATATAGGTAATGGTGCATCTGTTAGTGCTGTTTTAAATGGTAAATGTGTTAATACAAGTATGGGACTTACACCAAATGCTGGTTTAATAATGGGAACAAGATGTGGTGATATAGACGCAAGTATTATTCCATACGTAATGGAAAAAACTAACATGAGTCCTAAAGAAATTGACAATGCAATAAATAAAGAAAGTGGTCTTTTAGCATTAAGTAGAAAATCAAGTGATTCAAGAGACATTGAAGATGGTATAGCAAGTGGTGATGAAAACTGCATTCTAGCTCAAAAAATGTACGTTAGAAGAATAGTTGATTATATTGCAAAATATTATGTAGAAATGAAAGGATGCGACGCTATTGTATTTACTGCAGGTATTGGGGAAAAAGCAGTTGATACAAGACGTGACATACTAAATGAACTTGATGTTTTAGGAATTTATCTAGATGAAGAAGCTAATAACTCTAGAGGAAAAGAATGCATGATATCTACTAAAGATTCAAAAGTAGAATGCTGGGTAATTCCAACTGATGAAGAATTAATGATTGCAAGAGATACAATGAACTTAATATAATAGGAATATTAAATGGAAGAAAAGATACTAGAATTAATAAAAAAATATAAAAAAATAATTATAGCAAGGCACATTGGAGGAGATCCTGATGCGTTAGGTTCTACTTTTGCTTTAAAAGAAATTATTTTAGAGAATTTTAAGGATAAAGAAGTTCATGTTGTAGGTGCCTCAATTTCAAGATTTAAATTCTTTGGAACACATGAAAAAATGACTGATGAAATGTATCAAGATGCACTTTTAATAGCACTTGATATACCAGATATTAAAAGAATAGATGGAGCGGATTTTTATAGATTTAAAGATGTTGTTAAGATAGATCATCATCCTGAGATTGATAAATTTTCTCCATATGAAATCATAGATATAGATGCATCAAGTGCTAGTGAATTAGTTGCTAAATGGTGTTATAAATGTAATTTAAAAATGCCAAAGCATGCTGCGGAAAACATATTTATGGGCATAGTTGCAGACACTAATAGATTCCTATTTGGGGCAAATAAGGCTGAAACTTATAAGGTAGTATTAGAGTTAGTAGAAAAAGAAAAAATTAAACCTAACGAGTTATACGAAATATTATATAAAAGGTCAATTTCAGAAGTTAGATTAGAAGGTTTTGTTTCACTTAATATGAAAGTTACTAAAAACGGATTAGGTTATGTAAAAATAACAAATGATGACTTAAAAAAATATGGTGTTGATTCTGCAAGTGTTGGAAGCATAATGAATAATTATAATTTTATACACGGATTAATATGCTGGGTTGTTTTTAGTGAAGATGTAAAAAATAACGTAATTAGAACATCAGCTAGAAGTCGTGGTGTTAAAATAAATAAATTATTTGAACAGTATAATGGTGGTGGCCATGTATATGCTTGTGGGGCTAAACTCCAAAGTTTTAGTGAAGCAGATGAAATCATAGATAAATTAGATGATTTATGCAAAGAATATAAAGAAGGCAATTAAATTTAGCCTTTTTTTGTTTTTAAAAATATGTTATTATCTTAATAGCATTAAGGAGTTTTAAAATGAAGAAGTTATTAGAAATTACAGCAATAAAAATGGTTCCACCAAAACCTTATGGATTGTTTCACATAACGTTTTTTATATTAAGTATAGTATTATCTTGCATATTAGCAAATAAGTTAAAAGATGTAAGTGATAGAAAAAATAAAAAAATATTGTTTTTTACTGGTCTTTTTTTACTTGTAATAGAAGTTTATAAAGAATTATTTTATTACTTTGTAGTTAATAATGGTAGTTATGACTTTAGCATTTTCCCATTTCAGCTATGTGACGTTCCTATGTATATATGTTTAATAATTCCATTTATAAAAAATAAAAAGATAGAAGAGGGAATGTATAATTTTATGGCATCTTATAATTTACTTGGTGCATTTATTACCTTTTTTGAACCATCATCACTTTTAAGACCTTATTTTATGATGACATTACATGGTTTTTTATGGCATGCTATTTTAGTATTTTTAGGAATTTATATAGCATTATCGGGTAGGTGTTTAAAAAACAAAAAAGATTTTATAACATCAACTAAAGTTTATGCAGTTTTATGTTCAATTGCCCTTATTCTTAATATATCTTTAAGGAATGTAAGTAAAGGAGCTTTAAACGCATTTTATTTAGGACCTAATATAAGCCCAATAATTGTATTTCAGGATATATCAGAAAGGTTTGGATGGTTTACAAATCTTTTGGTATTTGTAGGCGCTATGACGCTTGGGGCATACTTAGTTTATATGTTCTTCTATAATCTAGAAAATATAAAATCATTTGCAAAAGATAAAATCTTAAGGAGAGTTTAATGGAAGTTAATGGAAAAAAATTAGATATAGATAGTCTTACTAAAGATGTATATAATGATAAGAGTATGATAAAAATGAGAGGCAATGGTATTTATTTAAGTGATAATCAAATTGAAGTATTAAAAAGGTATGATATAGATTATAAAAAGTATATATCATTAAATAGTTTAATATTTGAAATAGAAGAAATATTAAATGAAGAAGTAGATGCTAGTGATTTAGAAGAAGTATCATCAAGGCTTTCAGAATTAAATTACTATAATAATACTAACAAATAGAAAAGACGTGATTAAATGAAAAAAATTAAATTAAAAGATATAAATGGACGTAATGTAAAAATAAAAATAGTAGATGACGAAAAAAAAGCTAATTTTATAACTCATAGTGGAACTTTTCATGCTGATGAAATAATGGCAAGTGTTATTTTATTAAATAAGTTTGGAGATATGAACATATATAGAACAAATAAAGTTACAAATGAAAAAGCTTTCGTTTATGATGTTGGTTTTGGAAAGTTTGATCATCATGCAATTGATTTTGATTTAGTAAGAAATAGTGGAATAAAATATGCTTCAGCAGGTTTAGTGTGGAAGACATTTGGAATGGATATAATAAATGATTTTGATATAAAAGATAAAGCAGCTTTCTTTGAATCTATTGATAAAAACTTAATTATGGATATTGATAGGGATGATAACGGACAAGCACTACAAAATGAACCAGAGGTAAAAGCACAAACCATTCCTAGTTTAATAGGAAGCTTTAATCCAGCTTGGAATGAAGAAACTAAAGATGAAGAACGTTTCTTAGAAGCATTATCGTTTCTAAATACAATTTTTAATAATATGATAAGAAAAATGCTTGCAAAAGAAGAAGCCAGAAGTATAGTTGAAGAAAAAATAAATGAAAGCTTAAATGGCATTTTAATACTTGATAAGTACATGCCTTGGAAAGATATTGTTTTAACATCTAGCAATATCAAGGCAAAAGATATATTATATGCTGTTTTTCCTTCCAAAAGAGGAGGATATAACGTTGTTGCAACTCCAGTTTCTAATGGAAGCTTTGATGTTAAAAAGCCATTTCCATTAAAGTGGGCAGGTAAAGAAAATGAAGAATTGCAAAAAATAAGTGGAGTTAAAACTATTACGTTTTGCCATAAAAACTTATTTATATGTGCTTGTAAGACTTATGAAGATGCAATTAAGGTAGCTAAAATAAGTGTAAGTAGTAAATAATTTGCATTTTATATGTAACTTTGCTATAATAACGTACGCAATTTGGAGTTTTTGCTCTAATTTGATATAATTAAATTACGTAGGTGATAAAAAATGAAAATAAATGATGTAGAAGAGCCCATTATAGCGGTTAGAAGAAGTCAGTATCCTACTGATAATAAACCAGAGTTTTTACTTTTAGGTAGAAGTAACGTAGGTAAATCAAGCTTTACTAACTCAATAATGGAAAGAAGAAATTTAGCTAGAATATCTAGTAAACCGGGTAAAACACAAACAATTAATTTTTATAAAGTAAATGATGATTTTTACTTAGTTGATGTACCAGGATATGGTTATACATCATCTGGTAAACAAGATCAAAAGAAATTTGGAATGATGATAGAAGAATACTTATCAGAAAGACCAAACTTAAACCAAGTATTTATGCTAATAGACTTTAGACATAAGCCAACTGAAGATGACCTTTTAATGTATAATTTCTTAAAGTTTCATGGAGTTAAAGTAACTTTAATTGCAACTAAGGTTGATAAAATTGGTTCAACTCAAAGAGAAAAATACAAAAAGCAAATAACTGATAACATAGATTTAGCAATTGGGGATGAATTAGTATTATTTTCAGCTAAAACTAAGTTAGGTAAAAAAGAAATTCAAGGTATAATAGCAAAAGAAGTTTATGGAGAGGATACTTTATAAACTTCTTTTTTTGTGTTATAATCTATGAAAGAAAAAAGAGGTGATATATATGAAATTACCAACTATTGCACTTGTTGGAAGACCAAACGTGGGTAAATCTACTATATTTAACAGACTAGTAGGAAAAAAACAAGCAATAATAGAAGATACTCCAGGTGTAACAAGGGATAGAATTTATGGAACTGGCTCTTATTATGATTATAAGTTTAATGTAATAGATACAGGTGGTATTGATATTGGGGAAGATGCTTTTAACAAGGAAATTAAAATGCAGGCTGAAATAGCAATAGAAGAAGCAGACGTAGTTATTTTTATAGTAGATGGAAAAGAAGGAATTACCACTAATGATTTAGTTGTAAGGGACATATTAAGACGTAGTAATAAAAAAGTTGTTGTTGCAATTAATAAAGTTGATAATAAAAAGACAATGGAAAACATATATGATTTTTATGAATTAGGTTTTGATTATTATATACCAGTATCAGGTTCACACAACATTGGTATGGACGATTTAATGGATGAAGCAACAAGCGGATTTAAGAAATCTTACGATGAAGAATATTCATCTGATGTTGTTAAGTTTTGTGTTATAGGAAGGCCAAACGTAGGTAAATCATCTCTTGTTAATGCCATATTAAATGAAGAAAGAGTAATAGTAAGTGATGTTGCAGGTACAACGCGTGATACTGTTGATACAGAGTTTAATTATGAAAAAAGACCTTTTGTTGTAATTGATACAGCTGGTATGAGAAAAAAAGGTAAAGTATATGAATCAATTGAAAAGTATAGTCTGTTAAGAAGTATGAAGGCAATTGATAGATCTGATGTTTGCCTAGTTGTAATAAATGCAGAAGAAGGAATTATAGAGCATGATAAACATATTGCAAGTTATGCGCTAGAAGCTGGAAAAGCTCTTATTTTAGTAGTTAATAAATGGGATACCATTGATGATAAAGACCTAGGAATAAAAGAGTTTACTAAAAAGGTAAGAGCAGAATTTCAATTTTTAAGTTATGTTCCAATCGTATTTTTATCTGCTAAAACAAAGAAAAGAATGCATACGCTTATGCCTTGTGTCATAAAGGCCTTTGATAATTCTCATAGAGAAATTAAGACTAGTCTTTTAAATGATGTTATAACGGATGCTGTATCAGTTCAGGCTCCACCTTCATATAAAGGTAAAAGGCTTAAAATATACTTTACATCACAAACTGGTATTACCCCTCCTAAGTTTACTTTCCATGTAAATAATAAGGGATTAGTGCATTTTTCATACGAAAGATATTTGGAAAACAAGATAAGAGAAAATTTTGATTTTGAGGGAACTCCAATAATATTTCAATTTAAAAATAGAAACGAATAACAAAATAAAAACAGGTATTTTTGTAAAAAAAATATTTGTTTTTTTATTTGCTACTATATTTCTACAAATTTCTTAAAAATAATTCATATAATAGATGGCTAAACAAAAGAAAGGACTATGTTATGAATTATTATGAGAAAATAAAAAATGAATTAATAAATAATGAAGTATATAAAAAAGTAAAAGATTATTCAAAAAATAGAAGTGATTTAAATACGTATTATAAAGTTGGTAAATTATTAAATGATGCTGGAAAAAGTTATGGAGAAGGAATCATAAAGAAGTATTCTATGAGATTAGAAACAGATTTAGGGAAGAAATATAATGAAAGAACTCTTAGAAGATTTAGACAGTTCTATAATTTATTTAATATACAAAAGTGGTCGACAGTGTCGACCAAATTATTATGGAGTCATTATGTTGAACTATTTAAAATGAATGATATAAATAAGATTAATTATTACATAAAAATAACAGAAGAACAAAACCTATCAGTAAGAAAGTTAAGGGAACGTATAAAGTCCCGTGAATATGAAAGATTAGATGATAACACAAAAGAAAAACTAATTAATAAAGAAGAGGTTAATGCTGGTGATTTAATAAAGGACCCGATACTTATAAGAAATAAGTTTGATACAAGTAGGATATCAGAAAAGATGCTTTTAGAAACTATTATGGATAATTTAGAAGAATTTTTAAGTGAGTTTGGTGATGGATATAGTTTTATAAAAAGTGGGTATCCAATAAAAATAGGAGATAGATATAACTATATAGATATGCTCTTATATAACATTTATGATAACTGTTATGTTGTAATAGAACTTAAGATAAACGAAATAAAAAAAGAACATATAGGACAGATAGAAACGTATATGAACTTTATAGATAAAAATTTAAGAACGATTAATCAAAGTCCTACCATTGGTATTATCGTATGTAAAAAGAAGAACGGTTATCTATTTAAATACGTAACTAACAAAAAAATATATGAAAGAAAATATGAATTAGTGTGAAAAGCAAAGAGAAATCCTTGCTTTTTTATTGTATTTAATTATTCGACAAAACTTCTTAAATTTTTTTCATATTTCTTAGGGGGTTTTTCAAAAATTTGTCTAACTATTAATTTGAAAGGAGGAAATTAATGGTTAAATAACTTTGAATTGTTGTAGTTAAAAAATAATCATAAAAAAGAAAGGGAAAAACATATGACTAGAAAATTTGTTGTTACGATTAAAGAAATAGAAAATGAGGATAGTGTGGTAAAAAAAACACTTGCAAGAGAAGCGTTCATGAACTTAATTAGGGAAAAAGACAGCTTAGATAACTACGAGGAGGATATAGAAGAATCTGAAGAAGAAATAGTAGATGAAAACGGTAATAAGAAAAAGTTATACATAGTCTCTAAAAGTTCTCCATATTTAACGAAATTATTTAATGATATTGAATCGTGGGTGAATAAAGATTGAAAAAGAAAATAACACTGCTTCTTCTTGCTGTAATAATGCTTTTGCCATTTATAAAAGTAAAGGCTTTATCAAATGATTCATACGTTGATTGGAATTTAGACAGAAGCATATTTGCACATCAATATAGAAATGGAAGTGACCATATCACAAATCTTGCAATGATAACTGTAAATGGTGTTTATGGTTACTGTATTGAGCCTGGCATTCTAGCTGATAAGGCATCTTATTATTCATCAACTACTAGCATAAATGATACTTCATTAAGCGGGATAGATACCAGAAGATTAAGCCTAATAGGATATTATGGATATGGATATGAAGGACATAATACAAAAGAGTATTATATGGCAACTCAGGAGCTAATATGGAGGTATATGGGCGTAGAAAACGTATGGTGGACTGATAAAAAAGTTGGTGGTAATATAATAAACATTGACTCATATAAAAATGAAATATTAAGACTTGTTAATTTATATGATGTAACTCCTTCTTTTAATTTTAAAGAAGAATATATGGTAGGAGATGAAATTATTCTTCCAGATAATAATAAAGTTTTAAATGGTTATGACGTATTTCAAAATCAAAACGTTACAAAAGATGGTAACAATATAAAAATAAAGGTATCTGATGGAAATAATAAATTTACTTTAAAAAGAAAAAATAATGGTAAATTAACTAAGTTCTATTATAAAAGTGGATATCAAACAATTGGGACGTTTGAGTTTCCTTATGAACAGTCTAAAGAGTATGACGTTAAATCATTTTATGGGAAGATAATAATTGATAAACTAGATGATGATACTAAAAATAAAGATAAGTCATCTAGCGAAGCTTCATTAGAAGGAGCAGAATATGGTTTATATGATAAGGATAATAATTTGCTTCAAACTAAAAAAACAGATAAAGATGGAGCGATTATATTTGATAATTTACCTAAAAATAATTACCGAATAAAAGAGATTAGTCCAAGCGTGGGATATACTAAATCACCAGTTACATCTTCTACATTTATTGGAACTGGAACGAGGGAAGTTGTTATAAAATCGTTTGAGAAAATAATTAAAAATAAAATTTATATTACAAAGGTTTTAGATGATCCTATAAATAATACTTGTATACCTGAAGAGGGAATATTATTCTACGTATTTGATATATTGGGAAACCACATAATGGATCTTGTTACAGATAAAAATGGTAATATAGAGTTTACCTTACCATACGGAACTTATACGCTTAGACAAATATCTACTAAAGATGGAGTAGACAAGGTAGAAGATAGAATAATTGAGGTTACTAAAGATGGTGTTATCCAAAAAATAGCGTTAGTTAATCATTTTTTACCAAAAGAAAAAGTTCCAGAAGAAAAGAAAGAGGGAATAAAGAAAGAGGTTTTACCTAATACTGGTAAACATGGCTTTCCATTATATATCATGCTCTTATCTATAAGTTTATTAATTACTATTTATGAAAAATCGCGTAATTAGTTTAGTACTTTTTATAAGCGTATTTTTAATTACAAAGGATTTAGCTTTTATGTTTCTATTAAATACCACAAGTGATAAAATAGTAAGTTCTTATTTTACGGGTAGTCCAACCTTTAATTATAAAAGTGATATGGTTTTAAATATTCCAAGTATTAACCTTGAAACCGTGGTAAAAAAAGCAGATGATAAATTTAAATTACTCGATAGATATTTAGTTTATTATAAAAATAATAATTATAAAAAAGGAATAGTAATACTAGGACATTCTGGTATGGGATATGGTACCTACTTTAATAGATTAGATGAACTAGATAATAAAAGTGATGTATATATCTATAAAGATAAACTTAAACTAACCTATCAATTTAAGGAAAAAATTGATGTAAAAGAAACGCAGATAAACATTTTAAATAGTGCTAAAGCAAATGAACTTATACTAATTACATGTAAAAAAAGTGTTAAAGATGAAAGGTTAGTTGTTAAATTAGTGTTAAAAAGTGCTAAAACCATTGAAAAATAAGCAAAAAATACTATTTTTGCTCTAAAAATACTTGAAATAACTAGTAAAAAATGATACGCTTATATTGTAAGCAAGGTAGCTTATAGATATGGACAATATGGAGGTTTTATTATGTCAAAACAAGAATTAGTAGAAAAAATGGCTGAAAAAGCTGGATTAACTAAGGCTGATGCTGCTCGTGCATTAGATGCATTTACTGAAAGTGTAACTGAAGCATTAAAGGCAGGAGACAAAGTTTCATTAGTAGGATTTGGTACTTATGCAACTTCAGAAAGACCAGCTAGAGAAGGTCGTAACCCAAGAACTGGAGAAACAGTTAAGATTGCTGCTAGAACTGCAGTTACATTCAAAGCTGGTTCTAAGTTAAAAGAAGCTGTAAACAAATAATGAAAAACCATGAAAATGGTTTTTTCTTTTTGAATTTTTGTTATAATTATAATGGTGATAACTTTGATAGAGAAAGCATGTGAACTTTTACAAATGTTTTATTCTTCTGGCTATGAAGCTTATGTAGTTGGAGGTTTTGTAAGAGATATTATTTTAGGAAGAAATAGTTTTGATGTTGATATTGCAACTAATGCTACACCAAAAGAAGTGCAAATGATATTTAAAGATGTAAAACTTCCGTTTGAGGGGTATGGATCCGTGCATTTAGTATATAAAAAAGTAAATTTTGAAATTACAACGTACCGTATGGACCTAGAATATCAAGATAAAAGAAAACCTTCTAAGATAGTTTATACTGATAAATTGATAATTGATTTAAGAAGAAGAGACTTTACTATGAACACGTTATGCATGGATAAAAATAAGAACATTATTGACTTATTAAATGCAAGGTGTGATATAGAGAATAAGGTAATAAAAACAGTTGGAAATGCAAATAGAAGACTAAAAGAAGATTCTCTTAGAATACTTCGTGCAATAAGGTTTGCAACCGAACTTGATTTTTCTATTGATGAAGAATTAAAGGATGCCATAATAAATAATAGAGAGCTAGTTAAAGATTTATCATTTTATAGAAAAAAGCAGGAACTAAACAGAATCTTTTCATCTCCTAACGTACTTAAAGGAATTAGTCTTTTAAAATACTTTTCTTTGGATGAATATTTAGATATAGATTTAAAACATGAAATCGTTAAAACAAGTGATCCAATAGGTATATGGGCGCAGGTTAGTCCTTCTTCCTCATATCCTTTTACATCTAATGAAAAAGACTATTTAAAGGCCATAAATGATGTTTTAACAGATGATGTGATTAATGATATGGAATTGTATAAAAAAGGCAATTACGTGTGTTTTATCGCTGCTCAAATACTTAATATGAATACTAAAGATATTTATGACAGATGTGATAACTTAGTGATAAAAAAGACATCAGATATTAAACTTACTGGAAAAGATATAATAGATCTTATTAATCCTAAAGATAAAAGTATTATAAAAAACATAATTAAAGATATTGAAGAAAAAATAATATACAAAGAATTAAACAATAATTATGAAGAGTTAAAACGCTACGTGTTAGATAACTATAAGAAATATTGATAATACGCATCCAGTTATGTTATAATCCTTTTTAGAAAGAGGTGATTTTGTATGCTAAAAAAAGAGTTAATGAGCGAACTTAATAATGAAAATCATTATACCGTTCCAAAATATGTTTTATCTTATGCTAAAGAACTTGGTTTAGATATGGATTCACTTATTTTACTTATTTATTTTTTAAATAAACCAAACAAATCTATATTTGATTATAAAAAGATAATTGAAGATATTAATTTTACTGAAAAAGAGCTTTTAAATGCATTATCTACTCTTAAGGATAAGAATATTTTACTTATTCTTATGGAGAAAAATGATTCGGGTGTATTAGAAGAGAAGGTTGATATAAGTTTATTTTATGAAATCATATTTTCTAAGATATTAAATAAGGAAACGAAAGAGAATAATGAAAAGGACTTATATGATAACTTTGAAAAAGAATTTGGAAGAACTCTTTCTCCTATGGAATATGAAATAATTAATTCTTGGAAGGAGCAAAAGATAAGTAATGAACTTATTTTATCTGCGCTTAAAGAGGCCGTGTTTAATGGTGTTAATAATTTAAGATACATAGATAAAATTTTATATGAATGGAATAAGAAAGGTATAAAAAAGCCTACTGACATAATAGAAAAACAAAAGGCAAGGGAAGAGGAAAAAACTCCTGAAACTTACGAATATGACTGGTTAAATGAAGACTAGTCATTTTTTTATGAAATAAAAAAGCACCTTAAATTTAAGGTACTTATTTATTCTGTTGTACTAGTTGTGTTAGATGCTGTTACCGTAATATTTCTACTTACCGTTTTACTCTTTCCTTGATAAGTTACTTTATAAGTTAATTTATAAGTTCCAAGGATGTTTGTATCAACGCTTCCAGATTCTAGCGTAATAGTTGCCCCATCTGTCACATCAACGGAGTTATATAAAACGATTATAGGTTTGTTATCGACAAACGTCTTTCCTTGTTCTATTGTACTATTACTTATTTTAACATCAAAATCACTTGTTACCGAAACTTTGTGTTCAACGCCATTACTTCTGTTTGTTTTATAGTTAGAGTATGCTGTATATATTACGTATACAGGATTTGAATAGCTTGTTGTATGTGTATATGATGTACTAGTTGTAGTTCCAACGTATACTTCAGAACCACCGGAACCATCTTTTACATATATGTCATATCCAAGTGTTCCATAGCTGTCATCAAAGTTTAGGTTTACCATGTCTTCAGCACTAATACCATTCCATTTTAAGTGTACTGTGTTACCAGATATACTACTTGTAACACCACTTACACTTGGTAGTTGTTCTGCTTGTTCAGTTCCTGTTTCATCAGGCCCAGTTCCTTTTCTAAAGTATCCAACAACACCACCGTATAAGGCTTTTTTAAGTGGAATAGAGTTTCTTATAACTGATACCTCTTCGATGCTAGATGGTCTTTCAAATGAGCTTCCGTCTTTATCAAATAAGTTCTCTGCTAAATTACGATAGAACTTATCACGAGTTGACCAAGATGATGTAGTACTATGACCTTTTCTTATATCGGCATAACCATACCAGAATGTTATTGTTTGCTTTGGAGTATATCCACATACCCATAAGTCATTTACCGCTTTACTTGATAAATGAAATTTTTTTCTAGTTGCTTCATCAAAGTTAGAAGTACCGGTTTTAGCGGCTGTTTGAACACCACTTATACCAGCGGCTGATTTAGCAAGTCCTTCTGTTGCAGACCAGTTTAAAGAGTAGTTAATAATGTATGCTGTTGAGTCATTCATAACACGCGTTTTAGCTGATTTTGTTTCAACTACTTCATCAGTGTCTTTATACACAAATTTCTTTATTGTATGAGGTTTAATGTAATAACCACCATTTGAGAACGCTTGATATGCTCCTGCCATTGTCATTGGACTGTTTCTAGATTCCCCTTTTTTGGTAGAACCAGTAAATGATCCAATAGAATGGGCCTCATGTATTTTACCATTTTTATCTACTTCTGGAGTAATTCCAAGACTACTTGCAAATTTTAATATTTTATCATTACCAGCTTCTTTAGATACTTGTTGGAAAGTTTTTAAAGCTGTTACGTTTCTTGAAAGACCAAGTGCTTGATATAATGGAAGCCTTCCTTTATATCCACCATCTGAGTTAGATATTTTAGTTCCATCACTATATGTTGTTGGAGTATCGTCAATATAATTAACTGTTCCCCAACCTAAGTATTCAACTGCTGGACCATAGTCAAATATTGGTTTTGCCGTTGAACCTATTTGTTTATTTGTCATAGTAGCAAAGTTATAAGAACGTTCAGAGTTTTTATTTCTTCCAGCTCCTACTGCTAATACTTCACCACTTGCTGAGTCAGTCATTACGACACCTGCTTGTGCGTTTTCGTTTTCCCATTTCCAAGCCTCACCATTCATAACCTTATTAACAAAGTCTTGCTTGCTTCTATTCATTGCAGTATAAATCTTAAGTGGGGTAGTATATGGGTTTAAATCATATTCGTTTTCTAACTCTTCAACAACGGTATCAATATATCCTTGATACTCAGAGTACGTTCCAGAAGTTTGTGTTTTCTTTATATATGAAGTAATCGGAGAATTTTCTGCAATTTCTTTTTCTTCTTCAGTTATATAACCATGTCTTTGCATTAGGTAAAGAACTGTTTTTCTTCTTCCTTCAGCACGTTCTGGATAGTTATAAGGATTATAATAAGTTGGTGATTGGAATAATCCTGCTATAAATGATGCTTCTGCTAAGTTAAGTTCACTAACTGATTTACCAAAGTAGTTTAATGAGGCTTGCTCAACACCATAAGCCCCGTTACCTAAGTAAGAGTCATTAACATAAAATTCTAAAATTTCTTTTTTAGTATATTTCCTTTCTATTTTAAATATTGAAAGGTATATATCAGTAAACTTTCTAGTTATTCCCTCAAAACCTTTAGATTCAGTAGAAGTGTAGTTATTTTTGGCAATTTGCATTGTAAGAGTTGATGCACCACCACCATTTTTACCAACTAGTTGATACATACTTGCTTTCATAAATCTTGCAAGGTCAAAACCATTATGCTGGAAGAACTTAGAGTCTTCTGTTGCAATTATTGCATCTATTAAAACCTCAGGTAAGTCATCATATGATATTTCAGTTCTGTTTTCGTTACCCATTTTGGTAATTATGTTTCCTTCGGTATCATATAACTCTGACATTTGAGTGAATTTTAAGTTGTTTGGATCAAATTTAGGAGCCTTTACAATAATATAGGCAAAAAATACTGCCATAAGTGATGCAAAAGCTATTACACAAATAATAAGAATGTTTAAAATTATCTTTTTCTTTTTACTTACTTTTCTTTTAGAAGTATTATTTGTACCTTTTATAACTTTCCTTTTAACATCATTTGTTTTAGCCTTAATATTATTTGCAATGTTACTTGCTTTGCTGCTTCTTTTTTTCATCATGATTTATTACCTCCAAAGTATAATTTATCTATTACTTCTATATAGTCTATTCTAGGTGCATACTTTATTTTAATCATTGTACCATAATTCTTAAAAAAATCTAATGGAATCGACTTTCTTTTATTATTTTTAATAAATTCTTCTAAGTTTTCCGCACTTAAAAAATACGTTTCATCAAGCAAATTGAATCTTACTATTATAAATGCAATAGCTCCTTTATTTTTAACATTTATTAAATGTTTTATTTGATGCATATGTATGTTAGCTAGTGCAAAAGAAGTTTTACTGTTAGTTTCTTTAGCCTCGAAATCAACGTATTTTCCGTTATAAATTCCATTATAATCGGTAGTTGATGGAGTCTCAAAATAAGCCTCTTTTATTTTTCCTAATTTATAGTCAACGTTAACAAGTTTTATAGGAGTAGGTTTTTTATAAACGTATGCAATATCCTTAATTCTATAATACTCATTTGCTAAATTTATGTCAGATTCTAAAGCCATACCACGATTTGCAAAACCAGTTTTAATATGATTGCTCTTAGTTTTGTTAAATCTGGTAAAGGAATAGTTATTTATCACTATCATCACCTGTTATAATTATACTACATTTATTTATTATTTCTATATAAAATATGAAAAGAATTGTCGAAAATATTAAAATATAATTTTGTCGTGTTATTATTTATTTGAAAGGAATGTTTTTTATGAAAGATTATACTTTGATGTTTGTTATTATTGATGATTTAATAGACGAAGTAGAAAAAATAGAAGAAACTTTAATTATAAATCATACACTTAATTAGGTGATTTGTTTGGAAAATATAAAAGAGATTTATGATCTTATTCCTTATATAATAATGATAGGAATAATTTTAAATATAACAGGTAATTTAATTAAAATGACGTTTAAGGTTCCTAGCAAATACATAGTTTGGATTTTACTTATTTTAAGTTTATTAATTAACTTTATTTTTTATGGTTTTACTTTTGAAAGTTTATTTGTGGGCTTTGTAAGCTTTAGTTTTTCCGTGTCTTCTTATGATTTGGCAAAGTATTTTACAAAGATAAGAAATAGAAAGTAAGTGTTAAGTAAATTAAATTTTATGTAAATTGACAAATGATAAAAAACTTGAGATAATGTTAATTACAGAGGTGGTAAAAAATGTTTAATGGTAGAATAGCTTTGTCACCACAAGATATCTTTGATAAAGAATTTAAGATTGATACTCGTGGATATAGACTTCAAGAAGTAGATAAGTATTTAGATCAAATAATTAAGGATTATGTTGAGTTTATTAACATAATTAAGGAACTTAGAAATGAGAATAAGGCTTTAGAAAGAGAAAACATCGATTTAAAGCATGAACTTAGAGATTTAAAAGCTAATATTGATATTGTTAAGAAAAGTGAAAAAGAAATTACCAACGTAGATATATTAAGACGTTTATCACAACTGGAAAAATATATATATGATAAAGATGAGTAATGGTTTTTACGTAAACGCTGCTAATTATTAGTAGAGGAAAGTCCACGCTCACACGGACCTGTAACGGACGTAGTGTTCATGCAAAGGGAACAAATAACCTTTGGTAGGATTTAATCCTAACGGCGCTGAGGTAGCCTAAGTTTTTAATATGGCTATATTAGGCATAAAGTGCCATAGTGACGATTTTGCTTGGAAACTTGCAAAGTGGAACGGGTAAACCCCATGAGTGAGAAACCCAAATTTGGTAGGGGAACTTCTATGAAGGAACAAAAACGGATTAGAAGATGCTTTTTAAAAGCATAGATAAATGTTTACGACCAGATATCTGGTACAGAACGTGGCTTATTAAAACTATTATTTATATAAAGGAGTGAACTTAAGTTGAAGGAGATTGGTGAAAAGCTAAAGGCTGCAAGGGAAGAACACGGTGTTAGTGTTGATGAAGCAGCAGAAGATTTAAACCTTAGAGCTTCACAAATAGAAAACATAGAAAAAGGAAACTTAAAGGTATTTAAAGATGTGTTTTATTTAAAATCATTTATTAGATCATACGCCAAGTATTTAGGACTTGATGAAGATGCTATAATGGATGAGTTTAACGAGTACTTTTTTGAGGAAACATCAAAGATTCCAATCGCGGAGATAGAAAAGGCATCGCGTGCAAAGGAAAAGGAAAAAGCATCTGATAAAAAGGTTGCATCTCCATACACGGTAGATGATAAACCAAAGTCAAAGGTGCCCGCTATTATAGTTACACTTATAATTTTATTGTTATTATTTTTAATAGGATATTTAGTTGTAACGGAATATGTTATTCCTAAAAATGATAATGATAATAGTGTTTTAACTTATTTAGAGAATTAAGAGGTGGATATATGAACTTAGCTAATAGAATAACAATGATTAGAATATTTTTAACGGTTTTATTAATCGTTTTATTACTATTTCCATTTTATATGGTAAACATTGAATTTCCAAAAGTGTTAATTGGTACTATAACGGTAGATATTAAGTATTTTATTGCGGCAGGATTATTTGCTATTGCATCAATTACAGATGCTATTGATGGTCATATTGCAAGAAGTCGTAATATGGTAACTGATTTTGGTAAAATGACTGATGCAATTGCAGATAAAATGCTAGTTAATTCAAGTTTAATTATTTTAACCGCACAAGGAATGGTATCACCTGCTATTACGGTTATAATCGTTTTAAGAGATACTGTTGTAGATACGATTAAGATGATTGCAGGAAGTAAGGGAAAGGTAGTTGCTGCTATAAAGTCTGGCAAGATTAAAACAACGTTTTTAATGCTAGGTATAATATTTACCATGTGTTATAATTTACCATTTGAATTATTTAATCTTGATATAGCAAGTTTCTTACTTGTTTTAGCAACTATATTTGCAATTATTTCAGGAATTCAGTATTACATAATGAATAAAGATATAATTTTTTCTAAAGAAGAAATATCAGATTCTGCAGATAAAAAAACACAGAAATAGAATTTTAGCTTAGACAAAAAAATGAATTTAGTAGAAGAATCATAGTATAAACTTTCAAACATTTGTTCGAAAAAGTACTTGATTTTTCTTTTTTAATGGATTATAATGTTATTGTAATCAATGACTAGGAGGATATTTATGGCAAAGAAAGCTTTAAATGATAAGACTTTAGAACAAGTTCTTGCAGACATAGAAAAACAATTTGGTAAGGGTTCAATAATGAAATTAGGTGATGAAAGTCATAATGAAATAGACACGGTATCATCTGGATCTCTTACTTTAGATATAGCACTTGGTGTTGGGGGTTATCCAAAGGGAAGAATAATTGAAATATATGGACCAGAATCATCAGGTAAAACTACGTTTGCACTTGAGGCTATTGCAGAGGTACAAAAAGCAGGAGGTAAAGCAGCGTTTATAGATGCAGAGCATGCACTTGATCCAGTTTATGCTAAAAACCTAGGAGTAGATATTAATGATTTATTATTATCACAACCAGATACTGGTGAACAAGCACTAGAAATTTGTGAAGCATTAGTTAGAAGTGAAGCTATAAGCATAGTTGTAATAGATTCGGTTGCAGCACTTGTTCCACAAGCAGAAATAGAAGGGGAAATGGGTGATAGTCACGTAGGACTTCAAGCAAGATTAATGAGTCAGGCTTTAAGAAAGTTATCTGGAACTATTAGCAAAACCAATACAATTGCAATATTTATTAATCAGTTAAGAGAAAAAGTAGGTGTTTTATTTGGTAATCCAGAAACTACACCAGGTGGTAGAGCACTTAAATTCTATTCAACTATTAGATTAGATGTAAGACGTGGTGAACAAATTAAAAATGGAGATAATGTAATAGGTAATAAAACCAACGTTAAGATAGTAAAAAATAAGGTTGCTCCTCCATTTAAAACTGCATCAGTTGAAATTATGTATGGGCAAGGCGTTTCAAGGGAAGCTGAAATACTTGATTTAGCATCAGAAATAGGAATTGTTGATAAAAGTGGAGCTTGGTATTCATATAATGGAGAAAAAATTGGCCAAGGTAAGGAGAATGCTAAACAATTCTTAAGAGATAATCCTACTATTAAAGAAGAAATAGAAAATAAGGTTCGTGAAAGTCACGGCATTTTAAAACAAGATAAAGAAAAAGATAAAAAATAAAATAATAATTGAAACTGGTTTATGCTGGTTTCTTTTTATATACATATTAAAAAAGACGCTTAATACGTATATTTTTTCTTTATATTTAAGACTTTTTAATTAAATTTTGTTATAATATTTATGGTGATAAAATGGATAATATAAAATTAAGAATGGATGAATTAATAGATATAATTAATGAAGCTAGTATTAAGTATTATGTAGATGATAATCCTAGTATTACTGACCAAGAATATGATGATTATTATAATGAATTATTAAAACTTGAAGAGAAATATCCTGATTTAAAAAGAAGTGATTCACCAACTTTAAGAGTAGGTGGAAAGGTAGTAGATAAATTTGAAAAGGTAACTCATGAAAGTCCTATGCTTTCATTTGATGATATATTTAATGAGGATGAAATAGTTCTTTTTGATGAAAGGATAAAAAAGACTTGTCCTAATGCGACTTATACTTTAGAGCCTAAAATGGACGGGTTATCTGGTTCATTATTATATGAAAAAGGTGTACTTAAAAGGGCTGCGACAAGAGGAGACGGACTTATCGGAGAAAATATTACTCATAACGTAGAAACTATAAAATCAGTTCCTTTAAGACTTAATAAAGAACTTGATATAGAAGTTCGTGGTGAAATATATATGAGTAAGGCCTCTTTTGAAAAGTGTAATAAAGAAAAAGAAAAAAGAGGTGAAAATTTATTCGCTAATCCAAGAAATGCTGCTGCAGGTTCTGTAAGACAATTAGATAGTAAGATTGCTGCAAAAAGAAATCTAGACTTTATGGCTTATTTCATACCTAATCCAGATAAATATGGTATAAAAACTCAAGGCGAATCTTTAGCATTTTTAAAAGAATTAGGTTTTAAAACCAATTATAATTTAAATGGACTTGCTAAAAACATAAATGACATAATTAACTATATAGACGATTTAGGAAGCAAAAGATCTAATCTTCCTTTTGAAATAGATGGCGTTGTATTAAAGGTTAATAGCTTGGAAGATGAGGCAAAATTAGGTTTTACCGAAAGAGTACCTAGATGGGGAATAGCATATAAATTTCCCGCTGAGGAAGTTTTAACTACTTTAAAAGAAATAAAATTTACAGTCGGAAGAACTGGTAAGATAACACCAAATGCTCTTTTTTCACCAGTTCATGTTGCAGGTTCTGTTATATCAAAGGCAACGCTTCATAATGAAGATTATTGTTTAGATAAGGATGTAAGGGTAGGAGATGTTATCTCAATTAGAAAAGCAGGTGACGTAATACCAGAAGTAGTAGAGGTAAAAAAAGAAAGAAGAACAGGTAAAGAAGTTCCGTTTAAGATGATAGAAAACTGTCCGATGTGTGCATCAAAACTGGTTAAAGAAGATGCTAACTATTTTTGTAAAAATGATTTATGTCCCGCAAGAAAAATGGAAGGATTAATTCATTTTGCGTCAAGAAATACGATGAACATAGATGGACTTGGTGAAAGGATCATAGAAGATTTTTATAATATGGGATTTATTAAGTCCATATCTGATATATATCTTTTATCAAACCATAAAGAAGACTTAATAGAACTTGAAGGTTTTGGAGAAAAAAGTGTTAACAATTTACTTGAAAGTATTGAAAATTCAAAAAATAACTCTTTAGAGAAGGTCCTTTTTGCACTAGGAATAAGACATGTTGGTAAAAAAACAGCTAAAATACTTGCTAAAAGATATAAAAATATAGATAATATAATTAATGTTAATATTGATGAACTAACAAACGTTAATGATATAGGTGAGATAATAGCTAAAAGTGTAAAAACATATTTTGATGATCCTTTAAATTTAAAATTAATAGAGGATTTAAAGAAACTAGGCTTAAATTTCGAATATAAAAATGACTCATCAGACGACACATTATCTGGTATGACGTTTGTTTTAACAGGAACTTTAGAGAAGTATAAAAGAGAAGAATTAACTAAGATTCTAGAAGATAAGGGTGCTAAGGTAACAAGTTCGGTTACTAAAAAGACAACTGGTGTTATCGTAGGAGATAAACCTGGCTCAAAATATGATAAAGCATTAAAGCTTGATGTTAAAATATATAAAGAAGAAGATGTCTTAAACATCATAAAATAAACATCAAAAATTTGATGTTGCTAAACTTGACAAATATAAAAATTATGATAGTATATTTATCAGAATTTTTATTGATGTTTGCTTGTACAGAAACATTATTATAGCAAGCAGATAAAAGGGTCTTGTTTGCAAAATCAGGACCTTTTATTTTTAGAGTAAAAAGGGAGTTTATGGGAGGAACTGGCAGTGAAAAAAATAGCAGTATGCTTGCCGAGTTATAATGAATGTGAAAATATCGAACAACTCACCATCAAGATAGACTCGGCTTTATGTCTTATAAATGATAAATATGATTGCATTATAATTAATTGTGACAATAACAGTCCAGATGGAACAAATTATATCTTTAATAGTACACGTACAATAAATAGAAAGGTTAGTATTGTTACTAACAAGATTGGTAAAGGTGTTAATATATATAATTTTTTGAAATATTGCATTGAAAATGATGTGGATTATGCCATTACGATAGATTCTGATACTAAAAATTTTACTTCTTCTTGGCTAATTGATATTTTAAATGAACTAGAAAATAATGCTGATTTTGTTTATCCTAATTATATCAGAAGGAAAGAAGAAGGAAATACAACTAATCATTTTGCAGTATTAATGTTATATACTGTATATGGAAAATTTATTAGACAACCAATTGGTGGTGATTATGGTTTTAGTAGGAGGTATATAGAAATAGTACTAAAACAAAAATTTACTAAAAATATATTAAAGTATGGTATAGATATATTTTTAGTGGTTACTGCGATTGTCTTTAACCTAAAAATGAAAGAAGTTTTTTTAGGTAGGAAAAAACATAAACCTAGTTATTCGAGGTTAGATACTATATTTGAAAATGTTGTGAATGGTTTTACGGATACATATAAACAATATCCAGTGAATTTAAAAAAAGAAAAAATTATGTATAAACCACGTGTTATTAAAAATTGCAGGTGGCATTATAGAAAATATTTTGACAAGATTTATAAAGAAATTTTAAAAAAATATGGTTATTCTGATAGGGATTATGAAATTATAGAAAAGATATGGTTGACAAAGCTGAGTTATTATTCAAAAAATATATTGAATATAAAGGAAGACTTTATTGATGAACTGAAAGACTATTTTATTTTGAGGGTAGTTAGCTTTTGGGATAGAATTTCTTTGGATAATAATATGAAGTGGGAAGAAATAATTATAAAGAATTGTATAGAATTAGGAGGCAAAAATGGAAATTAAAGTCGAAAAAGATTATCAAGATCCAGAAGGTAGGAGCATAGAAATAGTTGAAAGAAAAGGAATAGGCCATCCAGATACTTTAGCTGATAAATTAGCGGAAGAGTTGTCAAGAGTTTATTCAATTTATTGTTTGAAAAATTTTAATTGTATTTTACACCATAACATTGATAAGTTATATATAGGTGGTGGATTATTTGTAATGAAAAAAAATAAAATTACTAAAATAAATCCAATAAGAGTAGAATTAAATGGTAGGGTATCAAATACTATGAATGGTAAGAAAATTGATTTGGAAAAGTTATTTGTACCAGTAATAAAAGAATATCTTAGTACTGTTATCCCTAGATTGAACCCAGAAACAGATTTGAATATAATAATAAATTGTACTCAATATTCAAAGAGAGAATTTTGGTATACCCCTAGAAATATAAATGATGTGCCAGATTCAGGAAAATTGTTCGCCGCTGATACTGCACTTTGTGTTAATCATAGTACTAAAACATTTTGTGAAAGATTAACATTTGAACTTGAACAATCATTTTGGAATTATAATGAAAAAGGATATGCATCTCCTAAATTTTCAAAAATAGGACAAGATATTAAAGTTATGGTAAGTAGAATACATAATGATATTGTTGCTACCGTTTGTATGCCAGTTTATAAAGATGTGTATTCTACACATGAAGAGTATAATAATATTATAAAATTTCATGAAGCCAGACTCACAAAAATTGCTAATCATATGAATTTTGATAAAAAATATAATATTAATATAGAAATAAATCGTTTGCCAGATGGTGCATACAGAAATTATTCTTTAGTAGTTGGAAGTTGCATTGAATGTGGTGAAGAAGGCATAGTTGGTAGAGGAAATAATTCACAAGGTTTAATTTCATCTTTCAGAGAGCATACTGTAGAGGCTCCTTGTGGTAAAAATCCTAGATATCATACAGGGAGAATAGTTAATTTTCTTGCTAATAATGCAACCTCAAGAATATTTGAAGAATTAGGAGTAAAGTGTACTTTATATTCTTTAACGAGAAATAGAGGATCAATAATTAGACCATTTTTGTTTTACTTAAGTGTTGATGATTTAACAAAAAAAGAAGAATGTATTAGAATAATTAAGGAGGAATTTGACGAAAAAAAATTTAAAGGCATTTTAAATGTAAGGAAGTTATTTTGATGGAAAAATTTTGTTTAGAAAAGAATGGAGCTGTTGTTCGCTTTTTAAGTGATGTTCCACTGAAAGAGTACTATCAAGAAAATTACAAAAAAATGGAGTTTTTTGATGCTAAAGTTATAAGTGATAACTCTGACATAGAACATTGTGTAATTTATAGAAATTTGAATTCAAATTCCCCATTATTATTAAAGAAAAATGAAATGCACATTAATTATCCTTTTGAAAAATTAAATGAATCAATACTGTTATATATGGGATATCATTTTTTTGAGAAACAGTTTGGTGAAAAGGGCATGTGCTCTTGTCATTCTGCTTGTGTAGAGAAAAATGGTAATGCTACATTACTAATAGGTGAAGCTGGTGCAGGTAAAACAAGTTTAGCTATAAATTTGTGTAGAAATTATGATTTTTCACTTATAAGCAATGATTTAACGTTAATAGGCCTTGATAGTGATAATAAGTTAAAAACATTTGGTGGAACGAAGTTTATTAACTTGAGGTTAGATTCTGTTAATCAAAATATGCCATATTTAAGTTACTTGTTTTCTGATGTAATCAAAGATAGTTGGTCAGATAAAGTTTCTGTGTGTGCTAATGAAATTGGTATTCAGGAACAATATAATATCTGTGAAATAAAAAATATTTTATATGTTCATACTGATAACAGAATTAAGAATATATTAATAAAACCAGGTGATAGTTGGAGAAATAATTTTCTATTATATCAAAATTTATCGAGTCATATTCGTGGCCAAGCAGCTACTTTCATTGATAAGAATGGACATCCAATATCATATATACCATCTTTTGATACAAATCAGATATATGATAATAGAATGAAAATAATAAAGTATATAGATGATAGCCCGAATTATTATTCTGTAAATGGAAATTTAAAATGTATTTTAAATTTTATTGTTTCATTATATAATGATAGTGGAAAGTATATAGATTTAAGTGATGGAGGAAAAAATGCAGAAAAAAGATATTATAATAAAAGATGATGAAAGCAATTTTAAATTTAATTTTCGTGTTGCTGGAATTTTTGTGAATGATAACAAGATTTTACTTCAAAAATGTGAAAAAGACGATTATTATTCACTGATTGGTGGCAGAGTAAAATACGGTGAAACAACAATAGAAGCTTTGATTCGTGAAATACAAGAAGAAATTGGAATTAAAGTGAATAAAAAAGAAGTTACACTTATAAATGTTTCGGAAAATTTCTTTAAATATAATGGAAAAGAATTTCATGAGATATTATTCATTTATAAAATTAACAATAAACAAATAAATCAAATTAGTGAAATAAAAACCTTGGATAAAACAAACGTTGTAAATAAATGGTATGATATTTCCAAATTGAATATTATGGATGTTAGACCAAATATAATAACAAATCTAATAGAAAGCAATAAAATAGTTCATTGCATAATAAAATAATTTGAATTGTAAAAACTTGACAAATATAAAAATTATGATAATATATTCATCGTAATTTTTATTGATGTTTGCTTGTACAGAAACATTTGGCAAGCAGATAAAAGGGTCTTGTTTGCAAAATCAAGACCTTTTATTTTTAGAGTAAAAAGGGAGTTTATGGGAGGAAAATTATGTTATACGAAGAAAATAAAATATTAACTATGTATCAAAGGCTTGTTGAGTCTTCGAAAGAAAGGCTTGGATTAAACGCAATAGATTATTTTGGAAATAAAATTTCTTATGAAAAATTAATTAAAAACATAGATGATGTGGCTTATGGATTAGTAAGTAAGTTAAATATAAAAAAGGGTGACAGAATTGCTTTTTGCTGTGTTAATTCACCTGAATTTATATACTTGCTCTATGCGTTAAATAAGATAGGAGCTATACCTTGTATGATATATCCAACAGCGCCTATTGATGAGATAAAATATTCTTTGAAATTATTAGAACCAAAATTTATTGCTGTTACTGAAAATAGAATGATTTGTGATAAAATAAATCAAGCAAATTCTGATTTGAATTTAGATGTATTACCGTTATCTCCATCTAGATCATTACCTAAGAATGTAAAAACTATTTACAATGTACACGAGGCTTTAGAAAGAAGAGTTAAGGGTAAGTATACAAAAGATGATTATTTAGATATAGAAAAACTATTTAATAATGGTAATGTTGTTAATGATTTAAAAGCGGTTGATTTAGAATTTGGAACACCAGCTATAATGCATCCAACAGGAGGAACTACTGGTGGTAAGCCAAAATTTACAATGATAGGAAACGAAAATGCTGAAGGCTTACTTCGAAATTTCGAACTTGAAAATATAGTGTTTAGTCCAGGCCAAAAGAATCTAGATGTTTTAGTTCCTTTTGTTGCTTATGGTAGTGCTAATTTGCATAAAGGATTGGTTGAAGGAACAGAGATAGTTATAGTACCTATTTTCGAACAAAAAAAATTACCTTCTTATTTTAAGAAGAATGATATAAATATATTTTCGGGTGTGCCAAGTTACTATATTCCACTATTAGAAAGTAAAAAAATAAAAAATAAAGACTTGAGTTGTGCAACTATGTATGCTGCTGGTGGGGATAGCATGACTTTAGAAGAAAACGAAAGAATTAATAGCTTACTAAGACAACATAATAGCCATACAAAACTATTATTTGGCCTTGGTATGACGGAAAATTATACTACATTAGCTACTAATACATATGATTCTTATTTAGAAGGTACTGTTGGTGTTCCTATCGGTAAGAATACAATAAAAATAGTAAAACCCGGAACAGAAGAAGAGGTAAAAGATGGTGAACAAGGAGAAATAATAATAAATGGGCCATCGGTTGCTCTTGGCTATTATAAAAATGAAAAACAAACTGAGGAAACTTTCAAAAAACATTCTGATGGAAAAATTTGGCTTCATACTGGTGACTGTGGAGAAAAAGAACCTGGTATAACAGATAAAAACGGAAGATCATTTATATTTTTTAAAGGCAGATATAAGGATATGATACCAAGAAGTGGTTATAAAATTTTTACTTGCGATATAGAAAATGAAATATCTACTAATCCTGCTATTGAAAAGTGTAGCGTAGTATCCGTTCCAGATAAAATTGATAATCATGCTCCAAAAGCTCATGTTTCTTTAAAAGAAGAATATAAGGGACGCGAAGACGAGATATTTAAACAAATAATTGCTTCTTATGATGAAAGTAAAATGGATTCATTCCAAGCTTATCATTGTCCAGTAGCAATTAAGTTTAGAGATGATTTTCCATTAACAAAAGTTAGGAAAATAAATAAACAAGCTCTTCAAATTGAAGATATAGTATCTTCTTATGATGCTGTTTTAGATTGTAATATAAGTTTACTTGAATCTGGAGAATATAAATTAGATATTAAACTAAAAGATGGATATGATGCTTCAATTAAAGAAAAGTTGCAAAAGTATGTAACTTCTGTAATGAAAGTGGAAGGTATCCCGGATAAAAAATTTGTTTATGATTTTGATGATAATAAAGATTATTGTAAAACGTTTGTAAAATAAATAGTAAAAAATATAGATAAATAACATATTTGTGATACAATGTCTTTAGATGGAGGCTTATTATGAATAGTACGATGTTTTTTACAATATGTAGTTTGTTTTATAGTTTACTATTGATATTTTTAATATCATCTAAGAAAAAAATTTATAAAAATAATTCTGAAAGAAAGTTATATAATATTTTGGTTATTTCCAATTTTATTGGGATAATAATAGAATTACTTTGCGTTGTTACTTGTAGAAATTACAAAAAAATTCCTTTTATAAATAGCGTTGTATTAAAATTATATTTAATGTATTTATTAACTTGGATAACTACTTTTACAAAGTATATATTTATTATTTCACGAAGAGGAAGACACAATTTTGAAGATGTTTATAAAAAAATTAATGTAGTATCAATAATTATATATTTTATAATCACAGTATTAATATTTGTATTACCTATGAAATATCATGTTGAAAACAATATGGTTATGTATACCTACGGTAAATCTGTTGATATGCTTTATATGTTTGTTGAAGCTTGTGTTATTTTATGTTTACTTTTTATGTTTACAAATCCAAAAAGCATAAAAGGGACGAAGTATGCGCCATTATTCATATTTATTGCTGGTGGTTCTGCAATAATGGTACTTCAGTCAATTCATCCTGAGTGGCTTTTAATGACTGCAATGGAAACATTTATAACGTTTCTAATGTATTTTACAATAGAAAGTAATGATGAAGCAGTAAAAAAATTAGAAAAGGAAAAGAAGTAATACGTTTCTTTTTTAAGGAGGATGATTAATTTGCAACAAAATGTAGAAAATACAATTAACTTATTTGACAAATTATCCATGAAGTATTACGGATATTTATATACTGCTTCAATTGCAAAAGAAGCAGCATCAGGAAAAGAAGGTAATGGTGGAATCCTAATAGTAGGTATGATTATAGTTATAGTAGGACTAATAGGATTTATATTAACTAAAAATAAGAATTAACAGAAATAAAGTTTCTGTTTTTTTATTGTAATAAAATGCTATAATGATATTGATAAGTGTAAGGAAAGTGTTTAGTGTATGAAAAAGAAATTAATGATAGTATTTTTATTTTTTGCTTTGTTAATTGTTATTTGTCTTATTTTACTTTATAAAGATCAAAGGATTACTGTTTTAGGATATCATGATTTTACAGAAGGTGATTCCGTTAGTAATATGCAGATGAATATAAAAAAATTTGACAAGCAAATGAAATATTTAAAAAACCATAATTATAATGCGATTACTCTTAAACAAATGGATTGTTTTATAAATAAGACTTGCAAAATACCTAGAAAATCTGTTTTAATTACGATGGACGATGGGTATAAATCTAATTATGATTTAGCATTTAAGATACTTAAGAAATATAATTTTAATGGGGTAGTATTTTATATTGGAGTAAATTATAATGGTGAAAATGAAAACTATATGGATTTAAAAATGATTAAGGAAGCTAAAAGAAAATATCCCAACATAGAATTTGCATCTCATACTTATGATTTGCATCATGAAAATGATTATTTACTAAGTTATGAAGAAATAAATAATGATTTTAAAAAGATGAATAATGTAATTGATACTAAATATTTTGCATATCCTTATGGGCATGTTAGCCATAACATAGAAAAGGCTTTAAAAGACAATAATTACAAATTAGCATTTACATTTGGTCAAGGAAAAAATCATAGAAAAGTAAAATTATGTGATGATAAATATCATTTACCAAGATTATTTATGTCAAGTGATATGCCTTTTTGGAAGTTTATATTAAGACTGGTTATACCTTATTAATATTAATAATATATAAATTTATGGAAAATGATTTAAAAAAAAGAGGTTTCAAATATGTAACTTTTTGAGTAGAACCTTGTGAAATAAGAAATATACAAATATATTTTAAATGGGGCTTTATAAAGTATATAAAAACTGATTATGAATATTATTTATCTAGTGGGAAAGTAATAGTTAATTATTATGAAAAAACATTGAAGCAATTATGATATAATTAAAATAAATTCAATAAGAGGTATATACTATGAAAAAAGAAATAGAAATAACAGTTAGAGTAAATGTCAGTTATGAAAGAATAAAAGAGGAATTAAAACAAAATAATTTTATAAAAAAAGAAGAATACATAGTAAATGATTCATATTTAATTAACAGCTTAATAAATATAACAGATATGAAAAGTTTAGATATACTCAAGAAATGTGTTTTAGTAAGAGATATAGTTGGAATTTTAAAACAGTTATTATATAAATATAAAAAATATGATAGTAATGGAGATATAATTGAACAAGGGAAAGTAAAATGTCCTGTTACTGATATAAATAAAGCAATGGAATTTATGAATGCTATTGGATATGAAAAATTATTTGATATACATGATAAATGTATAGTTTTTGCAAATGATAAAACCGAGTTAGTTGTTCAACTAGTTAATGATAAATATATTTTTATAGAAATGGAGTCTGAACCTCAATATATTAACAGAAAATATGAAAATGTAGAAGAATTAAAAGATGATATATGTAGTTATAATCTATCAATAGATAAATCTAATTTCTTTGTAAAAAAGGCAGAATTAATTTTAAATGAAATGTTAAATAGATGATGTGTGTGATAAGAATAATTTAAGATTAGCAAGAACGATTGAAAATATTATAATGTTGATACAAAATATAAGGTTCAAGATTATTTAATAGATTTGGAAAAATTGTTAAGTAAAAACGAAAAAATATATGAACCTATAATAGATAAGGAAATATAAAATGAACATAGTAGAGAAAATAAAAGAGTATGTAAAAGATGAGTGTAATAAGCATAAAAAAGAATCTAAAGATGGTTATGATTTTTGGAATGAACATATAAAGTATGTGTATGATAAAGCACTTGTGTTAGCTAGAAAATATGATGCTGATATAGAAATAGTCTCATTAGGCGTACTTCTTCATGATATAGCATTAATAAAAAAAGTGGGAAGAAGAAGTGATCATCACATAAATGGTGTAAAAATAACTGAAGAAATATTAAATAAATATAATTATCCACAGGAAAAGATAAAACGTGTTAAAAATTGTGTACTTCACCACCGAACAAGTTTTGATGCTGAAAATAAAGAAGAGGTATGTGTATCTGATGCTGACATATTATCTCATTTTGATAACATACCAATGATATTTGATTATGCGTATAAAAACTATGATGTTAATTTGAGTAACATAAGAAGTTTTATAAAACGTTATTTTGAAAATGATTATAATGATTTAAGTGATAAAACAAAGGTTATTTTTAAAGAAGAATATGAAAACATAATGAAGGTATTATTTAAATAAAAGAAAGTGATTAAAAGTGATAAAGTATAGTAATGAAGAAGGCTTTATAAAAGCTGAAAAAATAAAAAGTGGAGGAAGTGATAATTTATGACTAAAATAATAGAAATTAAACACCTATCTAAAACGTTTAAAATAAAAGAAAAAGAAAAGGGATTTAAAGGAAGTTTAAAATCTATAATTAAACCAAAATACAGGTTGAAAAAGGCAGTTAACAATATTAATTTGTCAATTGATAAGGGAGAAATTATAGCATTTATAGGACCTAATGGAGCAGGTAAGTCAACAACTATAAAGATACTAACTGGTATACTTTGCCCAAGTAGTGGAGGGGCAATGGTTTCAGGAATCAATCCTGCTAAACAAAGAAAAAAATTAGCATACAAGATAGGAACGGTATTTGGACAAAAAGAGCAATTATGGACTCATTTAACGCCTTATGATAATTTCAAATTTTTTGGAGCGATATACGATTTAAAGGACTATGAAATAGAAAAAAGAATAAAAGAGTTAAATGATACTTTAGAGCTTAATGATTTTATAAATACACCAGTTAGAAACCTATCATTAGGTCAAAGAATACGTTGTGAAATAGCGGCTAGCTTAATTCATAAACCAGAAATATTATTTTTGGATGAACCAACAATAGGTCTTGATCCTGTTGTAAAGGAAAATATAAGGGTTTTAATTAAGCGAATGAACAAAGAATTTGGAACAACCATATTTTTAACAAGTCATGATGTTGGTGATATAGAAAAACTTTGTAAACGTGTAATTATTATAAACGATGGAAAAGTTGTACTTGATGATTCTATGTCAAATTTAAAGTATAATTATTTAAATAAAAAAATAATTGAAGTTAAAATGAAAGAAAAAGTTAATTTAAGTGATGAAGATGGTATAACTGTTTTAAAAGATAAAGGTTATAGCCTAAAACTTTCAATTGATGTATCTAAAAAGAGTGTTTCAGACGTAATAAAAATGTTAGATACAGATAAAATAATTGATATTAATATATCTAATGAGCCACTAGAAAACATAATTGCAAATATATATAAAGGTAGTAAATAATGAGAAAATATGTTGAAGTATATAAAGCAACTTTAATGGAAGAATTACAGTATGCTAAAGGGTTCTTACTTAACTTTATAGGTACTTTAATTCATATATTTATATTTTTTGCATTATGGAAATACTTATATTCTAGTGGGGATAAATCTATAATTAATGGTTATACTTTAGTTCAAATGATTTGGTATGTTACTTTTACCGAGTTTTTAACTAGTTTTTCATCAAGTAATATCTTAAGAAAAACACCAACTAATGACATAGTAAGTGGTAATATAGCCTATGCATTAAATAAGCCTTATGATTACACAGGTTATATATTTGCAAGATTTTTTGCAGAATCAACAATAAAGGGAATAGTTAACTTAATATGTTCTATAATATTAGGTTTAATTTTAATAGGGCCAATAAAAACGTTTGATATAAGATTTTTGCCATTTATGATAATAAGTATTATCTTGGCTATAATAGTTGCGGCCTTGATAAGATTAATAATTAGTTATTTATCTTTTTGGGTGGAAAATTCAGAACCTTTTCAGTGGCTTTTTAAAACGATTTTCTTAATATTCGGTGTTACTTTTCCACTTGAGATGTTTCCTATGTATATAAGACCAATAATTAGATATTCTCCCGTTTATGCAGCTCTATCAGGTCCTGTTAAAATGATAATTAATTTTAACATAAACGAGTATTTAGGAGTTATCTTATCTCAATTATTTTACATAGTACTTCTTATTATAATATTAAAATTTGAATATAAGAAAGGAGCTAGAAAGTTAAATGTTAACGGAGGTTAAAAATCAATTAAAAGTAAGTTTTCTATCCATTAAATATAGTGCTATAAGGGCAATGACAAATAAAAAGTCATTCTTATTTAGTGTCTTATTAATGTTTGTATCTAATGCTTCCTTTTTGGTACAATGGACAGTTATTTTATCAGTGTCTAGTAGCAGTGATTTATCTATGAAAGAAATATTAATGGTGTGGGGTTTTGCAGCGACTTCGTTTGGACTTGCCAACATAATATTTGGCGGAGCTATGTTTATCCCATATTATATAGAAGATGGAAAGCTTGATGCATATTTGGTTCAACCTAAAAGCGTTTTGCTAAACATTTTAAACTCGCATTGTTCGATGAGTGCTTTTGGAGATTTGATATATGGTTATTTAGTTATTCTTATTGCATCACCTTCTATTAAAACGTTTATATATTTAACGTTATTTAGCGTTTGTGGTGCGATAACATATACTTCATTTATAGTTATTTTATATTCCTTGTTATTTTTTAGTTTGAATTTTAGAGAACTTTCTGATACTTTAATTAGGGTTCCAACATCATTTTCAACTTATCCAGAAGGAATATTTAAAGGTTTTATAAAAATACTTTTATATACCGTATTTCCAGTAGCATTAATCGTTTATTTACCAGTAAGAAGTCTTCTTACTAATAATCCTTTAATATTACTTATAGTAGGATTTTTAACAGTGATAATATCATTGTTCTCGTTTTTAATATTTAATTTAGGATTGAAAAAATATTCATCAACAAATCTAATGGGTTCAAGAACGTAAGACATAAATATTAAACTTATATTTATGTCTTATTTTATGGCATAAAATAAGGCTTTTTAAGTCTTTACAATTTTATTTTTCTAATTAAAGTGGAAATAATGCATAATTTATAGTATAATAATTATCGTATGAGAGGTGAGGATAATGCTACCAAAAATAAAAAGATTTGTAAGGAATAATAAAAAGCAGGTTAAAACAGGACTTTTAGTTTTATTAGTTATAATTATTTTACTTGTACTATACAAATCGTTATTTTATTCGAGTTCAGAAAAATCAGTTTATGGAGTTAGAATAAGAGACATAAATAATCACGAATTTACTGTTTCCGAAAAGAAAGATGTGCAAGATAAAGTATCTTCAATTGATGGAGTTGAGGAATCAGAAGTAGTAATAAAGGGAAGATTAATTAAGTTTTTTGTTACGTTTAAGGAAGGTGTATCAACTGATGATATGAAAGCTAAATTTAGTGAAATTTTAAATTACTTAAGTGATGATACAAAAACTTATTATGACTTAGAGTTTTATTCAAAGCAAATGCAAGGTGATACTATGAAGTATCCAGTTACAGGATATAAGCATAAGAGTAAAACTGAAATTACATTTGATGTTTTATAAGAGGTGGTAGAAATGAAAAAGAAAAAAAATAATAATTGGATAGTAGGGTTATTCATTCTTGTATTAGTTGGGATTTTAGTTTTACTGATAAATTTTAGTAAAGGCCCAGAAAACGATTCAAAACTTAATTTGACAGAAAAGAAATGGATAGAAAATAATAAAAAAGAAGTTATAAATATTTCAGTTGCTAATAACATACCAGTATTTAGTAGTGATGGAGAAGGTGTATTTTTTGACTTTGCATCTAAGTTTGAAGAACAAACTGAATTGTCATTAAACTTAATATCTTATGATGCATCAAGTGATACTGAAGAAAATGATTTATATTTTGAGGTAGTTAAACAAGATGATTATAAAACAGTAAAAGATAGCGATATGGTATTTTATAAGGACTATTATGTATTAATTTCAAAAGATAGTGAAAAGATAACGGCTCCTTATGAAATAAGAAATAAAAATATAGGAGTATTATCTAATGATTTAGCAAACGTAAGTTATTACATTTCATCTGATAATGGTGTTACATATAAGCCTTATCAAAATGTTTTAGAATTACAAAACGCTTTAAAAAATGGTGATGTTAACTATATAGCAGCACCTAAAACAAGGTTTGAATCATTCATTTTAGAAAATAAATATCACATTGTATATAACATTACTGAAATGAAAGAAGCCTATGTTTTAAAAACATCTAAAGATATTAATAAGCATTTAGCTAGCATAGTTAGAAAAAAATACTTAGATTATAAGACAAACAAATTAGAAAAAAAATATAATGAATCATTGATGGATCTATTATTAGAAAAAAATAATATTTCAGAAAAATCAAAGGCAGACTTCTTAAGTAAGAGATATGTATTTGGATACTTGGAAAATGAACCTTACACAAATACTATTAATAATAAATTAATTGGATTAGATAGTACTTATATTAATTCATTTAGTGATATTACGGGAGCATCATTTACCCTTAAGAAATATCATTCAGTTAAGGATTTAAAAAATGATTTAAATAGTGGAAAGGTTGATATAGCACCTAACTACTATAATTACTCAGGATTAAGTGGTAAATATGTAACAACTATTTCACCATATGATGAACAGTATGTTGTTTTAATGCATAAAAATAAAACAGATATGGTTGTTAATTCTGTTAAATCTTTAAAAGACAAGGAAGTTATAACAACTAACTCAACGCTTGCAAAGTATTTAGAAAAAAATGCAAAAGCTAAAGTAACAGCATATGATAAAGTAAGTACTTTAATAAGTAAAATTAAAAAAGATAGCATTGTTGTTTTAGACCAAAGCGTATATGAGATGTATAAAGATAGTAAGTTATCTGATTACCGAGTTATTTATAACGATAAAGAAAACTTAGAATATGGATATATGATAAGTGATACCGAAGAAAACGGAACGTTTAAATCATTATTTACATCTTATATGGAAACAATTAATTATAAGCAAATGTATAACGTAGCTTGGAAGGAATATTCTAAGGATTCTAAGGAAGTAAGTTATGGTTTTGTATATGTTATTATTGCAGTACTTGTATTATTCGTATTATATCTATTATTAAAAAACAAAATAAAAATAAAGAAGAAAAATAAACGTGAAGAAACAATTAGATACATTGATCCACTTACTTCACTTAAGAATCGTAACTATTTAAATAAGAATTTTAAACGTTGGGGTAATAATGCAATTTATCCTCAATCTATAATAGTTGTTAACCTAAATAACTTACGTCATGTAAATGATGTATATGGTCATGAAGAGGGAGATAAGTTAATTAAACTTGCTGCCAATATTCTAATTAGAAATCAACTAGAGCAAAGTGATATAATAAGAACCGATGGTAATGAATACTTAATTTATATGGTTGGTTATGAAAAGAATAAGGTTGTATCTTACATGAGAAAATTATATAAGGAACTTAAAGAATTACCATATGGTTATGGAGCTACTTTAGGATATAGTATGATTGAAGATGATATAAAAACAATCGATGATGCTATAAATGAAGCTGTTCTAGAAATAAGAGCTAATAAAGAGATGTCTGGTAAGAATAAATAGGTGACTTATGAAAAAGAAAAAGGAAAAAATAAAGGGGTCTATAAAAGAAAATATTTCTCTTATGAATACTCCTTTAATGTCAATATTACCTGGTCAAATATCATTTTTTGTGTTATTATCCATAATCCCATTAATAAGTTTATTAGTTATGTTTGCATCAAAACTATCACTTAGCTTTGATTCAGTAACAAACTTTATTACTCATTATGTACCAACTGGGGTTTCAGGATTAATAATTTCCATATTTGAACAACAAAAAGTTGGAACACTTGATGTATTATTTATAATAACAGCGTTTTATATCGCAGCTAAAGCAACTCATTCAATAATAATTGCATCAACACAGATATATGGTGGAAAGCAAAGAAATTTTGTTAGAACCAGAATAAAAGCTATAATAATGCTTATAATACTAATATTTTTAGTTTTATCAATTGTTGGTATTTTATCTGTTGGAAGTAGAATTGTAAATTATATAACAGAGGTAAATGGTACTATATCTCCTTATACATCAACTTTCTACGACATTATTAAATGGCCTTTTGTATTCTTTATGATATTTATAGCAATAAAAGTAATATATACAATAGCGCCTAATGTTACAATTCCAAGTAAAAGTGTTAATAAGGGAGCTTTATTTACTACAATTATATGGGGTGCAACAACGTTTATTTACTCATTTTATGTTACTCATTTAGCTAATTATTCAAAGTTTTATGGTAACTTATCTAACTTAATAATATTAATGATTTGGATATACTGGATGAGTTATATATTCGTTTTAGGAATGACAATAAATAATTATAAATTAAATGAAGAATTAGAAAAAACTTCTAAAATAAAAAGTCTTGATTAAAAAAGACTTTTTTTATGTTATAATTGTATTGTTAAAAATATGTTTAGGAGGTTATTATGAAAGATAAAATACAAAACTTTTCAAAACAGACATATTTAAAAATAAAAACAAGAGTAAAAGAAATAAGTTTAATAAGATACATAAAAACTAATGTACTTTTTATAACTTTTGTTTTAATAAATTTATTTAATTCTTGGTTACTTAGAATAGTTACAATGGGAAATTTATTTAGTTTTAAAGGTATCATATCAGATTTAGCATTTATACTAATTACTGGTTCATTTGCATATCTTTTAAAACCAAAGAAACAAATAAGAGTATTAATGCCACTTACGATAGTTATGACGGCAGCTTGTATTATAAATGCTGTATATTATGAGAATTATGTTTCGTTTGCATCATTTTCACTTTTATCAACAGCATCATTTTTAGGAGATATGAATGGGGATATTGTAACGGGATTAATTCATCTTAAAGATGTTATATTAATATTTCCTGTAATAGCACTTCCAATTATTCACTTTATTTTAAAAAAGAAAAAGTATTATTCTAAAGTTGAAAAACTTGAAAGACCTAAAAAAAGATTCTTAAACACCGTAATTTTGGGTGCAGTAATGACATTTTTTACCATTACAATGATGAGTGGATCTGATTATAGTAGGTTAAAAAAACAATGGAATAGGGAGTACTTAGTTCAAAGATTTGGTATCTATGTATATCAATTAAACGATGCAATTAAAAGTACTCAGTCTAAGTTTACTAGTTTGTTTGGTTATGATAGTGCATCTAAAACGGTTAGGGAATTTTATGATGAAAAGAAAAAGACTGATACCGTAAATGATAAAACGAATGAATATAAGAACATATTTGAAGGTAAAAACTTAATTGTTATTCACGCTGAAAGTATGATGACTCAAAATATGACGCTATCATTTAATAATCAGAAGTTAACACCAAACTTAAATAAATTAGCAAATGAGGGATTGTTCTTCTCAAATTACTATCCACAAGTAAGTGTTGGAACGTCAAGTGATACAGAATTTACCTTTAATACTTCACTTCTTCCAGCATCAACTGGTACGGTATTTGTTAACTACTGGAAAAGAACTTATGAAGCAATGCCTAACATATTTAAAAATAAAGGTTATTATACTGCTAGTATGCATGCTAATAACGCATCCTTCTGGAATAGAAACGTTATGCATCAAACACTTGGATATGATAAGTTTTATGCAAAAGACTCATTTGATTATTCTAACTCAGATGATATTATGGGAATGGGATTATCGGATAAAGCGTTCTTTAAACAAGCTACAAATAAAATAAAGAAAATAAGTGAAAAAAATAATAATTACTTTGTAACTTTAATTACTTTATCAAATCATACTCCTTGGGAAGATGAAGATAAATATGGTGATTACACAGTTGATTATAAATATACTGAAACAGATTCTAATGGAAATACTGTGGAAAAAAGTTTACCTTACCTAGAAGGGTCTGAGCTTGGTAGATATTATAAATCAGTTCACTATGCAGACTCTGCAATTGGAGAGCTTATAAACGAATTAGATAGCCAAGGGTTATTAGAAAATACGGTTATTGCTATATATGGAGACCATGATGCTAAAATATCTAAAAAACAATATAGACATTTCTATAACTATGATTTTGAGGCTAGTAAAGCATCTGGTGAAAATGAATACTATGACAGTTCTAATGAAAATTATGTTGATGTAGATTATTATAACTATGAATTAAATAGAAAGGTACCATTTATTATTTGGACGAAAAATAGTAGTGGTAATAAATTACTAAATAAAAAGATAGATAAAGTAATGGGTATGTATGATGCAATGCCAACTCTTGCTAATATGTTTAACTTTAATTATAAGTATGCTCTAGGTCACGACATATTTAATACTGATAATAATATTGTCGTATTTCCTAATGGTAACTGGGTAACTGATAAAATGTATTATAATGCACAAAAGGAAGAATACCTACTATTAAAAGATAGTGTTGTAAACGATGATGAGATAGAAAAGAATAAAGAGTATGCTAATAAATTATTAGAAGTTTCTGATTCGATTATTGTTTATGATTTAGAAGCAGGAGGTAATAATGAAAAAAAGTAAAAAGATATTAATTGCCCTTATAGTATTAGTATTACTTTTAATTATAGGAATGTTAGTTTATATGTTTTTCTTTAAAACTGATGAAAATGAAGTAAAAGTAATTAAAACAATATCTAAGTATGGATATACTTTAGATGAAAATGAAACTGCGCTTTATAAAGAAGAATTTGAAAAGTTAGATAAAGTTTTATCAGCTAAAAACGTAAATTATGAAGATTATGCTAAAGAAATATCAAAATTATTTATAATTGACTTTTATACCCTAAGTAATAAGTTATCTAAAAACGATATTGGTGGAACACAGTTTATTAAGGAAGATATGAGAGATAACTTTATTGATCAAGCAAGAAGTACGTTTTATAAGTACGTAGAAGTTAAGTCAGATAAAAGAACTCAAAAGCTTCCAGAAGTAAGTTTAATAGATGATGTTAAGGTAGAAAATACTACGTTTGTTATTAAAGATACTAAAACAACAACAACTACTACTAAACGTAGAAGTTATAAGAAAACTGCTACTACAACTGTAAGTGGAACAACAGTAGATGCTTATAAAGTAACTATCTCTTGGGATTATAAAGAAGACTTAGGCTATGAAAAAGAAGCTAAAATGATCATTATTAAAGATGATAATAATAAGTTATATATAGTAGAGATGGACTAATCAAAAAACAAGCTTTAATTTAAGCTTGTTTTTCATTTTTAAATACCATACTTTTGTTATAGGTTAATGCTAATATTAATGCTACATAAATGCTGTTTGCGGGATTTACAAATATATGTCCTTGAAATAGGGCAAGAATAAATATAAGTATAATTGATAAACCAATATTAAGTGTTTTTTTATTTAACTTATATTTGTTACTTAGTATGCCTTTTAAAACGTATACTAATGGATAAAAGAAGATTATAAAGCCAAATATGCCATGTCTATAAAATACATCAAAATAGTCCATTTCAATCGTTTTAAGCCTTACTTTATCTGTAGAATAGTTTTCTATATAACCAATTCCAAATGCCTTTTCAAGAATACTAGATTTATTGTATGCTTTTCTTGTTTTTTCTTCAAATGAAAGTCTTTCAGAGAATATAAAATGATCTATTATGTGCCAAGTAGTTATTTTTCCATTATCTTTTTTTTCTAAATAATTTATGTGAATAACTAAGTTCTTATAAAAGTGAGTTTTTGGAAATATAAAGAATGATGCTATAAAAACTATTATAACTGGTAATAAGATAATGGATAATTTCTTGTATTCTTTTTTTCTTATTAACGTAATAATATAGTAAAGTACGTTTATGCCAATTACTAATATAAACGCAAGTGGTGGAACCTTTGTTCCTATACCAAATATTACATATAAGTTTATTAATCCTAGTATTATTATTTTTATGTTTATTTTCTTAATATTAATAAGTAGTATAGGAAGTATAACAGATAAAATACTGCCTACTGAATTAGCGGATAAAAACCATCCAACAGAACCTATCTTACTTTCGTAGTAGCTGTTAAAACCAATGTTAAATACATTTGGAATAAATAGACATATTAAATATATTATGTATATTATAAGTAAGTTTTTAGTGTTAAAAAGGGTCTTTTTATAAAGACATATGAGTGTAAGTGTAATAACTACAAAATAGTAAGTTGTAATTAGGTTTTTAACCTCATAAAATAGGGCAGGATAACCTTTTGTTATTAAAACCGTTGTTATAAACATTATAAAATAAAGTATTAGACATCCTAAGTATATATTAAGTTTTTTATTTTTTATATAAAAAATTAAGTATATAAAACTTACCACCATAAATAAGATTCTTATTACTGAACTAATTGTTAGATTAATATTAAAATGAAGCATAACGCCTGCGGATAAATCTAAAAATGGCTGTAAATACAAAAATACCATAAATATTTTTTCATAGTTTTTAAATAGTTTTTTAATCATTATTACGAACTCCTTTAGCTATAATAACATTATAACATTATCCTAAAAAAAAGGAACTTACTTTTTATAAGTTCCTTTTCCTATTTGTGTATCTTCATAAGGACTATTTATTGAAAAACTAAATTCTTTGTCCATTTCTGGATTTTTAATTTCAAGGTTAATTTTCATTGCGTCAACAATTTCTTTTAAACTTTCGGTAGAATACTCAAAGTAGTAAATACCATTAATGGTATTATCATAACCAGATAGATATAGTCTTTGAGTTCCAACAAAGTCTTCACTGTTTATATTTTTAGAATTAAAGATGATATTTTTAAAGGTATCAAATCCAGTAATCATAGTATCTTTATCAATGTTTGTATCTAAGTTATCTCCTGCGATATCAAGTAGTTTATACAATTGAGATAAACTTCTTACATCTTTTAATTTATTAGTCATGGCTTTTACTATTTGTTGTTGGTTTTGACCTCTTATAAAATCATTACTTGTGTATTTAGAATATTTTTTCCCACAGTATTGTGGCCAAGGATGTCTATTTCTTGCAAAGGCTAGGGCTTGCTCTCCGTTTAATGTTTGACGTCCTTTTTCTATGTATATTGTATCATTACCAAAATCTCTGTTACTGTTTTGTTCACAGAATGAATATGGAACATCTATATCAACACCGCCTAATGCATCAACAAGTGATACAACGCCTTTAAAGTTAACTTTTACCCAGTAATCAATTTTAATACCAGTAAAGTTTGTTATCGTATCCATTACGCAGTCAGCACCATAAGCTCCCGTTGCGTTTATTTTATTTTTAGCTTTTGATCTAGTACATACTATAGGTACTCTAGTATCTCTTGGAATACTTAGTATGGTAGCATTCATAGTGTTTGGGTTAAACGTAATAAGCATTAATGTATCACCATTAAATGAATTACTTTTCTTAAGTGATGTAGAAGTTGAATCAACTCCCATAATAAGTAAAGTAAAAGGTTCGTTTAACGTTTTTTTTGATTCTGACGTTTTTTTAATTACCTTCTTATTTTTTTCATATATTACCTTTGTATCATTTCCTATGTTTTCATATCCATCTAAACTAGCAAACATAGATACGTAAGATGAACTAACAAACATAGCATCTATTTTTTTGTTATATAAGTCTGCAAGCATTGAATTAAAATCGTCGTAGCTTACAATACTTTTTTTATCTATTTTTTTACTCTTTACGATTTCCATAGGAAGTTTATAACCTTCAACGTTGTTGGTATCACTTATCATACCAATTAAGTTTTCATCATCTAAATCATTTATTTTATTAATTTTAGAAGAACTTAAAGTAACTAAACTAGTTGAGTATCCAGCTTCTTTATTAGTTATTTTAGATAAAGAATTAGATATTTTACTTATGTTTATGCTTGCGAATAACTCACATATAATAAAAATTATAATAAATATAAAATACCAAACATAACTTTTAGTTTTATTTTTCTTTATGCATTTAAAACCTCTTATAGTAAATATAACCATAAATAATGCTGTTAATATGATAGAAGCATAAACAACGTAGGTCATAAAACTTTTTGACGAATTATAATAACATATTTCTTTTACGAAGTATATGCTAGATAAATAATAGATTATTAATAAAGGAAATAGTAGTAATACTGCCTTTTTAAATTTCTTTTTTTTCTTTTCCAAAATATCACCTCTAGTACTTTATTAGTATACAATAAAATTAGACAAAAAACAACTTTGTTAAAATACCAAAATCATTCATATTAATAGGATGCTTTTAAAACAAAAGATTATTCGAAAACGACTTTACAATATTTGACAATTACGTATTTATTTAGACTAAATATTTATATTTTGATGCTTTATTCATGTTATAATTAATGTGAATAGGAAGGTGTCTTTATGAAGAAATTGATTTATGTTTTTGTTATTTTATTATTTTCTTTTTCTTTCATGATCGAAGTAAAAGCGGATTATAAGACATCAGTATTAAATAATAAGGGTGCAACTTGTAATTTACATAAGAATTCAACGGGTTACTGTTTATATAAAAATTCAAATTTAAATAGTTATGTGTCAGGTGTTATTTGGCTTGATACGGGAGATGAAGTAACAATTTTAACGTCATATCCTAAAATAGAGTCTAAGAATAAAGCATTATGCCCAGGAAAGTATCAATATGTCAGTAGACAAAGGACTAATGGTAAAACATATTATGGATATTATTGTGATACATATTTATATAGTGGAAATGTATCTGATGATTTAAAAAATACCTTTAAAAATGCTGGTTTTCCTGAGAGCTATTGGTCTAAATTAGCAGTTATGAAAGAAGCACATCCTAATTGGAATTTTAAAGCAATTAATTTAGGAATAGATTTTAATACCGCGGTTAAAAATGAGAGTATAATAGGTAGAAGTTTAATGCAAGTAACATCAAATGTAAATGATGTAGGATACTTAAACACTAATGAAGGTTCTTATAATTATTATACAGATAAGTATAATGCGCTTGATGGAACAACATGGTATGCCGCTAATTATGCTACGGTTGCGTACTATATGGATCCTAGAAACTTCTTAAGTGACATGCATGTTTTTCAATTTGAGGGATTATCATTTGATTCATCATTATCCGATGATTTATACAAAAATAGTATTAATACAATTTTCAGTGGTGATTATTTATCAAGATATTCAAATGACTTTTTATCAGCAGGTAAGGAATCTAAAGTAAACCCAATTTATCTTGCTTCTCTTTCGAGTCAAGAGGTTAGTAATGGAGCTACTGCTGGAACTGCTATTTCAGGACTTTATAACGGAATGTATAACTTTTATAACATAGGTGCAACAAGTGGAACAAATGCAGTATATAAGGGTCTTAATTGGGCTGCTAAGACAGATTCATATTCTTTAAGGCCATGGAATACTCCTTATAAATCAATTGTTGGTGGAGCTAAATGGATCGGAAAGAACTATATAAACATAGGACAAAATACAATATATTTTAAAAAATGGGATGTTGTTTCTAACGTAAATAAGGATAGTGGTGAAAATTATGTTCACCAGTATCAAACTAATATAGAGGCTCCAGCACAAGAAGGACTTTCAACTTATAAGGCAAAAAATAAAAGTAATATACTTGATTTGTCTTACACCTTTTATATACCTATTTATAATAATATGCCCCAAGAAACTAAACTTCCTAATAAAGGAAACCAGAATAATTATTTAAAAAGTTTGACAATAGATGGCAATAAGGTAGCGGACTTTGATGGAGCAATTTCTAACTATAATTATTATACTTCAAATACAAATATAAGTATAAGTGCTGAAAAAGTAGCTCAAACGTCAAATGTTTCTGGACTTGGAAGCTATGATGTATCTAATAATAAATCGGTAAATGTTACTGTTACCGCTCAAAATGGTAGTGTTAAAACATACGTTATAAACATAGTATATCAAGCACCTTCAAAACCTATAACAGATGATTCTAGCGTTCAAGATGTACTAAATGAAGCCGGTATTAAAAACGGAACTTACATAACTGGTTTATCTGTTGGAAGTGATATTAGCATTTTAAAAACAAAAATAGCAAATGTAAAGAGCAATGCAAAAGTAACGCTTTTAAGTAGTGATGGTTCTATAAAGAATTCTGGTATAGTAAAAACAGGTGATAAGGTAAAAGTTGAATTACCTAAAGAAACAAAGACCTATGAAATAGTTATTTATGGGGACGTAAATGGTGATGGAAAAATTTCTGCATCGGATTATGTAAAAATTAAAAATCACATAATGGATGTATCTCACTTGTCTGGAGTATATAAATCAGCTTCAGATGTTAATAAAGACGGAAAAATCTCAGCATCGGATTATGTAAAAATCAAGAATTATATAATGAATACTGGGATTATAGAGCAGTAGGAGGATTTATGAAACGAATAAGATATATAATATTTGCATTCATTTTATCTTTTGCTTTTATATTAAAAATAAATGCATTTAGTGTGACCGGACCAACCACGGTTAATTCAAATTCAAATTTTAATGTTACGGTAGAGGCATCAGGTTTAACAGGAAGATTTGACGTTTCCACTACTGGATCTATATCAGGTGGAAAAAGCATATGGTTAGAAGATAATTCTACAGTTTTAACTTTCTATGCTGGAACAGCAGGAAGTGGTAGTATAGTTGTTACTGCAAAGGACGTAGATGAAAACGGTAATGCGTTTACTGGAAAAAGAATTTTATATGTAACCGTAAAAGATAAATCTTCAAATAATGCTTCAGCAGGACAAGGAAGTAGTTCTGGCAAAAGTGGTAATTCTAAAAATAATAATAATAATAGAACTAAAAATAACACAAAAACTCCATCAGTAGATGTAAATAAAAAATATAATTCAAATAATTTTTTAAAAAGTTTAAGTATTGATGGTTATGAACTGGAGCCTTTATTTGATAAAAACAAATTAGAATATAACGTTATGCTAAATGTTGACACTAAATTGGTAAAAATTAATGCTGAAACAGAAGATTCTCAAGCAAGCATAACAGGTGCAGGTGAAGTAGACGTTGTAGATGGTATTAATAAAATAGAGATAATAGTAACAGCAGAAAATGGTAATGAAAGAAGATATGTAATAAATGCAACGGTTAAGGAATTGGATCCAATAAATGTAAAAGTTGATGGTAAAAAATATACAGTTGTTAGAAAGAAAGGACAAGTAGAAAATATACCAGTTGGTTTTACCGAAACTACTATAAAAATAGGAGACCAAGATGTTTGTGCTTATCAAAGTGAAATTGCAAAAATACTTTTAGTAGCATTAAAGGATAATGAAGGTAACATAAAGTTATTTATCTATGATAAAAATAAAAATTCATATACTTCCTTTATGGAAGCTAAAGGTGGAGAAGTTAACTTGCTTATTCTTGATAAGAAGAAAATCAAGGTTCCAACTGACTTTGTTAAGACAAGTTTTAAGATAAATGATTTAAAAATAGAAGGATATAAGTATAAATATGATAAGAATGATAATTATTACTTAGTTTATGCCAAAAATTTAGAAACAGGGGACGAAGGCTTCTACTTATATGATAAGAAAAATAATACCTTTTCGAGATATTACAAGGAGTTATCAGACATAAAAGATATGCATATTAAATATGTGTTTTATGTAGCAGCAGCCTTAGCCTTAATATTTGTTTTAATTATAATATTTAAATTATTTGGTAAGTTTAAATCAAATGACAAAAAGATAGAAAAATACCAAAGAAAAATAGATAAGTTAAAAGGCAAGATTAAAAATGAAGATTTTAATTATGATTATTCCATTGATGACGTAGATGATGGGCCGGTTATTAAAAGGGTAGAAGAAGATGAATACGTTATGCCTAAGAAATCTAGGAAGGAAAAGTTAAAAGAATTAGAAGAAGCTAAAAAAAGGTTGGATAAAAATAAACCTAAGTATAGAAGATTATCTTTAGAAGATGATGACGAATTATAATTAAAAATGCACAATCATTGCGCAAAATCATAAAAAAATATACAAAAATGCACAATATTTTCATAATATTGTGCATTTTATGTTTTTGTTCGACAATTTTTTTATAAATGGTTCGTATAATAAGTGACTTAAGAAAGGAAAAGTTTATGAACTATTATAAAGAGATAAAGAATTTAATAGAAGAAAAAGAAGTAAATGATAAAGTTAGATACTTAGAAAGTAATAAAGAAACCATTAAGACTTATTATGAAATAGGAAGGCTTTTAATCGAAGCACAAGATGGCGAAGAAAAAGCTAAATATGGAGACGGATTAATAAAGAAGTGGTCTAGTGAACTATCTAGAGAATATGGAAAAGGTTATAATTTAACAAATCTAAAAAATATGAGACAACTTTATTTGATAATTAAAAAAAGTCGCACACCGTGCGACCAATTAACCTTAACTTGGTCACACTGGCGTTATTTATTGCCATTAAAAAATGAAAATGAACGTAATTATTACATAAATAGGTGTATTCAAAATAATTTATCCGTAAGAGGATTAATAAATGAAATAAAAACAAAATCATTTGATAGATTATCTTATGCAGATAAGAAACACATAAAACTAATAACAGACAAAGAAACTAGTTTGGATATAAAAGATATGATACATGACCCAATATTAATAAATATAGATGACAATGAAAAAATAAGTGAAAAGGTTTTAAAAAAATACATATTAAAAGGATTAGAACATTTCTTTTTAGAATTAGGTACTGGTTTTACCTTTGTAGGGAGCGAATACAAACTATCATATGATAATAAAAATTATTATGTGGACTTATTACTGTTTAATACAGAACTTAACAGATACATAGTATGTGAACTTAAACTTGGTGAAATAAAGCCCGGAGATGTTGCGCAAACAAAGGTGTATATGATGTTAACCGATAAGTTTTTAAAAAGAAGATTTCATAACGAAACAATAGGCATCATAATAACACGTAAAAATGGTAAGTTAGCGTTAGAATACGTAAGTGACCTTAATATATTTGTTACAACGTATAGGCTATCCAATAAAGTCCTAACTAATATATAAATTAAAACTTATATACAATTTCTTCTTTATTTGCTATAATCAAGTTAGGTGAAAAATATATGAAAAAGGTAATTTTTATATCAAGTATGGGTGGTCATTTAACAGAACTTATGCAACTTAAAAGCATCTTTAAAGATTATGACTACAAACTTGTGACAGAAAAACATAAATCTACAGTTGGACTTAAAGCAAGATATAAAAGTAAAATAGATTATCTTTTAACAGGTAATAAAGATCATATGTTAAGGTATATTTGGGTATTACCATATAACGTGATAAAAAGTCTTATTTTATTTTTAAAATTTAAACCGGATGTAATTGTTACAACGGGCGCTCATACGTGTGTTGCAATGTGCTACATAGCTAAAATATTTAAGAGAAAAGTTATTTACATTGAATCATTTGCAAACATTGAAACAAAAACGTTAACAGGAAAATTAATATATCCTATAGCGGACGTGTTTGTTGTTCAGTGGCATTCAATGCTTAAATTATATCCAAAAGCTAAATATGAAGGGTGGATATTTTAATGATATTAGTATTATTAGGAACTCAAGATAAGCCTTTTTTAAGATTGCTTAAAATGGTTTCAAAAGAAATAGATAAAGGTAACATAAAAGAAAAAGTAGTAGCCCAAACCGGGTATACAACGTTTTCAAATGAAAAAATAACAACATTCGATTTTAAGTCAAAAGATGAAATAGAAAAACTAATTGATAAGGCTAGAATAATAATTACACATGCTGGTGTTGGAACAATAACGGAGTGCCTAGAAAAAGGAAAAAAGATAATCGTTGTACCAAGATTAAAAAAATACCTAGAGCACACAAATGATCATCAAATGCAAATAACAAAGGAATTTGAAATGAAAGGATATGTTATTGCACTATATGATAATAAAAGATTATCGGCCGCTTTAGAAAAAATAAAAACTTTTAAACCTAAAAGGTATGAATCAAACAGTGAAAACTTTAAGATGAAAATTAAAGATTACATAGATAATATCTAAAGAATATGATGAGTCATATTCTTTTACTTTACACTTAATTTATAAATTTTTGACGTTTTATAATTACTTTAGTATAATTAAGGTGGTGATATAAATGAAAAAAGTAACTATTTTAGCACTCCATTTAGGTTATGGAGGTATTGAAAACGCAGTTGCAACATTAGCAAATCTTTTATGTGAAAAATATGAAGTTGAAATATTATCGGTATATAGACTATATAACGAGCCAGTTTTTGATATTGATGAAAGAGTAAAAATAAGATATATTTCTAATATTAAACCAAATAAAAAAGAAATGAAGTTTTACTTAGAAAAGAAAAATTTCAAAATGTTTTTTAAGGGAATTGGTAAATCATTAGAAACTGGATTTGTTAAATATATTAAAACTGCAAACGTACTTAGAAAACTTGATTGCGATGTCATAATTTCTACACGTACAGTTCATAATATGTTAGTATCTAAGTTTGCTCCTAAAAAAATAAGAAAAATAGCTTGGGAACATAACCATCATAATAATAACAAGAAATACATAAACTCATTAGTTAAATCTTGTAAGGGAGTTAATAACTTAGTTTTGGTTTCAAATGAACTTACTAAATTTTATGGTAATTACTTAGGAAAAAAAGCGGTTTATATTCCAAACTGTCTTGATAAGCTTCCTAATAAATTATCTAAGTTAGATAGCGAAAACTTAATATCAGTAGGTAGGTTATCAAAGGAAAAAGGTTTTGATGATTTGCTTAAGTTATTTAAAACACTTAGTATAAAACATCCTAATTGGAAACTAAATATTGTTGGTGATGGAATGGAAAGAGGAAATCTTCTAGAACTTGCAGAAGAATTAAAACTAGGAGATAAAGTAATATTTCACGGATATCAAAATAAAGAATACATAAATGAACTACTTTTAAATAGTTCAATATACGTTATGACGTCTCATACCGAGAGCTTTGGTCTTGTTTTAATAGAAGCTATGAGCTACGGAATTCCTTGTCTTTCATATACGTCAGCACAAGGAGCAAATGAAATAATAGAAAACGAAAAAAGTGGTTATTTAATTGAAAACAGAGATTCTAACGAAATGGTAAGTAAAATAGACTTATTAATTACTGATGAAAAACTAAGAAAAAAGATAGGAAAAGAAGCAAGATGTCGTGCTAAAGATTTTAGCGGTGAAGTAGTTCTTGAAAAATGGAGCAAATTAATTAATAAAAGAAAGTAGAAAGTAGGCGGTAAATATGAAATTATCTGTTGTAGTACCTTGTTATAATGAAGCAGCAAACGTAAGTGAATTTGAAAGTGAGTTATCTAAAGCGCTTTTAAAAGAAAAAATAACTTATGAAATAATATTTATAGATGATGGAAGTACGGATGACACTTATAGTAAATTATCCTCACTTAATAAAGCAAATAAAAACGTAAAAGTAATTAGATTTTCAAGAAATTTTGGTAAAGAGTCCGCTATGCTTGCGGGACTTAAAAATGCAAGTGGAAGTTATGTTGCAATAATGGATGCTGATTTACAGCACACACCAGAAATGCTCATTTTAATGTATAAAAAGTTAATTAATGATTATAGTTTTGATTGCTGCTGTGCATATAAATCAAACAGGGAAGATGAAGGATCTTTAAAAAGAACTTTAACTTCATTATTTTATAAAATAAATAATAAAATATCAGACGTTAAATTACTACCTGGAGCAAGTGACTTTAGGGTGTTTAAAAAATCAGTTTGTGATGCTATTACATCTCTTGATGAAAAAACAAGATTTCTAAAGGGAATGTTTTCATGGGTAGGATTTAACACGATATATGTTCCTTACATGCCAGAAAAAAGAATGTATGGAACTTCTAAATGGTCATTATTTAAACTACTTAAGTATTCACTTGGAGGAATAATATCGTTTTCAACCAAACCTATAAAATCAGTATTTATAATTGGTGTTGTTGCACTTATAGTTGGATTACTTAACTTTATTTTAATAGGAAACTTATCTAATAGAACGATAATTTTATTTATCTCTCTTATTATGTTATCCATTGGCATAATATCGCTTTATGTATCTAGAATATACAGTAATATTTTAAATAGACCTTGCTATATAATAAAAGAAAAATTAGGATTTAACGATAAAAGTTCAAAGTAGATGTTAAAAATAGTATTTGGCTGTTTTTCTAATTTATGATAAACTAATGATAGTGGTGATTTATTATGCAAAATGAAATATTTGAAGTATTAAAAATAGTTGTTATAGTAGCAGTCTTTACGGCACTACTTTTTCCAATGGTAAAATGGATTAGTTATCACGTTGGAGCACTTGATTATCCTAATGAAAGAAAGGTTCATAAAAAACCAATGCCAGTTATGGGTGGTCTTATGATATACCTAGGCTTTTTGTTTGGATATATGCTTTTTGCACCTCAAAGTACTCAGATGTTAGCTATTTTAATAGCAAGCTTTATAGTGGTAATAACCGGAATATTAGATGTTATAAAGCCTCTTCGTGCAAGAGAAAAATTAGTAGGTCAGGTAGTTGCAGCTTTAATAATAGTTTTTTATGGAAAGATACTTTTAAATGATATATCATTTTTTGGATATTATTTTGACTTTGGATGGCTTGCTTATCCAATTACAATAGTGTTTATTGTAGCTGTTATGAATTGTATTAACTTAATAGATGGTTTAGATGGACTAGCAGATGGTATATCAATGATATTCTTTATAACGATAGGGGTTTTAGCATTTATTATGCATAATTTAGGAAGTCTTGAAATTACTATTGCCTTTATTATGATAGGAGCTTGTCTTGGATTTTTAATATTTAACTTTAATCCTGCTAAAATATTTATGGGTGAGATAGGTTCTATGTTTCTAGGATTTATGATAGCAGTTGTTTGTCTTTTAGGATTTAAAGCGGTAACCCTTACATCACTTGTTGTTCCAATGCTTATTTTGGCAATTCCAATACTGGATACTTTATTTGCAATCCTAAGAAGAATTATTCATCATAAGCCAATATATGAAGCAGACAGGCAGCATCTTCATCATCAACTTTTAAATAAGAAATTCTCACAGAAAACAACCGTTTTAATAATATATGCGGTAAGTATTTTGTTTTCTTCAGCATCCGTTTTTTATGTATTAAAAGATAGAAAAATAGGCGCAATAATATACATCATTTTAGTGCTTCTTATAACATGGGTTGTTTTAACAACTAACATAGTTACTGATAACGCAAAGTTAAATTTAAAGAAAATACATTTTCCAGTAAAGAAAAAAGACAACGTAAAAAAGAAAACTTTAAACAAAAAGAAAAAGGTAAATAAGGCCAAGAAATAATTACTTGGTCTTTTTCATTTGACTTTTATACTGAGTTTTTGTTATTATATATTCTACTTATTGGAGGAAATTATATGAGATCAAAAATCGAAGAAAGTTGTAGAATATTAGGACTTGATAGTACTTATAGTTTTTCACAGTTAGTTAGTGCATACGTTAGAGTTTGTGCTTTAAAAGATGAAATTCCAGGACGTTATAAAAATGCTTTTTATATTCTTTATGAACATATTATTAATTTAACAACCGATCAAGGTATAATTAAAGAAATTATGTCACAAACTAAGTCCATTTCCCAAATGTCAGAAGAGTCTAGTTCAGAAAGATCAATGCTAAATGCTAGATTAAGAAACTTTTTATTAATCTATGATATAGAAAATGGTTTAGAAGAGCCAGAACAAAGATTGAATATAATAAAAGAGAATTTGAGAAACGCACCATTTGATTATGAGAATTATCCAAAAGAAACCCTTAGATTATGGGAGTTATATAGTGCGTATAAGGATGGATCAAGTATTATTAAATCAAAATAAATGGGTTAATGTTCATCAAAAGTTGCACATTAACTTTTTTTTGTGGTATTATTAATAATAGGAGGAATTCTTATGAACGGTAATGGCAAAATAAAATTTTATGGTATGGATGGTAGTTCATTAATTGATATTGAAAATAATTCCACTGAAAAATTAGATGACTTAAAAGAAGTTAAAACATCTGAAAATTTTAATAGAGCATTAAAATCAGTGATGGAAAAAGATATAAATATTTTAAAATCCAAATTAACTAGTACAATAAAAGACATAAAAAAACGATGTGCTAAGTGTGATTACTTTGATTTGGATCAAATAGATGATAATATAAAAAGTATTGAATTTATAATAACACAAGTAGAAAATATAATAAGTGATTTAATAATAAAAAAGGATGGAATAAAAGTTGGTTTATTTTCATCTAATAAAAAGGCAAAAAAAGACCAAATAAAAAAGTTGGAAGATACTATAATTTATATTTCCAATAGACAAAATGAAATAATAGGTATAAAAAATGAATATGATAAATTAATCAGCAGAAATGAAAACATAACTGGTTTGGACTTCGAGGAAGTTAATGAGAAAAAAGAAGAGAAGGAAGATCCTTTAGAAAGAACAATAAACTTTTACATGGCAAAGCAAGGCTGATGCTTTGCCTTATATTTAAGAAAGCAGGATAATTATGAAAGTACTTTTATATACCGAAAATGAAAAAATGATTGGAAAATCCGGACTTGGTAAAGCAATAAAACATCAAATGAAGGCACTTTCTTATGCAGGGGTACCTTACACAACTAATCCTTCTGATGACTATGATATACTTCATATTAATACTTATTTTCCGAAGTCATATAGACTTGCTAAAAAAGCTAAAAAACGTGGTAAAAAAATAGTTTATCACGCACATTCAACTGAAGAAGATTATAAAAATGGTTTCATTTTAGCAAATAAGACGTCTAAGTTATTTAAAAAATGGTTAATTAAATGTTATAGTCTAGGTGATGTTATAGTAACACCAACACCTTATTCTAAAAGACTCTTAAAAGGCTATAAGGGGCTTACTGATAAGAAAATAGTAGATGTATCAAATGGTATAGAATTAGATTTCTTTAAGGAAGATAAGCATCTTAAAAATGAGTTTAGAAAAAAGTATGGTTATAAAGATACTGATAAAGTTATTTTTGGAATAGGCCTTTACATCGAAAGAAAGGGAATAGTAGACTTTGTTGAACTAGCTAAAAGAATGAAAGAGTATAAATTTATTTGGTTTGGATATAGTCCTCTTGCAGCAGCAACTAAACCAGTAAAAAAAGCTGTTCATACAAAGCTTGATAATTTAACGTTTGCAGGTTATGTAGAACCATCTATGATTAAATCAGCAATGAACGGAGCGGACTTATTTTTATTCCCAACCCTTGAAGAGACAGAAGGAATTCCTATAATAGAAGCTTGTGCATGTAAGTGTGATGCTATTATAAGAGATATTCCTATATTTGATGGTTGGCTTAAAGATGGTAAAAACGTATATAAAGCAAAAGACGTAGATGAATTTGAAAGAAAAATAAGACTTTTCTTTGATGGTAAACTTAAAAGTTTAGCATCAAACGCATATGAAGTTGCAGAAGAAAGAGATTTAAAAAACATAGGAAATAAATTAAAAAACATATATGAAGAAGTAATACACTCTAGCAAATAATAGAGTGTTTTTTTGTATAAGGCTTTTTAATTAAAAAAATAAAGTTACTTTTTACAATTATTATTGCAATTACAATTACATCCATTAAATATAACACTTAGTATCCAAAATAATATAATAAATGGTAAGAATATAATAAACAGTATTATGAATAATGGTAAAAAAATTAAAAATAATAGAAATAAACACCACATATTTTTCACATCCTTTAATTATTAAGATGCAAATAAAATAATAATAGTAATAGCAACTATACCAATTATTTGATATTTATGTTATACTCTAAATAGTCGTTTGGAGGTAATAAAATGGATTATAAGATTCCTAATCACGTTGCAATTATAATGGATGGTAATGGAAGATGGGCTCAAAAAAGAGGATTAAAACGTACTAAAGGACATCAAAGGGGTGCTAAAGTCCTAAAAAAGATATCTGAGTATGTTTATGATAAAAAAATAAAAGTATTAAGTGTTTTTGCTTTTTCAACAGAAAACTGGAAAAGAGATAAAGAAGAAGTAGATTACTTAATGGATTTATTTATAAAAGTATTTAAAGATAACTTTAAATCTATAAAAGAAAAAGGTGTTAAAATAGTTTTTTCAGGTGTTAAAACAAAACTTAATGATAAAGTATTAAAAGAAATGAAAAGGATGACTGAAGAAACTAAAAATAATAAAAACGGAGTATTTAACATCTGTTTAAATTATGGTGGTCAAGATGAAATAGTAGAAGCTACTAAAAAAATAGCAAGTGATGTAAAAGAAGGCAAAATAAAAATTGATGATATAAATAAAGATATGTATAACAGTTATTTATTTAATGATTTACCACCAATAGATTTAATGATAAGAACTAGTGGGGAATATAGAATAAGTAATTTTATGTTATGGCAAATGGCATATGCAGAACTTTATTTTACAGACGTTTTATGGCCTGATTTTGATGAAAAAGAGTTAGATAAAGCAATTGATTCATTTAATAAAAGAGACAGAAGATTTGGAGGGGTAAAGAAGTAGATATGCTTCTTTTTCTTTTACATTAAAAAAGTAGAAACATATTTTGTTTCTACTTAATGTAACCATTGGTTTTAAATCTTTCTATGGTATCTTCCTTACTTGTTTCTCCAACTATTCTGTTTAAGGTTGTCTCTTCTTCACCATTTGTTATAAATGCAATTGTAGGAGTACCAGATATACTTATGTATTCATTAAATTCATTGTATTCCTTTTTACTCAATTTGCTATTATCTAAGTGATATATAGTTATTTTATATTCTTTTAAAACACTTTTTAAAGTAGGCAAGTAAGATATGCAGTGTGAGCAGTTTTCATTACCAACATAAAGAGCAAAGGTCTCTTTATTAGCCATTTTCTCTTTAAAATCATCAAGAGATATTTCTTTCATGTATTTATCACTTGATGTACATCCTGTTAATAATATTACTAACGTAAATATAAGTACTATACTTTTAAAAATTCTTTTCATAAAAATCACCTGTAATAATTTTATCACTTATTTTTTTATTTAACAATAAAAATGTTTTGTATTAGTCGTTTTATGTCTATATTTGTCTAATAAAAAAATATCATAATTGACTTTATTAAATATTTTATATATATTCATATTAGGAGTATTTATATGATAATAGAAGAAAAAGATAGAAAAAACAAATATAAAAAGTTCAAAAAATACATTGACAATAAGGATGCTATAATAGAAACAGATCCAATAAACGAATTAGAAGAAGCATTTATAAAAGCATTTAACGAAAAAGAAGTAAAAAAGAGGTATGAGTTCATATATGATTATATGTGCAAATACCTAGATAATAATGTATGCGTTTTATGTGATTTTAAAAATGATAAGTGCATTGCAAATAGACTAGGTAAGTCAGTTCATAAAGAAAATGGGTGTTGCTATTTTAGAAATGAGGGATTTTGTAAATTATTTAAAGATAAAAGATGTACTAATCCAAATATATCATGCAAATTATTTATGTGTGAATATGTAGAAAAAAATATAATGAAGAAAAAGTCATTACCTAAAAATTACTTATTATTAGACTTTTTCTTTAATAAAAAACAAAAAGAAATATTAAAAAGAAGTTACAGAAAGAAAAAAGAAGATACAATAAGTAAACTACTTGTAAACAGATAGTTTACTTTTTTTCATTAAATCGTTATAATTAAATTAATGAGGGAGAGTGGATATGAAAAATATAATAGAATACATAAAAGATAAATCATACTATCTTTTGGGAGGAATAGTAGTAGTTATTATATTGTTAATAATTATTAACGCTTGCTCTAATAGTTCTGGTGGCTATGATAAAATAGAACAGAAAATGGTTAATGCAGCTAAAAGTTATTATGCTTCTCACAAGAAGAACTTACCTAAAGAAGAAAATGGAACGGTTAAAGTTACAATATCAACATTAATAGAATCAGAATTATTAAAAGAAGTAAAAGATCCAAATAATAAGGATCAAGATTGCTCTGGATATGTAGAAGTAACTAAAGTAGGAAAAGAGTATTCTTATACACCATTTTTAGTATGTAAAGGTAATTATGAGCCAAAATATTTAACGGACATTGTTAAATCGTCTAAACAAGATGAATATGGAAATGGTGTTTATGAAATGGGTGGCGAATACGTTTACCGTGGTGATGATGTAAAAAACTATGTATCATTTAATAACCAGTTATGGAGAATAGTATCGTTAGACTTGGATGGTAATATTGAATTATTATCGGTTAATAATGAGGAAAGGTATACTGATGTATGGGATTCTAAATATAATTCAACATCACAGAGATATTATGGTGATACAACCGATTATTTTCACTCTGACATAAGAAAAAGCTTGAAGAATTTTTATGAAAGCAATTTTGATACAAAAGAAAAGTCATATATTATATCAAAGAATATTTGTATAGGTAAACTATCATATAATAGTTTATATGATAGAAACGTAGAGTGTGCAACAACGAAAGAAAACGAAAAAGTTGGTTTATTGCAAGTGAGTGATTATGTGAGATCTAGTTTAGATGAGAAGTGCACTAATTATAATTCACCAGAATGTACCAATAGAAATTATTTATCATCAGATGAAATAAATACTTGGCTTTTAACCACCAATTCAGAAAATACATACGAAGTTTATGTTTTAGATGGTGAGATAGATGTAAAAAGAGCTTCGACAAATAATAACATTCAGCCAGTTATATTTTTAACAAAAAAATCAATGGTTTTAAATGGTTCTGGCACGTTAAATAAACCATATGTGATAAAGAACTAGAATTATCAATCAAGCAAGATTGATATTGACAAAATTTAATTGATAATATATTATTAATGTATAATATGTTGAAAGGAAGAGATGAAATGTATAATTTTTTAATTTTAGCTAATACAGAAGCAAAAAGTTTATGCGGAGACGGTGGTTCTTTACAAACACTTGTAAATATTATGTATTTTGCATTAACAATTATTCAATGGGTTGTTCCAGTTTTATTAATATTGTGGGGAACGATTGATTTGGTTAAGTCTGTTGTTGCTGGTAAGGAAGATGATATTAAGAAAAATCAAAAAACACTTGTAAGACGTATCATTTCAGCAGTTATTGTATTTTTGATTCCTGCTATGGTTTCTATTTTACTTGGGTTAATTGGAACTGAAGGTTGGAAAGCATGTTGGAATGCTAGAAAAGCCGAAATTTCCTTAGATCTTGATTAAACAATTGTATCAACAAAATGTTTAAAAAGTAATTTAAAACAGAAAAAGTATATCAAATATACTTTTTTTATTTTAAAAAAAATGTTATTATGTATATATAGTAGTACCGAAAAGTGTATATGTAATGAGGTGAATATATGAAAACTAAATATCCAAAAATATTTTTAATATTAATTATTTTTGTCTTCACTTTTTTTGTTGATGCTCAAATAACTAAAGCGGAGAAATTGCCAGAATGTGCTCTTTCGTTTTACAATATAAAAGATGATGAAATAAGCATTAGAGAGGTGCCAAAAGGATCATCTATAGGAGATATATCCATTACACAAACTTTGGGTAATAAAAAATGGAAACCCGAAGAAAAGGCATTTAAAGTATATTATAATATTAACAATAAAAACGTCATAGAAGAATTTAATTTTATTATAACAGAAGAACATGAAGTAAATGGACAAGTGAAAGATGTAGATGTATGTAAACATACATTTCATCCGGATAAAAAATTAAAAGGAGAACGTGTAGCAATCTATATCCCTATACGTGAAAATAAATCTACAAATGGAAAAACAACTTGTAAAGGTGGAGAATGGGAATTTGGACACATAAGTAAAATGAAATTTTCTGGGAAGTATAAAAGAAATACTGGAGATGGTGATGGTGCACTAACTAATTATAAGACAAAAACAGTTAAGGTTCATAGATGTGGACAATTCTGGGGTACTAATAGAACAGAAAAAACCACGGCGAAAACAGATAAGAATGGGAATTTGGAAGAAACTACCGTTAAAAATAATGCAGATTCATTTGATGATGCATCAGATAAAATATCAAAATATTCAACGAAAAAAAATGCAGGATTGACTGGTAAGATGGAAAAACAAACAGAATGCGATGAGGAAATTCAAAAACTTATAGATAAATATTGGAAATGGTTGACCATATTAGCGCCTGTTGCTTTAATTTTACTAATTACTATAGACTTTTTAAAGGCTGTTGTTGCATCGGATGAAAATCAATTAAGTAAATCTGCTAATAATGCGTTAAAACGTACAATTGCAGTTGTTGTTTTACTGGTATTACCAGCTTTATTAAAGATGATACTTGGTTGGTTTGGGTTAAATTTATGTTTTTAGGAGGTAGCATATGGGTATACTACGAAAGTTTTTTATATGGTTAGATAACGCAGCTTTTGGATTGGTAGATGATGCTTATAGCATTATATTTGACTTTGCTGCAGTTAATGTTGATATGAAAGAATTTCAGACTATTAAGCAAAATTTATATATAATAGTAGGGATATTTTCTTTGTTTAGAATAGCTTTGTTTTTAATAAATTCTTTAATAGATCCGGATAAATTAAATGAAAAGGGTAAAGGCTTGAGTAGCATTTTATCAAGAACACTTGTTATGCTTGTAATGTTAGTTATATGTCCATTTTTATTTAATGAATTATTTACGTTACAAAATACTGTAATGAAGAATAATATAATTCCAAAACTTATAATAGGTAAGGAAATATATACTGCTGGTGAAGATAATACTGTAAAAGTTAATCAAAATAATATTGGAAAAGAGGCTGGAACGCAGATGAAAAGTGTTATGCTTCAGGCTCTTGTCCCAATTAACAGGTCAGCATTTAAAAACACCGGCGGTAATGATATTTTTTATCAGCCAATAAATGGTTCCACGTGTGATGATAGTTGTGCAGATGCTGTAAATGCATATTCTGAAAAACAAGCGGTAGGTAAATTAGATATTCCAACGCTACAAAAATACATAAACGTTCAAGCGGCAGTACAGACTGATGAAGAAAGCGGAGAATATGAGCGAGTTTACGTTTATGACTATATGATAGTAATTACAACGGCTGCTGGTGCTTTCATAACATATATGCTATTTTCTTTTGCACTTGATATTGCTATTAGAATGTTTGAGCTTATAATACTTCAAGTTGCGTCACCTATATTTATTGTTACATTTATAGATCCTAAATCGGCCTCATCGGGTCCTTTTAAAAGATGGTTGCAAGCTATTGGTAAATCGTATGCTACGTTGTTTTTGAGAATAGGTGTTGTTTGCTTAATGGTTTTACTTGTATCATGGGTAAATACTTCTGATACTTTTTCACAGCTTATGGGAAGTACATCATCATTTTTAGCAAAAGCTGCTCTAGTTATAGGATTATTGATTTTTGTTAAAAATTTCCCAAAATGGATTTCAGGATTGTTCGGAGTAGAAACTAGTGGTTTTGGTGGCCTTAATATAGGAAAAAAACTAGCAGGAGCCGCATTGGTTGGTGGAATGTTAGAAAAAGGTCTCGGAAAGGCAAAGGATGGCTTGAAAAAGGTACCTGGTGGTCTAACATCAAAAGGTATTGCTGCGGCTAGAAATTTGCACGCAAATCATAAGTTGAACAAGGAAAGAAAGGGAGCAATTGAGGATGAAAAAGAAAGAAATGCTGCTGCTAGGGCTGCTAGGAAAGAACAGATGATTAGAGATAGAGAAAATGGAATGTCAGAAGCAGCTGCACGTAGAAAAGCTAACAGATGGGCACGAATGGATGCTGCTAAAGAGAAAGCTCGCAATGTAGCAGGACGCTTGTATGCAACTGGAGTTGCTTTAAATGCAAAAGGAGCGTTTAAGGATGGTGCAAATGCAAAAGGAATTGGCGGAGTTATTAAAGCAGGTAATCAAAATGCAAATAAATATCGTTTGGAAAAAGGTGTTCCAGGTGAGACGCTAGGAGAAAAACTCAAAGGAAGATTTGCTGGAGCTCAAAATACTCTTGACAGTTTGGCTTATGGAACCAAACTTGAACAGTTAAACAGGGCCGATGATGTCGCTGCAGCTCAAGAAACAGCAAGATCATATGTTAATGGTAGAGTACCTAGTAATCCAATCAATAAATATACGAAGTTTCAAGAAGCTGTTACTGGAAGAGGTGGAGCTATAGCAGGAACATTAGAAGATCAAATTCAAATGATTGGTATAGAAGATAAATATGGAGTAAAACCAAACGCTATCGTAATAAATAATGGTCATCCAACTGGCTTTTATGATGCCAATGAATCATTCCATGCTCTTTCAGACGCAGATTTAAAAGCGTGTAGAGGTTTCTTTGATTCCGAAACAACTACATATGGAATGGCATCAATTGTGGATCATAGTAAAAAGTTAGAATCTAATTTATCAACGGAATATTCATCTAAAAACGCTGATATAAAAGATAGTCAACAATTATTCTCCAACGCACAATCAGCTATATCCAATGCTCTTAAGATTGGAATAGGAAATGCTTTTTCTGGTTTTTCATTTGATGGCAGCTCCGTTAAATTAGATGGTGTTTCTATAGATAATATAGGCGATAAAATAGCAGATTTAACGAATTCAGGAAATACTCAAAGAGCGTCCGATTTAAGTAAAATTCAAAAATTACTAAGTTTATCATATGATAACGATGGAAATATAAATTATGGTAATCAAAACTATTCAGCAAGTGAATTTTCTAATTATATTAATAATTTACCTGATGATGATCCAGAAAAGAAATTATTGTTACAAAATAATCAGAATATAACCGTTTCATCCCAAAGTGTAAGAAGTATAACACAAGCACAACAACGTTTAGAACAAATAATAGCTCCTGTTGAATCTTCTAGATATGTAATCGATTATACAACCGCAACGTTAAAGAAAGATGGTGCCGGAAATCCAATTGTAATGAATGGTACTATTGATCAATGTGTTAGTATTAACACTGGAAAGGCAAGTAAATTTAAAGAAGCCGCACTTGAGGATGCTAAGGCAAAAGATGGAGGAAAGAGTGAATAAAGAAAGGGGAGATATTTATGGATAATAATGGAAATAGTGCACCTCAATATTTAATTGCAGCTAATTCAAAAAGAGCACAATTAATATTTAATGTATTTAGACCAATTGATTTAGGAATAGAAATAGGTGGAATAATAATCACTATAATTTTGTTTTTAGCACTGGAACCGTCAAGCTTGCTATCTGCAATAATTACATTAGCACCAGTTATGATTACTACATTTCTAGTGCTCCCTATTCCAAATTATCAAAATGTTATGTGTATAATAAAAAATATTTATGTATTTTTATTTGTTGAAAGACAACATTTCAGATGGAAAGGATGGTGTGCTAAAGATGAGTTCAAGGGTCAGTAACGATACAACGGAAACTTTTATGCCAATTAGATCTATCGCAAATAATATGATAGAACTTGATAATGGTGAAAAAATAGCTGGAGTAAAGGTGTCTCCTAGAAATATATTTATTTTGGAGGAAAATGAAGAATTTTCCATAATTGATGGATTAAAGGATTTTTATAATACTCTTGATTTTGAATTTTGGCTTATTATAACAGATAGACCTGTTGATATTGCTTCGTACATTGCACAATTACAAGTAGCTTATAATCAGGCTCAAAGTCCTGTTATTAGAAAATTAATAAATCAAGATTTAAGTAAAGCTAGCGATTTTAGTGATACTGTTACAGATTATGAATTTTATTTCCTATTTAAGGAAAAGAATATAGATTTAATTCAGAAGAGAATAAGAATGATGATAAATGGATTAGCCAATGCTGGATTGTCCTCAAGTCAGGCTAATAATGATGATTTAAGATCAATAATAGATAGTTTCTTTAATGATGGTCAAAAAATTAGTTTTGGGACGGTGATGAGTTAATGGCAAACATAAGTATAAAAAAAGAATTAGCTCCAAAGGCTTTAGAATTTAAACCAGCAGAATTTGTAGTGGGTGATAAATGGTGTACTATTTTAACAGTAGTATCCTATCCAAAATGGATTTCATCAGGCTTTTTATCTAATTTATCTGATTTGATAGGAGCCAAAATAGTTATTAAGCACATACCGTTACCATTTTCAGTTATGTCAAAAATGCTTAATAAGCAGCTCGCTGAGCTAAAATCACAATATGAGAGAGAAAATGATAAAACAAATCAGGAACAATTAAGACAAGATTATGATTCATTAAACGACTTTATACAGATGATTGTTACAAATCAATCAAAAATATTTGATTTTCAAATGCATTTCTTTATGAGTGCAGATTCAAGGGAAGAATTGGAAAAGAAAAAAATTCAGGCAAAAAATTATCTTAATGCCATGGAAATGAGAGCTATTCCTTTGAGATTTGAGCAAAAAAAGGTTTTAAAATCCATTATTCCAATATTTCCAAAACAAGATATAGAAGATCAAATAGGTACTCCAATAACATCACCTACTATAGCGGCTATGTATCCATTTATTTTTGATACTTTAAAGGATCCTGGTGCCTCATGTTTGATGGGAACAGATTTTTCTGGCGGTGTTGTATTATTTAATCAATTTTATTATCAAATAAGAAAAGAATTTAATAGAACAAATGCTAATTTAATTATTTTGGGTACAACTGGTAGTGGTAAATCAACAGCTGCCAAATTATTGATTAGGACATATATTAGAAATAATTACAAATTAGTTGCAATTGATCCAGAAGGTGAATTGGAAGACATGGCTAAAATGATGGGTGGAGACTTTTTGGATTTAGGAAAAGGCGGAAGATTTGGAATGATAAATCCAATGGAAGTAATTATTGAAGCCGATGATGAAGAAATAAAAGATGGCTTAGGATACACGGTTCTTACTAAAACTTTACAGTTTTTAAAGGCTTTTATGAAGTATTATGATCCTAGTATAACAGAGGATGTTCTTACTATGTTTAGCGAGATGACTCAACTTACTTATCAACGTTTTGGTATCTCTTATGAAACCAATTTTTCTGCATTAAAATCTGAACAATATCCAACGTTTTCTGATTTATATGAAACAATAAAAAGAAGATTAGAAGCTTATGGCGATCAGGTAACTCATGAAAGAGATATAATGGAACGCTTGGAATTGAAAATTAGACCTATTGTTAAAGAGTTACAGTATTATTTTGATGGTCATACCACAATACATCCTAATAGTAATTTTATAGTATTTAATATAAGAGATTTAATGAACGCAGATGAAAATATAAGAAATGCATTATTTTTTAATATATTAAAATATGCTTGGAGTCATTGTTTGGATAGAAGTATAAATACTGTATTATATGCTGATGAGGCTCATATTCTTTTATCTGGCAATAATACTTTAGGCGCTGATTTTTTAGCTCAAATTCAAAGACGAGCAAGAAAATATAATAGTGGTACTTTGCTTGCAACTCAGCAACCATCGGATTTTTCCGCTCCTGAGGTTATAACGCAAGGTAAGGCTATTTTTGATAATGCTTCATACTATTTGGTTATGAATTTAAAGAAACAGGGTGTTGAAGATCTTTCTAAATTAATAGATTTAAATGATCAAGAAAAGGAAGGTATCAAGAAGTATAATCAAGGTGAGGCCCTATTTGTATGTGGAAATAGAAGAATGCAAATTAATATAGAAGTTACTGAAGCTGAATTAGATTCATTTGGCTCTGGTGGTGGGTTATAAGATATACTCTATTAAATAAACACATAAATTTATAAGTAGACACAAAGTAAACGTGTTCTACTTTTTATTTGGATAAGTGTTTAATATATAACCTTAAAGTGTCTTTTTTTTAATAAATTTGTATGTTATAATATTAACCATAAGATATGGTGGTGGTTTTAATGAATAATAAGAGTTTTCAAAATGATAGTAAGAAAATGAACAATAATGTTTCGAATACCGTATCATCAGATAATATAGAAGCAAAAATAGATGAATTGATATTTGATGATCTTAAAATAGTGGATGATAATAATGATTCGGATGTGGAAACGTTAGATTTTCCAGAGAATAATGATGTTGGAAATAATAATAAATCGGTGCCTTCAAGTAATAAGGAAGAAAAATCATTATCTGACAAAGAACATATGGAAAACCAACAACCTGATGATATGAATGGTGATACAAACCAAGCGGAATCTGATGATTTACGTGAAGATGATCAGGACCAGTATAAAAATGTTTCTAATGATGATTCTTTGAATGATACTAATAATGTTACACAAGATGACAATTCGAAAAAAGACGATAATGATCAAAATCAATCAGACCAAGTTAATAATTCTAAAGAAGAAGATAGAAATGAGCGAATAGAAGAGCCACAAAAAAACACGAATAATAATTCTAATACCAATACAGATAATAATCCGAATACAAATAATAATTCTAATACAAGTAATAATACAAATAACAATCCTGCTAATACTTCTAATACAAACAATAGTAATTACAAAAATAATCAATCTGATAGTAGAAAAAGTAATAACAATGCTAATAAAAAAAATAGGAATCAAAAAAATGAAAAAGTTGATAGAAAAAATAAAAGTGGTAGAAAAAAGCCTAAAAATAACTTAGATAATAGTAAAAATCATAATCCAAATCATAACAAAGGATTTAGAGGATTAAAGAGAAAAAGAAATAGCGTTCCTAAAAAAGCATCAAAGAATGATGCTGGAAAAAGTTTAAAAGCAGCTGGTAAAAAAATTGCTAGTATCCTAAAAAAAATTATTTCATTTGTTATAACTCACCCCATAATTGCACTTATTTTATTTTTAATCATATTTATTATTGTATTTTTAATTATCTTTATAGTTCCAGCTTTTGCCGGAACCATAACTCCGGGTAGAGGTAGTGATTATAAAATTGAGAATAATTTTTCGGAAAAAGATAAAAAAACGTTAGAGGATTTGAATAAGAAAATAACTGAGGCAAATAATCCTACTAATGCTGAACTTGCAATGTTTGCAGTGGCATATCCGTATTATGAGTCATTACAAGATGGAACAATTGATCCGTATATAACAAAAGAAATTGAATTATCTGAAGAAGAAAAAAGTAAATTTCAGGAATGGATAGATGAAAAGAAAATAGAAATATTAGAAAGTTTTGGCTGTGATGATATGTGCCGCGAACTTCTGGGTGATGCTGGAATTAAAAGAATAGTAAAAGAATATGCAAAAGAGTATATCAAAAATAAAATAGTTGGATGGCTCCGAAATGACGATGATGATGACGATGAGGATGTTGTAACAAGCTTCGTTGAGGATGAAGATGATCCATATTTAAAACTATTTAGAAAAGGAAAGTATAAGTCGAGATTTAAAAAATTATTAGGAAAATTGAATGCTTCTGCAGAAGAAGGAGATTATTCGCTAGAAACACAAAAAGAATTTTATGATTACTTAAAAAATGATTACTTTAAAAGTGATGCTGGTTATAAATCACTATTTTTAGAGTCTAAAGATGAAGAAAAATTAAAGGATGCTATTATAACGGATATATCAAATAATGCTGGTCAGTTTTCAGTATATATTGGAGATAATTGTACTACTAGTAATTCATCATTGACAGCTTTAAATTCGTCCGGAAATATTAATTCTGAAATAAAGGGGGATATATACATAAGGTTAAGAGACTATCGTGATGATGGAAAAGGAAATTGGATTTCTTCAGATCATTTTAAATCGCCAATTTTATACGGAACAGATGTTGAACCATTATCTTTTGCCAGATATGTAATGGGGGTTGCATATGCTGAGGTTGGTGGTGATAAATTAAAAAATGAAACTAATGCCAAAACAATTATGGTTACCGCAAAAAGTTATACACTTGGCAGATACAAAAGTATGGGTCAAAATTATCCGAAACCTGAATTTGATTCTTCAAATAACAGGACTATAATCGAAATGCGTGGAAATGTTGGAGATCAAGATTTTTGTGACGTTTATGAGGGATGTAAAAGTGGAAAATATTCTTGGTCAACAAGAACTGTAAACAGAGGAAGTGGAGACCCTAAACCAGCACTTAATAGTTCTGATTTGGCAAATTTAGAAAAATGGTGGAATGATATATCGGATGTGTACGTTGTGAATAGTGATGGCAACTTTTCGGGTAATCAGTATGAAACTTATAATAGTTCCTGTATCAGAGGTAAGTGCGTATCACAAGAAGTAGTTGCTAATGCATCAAAGAGAGAAAAAGATTATATGAACGTATTATTTAATTCCAACAACGGTGGTTTTGATAATAAATTATATGAGGTATATAATGTGGGCACAGGTGGTACTTATGCAGTATCTACTGGTAGTAAGTTCTGTTCAACAAAAGAAACTGGAGCTACAAGACAACAAATTGTAGATTTTGCTATAAGTATGGTTGGAAAAATTCCATATTATTTTTATGAAGGTCAGTCAGATGGATATGGAGCCCTTGGTCATGCAATTTCTAAAGAATTTAATGAAAATCATTTTAATGAAAATACAAAAGGAAGTGTGGATCATAAAGGGAGAAATAAATATGGATTAGATTGCAGTGGGTTTGTTGACTTTGTTTATTGGAATGTGTTGGACAATAATTTAGGAAATGGAAATACGGATACCCTAAAGAGCTTATCAACTGAAATAACTCATGATGAACTACAACCTGGAGATTTAGGATTTTTAAATAATGATTCTTCTGGAACTGGGCAACATGTTGGAATATATATTGGGAATGATGAATGGGTTGAATTAAATCCAAGTGGAGTAAAAAAAGGCCCATATCCTGATTTCAAAGTTTATTATCGTCTTAAAATTTTAAATGACATAGATGCAACAGAAACAAAAAATTCTGATTCTAAAGGTACGTCGACAGGTAAGTTGCAATCGCCTATTGAAGGAAAAAAGCCGGTATGTGATGACTATCCTAATTATAAAAAAGGTAAATATCATGGAGGAACTGACATAACTGTTACAGTTGGAACAGACGTTAAAGCCATGGATGGAGGCACAGTAATAACGTCTAAGGATATAACTAGTGGAGATTGTTCTAACGGCCGAAATTGTAATGGTGGATATTATAGTTATGGAAGATATATAGAAATCAAACATAGTAATGGAATAATAACAAAATATGCTCATCTTAGTAAAAGGCTAGTAAAAGTTGGAGATAAAGTTTCAAGCGGTCAGGTAATAGGAAAATCAGGAGATACTGGTAATTCAACAGGACCACATTTACATATTGAGGTTATAGTTAATAACAAGAATAAATCACCATGTGATTATGTTAAATAATACTGGAGGAAAATTATGAAAAAAAAATTAGAAGTTATTTTAATTATTATGATTTTGTTTTTAGTTACTGGTTGTACAGGCAAATCAAATGTAATTGTAAAAGATGATGGAACTGTTATTGAAAATATTGAAATTAATGAAGAAAATAATAGAATTCTATATGGGAATTATGATGTTAATGATTCACTTGATTTATATTTAAAAAAATATTTAACAGCATTAAAAGTAAGTAAATATTCATTTAATAAATACAGCGGAAAAAACATTAGCGGTATAAAAATAGAAAAAAAATATGATAACATCTGTGACTATGCAAATAAAACTATATTTAGCCAATATTTGTATAAAACCATTAAATGTAGTGAAAATGACATATATTATGAATTATACAACGAAGGAGCTGTTGTTCAAAATGAATTTGATGATTACAAAGAGATGCCTGATGTTAGAACACTATATATAAAACTTCCAGTATCTGCAACAGAACAAAATGCAGATGAAGTGGATGGCAATACTTACATATGGAAATATGATGAAAACACTAAAGATAAAAATTTTTACTTAAAAATAAGCAAGAGTGCTTTGGAAGAAAGTAAAAAAAATTATATTAAAAACCAAGAAATCAAAAAAAATAGATCTAAAATTATTAATATTGGAATTATAGTTGGTGTTATTTTGTTAATTTCATGTGTGATATTTGCATTTTACAAAAAATATAAAAAAAATAATTTTGATTATGAATAAAATATTATACCAAATACATTAAATATTTGGTATAATATTTTTATATGAATGATTTATATCGTTTTAAGGGGAGGCTTTAGTATGAAGCTAAAATTTAGAGCAGAACATAAAGATTTTGTGGCTTATGCATGGGCTTGTTTATTATTGTTAGTGATTGTTGCTTTATGTGTTAGAAACTTATACCATGTAACTGATGCTGGAACTAGCACGACAACTGAAACATTGGGGTGGACTTTTAATTTTATACCAGCATTTTTCCCACCATATTTAGGTTACACTATTCTTTTTTGGATACTTGCAGTTGTTCTTTTAACAGCAAGTGTATCAAGCAAATTTTTTACTACTGAAAAAGGTTTTGGTATAGTACAAGGTAAAAAAGAAGATGGCTTTGGTAGATTTGCTAAGGAAGATGAATATAAAAACTCAAAAGATGTAGAACCTGTTGAACTTACTGCAAAGGAAAGTACGGTAGCTGGGTTTCCACTTGTTTATGATAAAAAGAAAAATTTAGTATACGTAGATAACGGAGAAGCACACTCACTTGTTATTGGTGCTACTGGTTCAGGTAAAACTCAGATGGTAATTAATCCTTTAGTTAATATTTTATCTAAAAAAGGTGAATCAATGGTTATTACCGACCCTAAAGGTGAAATATATGAAAAAAATGGTGAAATGTTAAAGGATTTAGGGTATGATGTTATAGTAGTTAACTTTCGTGATCCCCAAAATGGTAGTTGTTGGAATCCTTACACATTACCATATAAGTACTATAAGGAAGGTAATCAAGATAAAGCAAATGAGCTTTTAAACGATATGGCTATTAACATAGCAACTGATGAGAAGGCTGATGATCCTTTCTGGACTAATTCAGCAGCTGATTATTTAACTGGTTTATCTCTTGGAATGTTTGAAGATGCACCAGAAGATGAAATAAGTATTTCAACGGTAAACTTAATGATAACGGTTGGTGAGGAAAAAAGGGGAGCATCAACTTACATTAAGGAATATTTTAAATTTAAAGATCCAGCAAGTCCTGCTGCAATTAACGCATTAGGAACGGTAAACGCTCCACAAGATACTAAAAATTCAGTACTTTCTGTATTAAAGCAAAAAATAAAAGTGTTTGCTGTTACTCAAAATTTAGCAGAAATGTTATCACGTAGTGACTTTGATATGGAAACGATAGGAGAGAGAAAAACAGCTGTATTTATGATTATACAGGATGAAAAAACAACGTATCATGCACTTGCAACAATCTTTGTAAAACAATGTTATGAATCATTAATTGCAGTTGCGCAAAGACATGGTGGTAAGCTTCCTGTTAGAACAAATTTCTTACTTGATGAGTTTGCTAATATGCCTAAGTTTAAAGATATTACAACGATGATTACGGCAGCTCGTTCAAGACAAATAAGAATGACAATGATCATCCAAAACTTTGCACAGTTAAAACAAGTTTATGGTAATGAAGATGCTGAAACAATTCGTGGTAACTGTGGTAACATTTTATACTTGTTAACCGGTGAATTATCAGCGTTAGAGGAAATAAGTAAACTATGTGGTGATAAAATAGTAAAAGTAGGTAAGGATAAAAAAGAGGAAACAAGACCTCTTATTACTGTTACTGAACTCCAAAGATTTAAAGAAAATGAAGTATTGATTTTAAAACATCGTCTTCCACCACTTAGAACAAAGTTCTTACCATTTTGGAATACTGATTTTGGATATGGTAAAAATAACGCTGAAGTTCCACCTGCTAAGGTAACTTCTCATGAACAAAGAAAAATAAAATTATTTGATATAAGAGAATTTGTTGAAAAGAAAAAAGAAGAAAAGAGAAATGAACTATATGGTGGTGGGGAAGCAAATCCGTTTGGCGTGAGTATGACACCTAATCCGTTTGGAGGAAATGCAAATCCGTTTGGACCGTCTCCATTTGGTGCTCAAACAAATCCAAATCCTTTATCAGCTTTTGGTGCTACTAGTAATAGCATACCATCTAATCCACTTGAATCCTCTAACAATGGTAATGATAATTTAGACATAGATGCTATGATGAAAAAGATTGATGCTAGAATAGCAGAGTTAGAGGAAGAAGAAAAAAGAGAAAAAGAGGCTGAGAATAACGAACTTAAAGCATCAGAACAAAAGATGGTTGAAGAAAAAACTGATGATGCTAAAGACAGTAATGATAAAACAAGTTTAAATAATTATACTGTGGATAATGGTAAACTTGAATTTTCTTCATTTGGTAGCAAGGATATATCAAACTTTGGAAATACAAATAGTGAAGCAAAACATGATATGTTTGATGATATGATTGAAGATTTATCTTTTGATGAACCTATTGATAAAAACGATGCTATCAAAGATGAAAATATCTTGAAGGATGATAAATCAGAAATTAAGGCTGAAGAGCCCATAAACAAGCAAGCTGATGATAAAAATGGTGAAGCTAATGTTTATAGAAATACTGAAGAAATAGATAAAATTATGAAGAAGAAAGATACATCTAAAGATGATGATGATTTCTTTGATGAATTCTTTGAGTAAAAGCACACTAATGTTGTGCTTTTATTCATATATTATAATGGTGATGTTATGCAAATTAAAATTAGTGAAATAGAAAATAAAAACAATATAATAGATATAAGAACAAGCACAGAATTTAATGAATTTAATATTGGAGGAAGAAATATTACAAGAATGAATTTACTTAAAAATCCAGAATATTATTTAGATAAAAATAATACATATTACATAGTTTGTAATAAAGGAACGGTAAGTTTATCTTGTAGCAGGCTACTTAATGCTCTTGGATATAATTGTTATAGCGTAGCAGGGGGAATTGATGATTTAAAGAAACTTTAAGGTTTCTTTTTTTATTGCAAAATATGACAGTTTTTTTAAAAATAATTCATATAATAGAAGGCTAAGCAAAAGAAAGTACTATGTTGTGAATTATTATAAGAAAATAAAAAACGAGTTAATAAATAATGAAGTATATAAAAAAGTGAAAGATTATTCAAAAAATAGAAGTGATTTAAATACGTAACTAAAGAAAATATTTATGAAAGAGAATACGAATTAGTATAAATCATACCATTTCATTTTAAATTTGTGATATACTTGTATATAGAATAAGGAGGTAAAAACATATGGAATATTTAATAATAGGACTACTTATACTGATCATTATATTAGTTATATTTTCGATATCTAAAAACATTAATGAAGGTAACATTACTGAACGTTTAGGTAAACTAGAAACTAATGTTATTAAAGAATTAGGAGAGTTTAAATCTGGTGTTAGCACTAATTTAAATAATGATTTTGAAAAACTTAATGATAGAATAGAGCATAAGCTTAATATGATAAATGATCATGTTAATGAAAGATTAGACGTTAATTTTGAAAAAACTAATAAAACATTTACATCCGTCTTAGAAAGATTATCAAAAATAGATGAAGCCCAAAAGAAAATTGATAGCTTATCAACTGATATCTTATCTTTGCAATCTATTTTAACCGATAAGAAAACCAGAGGTATTTTTGGTGAGGTTAATTTAAAGCATATTTTGGTAAGCGTATTTGGTGAAAACAATGATAAAATATACAAACTTCAATATACTTTTGAAACAGGTGTGATAGCAGATTGTGTTTTATTTGCACCAGAACCACTTGGTATGGTTGCAATTGATTCTAAATTTCCACTTGATAACTATAGATTAATGATAGATAAAAAGGCAGGGATAGTAGAAAGGCAAAATGCTGAGAAAAACTTTAAATCAGATGTCAAAAAGCACATTGATGCAATTGCTAGCAAATACATAATTAAAGGTGTAACAAGCAATCAAGCAATAATGTTTTTACCAGCTGAGGCTATATTTGCGGAACTTAATGCATATCATCCGGACATAATAGAATATGCTTATAAAAAAAGAGTATGGCTTGCATCACCAACTACTTTAATGTCTACTCTAACAACTATTGAACTTGTTATTAAAAACATAGAAAAAGATAAATACACGAGTGTCATACACGAAGAATTAAATAAACTTTCTGTTGATTTTAAAAGATATAAAGAAAGATGGGATAAATTATCAAGAAGCATTGATGCGGTAAGTAGAGATGCTAATGACATTCATATAACAACGGATAAAATCTCAAAAAGATTTGATGCCATTAATAACGTAGATACAAAAAAATTGAATAATTCGGATGACTAATTTGACAAAATTAAATGAAAGTGCTATTATTAATATCACTCGCGTAAATTTAAGCGAACAATCGCAGTAAATAAACATGAAAGGGTGATGGTTATGAATAATAGCACAAATGGATTTTTATTCGACATAAACTCAGATAATTTTAGTGTTAGTCTTGAAAGAGCATTAAAAGATAAAAGATTATTTGTTGCAGCAGCACAAGGCAAAGTTTCAGACATAGATTTATTATCTAAGTTATATATTGTTGAACAAGAAGTTAGAAACAGTAAAAATTATGATGTAAAAATTGTAGAAAATTATCATGATAATGGTGATTCATTTACAGCAAGTGTAAGTTTTTTACCAACAGAAAAACCAGCTATATTAAAATAGCTGATTTTTTTTTGATATTTCTATGATTATATTCATATCGTCGTCATTTGCCATAACATTTTTATGTGGTTTTCCACATTTTTCACATTTATAAATTATCTTATATGTATTTTTAAATTTTTCAATATCTACTGGCTTTAACAATCCTAGACAATCATTTAGTCTATCACCAGGATTTATATCTACGTGTTTAGAATATAAACAATATGGGCAGTGGTCTCTTGCAGTATAATTTAATTTTTCTACCATCTTACCACAATTTTCACAAACAAAAGATTCATCTTTCATTGTAAATTTTTTCATAACAAATCACCAGGATAAATTATAACACGTATTTTAAATTATGTCTAAATATGTTATAATTATTAAGGAAATTAGGTGATTATAATGAATTTGAGTGATAAATACATAGTAACAATAGATAATTTTGATGGCCCATTAGATCTTTTATTACACCTAATTAAAGAACAAGATATTGATATTTATGATATAAAAATAGAAGATATAACAAAACAATATCTAGATTATATAAAGCATATGAAAGAACTTAATTTAGAAATTGCCAGTGAATATTTAGTTATGGCATCTGAACTTATAGAGATGAAATCAAAAATGCTTCTTCCTAAAAAGAGAGAAAAAGAAGAAGATGATTATGAGGAAGATCCTAGAGAATTATTAATTGAAAGACTACTTGCTTATAAAAGATATAAGGAGGTAACTAGTGAATTTAAAGATTTGGAGCTAACTAGAAAAATGATATTTACTCGGGAACCTGATAATTTAAATCGTTATGCAAAAGAAGAGGAAAGTATTGAAGAGCTTGGAGTTGCTGACCTAATAGATGCTTTTAACAATCTTTTAAAAAGAAAAGAACTTGATAGGCCAATTGCAACTAAAATAACAAAAAAAGAACTATCAGTAGCTGATAAAGTTAATAAAATAAAGAATATATTAAGAAATAAAAAAAGAATTAATTTTGAAGAAATTTTTGAAGTATCAACTAAAGAAGAGGTAATAATAAGCTTTTTATCGGTTCTAGAAATGGTAAAAAAAGATGAAATATTATTAACTCAGGATGGTAACTTTAAAAACATAGTTATTTCTTTAAAAGAAGGTGAGTAAAATGAAAATGGGAGTACTTGAGGGATTACTTTTTGTAACTGGTGAAGATGGGCTTTCTTTAGAGATGATAGAAAAGTTACTTGAGGTATCAAAAGATGAAGCCTTAAAATTATTAGAGCAATATAAAAAATCTCTTGAGTTTGAAAACAGGGGATTAAAACTAGTTTATTTAGGTAACAAATATAAGTTAACGACTAAGGAAGAGCATAAAAAATACTATGAATTACTGGTTGATAAAACCGTAAGTGGAAGTCTTTCTCAATCAGCATTAGAAACCCTTGCGATAATTGCATATAATGAACCTATAACAGTTGGTCAAATAGATGAGGTAAGAGGCGTATCTTCAAGAGATATGGTTCGTAAATTACTGTTTAAGGGACTAATAGATATAGCGGGCAAAAGTGATCTACCAGGAAAACCCATGCTTTATAAAACAACTAATAAGTTTTTGGATTACTTTAATTTATCGTCAAAAGATGAACTGCCTGAGATTAATATGAATGAAGAAATATCAGAAGAGGAAAAAGATTTATTTATATCTAAATATAAAGAAAAATAATGGTAATAAAAAAATAATTCGCAAATGAATTATTTTTTTCTTCCGTTAAATTTTTTCATAAAATTAAACAAAGCAAATGGTGTAATTGGATTTTTTTGAAATTCATAATCATCTTTAGCTGGTATATAGCAATACGGGAAGTTATCTATTATTGAATCTATGAGATCATTCCATTCTTTTTCTTTACCAATTAGTCTTGCTTCCTCTTCTGTTATATATCCAATACCTTTTTTAGAAAGTTCAACAATTCTTTCACATTTAATTTTTTCTTGATTTTCTTTTTCTTCTTTTCGTCTTTTTTCTTCTAATTCCTTTTTTTCTTTTAGTTGTTGCAATTGTGCTGCAATTGCTTCATATTCTTTCCTTTTTTGTAATTTGTCTTTAGAATCTGAGTTTTTAGAATTATGCTTTTTTGCTAGTTCAATCATTTTATCGCACATGTCTGCTTTCTCTTCCATACCTAAATCCATGTATATTTGTTTTCTTTTTGTATAAACTTCAAGCAGGTGTTGTTTAAATTCTTCAATACTTTTATATTTCATAATAGTCCTCTACAAGTATTTTATCACATATTTAGCATTTTCAATAAAAAACAAACCATTTTAAGTAATGGCTTGTTTATTTTTAAATGGTACCGGTAGTCGGGCTTGAACCGACATGGTATTACTACCACTAGATTTTGAGTCTAGCGCGTCTACCAATTCCGCCATACCGGCATCAACAATAGAATTATATCATATTTATTATCATTTTTCTATAAAGTTTTTAAAAAATAATGATATAATTAATAAAGAGGTGAATTAATATGAAATATTATTGCATAGGTATTAAAGGATCTGGTATGGCAACTCTTGCAGAAATACTTTTTGATTTAGGACATGAAGTATCAGGTTATGATGATTATAAAGAACATAAATTTACGCAAGAAGGTTTAGATAAACGTGGTATTAAAATATATTATGATAGTACGCATGATATTCCAAAAGATACGATAGTAACTTATTCTAAGGCTTTTAGCATAGATCATCCAGAAATAAAAAGAGTTAAAAGTTTAGGTTTAAAAATAATTGCTTATAACGAATTATTAGGTAAATTAAGTAGTGAATTTAAGACTATTGGTGTTTCTGGAACTCACGGTAAAACAACAACATCAACCATGATTTCACATGTTTTAGGAGAAACTAAGGGATGTAATTATTTTATTGGTGACGGATCAGGTTTTGCTGATAGAAAAAATGAATTATTTACCCTTGAATCTTGTGAATTTAACAGACACTTTTTAGCATATCATCCATATTATGCCATTGTAACAAACATAGAACTTGAGCATACGGAATGTTATAAAGATATAGATGAAATTATAAAAACATTTGAAGAATTTGCTAATAAAGCGCATTACGTAATAGCGTGTGGTGATGATAAAAACGTAAGAAAAATGAATTTAAAAAATAATGTTACTTACTATGGCTTTGATGATTGCAACGACGTTGTATGTAAAAACGTTACTTTAGATGAAAACGGAAGTAAATTTGATGTTTATATAAAAGGAGAATTATACGGACACTTTGATATTCCACTATTTGGTAACCATATGATATTAAACGCATTAGCGTGCATTACGGTTTGTAATATGGAAGGAGTAGATGCTGAAAAGATTCATTCTTTACTTCATACTTTTTCTAATGCCAAAAGAAGGTTTAAAGAAAAAACGTTTGGAAGTGTAGTTACAATTGATGATTATGCTCATCATCCAACAGAAATTAGAGTTACAATAGAGTCAGCTAGACAAAAGTATCCAAATAAGGAAATAGTAGCAGTATTTTTACCTAATACATATTCTAGAACGAAAGCTTTAATGAGTGATTTTATAAGTGCTCTTAAAACCGCTGATAAAGCATACGTTATGGACATACACTGTGATAGGGAAAGAAAGGAAGATTATCCTGGAGTTTCAAGTGATGAAATAATTAAGAATGTTCCTAACGCAGAAAAAATATCACTTGATACAGTAGATAAGTTATTAAAACATAAAAACGCTGCAATATGCTTTATGAGTTGTACTAACATTTATGAATTATTAGATAAATATGAAGCAATACTTTTGAATAAAAATAATTAAAATGGTCACCATATTAATGGTGATTTTTTTATGAAAATATTAATAACAGGTGCTAAAGGTGGTATAGGATATTTAACTGCATTAACATTAGCAGAAAAAGGACACAAAGTTTATCTTACTTGTCATACTAATAAACAGCTTAAAAAAGTAAAGGAAAAAATAGGAAAACAAAAGAACATAACTGTTTTAAAGCTTGATATAACATCAGAAAAAGACAGATTAAGAGTCTTAGATTTGGACATAGATTGTTTATTTAATAACGCAGCAGTAGCACTTGGAGGAAGTATTATTGAAGCTGATATGGATTATGTAAGAGAAAATTTTGAGGTTAACGTTTTTTCGTCATTTAGACTTTTGCAAATCATATTAAGAAATATGATAGAAAAAAATAAGGGAAGAATAATTGTTATGTCTTCACTTGCAAGCATGTTTCCGATACCTTTTTCAGGTGTTTATTCTGCAACAAAGGCAAGTATAACGTCCATTACTAAGTCCCTTCAAAAAGAACTTTCTTTTATAAACTCTAACGTTAAAGTAATATTAATAGAACCAGGACTTTATCATACTGGATTTAACCAGGTTTATTTAAATAATAAATATGATGATGGTAAGTATTTTAAAGATGTAAAAGAAAAACTAAAAAAGATAGAGAATACCATATTTAAAATGGCCGAGAAAAAAAGCTTAGATTCTATTGTCGTTCAAATTGTTAGAGCTGTAGAAGATAAACATCCTAAAAGTGTTTATAGAGCGCCTAAACAAGAGGCATTTTTAGCTAAATTATATAGTATATTTAAATAATTATCATATAATTAAGTATGAATGGTAATGAGTTAAAAGAAAAATTAGATGAACTTAAAACTGAAGATTATGTATGGCTTTTATATATAGGAATCATAATAATTAGTTGGTATTCTAACAACGTAGAAAGAAAATATTTTATAACTGGGGATTTTAAAAGTAAGGAAAAATATCAACGTTTAATGGTTCTTATTTTTACTATCTTATTAGTGGTGTATTTCTATTTTACAAAAAGTTCATATGATGATATTTTAAAGCTAAAGCAAAGTGATTCTAAAAGTAAGAAAGATTTAACTTATTTATCGTTTTTAGGTTCTTTTCTTGTCTTGATAAGTGGCATAATATTTTTATATATAGCATTTAAAGATGAGAATTTAGATGTTGAACTTGCATTTAATTAATTATGATGTTTTTGAATATAATTAAATAACGAGGAGGGATTTTATTTTGTTACCAAATGTTCCTCCTAAATTATTTTCTTTAAGTGCGGTAGTAGTTGGTTACATATTAATTGATGATATGACTGCAAATGAACAAAATGCTGTTGGTAACTGGCTTATGCTTGTTGCACAAGTTTTATCTACCAACGCTTTTTATAGAGCGGTAATGCAAGAAAGGGGACTAGAGCCTAAAGAATCTACTGAAACAGGCAGAAATAACGCTGATACTTTTTCTGGTTCTAGTAGTAATAGTTCACCAAGCGATACGCCCGATAATGAAACCGTTGTTATGCTAGAGAAAATGGTTCGTGCTATGCAAACTGAAATAGATAATATTAAAAGGAATATGAATTTATAATTGTTCATATTCCTTTTTTATCCACAGCATAAGTAAGTTTACGATGTAATTAATTTCTTTTTCGGTTAAATCTCTGTCTTTTGGAATTTTATGCCACTTTTCTAAACACCCGCGGCAACAACAAGCACAGGCATGTTGTGCAATAAAAACAGGATGATCTTTCATAGGAGTTTGTTTTCCATCGTTTGGTATGTCCTTTGGAGCAAGCCTTTTTGTTATGAAATCATATGCGTGTTCTTTTATCTTTTTAAAACCTTTTTCATTTATATAACTAATCATGTATTTTCTTAAATGAAAGCTACTTCTGAATTTAGATTTTGATAAATTGTCTAATACGTCCTTATAAGTCATAATAATTACCTCTGTTTAAATTATAGTACATTTTCTTTAATTTGTTAAAATTTTGCAGAAAAGCATTTTTAATGATATAAATTCTTTTAATTTATACCTTTTTTGCTTAAGATAAATTTAAAAATCTGTTAATAATATAGTGCAAAATAGCATTTTTTGAATTTTTAAAATTATGATAACATATGTAGTTAGGAACATTTATATATTGGGTGTCTGCCTTCATTCTGTGAAAGGATAGGAGGTGGTATTATTAAAAAACGAATCTTTATTATTAAAGTGCTTCGTTATGTTACCATAATTTTATCACTTTTATTACTTATAATAATAGTTATAAAAAAATAGACACCAGCTTTTAAGCTAGTGTCTAGCACAAAAAATTGAGTAGACATTCAAATAATGAATGTTCCTCTTCTTATTTTATGAAGTTTCCCTCATTAAATACATATTACCACATATTATTTTTGCTATCAAGTATTTTTGCAAAAGGTCGTTTATAAAAAAATAAAAACTAGATGGAAGTCATCTAGTTATTTACAATTGGTAGCGAGAGAGGGGATCGAACCCACGACCTTTCGGGTATGAACCGAACGCTCTAGCCAGCTGAGCTATCTCGCCATAAACTGCATTAATATAATAGCAAGAAATTTACGTTTAATCAAGTGTTTTTTTTCAAAAAATCAAATTAGTTTATAAACTTTAAAAAAAATTAAAAATAAATTAAAATCTTGTTGATTAATAAATGTTTTACATTTATAATAAATAACCATACATGGCAAGGTAGCCTTAGTTATTAAGTATGGTGGTGGTATTATGAATTATGAAACAGTTTTATTAAAGACTAATCGCTTGATAATAAAAAAGGGTGAAATAAATGATTTTTTAAAGGTTTATGAGTATGATTTTTCTAGGTTAAAAAACGTAGATGGTGAGTGTAAATTAGTTAAACAAGATTTATCTAAAATAGAGGCTTGGTTTAAAGGTGGTATAAATAAATATTATTCCAAAATAAAAAAGGGACATATGTTTGATTGGATAATATATGCTGATAACATTCCAACTGGAAACATATTAACTGAGGGTGAAAATTTGGATACTAAAACCGTTTTTGTATCCTATAATATGCATCCATCATATTGGAATAAAGGATATATGACTGAGGCTTTAGAAAAAGTAATGGAATTTTTATTCTCTATAGGATACGATAACGTTATATGTAAATATTCTGATGGAAACATAAGAAGTAAAAGAGTAATGGAAAAATTAGGATTTAAACCATTTATGATAGAGCAAGATTCATGGAAAAATGAAAAAGGTAATTTAGTTGATGATTATGTAATGATTATGACTAAGGATGACTTTCTTTCTAAAACAGCAAGGTTAAAAGTGATAAAGAATTCTTTATAGAATTCTTTTTTTGTAGTATAATTAAATTATAGGAGGATTATAAAATGAAAATATTAGTAACTGGTGGAACAGGATTTATAGGAAGTCATACTTGCGTTGAACTTCTTGATGCGGGATATGATGTTGTAATTGTTGATAATTTATCAAACTCAAAAAAAGAAGTAGTATCATACATTGAAAAAATAACAGGTAAAAAGGTTGCTTTTTATGAAAATGACGTATGTGATAAAAAAGCTTTAATAAAAATATTTAAAGAAAACAAAATAGATGCAATAATACATTTTGCAGGTTACAAAGCAGTTGGCGAATCAGTTTTAAAACCACTTATGTATTACCGTAACAACTTGGATTCTACGTTAAGCTTACTTGAGGTTGCAGATTTATTTAACGTTAAAAAAATTGCGTTTTCATCTTCTGCAACGGTTTATGGAAAACCTAAATCACTTCCAATAAAAGAGGATTTTCCTCTTAGCACAACAAATCCATACGGAACAACAAAACTTATGATAGAAAGAATATTAAAGGATTTATATAAGGCTGATAATAACTGGAGTATTGCAATACTTAGATATTTTAATCCGATTGGAGCACATAAGTCAGGTCTTTTAGGCGAAAATCCAAATGGTATTCCAAACAATTTGATGCCATATATAATTAAGGTTGCAACTGGGGAACTTAAGTGCCTTGGAATATTTGGTAACGACTATGATACAAAAGATGGAACTGGTGTTAGAGACTATATTCACGTTGTTGATTTAGCTAAAGGACACGTTAAGGCAGTAGATAAGATATTAAAAACGACAGGATGTGATTGTTATAATCTTGGCACTGGTAATGGATATAGTGTTCTTGAATTAGTAAATACATTTATGAACGTAAATAAAGTTGATGTTAAATATGAAATAAAAGAAAGACGCCCAGGAGATATTGATGCTTGTTATGCAGATCCATCATATGCTTATGAAAAGTTAGGTTGGAAAGCAGAAAAAGATATTAATGAAATGTGCCGTGATGCATATAATTTTGTTAAGAAGGATTAGGTGATTTTATGATATCAATGGAAAGTTTAAAAAAATCTTTGAAAACTAGTTTAAATAAAAATGATTATGATAAATTTATTGAACATTTAAATGACTTTGAAGGTAGGCTTATATGAAGAAATTAAATAACGTATTAATATTTTTATGTTCACTTGCAGCAGCTTGTTTCTTTGTTAGAGATTTAAACGTAGGCTCATATGATAGATTACTTGGGGATATAACTATTCCTTTAGTACTACTTCTTCCAAGAATATTTAGTAAATTATTTAAAATAAAAATAACTTCTGCAATGGAATTAGTTTACGTTATCTTTATAATACTTGCACAGTTTATAGGAAGCGTTGTTAATTTATATAACAAAGTTTGGTGGTATGACTTATTTGCTCACTTTTTATCTGGCGTTTTAACATCTATTTTAGCACTTGTTGTATTAAATTGGTTTGGAATATATAAAGAAAAAAATAGAGGATTTAACTTTTTATTTATAATATCATTTACACTTATGATTGCCTCTATTTGGGAATTTTTAGAATTTGGAGCGGATACATTCTTTGGTATGAACGTTCAGCATTCTCTTGATACAGGAGTGCGTGATACAATGGAGGATATGTTAATTGCGTTTTTAGGTAGTCTTATAGTTAGCATTTCTTACTTAATAGAAAATAAAATAGCAAAAAATGGATTTTTAAAAAGAGTAGTTAGTGACTTAAAGTAATTAAGCACTAGCTCTCTTTTTTTATGCCGTAAATATTATTTATGGGATCTTTAAATAGTTCGTACTTTAACGGATTATACGTAAGATAAGCAAGTATTAGGTAAATTATTATTATAAATAAGATAGATGCTTTTTCCAATTTTAAATCCTTTTTCATGTTTATTATACTAATTGTTATTAGCTGTGATATTATGATTGTCATAAGCATTAAAAGTATTGTAATTAAAATTTTTTCTCCTATTAAACTATATATCGGAAGGTAAAAAATCAAGAAAATTGGTATGGAAGATATACTTGCTATAACATTAGATATACAGACATTTTTATAATTTAAATGTTTTACTTTAACTATTATTTTTTGAATAACTCCAGAAAATAATATACTTCCAAAAAGTATTTTCATATGTTCCCAAATACTTTCATTAACAGGTGATATTATACTTGTTATAAAACTTGGTATTTTATCATACAAAAAGTGAAGTGGAAAACAAAGTAAAAACGCCATTATAACACCTAGTATTTTTAGTTTTTTAAGTGACATATTAATCTCCTTTCTTTAAATAATATGGAATTAAATCATATATTTATCCTAGTTGACTTAAAAAGTTATTAATTATACAATTGTATTTGGGTAAGAAAGAAGGTATAAAATGGATTTAAATAAAGAAAGATATATAATATTAGAAATTATTCCAACAAAGGTTTCTGGTGGTGATGTAGCACAACTTTCTGCACTTAAAATAAACGGAATAAAATTAGAAGATAGATTTGATTATAGATTAGATAAAAATAAAATAAGAATTCCTGACATACTTAATATGACTAATTATGATAATGATTCTTTTAAGTATGTTAAGACAACAAAGGCACTTATGAAAAACTTTAAGAAGTTTATAGGTGATTTACCACTTTTAATAATTGATAATTCTTATACTAGAAATTATTTAGAAGAATTTGATAATAAAAAGGAATCTATCTTTAAATATCTTAATTTAGATATGAGTGATGACGTGTTTGATAGGCTTGTTAACAAATATAATTTAGAAGCTAGCAACTACTTAGTTGACTTACTTTATGAAGCGATAATAAAGGAGATATAATATGATAATTAGATGCGTAAAAACAGGCTATTTAGAAGAAAATTGTTATGTTATATCAAAGGGTGATAAATGTCTTATAGTAGATCCTGGGGATGACTTTTATAAAATAGAAGAATTAGTAGGAGAAAAAGAAGTGCTTGCTATTTTAATTACTCACTACCACGAAGATCACATAGGAGCGTTAGAGGATTGTATTAAAAAATATAATGTTTGTAAGATAGATTATACTAGCAGTAAAAATGAGATGATAGGCCCTTTTTCCTTTGAAATAATAAAGACCCTTGGACACAAGGATGATGCCGTAACTTATTACTTTAAGAATGAGGCCGTAATGTTTGTTGGAGATTTTATTTTTAAAGGAAGTATTGGAAGATGTGACCTTTCAGGAGGAAGTATAAAAGAAATGAAAAAAAGCATTAATTTAATAAAAAAATATGATAAAAATATTAAACTTTATCCTGGTCATGGAGATGAAACATCTTTAGGATATGAAATAGAAAATAATATTTATATGAAAGGTGATTTTTATGAGTAAAAAAATTGTAATATTAGGCGGGGGTACAGGAACTTCTACCTTAGTTAGAGGACTAAAAGAATTTCCTGTTGATATATCAGTTGTTGTATCAGTATGTGATGATGGTTCTTCAACTGGTAAGTTAAGAGAAGAGTTTGACATTCCAGCAGTCGGAGATTTAAGAAAGGTATTATCTGCTTTATCTGATACAGAGCCTTTATTTGAAAGCTTATTAGAATACAGATTTAATACATCAAGTGATTTAAATGGACATGCTGTAGGTAATCTTTTACTTGCGGCACTTTGTAATATTACTGGTAATATGTCTGATGGTATAAAGTCTCTTTCTAAAGTACTTAATTTAAAGGGAAAAGTTCTTCCTTTATCAGAGGATAACGTTGTTTTAATGGGTATTATGAATGATGGTGAGAAAATAGAAGGTGAGCATAATATAACGGAATATAAATCAGGAATTAAAGATATTTATTATAAAACTCCACCTAAAATAAATCCTGAAGTAATAAAAGAAATAAAAGAAGCAGATATGATAATTCTTAGTATGGGTAGTTTATATACTAGCGTTATTTGTAACTTAATAAGTGATGATGTGGTTCGCGCAATAGACGAATCAAATGGGAAAATATTATACGTATGTAATATGTTTACGCAACCTGGTGAAACAGATGATTATACAGTAAGTGATCATATTAAGGCGTTAAATAATCACTTAGGAAAAAGAAAAGTTGATACGGTTATCGTAAATGATGGTAAAATTCCTAAAAAGTTTATTTTAAAATATCATAGGGAAGAAGAAAAAGATCCTGTTGTAATTGATAAGGATGAGATAAACAAATTAAACGTTAACGTAATAAAAGATGATTTTATAAAACTAAGAGATAAGGGGCTTAAACACAATTCAATAAAACTTTCCCTTAGAATATTTGAAGAATTAATAAAATAGCACTGTTAATTAGTGCTTTTTTTAAACGTTTGTAGTATTATATATGTAACGAATTATTTAGAAGTATGAAGGTGATAGTATGGATGAATTTAAGAAACATTTTCCTAATATAGAAGATAATTTTGTAACTAATTTTAACGAATATTTAAAACTTATACCAAATTGTAAACAGTTTGATCGTAATGATATTGCACTTCTTTATAAAGCTCTTTATAAAGCAGATTATCTTCATAAAAATAGTAAGCCTAGAAAAACAGGTGAGCCTTATATAACTCATCCGATTGCAGTATCTAGTATTCTTGTTAAATATGGTCTTGATGCAGAAACTTGTGCAGCGGCACTTCTTCATGATACGGTAGAAGATACCCCTTATACTTTAGAAGAATGTGAAAAAGATTTTGGTACTGTTATAGCAACTTTAGTAGATGGTGTTACTAAAGTTGGACATGACGTTAATAATGAAACTCATGAGAAGATTATTAGAAGTATTACTAAAGATGTTAGGTCGCTTGCAATTAAAGGTGGAGATAGATTTCATAATATGAGTACTTTAGGTTCTATGAAAAGAGAAAAGCAAATAGAAATTGCAAATGAAACTAACACGTTTTATGTTCCTGCTTTAAAGATACTTGGAATCTATAAATTAAAAGATGAACTTCAAGACCTTTCGTTTTATTATTTGCACCCAAATGAGTTTTTGAAATTTGAAAAGAAAAGAAATAAATTAAAACAAAAATATACTGAAACTTGTAATTTATTTGGTGATGAAGTTTTAGAAAAACTAAGTCATATAGGAATTGGAATGTATTTTAAATCACGAATAAAAAACATTGGTGCAATGTATGAAGAGGCTTTAAAAGAAGGCAATGTTAACAACATTAATGATTTACTTGCTATAAAGATGGTGGTAAAAGATTTATCTGATTGCTATCTTACGCTTGGTGTTGTAAATAAAATAGGTAAGTTTGTTGGAGGAAAAACAATTGATTATATAGCATCTCCAAAAGATAATGGTTATAAGTCATTAAATACAAACGTAAGATATAAAGACGCAAACATACAAGTTAGAATAAGAACGGAAGATATGCAAAGGACAAATGACCTAGGAGTATTTTCTGATCTTAATTCTGCGGTCCAAGAAAAAGTTACAACAAAAATGAAAATTGGGCTTAACAAATTAAAAAAGGAAGGTGAGCAAGGTTTTGAAAAAATATAAAAAAGAATGCTTATGGATATTAGTTCTTTTGGTATTGTTTTTAGTACTTACTTATCTTGTTGTTACTTTAAAAACAAGCAAAATAGATGAGGAAGCATTTAATTTATTAATAAGACTAAAGTGCAAACCAGTAACAAGCATTTTATACGTTATAACAGAAATAGGCTCTAGCATAGGTGTTATAATGGTTCTTTTAATATCACTTATACCATTTATTAAAACAAAGAAATTATCAGACTTTAAATATGTTTTAATTAATACTATGCTTGGTGTTTTATTAATGAAAGGGATAAAAGAAATAGTTAGAAGAACAAGACCTTCTTGGAAGTGGATTAAAGAGGGTGGATTTTCATATCCATCAGGACACACCATATCAGCGATTTTATTATATGGAACTCTTCTTTTAATAGTTAAAAAACATGTTCATGGAAAATTAAGAAAACCTCTTATTATATTTTTAAGTTGTATGATGTTTTTAATTCCAATAAGCAGAATTTATTTTGGAGTTCATTATTTAACTGATGTTTTAGCAAGCACTATACTAGGAAGTATTATTCTTATAATAACAAATATGATTATGGATAAGGAGTATTATATTCATGATAAAAATAAAGATAGAAAAACCGTTTAAGCTAGAAGATACTATAACTTGCGGGCAGATATTTAGGTTCTTTAAAATGGAAGATGGAAGTTTTGATATAATTTTAAAGGACAGGGTAATAAACGTTTATGAAAAGAATAATTATTTATATGTATCATCAAATAATGAAGATGATTTAAAAAATGTTGTGATGAATTACTTTGACTTAGATAATGATTATTCTAAGATAAATGAATATTTACTTAAACAAGATAAAAAGTTAGTTGATGCCATAAATTTTTCTAAGGGGCTTATGATGATAAGGCAAGATCCTTTTGAAACCATAATGGAATATATTATATCTGCTAATAACAGCGTTCCATCAATTGCAAGTGCACTTAATAATATTGCTTTAAAATATGGTAAAAAAGTAATGTTTAATGATAAAGAATATTATCTTTTTCCACAGTATAAGGATTTAAAAGACGTAAAAGAAAGCGACTTAAGAGAGTGCAAGGTAGGCTTTAGAGATAAATACTTAAAGAATATTATAGATAAACTAAATAATAATGAACTTGATCTTGGCTCATTTTATAGCATGGATACTAAAGAGGCATTAGATAAGCTAATGGAAAATATTGGAATAGGACCTAAGGTTGCTTCTTGTATACTTTTATTTGCTTATCAAAAATACGATGTGTTTCCGGTTGATACCTGGGTTAAGAAAGTTATGAAAAAAGAATATAATATAGAGGGTGAAAAAAACATAAGAGCTTTTGCTAGCATAACTTATGGAAAGTATAGTGCAGTAGCAATACAGTACTTATTTAATTACGGAAGAAATAGTAATTGATAAATAAAATAATTTGTGATAGAATAGTTAACTACTAAGCGTTTATGAAAGGAATTTAGGTAATATGTATAATAAAGATGATTTATTAGATAGTTATTTTATGACTAATGATTATAAGGAAACTGATATTGAAACTGTTACTAAAAGCGTTAACAAATTTATAAAAGATTATGGCTTTGATGATATAGAAATAACACGATATGATGTAATGTCATATATTTATAAGAATCATGATTTTTTAATAATAAGAAGAAATGAAAATGGTAAATTAATTTTAGGATTAAATAATGAGATTGAGTCTACTGTTTCTTTTTTAGAATCTTTTGATGAAGAAAAATCACTTCAAATGAAATAGCAATATGAAAGCAACTTTTAAAGTTGTTTTTTTGTTATGGAAATGTAAACCTTAAATTTACATCTTTAGTTTTACGTGTTATAATTAATTTATAATAGTGAGGTGATAAAGGTGGCAAAGAAAAAAACATCATCTTCAAGTAAGAAAAAAGGAAAAATTCCAGTAGAAATATTTGGAATATTATATATAGTTTTAACAATACTAGGATTACTTAGATCAGGTTTTGTAGGAAGAATGGTAAGTAATTTTGGCATATTTTTATTTGGAGCTTTTTATAATTGGGGATTGGTATACTTTTTATTAGTAGGAGGCTACGTATTATTATTTAGGGAAAAACCTAAGTTATTTACTAAAAAACTAATTGGATTTTATTTGTTTGCAATAGCTATCCTTTCGATGTCACACGTAAAATACATAATGTATGATACAAACGTAGGAAGTGCGGTATTTCAAGATACTTTAGCAAACATTGTATCAGGGTTTAATGATGTTAACTTTATTCAAGGTGGAGGAATACTTGGTGCAATATTCTCATATTTATTTGTTCTTGCATTTGATGTTTTAGGTTCAAAGATAATATGTTGGGTATTAATATTATTTGGTGCAATGCTTATATTTAATATTTCACCAGCAACTCTTTTAAGAAAGATAATCTTATTCTTTGTTCCTAAAAAATGGCTTAATAAGAAGGATTCTGATGATGACGAATTAGAAGAAGATGAGGTTGAAGCAGAAGAAAAGGAATCTCCTAAAGATAAAAGGGTTGTTATATCAAATATTAATGATTTAAATCCTACTCATTTAGAAGAGGTAGAAGAAGATAGTGAACCTGTTATAAATGGTGAATATAAACTTCCACCAATTTCTCTTTTAAACGTTCCTAAAAAAGTAAATACAAAAGCTAATGAAGAGAGTATATCATCTAACATTAAATTACTTGAACAAGTTTTAACTGATTTTGATATTAATGGTAAAGTAGTTGCAGCGCATGTTGGACCTACCGTGACTCAGTATGAACTAGAAGTTAAATCAGGAACAAAAGTTAATAAAATACTAAGTTTGAATAAGGAAATTGCATTAGCACTAGCTGCAAAAGACGTAAGGATACAAGCTCCTATACCAGGTAAAAGTACAATAGGTATTGATATTCCTAATAAAGTTACTACACCTGTATCATTAAGAGAGGTTTTAGCAGCCGTTCCAAAAGAAAAAGAAGATAGCAAACTTCTTGCAGTATTAGGTAAAGATATTATGGGAAATCCTAGATGGATGGAAGTAAATAAGACTCCGCACCTTTTAATTGCAGGTGCAACAGGATCAGGTAAATCAGTATGTGTTAACTCGGTTATTACATCAATTCTAATGCGTGCTAAACCAGATGAGGTAAAACTTGTTATGGTTGATCCTAAAAAGGTAGAACTTTCTATGTATAATGGTGCACCGCATCTATTAGCACCAGTTGTAAATGATCCTAAAAAAGCTTCTATTGTTCTTAAAAAGATAGTAGAAGAAATGGAACATCGTTATGATTTATTAAGCGATAGTGGTACTAAAAATATTGAAGGCTATAACAAATTAATGCAAAAGAAGATAGATTCTGGCGATACTTCCGCAAAAAAACTACCTTATATTGTTGTTTTAATAGACGAACTTGCTGACCTTATGTTAGTTGCAGCAAAAGAAGTTGAAGATTCTATAATGAGAATTACACAGATGGCTCGTGCAGCAGGTATTCATTTAATAGTTGCAACACAAAGACCATCAACGGATGTTATAACGGGTGTTGTAAAAGCAAACATTCCATCTCGTATAGCATTTACCGTATCATCATCAATAGATTCTAGAACAATACTTGATATGACTGGAGCTGAAAAATTAATTGGTAAAGGTGATATGTTATTCCTTCCAATGGGAGAGGGTACTCCAACTAGAATTCAAGGTTCATTTGTATCTGAAGAAGAGGTTCAAAAAGTTGTTGATTATACTATAAAACAACAAAAGGCTCAGTATGATGAAAAGTTTACTAACTTAACATCTTCACCGGCAGGCTCACAATCAGCATCATATGATTCAAAAGATGATAAGTATGATGATCCTTTATATAATGAAGTAGTTGACTTTGTAATAAAAAGTGGAAAGACAAGTGCTTCACTTTTACAAAGAAAATATCGTCTTGGATATAACAGAGCAGCTAGAATGATAGACTTACTAGAAGAAAGAGGTATAGTAGGACCGCCTAATGGTTCAAAACCTCGTGAAGTATTAGTAAAATATGAGAATAATGACGAAGAAGAACAAACTGACGATTAGTTTGTTCTTCTTTTTACTAAACACTTATTTTTAAACTTATACTCATTTAAGTATCGTTCTAAATCAATATCATAAAGTTCAAATAATTCTTTTTCATTTTCTTCGTTTACGTTTAGCATAATATCTATTGCTACTTTCATACCTTCTTTAGGATTATCTTTATATCTTTCAAATATACAAATAGCAATTGCAGCAGAATATAAATAAATTAAATAGTAAGATAAAGGAAGTTCATTTAGTTCATTTATTTTAAAATCATAATTAGGATTAATTTGTATTTCTGAGCTAATAACTTTTTTCATTGTTTTTATATTCTTATCAAAAGAAGCGTTTGCCATCTTATATAAAAAATCGGTTAACTCAGCATCATTATAAATATTTGTTAGGTAAACGGAATCGTGTAAGAAACTGTATTGACTATCATCTATGTAACCATTTTCATATAAATAGCAGCTACCATATAATTCGATTAATATACTTCCCACCTCACGATATAAGGAAAGTTTTTTATTCTTGTCAAATTTCCTATTTGATATCTTATTAAATGTGCCATGTACGTTTTCATGATTTAACGTAATAAATAAATTATTATAACAGGTATGATTTATCTTGTAGAAATTTTTATCTTCCAAAGAATAACAAGCACCTTCAAATGCTATATTATCCGAATCCTTATGCTTATCTATGTATAATCTGTTATTATCTATAACATTATTTAATTCATCGTATAAAGTTAAACTTATGTTTTTTAAATATTCTTTAGTAAGTTTTATATAATCTGTGTTTTCTTCATATGGATTATATTTTAATGAGTAATTGAAATTAAACTCTAAAGCATTTTTAATAATTATCTCTATTTTTTCTTTTTGAAAAGAAGTTAATACTTCATTTACAAAGTTGTAATCCTCATTCATATCATTTTTAAAATTTAAATACCTTAAAATTTTTGGATAATAGTATGGAAGTTTTAATGTTTCAAGAATCATATCTTCTAAATAGTCTTTGTCATAAAGTCTTTCTATTATGTTTCCATAACCATATATTTCCCTTATATTTTCTAAATAAGTTTTAAATATTTCTTTTTTATTCCATTTGTATTTATTTTTCATATAAGTCACCCTTTATAAAGTGTTTTCTATTCTAACATATATTGTAAAAATATCAAGTAAATTATGGTATAATTTAATCATAGGAAGGAGGCTTTTTATGCCAACACCACATAATGAAGCTTTAAAAGAAGATATATCTAAAACCGTTATAATGCCAGGGGATCCTATGCGTGCTAAATATATAGTAGAAAACTATTTAAGTGATTATAAGCTAGTTAATAAAGTAAGAGGAATGTATGCATATACTGGTTATTATAAAAACAAAAGAGTAACCGTTATGGCACATGGAATGGGAAATCCATCAATTGGTATTTATTCTTATGAACTATATAAATTTTATGATGTAGATAATATTATAAGAGTAGGTTCAGCAGGAGCAACAACAGATAAACTTCCTCTTAAAAGTATTGTTTTAGCAGAGAAATCCTATTCTAAATCAAGTTATGCCCTAGTGCAAAATGGTACTTGTAAAAAGGTATTAAGTAGTAGTGAAATTTTAAATGATAAGATAATTAAGACAGCAAAAGATTTAAATGTAAACGTACTTAAATCAATTGTATACAATAGTGATGCATTTTATAATGAAACAGAAAATCCAAGTGTTTTATTTAAAGAATATGGCTGCACTGCTGTTGAAATGGAGACATTTGCACTTTTTCATAATGCTAATGTTTTAGGTAAAAAAGCAGCTTGCTTACTTACTATATCAGATAATTTAGTTACAAAAGAAAGTTTGTCAAGCATAGATAGACAAACTGGCTTTGATGAAATGATAAAATTAGCATTAGAGTCCATTTTATAAGAAGTTATAATTAATAGATAGAAAATAAAGTGATTTTCTATCTTTTTTTGTGATAAATGATATAATCTAATTATAAAGCCATAATAAGAAAGGTGATATAAATGAAAATATTAAAAAGAGAAGTTAATAACGTCCCAGTTACCATTATTAAAACTAATAAATTTAAGCAAGTAGCGGGAAGATTGTATTTTAAAAGTCCTGTATTAAAAAGTACTATAACAAATAGAATGATGCTTAGAAACATGCTTATGGAATCATGTAAAAAATATGATACTAGTGAAAAATTATACATAAAATCATTAGAATGTTATGACGCATCTTTATATGCTTCATCTAGTAGGGTTGGAAATTATCATATTACTAGTTTTACTTTTTCTACATTAATTGATAAATATACTAAAGATGGCAATTTAAAAGATGTGATAGACCTTTTCTGTGAGATTATATTTAATCCATTAGTTAGTAATTCAGCATTTGATCAAGATACTTTTGATTTAATTTATGAAACTAAAAAAAGTGCTTTAGAAAAGATAAAGGAAGATTCAGGTTCATATATAGAAAGACAGGTTTTAAAGAATTTAGATAAAAATAAAGCTTATACTTATATGAGTGATTTAAAATACTTAGATAAAATAACTAGTAAAAGTTTATATGATGATTATTTAGATATGATAAATAATAGCAGTGTATCCCTTGTTTTATCAGGAAATATAGATTTTGATAATCCTATAATAGATATAATAACAAGTAAAATAAAGAAAAATAAAAAGTTTGATGTTAAACTTCTAATTGATAATGATAATGAAAAGGAAGAAAATAAAGTTATAACAGAAGATTTTTTTGGCACTCAAAACATAATAAACTATGTTTTATATTTAAAAAACTTAACAGATTTCGAAAGAAATTATGTTGCGCCTTTATATAGAATTATTTTAGGTGGCGGTGTATCATCAAGGTTATTTTCTATAATAAGAGAAGAAAATAAACTAGCATATTATTCATTTGCAAGATATGAAAAAGATGATTCTTTAATGTATATAATAATGGGAATTGAAAAAGAAAACTTTGATAAGGCATATAAACTTACTAACAAAATTATAGGAGAAATGAAAAATTTAAGTGAAGAAGAAGTAGAACACGCTAAAAAAAGTTACATAACTTTATACGAGGAATCACAAGATAAAATTACAAATATTATAGGAAGCTATAACAAGCTAAATTTATTTGGTATTAAAAGTACTAGTGAATTAATAGAAAATATAAACAAAGTAACAAAAGAAGATATAGAAAAATTTGCTTCTAAAGTTTATCCACATATATGTTACTTTTTAAAAGGAGAATAAAGTTATGGAAAAAATAATAATGAAGAAAATAGATGAAGTAATTTATCATGAAGAGTTAGAAAACGGACTTAACGTATACATTTATAAAAAAAATGGTTTTGCAAAAAAAGGTGCTTTTTTCGTAACTCATTATGGTTCTTCTAATAATGAATTTGTACCAACCTGCGAAAAAGAGATGGTGAGTTTTCCAAAGGGAATAGCACACTTTTTAGAGCATAAATTATTTGAATCAAGTGATAATGAAGGGGTATTTGAAAAGTTTAAGAAGTTTGGAGCGGACGTTAATGCTTTTACAAATCACTTAATTACAAACTATTATTTTTCTTGTACTGATAATTTTTATCCTTGCCTTGAAGAATTAGTTAACTTTGTTTTATCTCCTTATTTTACTGATGAAAACGTAGAAAAAGAAAAACCAATAATTAATGAAGAGATAAATATGACTAGTGATAACGTTGATAGGTATATTTTTGAAGAGATGTTTAATATGACGTTAAATACTAATCCAAATAAGTATAGAACGATAGGAGATAAGAAAAGTATTTCTAAAATAACTAAAGATGATTTATATAGATGCTATAATACCTTTTATAATCCATCTAATATGGTTTTGGTTTTATATGGCAATATTGATCCAACAAAAACTATTTCCTTAATAAAGGGCATAATGAAAAGTAAAGGGTTTAATAAATCTTCTGATATAAAAATTAAGGAGTATGATGAAGATGTTAAAGTATGCGAAGAATATAAAGAAGTTAAGAAAAACGTTGTTATTCCAAAAGTTGGTATTTGTTATAAAATAAAGGTTCCAAAACTTACTGGAGTAGAGTCACATAAGAGATTATTATTCTTAGATATGCTTTTGGACATGAAATTCGGCTTTTCGGTTGCATTTGAGAAAAACTTAATTAAAGATGGTATTATAAAGACAGGACTAGATATGAATTATTCTTGTTTTGATGATGTTATTTTACTTATGTTTTCATCTGATACAGATAAGAAGGATTTGTTTATTGAAAAAATAGACGAAAAATTAAGAGAAAACTTATTTGATGAAAAATTGTTTGAATTAAATAAAAAGGTTCTTACAACAAATCTTGTTAGATTATTTGAAAGCCCATCTAACGTTGCATCTATGATATATAACTATATAATTAAGCACGGAGAAATTATAGAAAATGCTTATGATATTTATAAAAATTATGACTTTGATGAGTTTAAGCATGAGTTTAACACTTTAAACTTTGATAATAAATCAGTTTTATATGTTACCAAAAAGGAGTGATAGTATGCTAAAGGTAAAAAACGTAACTAAGTATTATGGAAATTTTAAGGCAGTAGATAATATTTCTTTTGAAGTTAAGAAAGGAGAAATATTTGGACTTTTAGGAGTTAATGGGGCTGGTAAAACAACAACTTTTAGAATGATTATGAATTTAATTAGTCCATCTAGTGGGTCCATTAGTTTTAACAATAAAAAAATAGATTATGACGTAACAGATAAAATAGGCTTTTTAACAGAAGAAAGAAGTTTACTTACTAAACTAACGGTAAAAGAACAGATGCTTTATTATGGAGCTTTAAAATCATTAGATGAAAAAACCATTTTAGAAAGGCTAGATAAACTTCTTAAAAAGTTTGAAATAGAAGATTATAAAGATAGAAAAATAAATACATTATCAAAAGGTAATCAGCAGAAAGTTCAGTTTATATCTGCAATTATAAATGAACCAGAACTTTTAATATTAGATGAGCCATTTTCTGGACTAGATCCACTTAATATAGAACTTTTTAAAAACGTTATATTAGAGTTAAAAGATAAAGGAACATCAATTATATTTTCATCACACAGAATGGATCATGTTGAGCTTTTTTGTGAAAAATTACTTATACTAGTTAAAGGTAAAACCGTCTTAGAAGGATATTTAAAAGATATAAAAAAAGATTATAAAATAAAAAAAGTAATAATAGAAGGTGACGTAAAAAAAAGTGAACTAGAAAAAATAGATGGAGTTTTAAAGGTTAACAAAACATCTTTTAAATACGAGGTAGAAATAAAAGATGAGAAATATTTTAAAAACATATTTAATTATATAAAAACAAAGAATAACATAACTAAATTTGTGCTTGAAGATGCTAGTTTAGAAGAAATATTTATAGCAAAAGTAGGTGAAGTATATGGAAAATAAGTTTATATTTTTAACTAAGCATAGTCTTAAGAAAAACATAAAAAGTAAATGGTTTAAGATTGTTAATGTAATTGTTATGTTAGTTATAGTAGCACTTGTTAACATAGATGGTATTGTTACGTTTTTTGGAGGAGACTTTAGTGGTGATGTAAAGATAAACGTTATAGATAACACGGGTTATTATAATGTGATAGAGAAAAACTTAAAAAACGTTGGTAAGTATTTAAATGATTCAAAAGTCATCATAAAAAAGGTAAATGATTTAAATAAAGAAAAGAAAAAACTAAAGGGTAAAAAAGATATTTTATTAGTTATAAAAGAAGATAAAGGTAATTTCTTTAATGCAGAGTTTATAACGGATTCTTATGTTGATACATTAAAGTATCAAGCAATTAAAGCATCTTTAAATAGTGCAAAAGAGATAATTGCAATAAATAATTCAAATATAGATAAAGATGAACTTGCTAAAATATCAAAAGAAGTTACCATAAAAAGAACCTTTGTTGATAAAGAAAAAAGTAAGGATGAAGAATCTTCAAGATCTCTTCTTTCCGTACTTTCATTAATAATTGTGCTTCCTTGTTTTATGTTAATAATGTTTTTAGTTCAAATGATAGGAGCGGAAATAAACGAAGAAAAATCAACTCGCGGTATGGAAATAATAATAGGAAACGTATCTGCTAAAGCACATTTCTTCTCTAAGGTATTAGCAAGTAATTTATTTGTTTTATTTCAAGGTTTTCTTCTTTTAATGTATTCTGGTATTGGTCTTATTGTAAGAAAACTAACTAGCAAAAGTAGTGGTTCATTTTCTGCTTTAAAGGATGCAGCATCAAATCTTGATTTAACAGGTGCGGTAGACTTAATAAAAAATAGTGGAATAATAAATAAGTTAGGTTATATAATCCCACTTATAATAATTTTAATAATACTTAGTTTTTTAGCTTACTCTCTTTTAGCGGGCATATTAGCATCAATGACAACTAATATGGAAAATTATCAGCAACTTCAAACACCACTTATGATAATAAGTGTAATAGGATATTACTTAATAATTTTATCTACAGCATTTCCTGGTTCTACATTTATAAAAGTTATGGCAATGATTCCTTTAATATCGGTATCTCTTGCGCCTAGTCTTTTACTTTCTGGAGAAATAGGTGTTGGTGTAATAATAATTGGAATAATACTTTTAATACTTTTAAATTATTTATTAGTAAAATATGGTCTTAAGGTTTATAAGGTTGGAATACTAAATTATTCTGAAAGCGGTTTATGGAAGAAAATGTTTAAGGCTGTTAAAGAAAAATAAATAAAATTAAGCATTTGTCAAAATATAAGTGTTTTGCAATTGCTTTTTTTAATTTTCTTTAGTAAACTTAAATAAGTAGTGGGAGGTAATTATGTTACAAGTAAATAATTTAAGCCTAACCTTTGGAAAAAGAACATTATTTAAAGATGTAAATTTAAAGTTTACACCCGGTAACTGTTACGGCGTAATAGGCGCTAACGGAGCAGGTAAATCAACATTCTTAAAGGTTTTATCCGGTGATATAGATTCAACAAAAGGGGATGTTGTTTTAACTGATAATGAACGTATGTCTGTATTAAAACAAGATCATAATGCCTATGATAGTAAAGACGTTATTGAAACTGTTATAATGGGAAATCAAAAACTATATAGCATAATGAAAGAAAAAGAAGAAATATATTCAAAACCAGACTTTAATGATGCTGACGGATTAAGGGTTGGAGAACTTGAAGCAGAATTTGCCGAAATGGATGGATGGCAAGCCGAAAGTGATGCTGAAATATTACTTGCGGGTATTGGTCTTGATAGGGCGTTTTTCTATGATAAGATGGGAAATTTATCTGGAGAAGATAAGGTAAAGGTACTTCTTGCACAAAGTCTTTTTGGTAATCCGGATATCCTTATTTTAGATGAGCCTACAAACTACTTAGACATAAATGCAAAAATTTGGTTAGAAAACTTTTTGTTAGATTTTAAAAACACGGTAATAGTAGTATCACATGACAGGCACTTTTTAAATAAAGTATGTACCCATATTTTAGATATAGATTATGGAAAGATAAAAATGTATGTTGGTAACTATGATTTTTGGCTTGAATCTAGTGAACTAATTCAAAAACAAATGAGAGACTCTAATAAGAAAAAAGAAGATAAAATAAAAGAATTACAAGAATTTATTAGACGTTTTAGTGCAAATGCTTCTAAATCTAAGCAGGCAACCTCAAGGAAAAAATTACTAGAAAAAATAGAATTAGATGATATAGCACAATCATCAAGAAAATATCCATATATTAATTTTGATATAGATAGACCACTTGGACGTGATGTATTAGAACTTAAGGGAATTTCTAAGATGATAGATGGACAAGTCGTTTTAAAGAACCTTAATTTAACAATAAATAACACTGATAAAGTTGCTTTTGTAGGTAGAAATGAGCTTGCTAAAACAACGTTATTTAAAATAATAACAGGAGAGGAAAAACCTGATTCTGGAACCGTCCGTTGGGGTACTACAACAAGTTTTTCATATTTTCCTAAGGATCATGATAAATATTTTAAGGAAGATGTTAACTTAGTTGATTTTTTAAGACCATATTCTAAAGAACAAGAAGAAGCTTTCTTAAGAGGCTTTTTAGGTAGAATGTTATTTTCGGGTGAAGAAGCATTAAAGAAAGTATCTGTTCTATCAGGTGGTGAAAAGGTAAGACTTATGTTTTCGCGTATGATGCTTAGGTGTGCTAACGTAATAATATTAGATGAACCAACTAACCATTTGGATATAGAATCAATTACATCTTTAAATAAAGGAATGAAAAACTTTAAGGGTGTATGTTTGTTTTCTTCATATGACTATGAACTTATAAATAGTGTAGCAAACAGAATAATTGAGTTTAAAGAAGACGGAAAATACATAGATAAAATGACAACTTATGATGATTATTTAAATAGAAATTAGTAAGAAGGTATAAAGATGAAAAATAAAAAAGGGTTTACGCTGATAGAATTACTAGCGGTAATAGTAGTACTTGCAATAATAATTATAATTGCAACCATAAATGTTAATAAGCAGATAAATAAAACTAGAAAAAAAGCTAACGACATAAACAAAAAGATGATTATAAAAGCTTACAAATTATGTTCAGCTCAGGAGTTAGATTTAAGTAAGTGTGATAGCATACCCAAATTAATATCAAATGGATATTTAGATGAATTTAATGATCCATATAACAGTAAGGAAAATGAAATTAATAACGCATATACCCTTATAGTGAAAGATGATATCGCAAAGGTTATATATAATGGTGACGGAGTACAACAAGTATATGAAATTCCTCCTACTCAGTATTTTTCATGGTGTAATGAAGATAATGGTAAACATTCCTGTGCTGATGGACTTTCAAACGAAGGAAAAAGTTGGCTTCAGAAGCATGATGATATTTTAACTTTCCCTGATACAATAAAAACAATAAAAAATTGTGAAAGTAGTGAAAAAAATTGTTCTAATTTCTCTGATGTTCAAATTGATGCGCTAATAGTAACTAGTAACGTTAGTATTAATGCGACGTTTAAGAATACTAAAATAGGTGTAATTAAGGTAGATGGTGGTAACCTTGGAAGTTCAATATTTCAAAATACAACCATAAATAATTTAATAGTAGGTAATACTGGTAATATGAATATTGGGCAATCAACTTTTAGTGGCTCTAAAATACAAAATTTTAAAATTGAAAATGGAACGTTTAATTGGTATAGTTTTACAGGTAGTATTATAGATACATTAACGGTAGGAAAGGGTGTTACGTCACTTGGAAATGATACTTTTGAGGGTGCTAAAATAAACAAATTAATAATAAAAGCCAATAATTTAAATGGAAGTAGAGAACAGCCATTTAGAAATAGTAATACTCCTATTAACATTATAATAGATAAAGATGTTACCAAATTAGGAAAAAATGTTATTGCTAACAATACAACATCTTATTGTAATTATGTTAGAATGATTCCGATAAAAAGTATTTTAATAAATGGAGATAAAAAAAGATTTTCAAAAAGAGATTTATATAATTTTGGACTTAGGTGGGATCAGATTCCAAATGATATTGGTAATCCGATGGATGATAGTTATAGATTAAAACTAAGTAAGAGTAGTGACTTTGAAAGTTTGAATTGTTATAACTCGAGTAGTAAAAAATATCCTTTTCCATCATGGGTTGATATAATAGATTGATTTTAGCAAATAATTATTACGTGGTTTTCTTTTATTTAAAGGAAAAACTTCATGTTATAATTACTTGCTTTTTTTCATAAAATGATTATAATAGAGACAATTAAAAAGGGATTAAACTTTAAAAAGTGGGTGACATTATGAAAAAAATATTAACTTTTATACCTCTTGGTGTTGGAATTAGTGCGGCTATTATATACATTCTTAACATAATTCAATTTAAAATAATAAATAACGGAACTGCACTTTTACAAATACTTTCATCACTTAAAATATATTTGTTTATATCAATCGGGGGATTTGGTTTATACTTTTTTATCAAGGTACTAGACTTACTTATAAATAAAAATAAAGTAGAAAATGAAGATTTTTCATCAAATGAATATGAACCATTTGAAAATAATAATGCTAAAGCCTTATCAAATGAAAATACTTTAAATAACATAAATAACGTTAATGATTTTAATAATGTAAATACACTTAATAACCAAAATAACTCAAACTCATACGTTCCTAACTATGATTATGTTCCTATGTATCATGCCGAAGAAAAACAAGATAACATAAAGGAAATAAAGATAGATAAAAAAGATAAAGATATAGATTTAGGGCCTTTATATAACAGCGAAGAAAATAATGTTGATAAAGAGGATAATTTTGCATCTTGTAAATACTGCATTTTTTGTGGTAATAAAATTAACGCTTATGATTTATACTGCTCGCATTGCGGAAACAGACAAGATAAGAAAAAGATGAGCCCTTTATTAAAAAACATAATAAACGTTTTAGAAATAGTTATCTTACTTCTTATAATATACTTTTCATTAAACATGTTATTTGATTATAAGGAAAGTCGTGATCCATCTTTTAAATCACCATTTAAAGTTAGTATGACAAAATAATTATTTAAAACTTATTAGATTTTTATATTTAAAGTTAAGTGAGTTTATACCATGGTTTAGGTCATTTACAAACTTAACTTTTTTTCTTTTAAATATTTTTTTATCATCATATGCGGTAAATAAATTTATATCACAAGCCTTAAAACTATTATTAAACAATTCAATACTATTACCATGAATAATAATTGTTGTACCATTTTCAATAGCACTTATTATTCTTTTTTTATTTTTATTTATTTTTTCTTTTATATGGCTTAATTTATCACTTTTATAATTACCAAAATAATATGTATCATCCTTTTTAAAATATATGTTTTCATTTATTTTTATATTTCTAGCAAATGGCTTTATTATAAAATCATCGTCTAAAAAATCTTTTTCAATTATCTTTATCACATTAATCACCTTATTTTAGTTATGTTAATGTTTTTGATAATTTAAACATAAGTTCTTGAAAAAACACTTAAAATAAAGTAGAATAGAAAGGTATAAAGATGAGGTGAAAAATTATGGGAAGATTTCCAAATATAGCTGCTAGTAAAGCAAAGACAGGAGCTGCTAAGGCAAAGGTATATTCAAGCTATGCAAAAGAAATATATCAAGTAGCAAAACAAGGTGGTACTGATCCTAATGGTAACTTAAGTTTAAGACATTTAATTGAAAAAGCTAAAAAAGAACAAGTTCCAGCAGATGTAATTAAAAGAGCAATAGATAAGGTAAATAGTGGCGCAGATGAAAGTTATACATCAGTTAGGTATGAAGGTTTTGCATCTGGTGGTGCAACCGTTATGGTTGATTGTTTAACGGATAACGTAAATAGAACGGTAAGTTTAGTTCGAAATGCATTTACAAAATCGAAAGGTAAGATGGGAGTTTCGGGATGCGTATCTCATATGTATGAGCATTTATCAGTTGTAATCGTAAAAGATATGACTGAAGATGAAGCTTTAGAAGCACTATTAATTGGTGAGGTAGATGCTAAAGAAATAGAAGCAGAAGACGGTAACGTAAGTATATATGGAGAACCATCAGATTTATATAAAATCAAAGATGCTATAACAAACGCTAAAAAGGATGCAGAATTTATAGTAGATGAAGTAACTTATCTTCCTAGCGAAACAGTTACATTAGATGGAGAAGATAAGGAAAACTTTGATAAATTACTTAATATGTTGGACGACGTTGAAGATGTTCAAAAAGTATATCATAATGTTAATTTGTAATTTGACAACCGTACGTAATTATTGTAATATAAGTATATATTTAAATTGATGATGAAGATTAGTAGTTAGTTTTATTTATTTTATAGAGAGTTACCATTTGGTGGAAGGTAATAAATAATTGCTAATGAATCTACTTCTAAGACGAATGAGCTAAAATTCATTCGCGGGTAAAACCGTTATGTAAATTAAGAATAAGCTTGGATGGCACCGTGGTTAACATCACTCCAACGTTAGGGCTTATTCTTTTTATTTATAGGAGATATTTCATGGATGAAAGAATAATATTAAATACGGATGGCAAAATAGATTTAACGATACCAAAAGATTTTGAAGAATATGATAATACGATTGATATTTATTTGCATGGAACGGATGAACTTGTTGGAATGATATGGTTTGAAGATTTTTCGGATGATGAGTTTACTAAGTATTATGGTAATGTTGGTTATGTGATTAAAGAAAAGTTTAGAAGAAAAGGTTATGCATTTTCAGCGCTTAAACTATTAAAAAAAGTCTTGCTTGATAATGATATTGATAAAATGATATTTAGTATATTTCCAAATAATATTGCTTCTTGTAAAACGGTGGAAAAATTAGGTGCCAGAATACTTTGCTATAGAAACGTACCTAAGAATCATTCTTTGTATAATTTTTCCGAAAATCAAGTAGTAATATATGAATATAACATTGAAAGGAATAGTAAATATGAGGAAGATAAAACTAAAAAGCATTTATAGACATTTTAAGGGTAACTTATATTTGGTAGAAGATTTAGCAGTTCACCCGGAAACAGGTGAAATACTTGTAATATATAGACACTTGTATGATGATTGTGCTTGTTTTGCAAGACCACTTGATATGTTTTTATCAGAAGTTGACCATGAAAAGTATCCTGATGTAAAACAAAAATATAGGTTTGAAGAGGTTATAATACCTAAAAAATAAAAGGAGGACATATGTTAAAAGAATACTTAACAGAAGAAAAGTATGAAGAATTAAAAGAAAGTAATGATATGATTTATAAGGCTTTAGAATTATCATTAGAGTTATTTAAAAGCGACACTGATAAAGGCGGATTTCCTTACGTTCTTCATCTATTTTACGTATATAAAAACGTTTTAGAAAAAGAAGAAAAGGTAGTAGCACTACTTCACGATGTTATGGAAGATAAAAACGTAACTAAAGAAGATTTATTAGAAATTGGTTTTCCAAGCAAAATAGTAAGTGATGTATCAGTATTAACTAGAATAAAAAATACAAACTATACAGATTATATAAATAACATAATAAAAAATGGTAGTAAAGAGGCTTTAGAAGTAAAGCTTGCAGATTTAAAAAATAACATAGATTTAACTAGGATAAAAAATCCTTCCGTAAAAGATTATGAAAGAGTAGAAAAAAGGTATATGCCTTCTTATGAAAAAATACTAAATAGATTAAAGGAGATAGAAAAATGATAGATATTAAATTAATAAGAGAAAACAAAGAATTAGTAAAAGAAAATATTAAAAAGAAGTTTCAAGATAAGAAATTACCACTTGTTGATGAAGTTTACGATATGGACATAAAGTATCGTAAGATAAAAACAGAAGCTGATGAAAAAAGAAGTAAGATTAACTCTTTAAGTAAAGAGATAGGAAATCTTATGCGCAATAAAGATATAGATGGTGCAAACAAAATAAAAAATGAAGTTGCATCTATTAAAGAATCTATTCCGGAAATTGAAAAAGAAGAGGAAATGCTTGAAAAAGAAATAAAAGAAAGAATGATGGTAATACCAAACATAATAGCAAGTGACGTTCCAATTGGAGAAGATGACTCTAAAAACGTTGAAGAAGGAAGATTTGGAGAACCTAAAGTGCCTTCTTATGAAATTCCATATCATTCAGATATAATGGCTTCATTTAACGGATTAGATAAGGATGCTGCTGCAAGAGTATCTGGTAATGGTTTTTACTATTTAATGGGAGATATTGCACGTCTTCATTCAGCTGTATTAGCATACGCAAGAGACTTTATGATAGATAAAGGATTTACATACTGCATTCCACCATATATGATTCATTCTGATGCGGTTGATGGAGTTATGTCGTTTGAAGAAAAAGAAGCTATGATGTATAAAATAGAAGGTGAAGATTTATACTTAATAGGTACGTCAGAACACTCTATGATAGCTAAGTTTAAAGATCAATTATTAACGGAAGATATGCTTCCTATTACAATGACATCATATTCTCCTTGCTTTAGAAAAGAAGTTGGAGCACACGGAATAGAAGAACGTGGAGTATATAGAATTCACCAGTTTGAAAAGCAAGAAATGGTAGTAGTATGTAAACCAGAAGATAGTGAGTCTTGGTATAACAAGATGTGGAATTATTCTGTTGAATTATTTAGAAGCCTTGATATTCCAGTTAGAAAACTTGTTTGCTGTTCTGGAGATTTAGCAGACCTTAAATATAGATCTTGCGATATAGAAGCTTGGAGTCCTAGACAACAAAAATACTTTGAGGTATGTTCATGTTCTAATCTTACTGATGCACAAGCAAGAAGACTTGGTATACGTTATAAAAAGTCTGATGGAACAAAAGAGTTTGCACATACTTTAAACAATACCGTTATCGCTCCTCCTAGAATGTTAATTGCATTTTTAGAAAACAATTTACAAGAAGATGGAAGTGTTCTTATACCAGAAAAATTAAGACCTTATATGGGTTGCAAGGATAAACTTATTCCGGCAAATAAATAAAAGGATTAATTCCTTTTTTTATTTGTGTTAAATTTAATTTTATGATATCATACTTTCTATTAGAAAAAGAGTGATTGAAAAATGAGATACTATGTTGATAAAGACACCATGGATTTTTTAGAAGAAAACGTAGAAGCAGTAATCTATTTGCTTAAAAAAGCATATATTAGTACTAAAGAGTATTATAAAGGAAAAGCTCTTTCTGATTTTCTTTACTTTAATACTTATAAGACATTTACTAATGGATATTGTTTTTATTTTTCAAGAATGCTTAAAAGCATTTATAAAAATGCTTGTTTTGTTTCATGTGATAAATATTATGCTCATATAAGTCATATATTTATTAAGATAAAAGGTGATATTTATGACGTATATGGTAAAAGAAACATAAGTAAATATGAAAAGTTAGAAAATAAAGAATTAGAAAAAATAGGTTTAAATCACATTGAAGTAGAAAGTGAAATATATGAAACATTTAAGATGTATTTTCATAAGTATTTAGATTTGTATGTGAGCTATAACAAGCTTTTTATCAAGAAAAAACATTAAAAATTATTAAAAAAACTTGCATTATTTAAAAAAATGTGGTAAATTCTTTCTATCGCTATTTTTTATAGTGATTTTAATTTGGCTTTAATTTTATTATATAAAGAAAGGAGAAATACAATGTTAAAAGAACAAAAGCTTATAAGTTATCTTGTTGTTCGTGAAAAAGTATCTACGGGTTATCTAAGTAAATTTAATATTGCTAAAGATGATTTTAATCCTTTACTTGTACCTAACAATGCAGAGTTAAGAAGATACTATGATGAAGAATATAAGCGTGCACTAACAAAAGTTATGGATGACGAATACGTAGGAATAACCTTTGATAACTTAGATGCAATTAAGGAAGCATTAGAAGAAAAAGAAAAAGCAAAATCACTTGCTATGTAAAAGAAGTGGTTTGTTTTTTTTATTTCAGATAATGATTAATACTGATAAATATTAATTACAAAATTATGAAAAATAACACGATTCGACATATTTTTTTAATTAAAATCACTATAATACTATTGTGATTTTTTTATTTGAGAAAGGAATAAGTAGTTATGAAAACAGAAATTGAATTATTAAATTATTTAAAAAAATTTATTATAAGTAAGGAGATATTTAACATAAATATTAAACCTCGCAATATAGATATATTAAAAAGATATTATGATGATAATTATAAAAAGGCGTCTATATTAGTTATGGAAGATGAATATGTAGGTATTACGTTTGATAATTTAGAAAAAATAAATACTTTAATTAAAAAAAGTTAGTTAAAATACGTTTATTATAGTATAATTATTACGAGGTGTTATATATGTTTGAAAATAATAAAATATTTATATTAGGATTTGCAAGAAGTGGGTATGAAGCTGCTAAATTTTTAATAAAAAGAGGAAATGAAGTTTTAATAAATGATGGTAAAGATGAAAGTAAGGTAGATAAGGATAAACTAAAAGAACTAAAAGATCTAGGAGTTAAGTTTTTCTTTGGTTCACATCCAGATGACTTATTAGATGAAAGTTATGATTATTTAATTAAGAATCCAGGAGTTCCAATACATCATAAATATATAGAAAAAGCAAAAGAACTTAAAATAGAAGTTATAAATGAAGTAGAAATGGCTTATAGATTATTACCAAAAGACGTTACGTTAGTTTCTATTACTGGTACTAATGGTAAGACAACAACTACAACACTTACTTACGAAATGATTAAAGAAGAAGGTATTAGATGCCATTTAGCAGGAAATATAGGATACCCTTTATGTAGTTTTTTAGATAAATTACAAAAGGGTGATGTAATTGTTATGGAAACATCTTGCCAGCAACTTAATAACGTAAAAGAATTTAAACCTCATATAGCGGTTATGACTAATTTATCAGAAGCTCACGTTGACTTTTTTGATAATAGCTATAAGAAATATAAAGACGTTAAAACAAAGATATTTAAAAATCAAACAGAAGATGATATTGCAATTCTTAATTTAGAAAATGATGAAGTATTAAAACAAACAAAAGATATTAAGTCTAAGAAGTTATATTTCTCATCAAAGAAAAAGGCTGATTGTTACTTAAAAGATGATATTATTTATTATAATAATGAAGAAGTACTTGATACTAATAAAATGATTATAGTAGGTAACCATAATAAAGAAAACGTAATGGCATCTATTATGGTAGCAAAAGAATTTAACGTATCAAATGATACCATTAGAAAAGTTGCTTACAATTTTAAAGGTGTTGAACACAGACTAGAATTTTCTGGAGAAATAGATGGTGTTAAGTATTATAATGATACTGAAGCAACTAACATTAAATGTACTCAAATTGCACTTTCTTCGTTTAATAAACCAACTATAATAATATTAGGCGGATTAGAAAGAGGGCAAGATTTTAATGAACTTACACCATATATGAAAAACGTAAAAGCAGTTTTAGCAATTGGTGAGTGTAGAAAAAGAGTAGAAGAATATGCAAAAAGTTTAAAAATCCCTGTTTATACACATGAATTTTTAAAAGATGCTATGAAAGAAATAGAAGGTATTAAAAAAAGTGGAGATGTTGTTCTTTTATCTCCGGCATCAGCATCTTGGGATCAATATAAAGAATGTGAAATTAGAGGAAAAGAATTTAAAGACTACGTAAAAACATTAAAAGAGGCATAAAAATGCCTTTTTTATTTGACAAAAAAGTTAAGATATGTATAATAGCTTTAATGAAAAGAGGGGTTTTATGAGTTTGGAACAGGAATTACTACTATATGGTATACAAAACTTTTGTTTTAACACAAGGTTTAATTGTACTGAGGAAAGAAAGAGAATAATATTTGAATATTATAAACCTATTTTTGAAAAGAATTTATCAAAAAATTATGATGTGGAAATAACAAGTGAGATTGATTTAATATTAAAAGACTTAATAGATTATTATTACGAAAATGGTTTAAATACAAAAATCGATGATTTTTTAAGAAGAAAGGCAAAGGTTGTTTTAAGCGATAAAAGAATGAATTTTGATGATGCTATTTTTGAAAATGAAGATAAGATAAGATTGCATTATACGCTTTTTTTATTCAAAAAGATGAAAAAAGTTAATAAAAATCATGTATTAGCTGATGATGAAGTTTTAAAATTATCAGTTGACATTATAAATCAGTTATTAAATTCTTACGTTAAGTCTGATAAATCTTCATTGGTAAATAATTATTTTAATTCCCTCATAAGAAGAAAAATTCTTTGTTATGAAAATGAAGAAAAATTAATATATGATTATTGTATTAGATTTGGTCCAACGAAAGATATAGTTAATTATTTTTATGAAAAATGTGTTAGCTATGAAGAATTAGCAGGCTATGACTTAACTGAAAAAGAATACTTGATTTTAATAGAAGAAATTCTAAATAATATAAATTCACTTCACTTTGTTTTCAAAACAAAGTTAATAGAAAAGGTAAGAAAAATTAATAAGGAATGCAAAGACGATAGATTAGATATTATTGAAGAAATAAGGTACGGAAACTTTGATAATGTTGAATTGCTTAGATGTTTGTATTCAAATATTATAGATTTAGTGTTTGATAAGTTTAAGGATAAAGTTTATGTTTCAAATGAAGAATTTAAAAAGATATTAAAACAGAAATATGATGAATATTTTGATAAAACCGTAGTCAAATTGTATAATGATGGCAACATTAATTTTCAAAGATACATAAATGTTAGACTTTCAAATTTTTGCAAGACCAATAAGAGATTAAATTCTAACTTTTTTGTAGATGAAGAAGAAAAGGATCAAACTATTAGAAATAATGAAAGTTTAATTGATGTAGTATTTAAAAGATACAAGAAAAAAATTAGTCCTTCTGACGTATTAGAGGATATCATAATAGAATCATATTATAAAAGCGCAGAAGAGTATTTTAAAATCAAGAGAAAAAGAGATTTTGCATCATACGTAGATTATAAAATGAACTCTTACGTTAAAAAAATGAATTTGAATAAATAAAATAACAAATTCTTTTTTTTGTGTTATACTATTTTAAGAAATGAGTGATTGATATGTTAAAACCAAATTATAAAGAAGCTAAAAAAAGAACTAAAGAAGATATAAAAGTATTAAGAAATGAATATAAAATTCCAGATGAAGTTAAAAACTTGGGAGAAAATAAAAAGTACTTTATTAAGACTTATGGTTGTCAAATGAACGAGCACGATAGCGAGGTAATATCCGCAATATTAGAAGATATGAAGTTCACCAAAACAGATGATTATGAAGATGCTGACTTAATTATTTTAAATACTTGTGCCATTAGAGAAAACGCACATAATAAAACTTTTGGAATGCTTGGTAGAATAAAGCACTTAAAGCAGGATAAACCTAATTTAATGGTTGGACTTGCAGGATGTATGAGTCAGGAAGAAAGTGTAGTAGATGAAATAATTAATAAGTATAAATGGATGGATTTTGTATTTGGAACTCATAATATCTATAAGCTTCCAGAAATTTTAAAAGAACACATGAAAACTGAAAAACTAGAAGTTAACGTATGGTCTAACGAAGGAAACGTAATAGAAGGGCTTCCATCAAAAAGAGATTCTAAATATAAAGCATGGGTAAACATCATGTATGGTTGTGATAAGTTTTGTACGTACTGTATTGTTCCTTATACAAGAGGTAAACAAAGAAGTAGAATGCCAGAAGATATAATAAGTGAAGTTAAAAAACTAAAAGAAAATGGATATATGGAAGTTACACTACTTGGTCAAAATGTTAATGCATATGGTAAAGATTTTAAAGATAGAAATTATAAAATGGAAAACTTACTTGAAGATGTTGCTAAAACAGGTATTGATAGAGTAAGATTTGTAACATCTCATCCTTGGGATTTTACTGACAATATGATTGATATAATTAAAAAGTACGATAATATTTGTAATTATATTCATCTTCCGGTACAATCAGGTTCGTCTAGAATATTAAAGCTTATGGGAAGACGTTATACCAAAGAATCATACTTAGAACTTTATAAAAAAATAAGAGAAAAATTAGGGGATAACGCATCTATTACAACTGATATAATAGTAGGATTTCCGGGTGAAACAAATGAGGATTTTGAAGAAACTTTAAAACTTGCTAAAGAATGTAAGTATGATTCAGCTTTTACTTTTATTTATTCTCCAAGAGAAGGTACTCCAGCTGCTAAAATGGAAGATAACGTATCAAAAGAAGAAAAAGAACAAAGGCTATATAAACTTAATGAAATAATAAATAAGTATGCTAAAGAAGCTAACGATAAATTAGTTGGAAAAGTTATGCCTGTTTTATTAGAAAACGTAAGCGAAAAAGATGAAAGCATGCTGGCAGGTTATACTGATACCATGAAATTAGTTAACGTTAAGGCAGATAAGAAATACATTGGTAAAATAGTAAACGTTAAAATTACTGATGCTAAAACTTGGAGCTTGGATGGTAAGATAGATGAATGATATAGAAGAAAAAATAGATGAGTTATTTGATGATTTTGAAAAGTCTAAGTTATACAAAGATTATTTAAGAGTTCAAGATAAAATGGCTAATGATGAAGAAATAATGAGCATTATAAATGAAATAAAGAAATTTCAGAAAATAAGTGCTAATAATAAAGATAAATCAGTGGAACTTAAAATAAACGGTCTATATAAAAAGTTAGAGTCTTATCCAATTTATCAAAGTTACCTAATTATGCATGATGAGATAGAAGAAGAGTTATTCATGATAAAGGAAATCTTTGATAAATACTTTATGGACTTATTATCTTTAAAGTAGTTTAATCACTACTTTTTTTTATGTACATAAAATATATTGGTGATGGTTATATGGATCCAATTAAGTTAATAAGTTCTGTCAAAGCAGCCTTAGTTGACGTTATTTTAAGAAATGAATTAAAGTATTTGAAAGATATTAGTGCCACTGACTTAATGAGAATATATAGTGCGGATTTATGTGGTATTTTAATGGGTTATTTTCCTGGAGCTACAATAATGATTAACTCTTCATATAAAACCTGTGCAACACTCATTAATGGTTTAATATATGATTCAGGTGGAATAAGATATGATTTTAATAACTTTCATATTGCAAATAAGGAAGAAATAAATTTTATTGAAAAAAGTTATAATAAGCTTCCAGAAGATGTAATTGATAAAATATATGAATCATATTTAAACATTGACGAAAAGCATTATGTTTTAAGAAGAAAAAGGGAAAATTTGACGTAATTTCTCTTTTTTTGTATGTAAAATTTTTGCATAATATATTTATTTGTCTTGACTGGGTGTTTAGTAAATGATATTATATATCTGTAATATAATAAGGAGGAAGAAGCATGGAAAAAGAAAGAAAAGTTAAAACTCTATCAATAGCTGCATTAATCGTAGCTGTATTAGGTTTAACTGTTGCATTTGCTGCTTTATCTACTCAGTTAACAATTAATGGTACTGCTGAAGTAAAAGCTGCAACTTGGGATATTCACTTTGCTAACTTAAGTGAAGCTACTTTAACAGGAACTGCTACAGTAGCAACTGCACCAACGTTAACTGCAACAAAAATTGGTGATTACAAAATCACAATCGTTAAGCCAGGTGACGGAGTAAAATATACTTTTGATGTTGAAAACAAAGGTACTATTGATGCAAAACTTGGAACTTTCACTAAGCCAGAACCAGTATGTACTTCAGCAGGTACAGCAGAAGGTTCAGCAGCAGAAGCAGCAAAAGTATGTGCAGGTTTAACTTACACTTTAACTTACACTGATACAGGTGCAGCAGTTAAAGCAGAAGACACTTTAGCTAAAGGTGAAACTAAAAATCTTACTTTAACATTATCATATGATAGTGATTCTGTTCCATCAAATGATGTTGAAATCAGTGGATTAGATATTACTATGGTTTATAATCAAAACTAGTAAGTAATTAAAATAATAAGCAAAGAAGAAAAGAAGTTTTTCTTCTTTGGTTTGTTATTTTATACAAAAGTATTAAAAAGTGGTGATTAGATGAAAAAGGGATATAACAGAATAATTATAATAGAAGCTGTTTTACTAATTTTTTTACTATTTAATAGTTTTGTATTCAAAATAGCAAACGCGTATGTTGTAACTGGCATAATGTTGCCATTTTTGATTTTAATGTTTGTTATTATGGGTTATGAAAAGGATAGTTTTAGAAATAAAAAAGACGTTTTACTTAATATGTCAATTATTTTACTAGCTTATTATTTCATTACCTATTTTTTAGGACTATTTTCTGGCTTTGTAAAAACTAGTTATAGTTTATCAATAATAAACATAATAAGAAATACTTTTCCGGTTATTTTAATGATAATAGTTTGTGAGTTATTAAGATATGAAGTATTTACTAAATCAAAGGGTAATATGTTTTGCATAATTTTTGGATGCATTTTATTTATCATGGTGGATGTAAACTTGTCAGTTCATCTTTATGATGTTACGACGGCACTTGGATTAACTAAGATGATTTGCTTAGTTGTTTTTCCGAGCATTACCAAAAACGTTTTTTTAACGTTTCTAACTTTGAAAGTTGGATATAAAAGTGCTATATTCTATAGGTTTGTAACCGAACTTAACACTTATATATTTCCAATATTTCCAGATTTTGGTGAGTACATAAACGTACTTTTAAAAACGGTTTTGCCTATAATTATGATGACTAAAATCAATAACATGTTTAATTATTATGAACAAAGAAAAATAAAAACTTCTAGGTATAATAATAGAAATTTAATTCTTTATTCATTTATAACTTTTTGGCTACTTGTCATAGTTATATTAACGAGTGGACTATTTACTTACCAAGCATTAACAATTGGATCTGGTTCTATGTCTCCTAGAATTGAAAAAGGTGACGTAGTTGTTTTAAAAAGGGTAAAAATCGATAATATAAAAACATTAAAAAAAGGTGATATATTAGTATTTAATCATGATAATAAAATTATTGTTCATAGAATTATAAAGAAAGTAAACGTTGATGGTAGCTATAGTTTTATAACAAAAGGCGATCATAACAACGCAAGAGATGGATGGATTGTAAAAAGTTCAGATGTAATCGGAATAGTGGAATTCAGAATAAGATGGATAGGAATGCCAACGGTTGCACTTAATGAGTTATTGAATAAATAGGTGGTGATAAGATGGCTGAGAAGAAGAAACGGAAAGGTGGGTCTTCGGCTAGGAATGGTAGACGTTATCAAACTAGAAGAAGAAAAACAAAAGCTGTAGAACCTAAAAATAAAACTATTAAAACAGATGATTCTAATCAGATAAACAGTGAAAAAGAAGTTGATGAAGCACTTAATTTATTGTTTGATGATAGTGTAGAATTAAAAGAAGTTCCGATTGAAAAGGAGCCAACTATTTTACTTGTTCCACAAGATATAAAACCAATTGAAAAAAACGAAAAAGAATATAAAGAAGAAGTGATAGATATGCCAAGAGAAAAGAAAAAAGATACTGATGTAAAAAAAACAAAAGAAGAAAATAAAGAAACAAAAAAGAAATCTAAGGTTGATACTTTAAAAAAGAAAGAAAACCTAGATGAAAAAAAGAAAACTACCGAAGTGAAGGAAAGCAAACCAACAGAAAATAGTGATATAAATAAAAGCCATACTAATACGAATGATGGTATTTATATAAGTTACAATACTAGATTATTAATAAATGTTGTTGGTATAATTATTTTCTTTGTTTTGTCACTTGTATTTCTTGTTTCAAGTATATCAGTTAAAGCAAGACGTAACGTATTATATAATCAAGCTAGCAACTTGGATTACAAGGTTTATTTAAAACCAAATGATTATTATAAAGAACCATATTTAGGAAAAAACATGCAGTATATTGCCAATTTAATAGATAACATAGATATTAGTTTTAATTACAATTTTAGTGCTAATCAAAATATTAATTATACCTATATGTATTATGTAAAGTCAGATGTTTCTGTTACTGATACCGATGATAAATCTAAGGTTATATACTCTAAAAGTGACAGGTTAACAGAACCTGTAACCATAAATAAGGAAAACTCTAATGGTTTTACAATATCACAAAATGCTAAGATTAATTATTCGGAATATAATGATTTAGTAAAATCTTTTAAAAGTTCTTATGGGATAAGTGCTAATAGTAATCTTGTTTTAAGCCTTTGCATAGAAATAAGGGATGAAAAGGGAAATTTAATAAGAAGTACTGATTCTGCTGATACCATGAAAATAACAATTCCATTAACGGAGCAGATGATTGATATTAAAATGGATTACAAGGAAGTAAATAATAGTAATAATGTTAGCATCTATAAAGATTTTAGTATTTCTAATCAAATAACGTTGGCACTATCAATAATATCAATTATAATTTCTTTAGGATTTTTAGTTAGACTTATAATGTTTATTAATAAGACATCTCCTAAGAAAACATTATATGATTTGACTTTGGCGAAAATTTTAAGAGAGTATGATAGAGTTATAGTTGATTCTAAAAAAATTGTTAATATGGATGGGGAAGTAATAGATGTAAAAAGTTTTAATGAATTATTAGACGTTAGAGATAATATAGAAAAACCAATTATATTCTCAGAAGTACATAAGGGATTAAAAAGTATATTTATCGTAAAAACTTCCAATGAAACTTATCGTTATGTTTTAAAATTGGCAGATTTAGAAAGAGAAGATCATAAAAATAAATAAGGTTAGCCCATGCTAACTTTTTTGTAAAACATTTGACAAATCATTAATAATCGAATAAAATATTATTGTTAGTGATGAAGGAATTTACAACTCTGGAGCTAAAACGTAATAAAGGCGTTAACTTAAACTAAGTGCTAGACATATATCTAGAACAAAGGTGGTACCGCGGTTATTGGTTATTAAATCGTCCTTTAATAAAGGATGATTTTTTTATTTTGAAGGGAGAATATTATGACATTATATGAAGATTTAAAATGGAGAGGCTTAATTCAAGATATATCGGATGAAAAATTAATTGATAAACTAAATAATGAAAAATTAACTTTTTACATAGGAACGGATCCAACTGCAGATTCTATGCACATAGGTCATTATTCATCATTTTTAATATCAAAAAGACTTGCTAAGGCGGGACATCATCCAATTTTATTAGTTGGAGGCGCAACAGGTCTTATTGGAGATCCTAAACCAACTGCAGAGCGTCCTATGATATCTAAAGAAGAAGTAGAACATAACTTTAAGGGACTTAAAAAACAAGCAGAAGAGATATTTGGCTTTGAAGTAGTTAATAACTATGATTGGACAAAAGACATTAACGTAATAGACTTTTTAAGAGATTATGGTAAGTATTTTAATATCAATTACATGCTCGCAAAAGATAAAGTAAAATCAAGAATGGAAACTGGTATTACTTATGCTGAGTTTTCATATATGATACTTCAAGCGCTTGATTTTATGCACCTTTATGAAACAAGGGGATGTACGCTTCAAGTTGCAGGATCAGATCAATGGGGAAATATAACATCAGGTATTGAGCTTACTAGAAAAAAACTTGGTAAAGAACTATACGGAATGGTAATGCCTCTTGTAACTGATTCTAATGGTGTTAAGTTTGGTAAGACTGAAGGAAACGCATTATGGTTAGATAAGAATAAAACTTCTTCTTATGAGTTATATCAATATTTAATTAACCTAGAAGATTCTATGATTATTGAATACTTAAAGAAATTAACATTCTTAAGTAAAGAAGAAATAGAAGAGCTAGAAAAGAAGCATAATTGTAATCCTCATTTAAGAGAGGCTCATAAAGCACTAGCTCGTGAAGTAATAACTGATCTTCATGGTAAGGAAGAATATGAAAAAGCTGTTAAAATAAGCGAGGCTTTATTTAGTGGAAATGTATCATCACTTTCTAAAGATGAAATATTAATGTGCTTTAAAGATGTTCCTTCATTTAATGTTAAAGAAGGAGTTAAGCTAATTGATATGTTAGTTGATAATAAGATTTGCACAAGTAAAAGAGAAGCAAGAGAATTTTTAAAATCATCATCTATTTCTATTAATGATAAAAAGGTAACTGAAGAAGAAATGCTAATTACTAAAGATATAGCAATAGAAGGCGAATTACTAGTTATAAAACGTGGTAAAAAGAAAAACTTTATAGGTAAGATAAGTTAATGATTATGTGTCATTAACTTTTTTTGTCATGTTATGTTTGCTAATTACTAACTTAAATGATATAATTGATGATAGGTGATAGCATGGAAAAAAGGATAATAGTTTTTATAAGTGTAGTATTTTGTTTTTTTGCATTTTTAGTAAATGTAAAAGCATTAAACAAGATTTATTTTGATTCTGAGGATTTATCTGTTATGCCAGGTGAAACCAAGGAAGTAGGCGTTTATGTAGATAGTGATAGTAGCTTTACAAGTATTAAAATGAACGTAATAACAACATCAAATAGTATTAATTTTGCAGGTATTACGTATAATGAGGCTTTTACTAGAACAAATAATGGAAGCTCTGTTATTTTAACTTCTAAAACACCTTTAAAAAGTGGAAGTAAAGTTGCAACTATAAATGTTAAGGCTATAGATAGTGCAACAGTTGGAACAACAGGGTATATAAGAGTAAGCAATGTATCTTTAAATGATGTTCAATTAGAAAATGCATCTTTAAGTGTTAAAGTGTCTAATGAAAGTTCATCTAGCTCTTATCTTGAAAGTGTTACGTCTAATATTGTTAAAATAGATTTTAATAAAGATACGTATGACTATGAATACGAAGTATCAAATGATGTTGATAAAATGGATTTAGTCGCACAAGCAGAAGATAGTAATGCTAAAATAGATATATCTAATCAAACATTAAAGATAGGTGAAAATACTATTAAAATAACTGTAACAGCTAAAAATAAAGATAAAAAAGTATATACTTTTTCTATAAATAGAAAAGAAAAGGAAAAAGAAAATCAAATTGATGAAAAAGATGATGATGTTATACCAATAAGTGATAGTGTTGAAACAAAAAAGCCAAATAAAACTGGTTTTGTATTACTTTTAGGAATATTAATAGGTGTTATGATAATAGATTTAGTTATCATGAAAAAGAATAAATATAAAAAATAGAAGTATATCTATATCGTAAAGAATTATAGAAGGAGAGTATTATGGAGACAATAGATTTAAAAGAACTGTTTGAATATTATAAATCTAAGTTTGGTATTGTAATATTATTTGTAGCATTAGTTGGAATATTTGGCTGTTTATATGGTTTGTTTATACAAAAACCAATGTATAAGTCATCTACTTCAATAGTTTTAATTAGTGAGTCTAAAGATAATAGTCAGTTAACATATAATGATGTATCTGTTAACCAAAACTTAGTAAGTACTTATTCTGAAATAGTTAAAAGTAAAAGAATATTAAATCAGGTTATTAATAATTTAAATCTTGATTATAGTTATGGTGCATTATCAAATAACATAGAAGTATCATCTGTTACAGGAACTCAAATAATAAAAATAACGGTAACTGATGAAAATAGCAAAACTGCAATGAAAGTTGCTAATGAAATAGCAAAAGTATTTTCAAAAGAAATACCAGAGTTGTATAACATTTCAAACGTAAACGTATTAGATACTGCTGAAGTAGCATCCAGTGCATATAATGTTAATATAGCAAAGCAAAGTACAATTTTCTTACTAGCTGGATTAGTATTAGGCTTAGGCGTTGTATTTGTTATGTATTACTTTGATAGATCAGTTAAAAACGCATCTCAAATAGAAGATAAACTAAAACTTCCAGTACTTGCAACAGTAAGGGAATATAGAGGATAATAAGGGGGAGTTATTATGAAGAATGAATTAATAGTAATGAATAAACCTAAAGCAACAATAAGTGAAGATATAAGAACACTTAGAACTAATCTAGATTTTTCCTTAACTGCAAATAATGAAAAAGTAGTTATGATTACATCATCTAATCCATCAGAGGGTAAGAGTTTTATATCAAGCAATTTAGGTATTTGTTTTTCTCAGAATAATAAGAAAGTATTATTAATAGATGCTGATTTAAGATTAGGAAGGCTTCATAAAATTTTTAACGTTTCTAATAAAATGGGATTATCTAATCTTATATTAAATTATAACTTTGAAGTAAAATACGAAAATTTTATTCAAAAAACAAATGTTAACGGACTTTTTGTTATTCCAAGAGGAATAGTACCACCTAATCCATCCGAATTATTAGGAACCGAAAAATTCGAAGATATTATTCATGATTTAAAGAAGATATTTGATTGCATAATAATTGATGCAACACCTATTAATGGTTTATCTGATGCGCTTATACTAACTAGAAACGTAGATGAAGTAGTTATAGTATGTAAGTATGGTAAAACTGATTTAGGAGATTTAGAAGAGTGTAAAAAAGCTCTTTTAAATGCTGATGCTAAAATAGCAGGTGTAGTAATAAATAGTATGCCAAAAACTAAGAATAAGTATGGATATTATACGGAGTAGATAATAAATGATAGATATGCATTGCCATATATTATATGGTATAGATGATGGATGTAAAACTATAGAAGAATCTATAGAAACTATTAGAAATATGAAAAGCGTAGGTTTTAATACTATAGTTTTAACACCACATTATATAGAAGATTCGTTATTTAAAGCTAATAATAATTTAAAGTTAGAACGATTAGAAATATTAAAAGAAGAATTATTAAAGAATAATATAGATGTTAACTTATTTTTAGGTAATGAAATATTTATTAATGAAAGTATAAATGAACTTATAATTAATAAAGAAATACGTTCTATTAATAATACAAGATATATATTAATAGAACTTCCATTTGATAATCAAATATTAAATTTAGATGATTATATATATGAACTAAGTTTAAAAGGGTATAAGGTAATAATTGCACATCCAGAAAGATATTCTTATTTTAAAGATGATTATAAAGAAGCTAAAAAGTTATACGATAGTGGAGTCTTATTTCAAGTTAATTATGGAAGTATTATAGGACAATATGGAAATGGTTCTAAAAAGCTTGTTAAAAAACTTTTAAAGGACGATATGGTAGACTTTATATCAACTGATGTACATAAACCTAATTCTAGTTTATTTGAAAAATTTAACTTAATTAAACATAAAATAATTAAGATAACAGGTGAAGATAAATTTAAAGAAATAACTTGTAATAACATGTTAAAAGTTATTAATGATGAAGATATTTAAAAACAAAGATTAATTTAATATCTTTGTTTTTTATTATATAAAAATTAGTTCTTTTTTATATAATAATACAATATTTTGTAATATAAATAAAAAAATTATAAAAATTACAAAAAACGACATAATATTTATAGATAATCAATTATAGTATGTAACTTGTAACAGAAAGGACTGATTATTATTAATAGTTTTTTAATATTTTTAATTGGAGTATTTATAGGAGGACTATTTATGACATTTGTTATGTGTGCTCTTCAAATAAGTAGAATTGCTGAATATGAAGATAAGTATAAAAAATAATATTATGATAAAATAATATTATTTTTTTAATACATTATTATGACAAAATAAGTACTTAGCAAATTGATTTTAATAGGTATATATGATAAAATTAGTTTAGCAGTAAATATAAGTGAGAGGTGTATGAAGTGAATGAAGAAATTGAAACATCCAAAGATGTTTTAAAAGACTATAGTCTTTTAAAAAAGATAGATCGTTTTTTTTATTTTTCTATAAAAAGATTATTTGATATTATTTTTTCTTTATTAGGAATTATGTTTTTATTACCTATATCATTGATTGTTAAAATAAGTTATGTCTTATCTGGAGATTATAAAACGATATTTTATAAACAAAAAAGAATAGGTAAAAATGGAAAAATTATTTATATTTTTAAATATAGAACAATGATTCCAGATGCAGATAAAGTACTTAAAGAATTATTAAAAAAACCTAAATATAAAAAAGAATGGAAAAGCCATCATAAGTTATCTAATGATCCAAGGATAACTAAGATGGGAAGAATTCTTAGAAAAAGTAGTTTAGATGAGTTTCCTCAATTTATTAATGTTTTAAAAGGGGATTTAAGTATAATAGGTCCAAGACCTTTAGTTGATGGTGAACTAGATGAACATAATGGTAATCATGAAATATATGAGTCAGTAAAGCCTGGTATAACAGGCTGGTGGGCTGCTAATGGTAGAAGTGCAATTGATTATGAAAATAGGTTAAAATTAGAGTATTATTATGCAAAAAACTGTAATATCATTTTAGATATAAAATGTGTTCTTTTAACAATTCTTATAGTACTTCAAAGAACAGGTGCAAAGTAACAAACGAATACATTATTATGGTATCTTTTTTATAGAAAGAGGTAATTTATGAAAGTTGATATAATATGTCCTTTATACGAAGCAGAAAATTATATATTAAATTTAAATAATTCTTTACTAAAACAAGAAAATGTTAATATAAATAAAATTCAATATATCTTGACTAAAAGTAAAGATAATTCAGAAAAAATTTTAAAAGAAAATAAACTTGATTATATATTGATAGACAGAAAAGAATTTTCACATAGTTTAACAAGAGAAAAACAGGCATTAAAAAGCAAAGCAAATATAATTGTATTTATTTCACAAGATATAGTAATAGAAAATACTAATTATTTATACAACTTAGTAAATCCAATTAAAAAAGGTGAGGTTGATGCTTGTTATAGTAGACAATTAACTAAATTTGATAACATTGAAAAATATACAAGAGAAGCAAATTATCCTGATAAATCAATAATAAAAACAAAAGATGATATAGAAAAATTAGGATTAAAAACATTTTTCTTTTCAGATGCATCATCCGCAGTTAATTTAAAAGTATTTAAAAAATTAAACGGATATGATGGTAAAAAATTACCAATAAATGAAGATATGTATTTTGCTTATAAACTTATTATGAATGGATATAAAATAAAATATTGTGCTGATTCTATTTGCTATCATTCTCATGATTTTAAGTTAAAAGAATTATATGATAGATATAAACTAACTGGTAGATTTTTTAAAGAAAATAGCTATATAGATAATTTTGGTACAAATAAATCTGGTGGAGGACTTGCAAAATATATTTTAAAAAGGGCAATTAAAGATAAAAATATAAAAGTTCTTATAAGATTTATACCAGATATGGCTGCAAGATATATTGGAATGAAAGTGGGAAAAAGATAATGAAAAAGAGAAAAGAACCTATAAGAATTTTAAATATTGTGCCTAATATGCGTGCAGCAGGAATTGAAACATTTATTATGAATATTTATAGAAATATAGATAGAAAAAATATTCAATTTGATTTTTTAGTACATAATAAAAAGAAAGAATTTTATGATGATGAAATCGAAAAATTAGGAGGAAAAATATATAGATTAAGTTTTAAAGATGATAAAAATATATTTAAATACATTAAAAACTTAATAACTTTTTTTAAAATGCACAAAGAGTATAAAATAGTTCACGGGCACATGCAAAGTATGATGCCATTGTATTTGATGGTTGCTAAAAAAAGTGGAGTAAAAATAAGAATTGCTCATTCTCATAATGGAAGCTATGAAAAAACAATTAAAGGATTTATATTACATTTGTTTTCAAGACTTTCTAAATTTTATTCAACAAATAATATTGCATGTTCTAAAATTGCTGGTGAATATTTATTCGGAAAAAAACAATTTGATATAATATATAACGGAGTTGAAATAGAAAAATTTAAATTTAATAATAAAATAAGAGAAAACAAAAAAAGGGAATTAGGCATTGGTAAAAACTTAATTATATTATTGCATGTAGGGAGATTTGAATTGCAGAAAAATCATGATTTTTTGATAGAAGTTTTTGAAAAATATAATAGGATTAATAAAAATAGTATGTTATTATTAGCTGGTGAAGGAAAATTTGAAGATAAAATAAGAGAAAAAGTAAAAGAAAAAAAATTAGATAGAAATGTTAAATTTTTAGGAGTTAGAAATGATATTAATGAAATAATGCAAGCTTCTGACATTTTTCTTTTACCATCATTGTATGAAGGTTTTCCGGTTGTTGGTGTCGAAGCACAATGTGCTGGTTTAAAATGTTTGTTTTCTTCTAATATTTCTAATGAAATAAAAATATTAGATGATTCAGTTTTTATAGATATTGATAATATTAATAAATGGGTAAACGAATTAGAAACTTGTAAAATTTCGAATAGAAAAGAAAAAATAGATGACAAATTTAATATAAAAAAAATAGCTAAAGATTTGGAAGAAAGATATTTAAATATGTTAAGTAAAATACAGTAAAAAGTATCTTTATATATTAAAATAATATAAATTTTTATTTTATAGGAGGAGAAAATGATTATTAAATTCAAAAAAAAAAGCATATTAAATATTTTGATATCTACTCTTGTATTTTTTATTGCATGGTTGATTGGAAATTTTTACAATGTTAATACAATAACTTTATTAATATATGTGATATCATTATTTTTGTTATATAAAAATGATAAAGAGTTTTTCTTGAAAAATTTATATATTATTATTATTAACTCTTTGTTTATATTAGGTGTTTATTTTTGTGAGACAGATGGGCTTTTTTTAGATGAAATCTCAAAAAAAACGGGTTATATAAATTGTTTTAATTTGGCTTTATTTTCCTGCCATATTTGTTTATTATTTATATTAATTTTAAATAATATAACATATAGAAACGAAGAAAAAGAAGAAAACGAAAAAATGAGTTTTAATTCAAAGTATAATATATTAATTAAATTTATATGTATTATTGTAATTTTAATACAAATAGTTACTATTACAAATATATTGATACAATTAAAAGGATCTATATTTAGGGTAGATAGATTTGTTATTAATAAACAATATTTAAATGATTTTACACTAAAAGTAAAAAATAATATAATTTTAGCATTACCATTATTTTATTTCTTAAAAGGAAAAAGAAAAAATATGTATATATTTTTATATATAATTTTATATTGTTCAATGATGTTTTTGACGGGAGAAAAATATGGTCCATACATAAAATTATTCTACTTAATTATAATATTTTTTCCACAATTCTTTAATTATTTAAAAAAAAAGACATATTTAATTGTATTATTTGTATGCTTAATTATTATAACTGTTTTTTTGCAATATAAGTTGTTATACGGATATTCATATAATAATTTAATTACATATTTGGAATCACGATTATGTCAACAAGGACAAGTCTGGTGGTCAATTTATGATCAAAAAGAAAATAAAAGTATAGAGATAGGAGATTTTCTTTATGAAATAAAATCTTCGTATAATAACGAATTATCAACTTCACTTCCTTATGCAGGACAATGGAAAATGATGTATTATGCTGCAAATAGAAATAATTTTGTAACGATAAGAATAAAAAATTTGATACCTTTTACTTCGACAACATTAGCATCAATTTATTATTATTTTGGATTTATTGGTATTTTTATAATTTATCCATTATTTGGAATTTTATATAGTATAATTGTAAAAGGTTTGTTTAATAGTTATAAAAAAAATATTGTAACGTCTATTTTAGCAATAAAATTATTTATTATGTTTGACTATTTGTATACAGCATCTGATTTATCATCATTAATATCAATAAAAAGTATAATATTTATAATAATATTTTTATTAAGTATAATTTTTAATAAAAAAAGGAGGTATAAAATTGAAAAAAGTTGACGTATTAATTATATATGAACATAAAAATAGAGAACTAGAATCTGCAATAAGACTTGCTGTTTTATTAGAAAAAAATGGTATTACATCTGAAATAAAACAATGGGGATGGAATGAAGCAGTTGCTGAATTTCAAATTTCACCTAAAATTCTTGTTGTTCCATGGTGTTATGATACAAAGGATTTGAACAAATGGTTAAATTATAGAGGGCAATTAAATAAAAATAGAATGCAAATTTTAAATTTACATTGCGAGCAAGTTGTATTTAATGATGCTATTGATTTTTATTTACCTAAGGGAGAATCAAAAACTATTCATCATATTTCGTGGGGACCAAATTATACGAAACTTCTTGCTAAAAGCAATATTAATGATAAATTGATACATGAAACAGGATCTATTAGGCTTGATTTTTTTAAAAAACAATATTGTGAAACTCGTGATAATCTAGCTATAAAATATAATTTGGATTCACAAAAAAAATGGATTTTACTTGTTGGTAATTTTTCTCAAATGAGTTTATCGGAGGATAGAATTAAAGAATTAACCAATAGAGGAATTGATGGTATTAGAGAAGGAAAAGAAATAGCTTCAACTTCTTTTGTGAAAATTTGTAATTGGTATAAAAAAATATTGGAAGATAAAGAAATAAGTAAAAAAATTGAATTTATATATCGTCCACATCCAAGTGAAGAAAAAAACAATTTACTTTTGGAATTTGAAAAAAAATATTCTAATTTTCATTATATTGGTGAAAATGCAATTAGAGATTGGTATATAAATAGTCAATTAGCTCTAGTGTGGACCAGTACATCATCGGTTGAAGCTTTTTGTGCTGGTATTCCTGTCAAGGCTTTACGCCCAATAAATATTCCAGAAAATATAAAAATTGATTTAGTTGAAAAATTAGATAAAATTACAACATATGATGAATTTAAAGAAACTATTTATGATTTGATAGAAAATAAAAAAATTATGACTAATCTAGAATTTACTAAGGAAATAGAAAAATATTATGGTAAAATAAATTGTGATGCAGGAAAAGAAACTGTTAAACTTATTAAAAACTTGTTGAATAATTCATTTGGAAGTGTAACATGTCATAGAATTAAGACATTTAAATCGTTAATAAAAGCATTTAATTTTTATATAAAATATTTTGCTGAAAAATTTTATATTGATAATAGAATAAAAAAATGGGAATTTGTCAATAGAGATAAAGTAAATGTTAAAGAAATAGAAACTTTAAAACAAAAATATAGTGAGATAGAAAAATAATATAAATATCGATTTAAAAGGAGATGAATATATAATAGTTTATGAAAAAAATATATAAGAAAAGTGATTCAAATCAGACAATATTATTAAATATATTTAGTACAGCAATATTACAAGGAATCACGTTTTTAACTATGCCTATCTTTACAAGGCTTTTAGGTACATCACAATATGGAATATTTTCGTTATTCAATTCGTGGGTTGCTATATTAATTTGTGTGATGGGATTTAATATATATTCTTCTATTGGACCCGGATTTTTTGAATTTAAAAATAAATATTTAGAATTTAGAAATAGTAATCTTATATGTACAACTTTGATTAGTATTATACAAGTAGTTTTAATTATTATTTTTTCAAAGAAAATATCGGATTTAATATCGTTAAATCAAGTACTTGTAATTTTAATTGGAATAACAGCATTTGGACACTATCTAATTTTGTTTTGTCAATGTTCTTTTATATATGAAAAAAAACCTTTAAATAATTTTATTATATCAGTTGTATGTTCAATATTATCGGTTGCAATATCATTAGCTTTGATTTTTCTTGTGGATTACGAACAGCGTTATTTAGCTAGAGTTTTAGGAATATCAATTTCTTATAGTATTATTGCATTATTTGTATGTGTATACTTATTTAAAGAAAAACCAATAGGAATAAGAAAAAAATATTGCGAATTTGGAATGAAAGTTGGCATACCAATTATTTTTCATTCATTAAGCTTAAATATTCTAAATCAATCAGATAGAGTTATGTTGCAAATATATGGTCGAGATGCTTCTTATATAGGGATTTATAGTTTATTTTATACTTTTTGTTCAGCATTATCAATAATATTAAGTGCATTAAATAATTCATGGTGTCCATTTTATTACGACGATGTTAATGAGAAAAAATGGAAAATATTAAATAAAAAAACTAAAAATTATATAGAATTATTTACTGCATTAGGTATTGGATTTTTGCTTTTGTCAAGAGAAGTATCTTATTTAATGGCAGATAAAAGTTTTTGGAATGGAATTAATACAATACCTATTCTTGTTATAACAGTATATTTTACATTTATGTATCAATTTCCTGTCAATTATGAATTCTTTCATAAGAAAACAAATATAATAGCGATTGGAACTGTCATGGCTGGAATTTTCAACATAGTATTAAATTCAATAATGATTCCTAGATGGGGAATGTATGGAGCTGCAATAGCAACTGCTTTGTCATATTGTGCATTATTTTTAGTACATTATTTTATAGTAAAACGCATGAACTATCATTTGAAGATAACCGTGTTTTTACCGGGATTAGTTGCAATGTTAATTGGTTGTGGAATGTTTTATATATTAAGTCCATGGTGGTATATAAGATGGGCTCTTGGGATTATGTTGGGAATTTATGAATTATACAAAATATACAAAAGAAAATCAATTTTTTAAGGAGGAAAATTATGAAGATATTAGCAGTTATACCTGCTAGAGCAGGTTCGAAAGGAATACCAAATAAAAATATTCGTATAGTAGGAGGTAGACCTTTAGTTTATTATTCGATAAACAATGCATTACATTCAAAATATATTACGGATGTAATTATTACAACAGATTCAAATCCAGTTAGAATTATTGGAGAGCAAATGGGTGCCAAAACAAAGTGGAGAGATGAAAGTCTATGTAAGGATGATATAACTTTAGATGCAGTAATATATGATGCAATACCTAAAAATGAAAAATGGGATTATATTGTAACAATGCAGCCAACGTCACCAACATTAAGTGTTGAAACATTGGATAAAGCTATTGAGTATACTATCAATAATAATTTAGATACAGTTATATCTTCTATTAATGCACCACATTTATCTTGGAGAGAAGAAAATGGTAAAAAAGTACCTAATTATAAAGAAAGATTAAATAGACAATATCTTCCTGCAAATTATCTAGAAACAGGAGCTTTTGTAATATCAAAAGCTGAGGTTATAACTGAAAAAACAAGGATAGGAAAAAAGGTTGATGTGTTTGAAGTGCCTGAACAGGAATCTCAAGATGTAGATAATTTTAACGATTTGTTAAGTGTTGCTCAATCTTTAAATACGCAAAAAGTTGCAATATACGTTAATGGAAATAATAAAAGGGGAGTAGGTCATATATATCGTGCTCTTGAAATGGCTGATGAATTTTATACAAAACCAGATATTTATTATGATATTAATCAAACTGATAGAAAAGTATTTGGAGTAACAACACATAATTTAATTCCTGTAAATGGTATTGCTGATTTATTTGAAAAATGTAAAAACGAACAATATACTATTTTTATAAATGATATATTAACAACTTCAATAGATTACATGATTGGATTAAAAAGTGTGTTACCAAATGCTAAAATAGTTAATTTTGAAGATGATGGAGAAGGTATTATAAAAGCTGATTTAGTATTTAATGCCTTATACAGTAAAACAGATTTAAAAAATGTATATGCTGGAGAAAAATATTATATATCTGGTAAGACTTTTATGTTCTATGATCCAATTAAAATTAATAATAGTGTAAAAAATGTATTTATATCTTTTGGTGGAGCAGATCCGCAAAACTATTCAGATAGACTTTTGAATATAGTAAAAAAGGATGAATATAAAAATTATAATTTTATTGTAGTATTAGGAAGAGCTAAATATAATGTTGATAAATTAATGGAGTATAATAAATATGAGAATATAGAAGTATTATATGATGTATCAAATATGCCAGAATTAATGAGTAAATGTGATATAGCTATAACATCAAGAGGAAGAACGGGATATGAATTAGCAATGCTTGGTATACCATCAATAGCGATGGCTCAAAATCATAGAGAAGAGAAACATGGCTTTGTTTGTGATGAAAACGGATTTGATTATATAGGGTTAAATCCAGTGAATGATGTTATTGAAGCAAATCTAAAGATGTTTTTAACAATGAGTAAAGATGGAAGACAACAATATCAAAATATACTTCTAAGCCATGATTTACGTGGAGGAAGAAGAAGAGTTATGGGTTTAATTAATAATTTATAAAAAGGAGAGTGATAATATTATGAATAAACCATATTTAATAGCAGAAATGGGTGTAAATTTTTATGATACTGCTAAACAAATGAATATTACACCATTAGAAGCAGCTAAGTTATATATTGATAAAGCTGCAGAAGCTGGAATTGATTGTGCTAAGTTTCAATCATATAAAGCAAATACAATTGTTTCAAAAAATTCGCCAGCTTATTGGGATACTACAAAAGAACCAACAAAAACACAATATGAATTATTTTTAAAACACGATAGCTTTGGTGAAAAGGAATATAAAGAACTTTGTGATTATACTCATAAAAAGGGAATGGATTTTACTTCAACTCCTTTTGATTATGCTTCGGCCGATTATTTGAATGACATGGTAGATTTTTATAAAATTTCTTCTTCAGATTTATCAAATATTCCATTTATTGAATATGTTGCTGCTAAGGGTAAACCAATGGTTGTATCAGTAGGTGCTGCATATCTATCAGAAGTTGATGAAGCTATAAGAGCAATGAAAAAGGTTGGTAATAATGATATAACAATTTTGCATTGTGTACTATCTTATCCAACTAATCCTCAGGATGCTAATTTAAAGGTTATAGAAACTTTAAAAAAAGATTTCCCAGATGTTAAAGTAGGTTTTAGTGATCATGTTGCACCAGATTCTACAATGATGACTCTTGCAACAGCATATTTATTAGGTGCAGAAGTAATTGAAAAACATTTTACGCTTGATAAAACATTACCTGGAAATGATCATTATCATGCTGGGGATCCATCTGATTTTAAAAAGGCAATAGAAAATTTTAAATGGATTGATGACGTTTTAGGTAGTCCAGAAAAAACGGTATTAGATTGTGAACTAGTTCCAAGAAGAGAGGCAAGACGTTCGTTAGTTTTAACTAGAGATATGAAGGCAGGAGAAGTAATCAAAGAAAGTGATTTAATGCCAAAGCGACCTGGAACAGGTATTTCACCAAAATTTACTGATATTGTAATTGGAAGAAGTGTAAAAGAGGATTTAAAAGAAGATACGATATTAACTTGGGACAAAATTTAAATATCTAACAATAACTGGTATAATTAAATTATGAAGAAATAGAAAGAAGGTTTTAATATGAAATTTAAAAAAAGAAATATATTAAGTATAATAAGTTTTATTATAGCAATGGTTTTAATATTTTTAATATTTAAAATTGATATGTTACCAGTTAAGTATAGTGTATTAATATCAATATTATTACTATTTATTCAAGCTATATTTATTGTACTTTTAAATAATAAAAGGAAAGTATTTAAAGTAATTAGTAGTATAATTCTTATTTTATCTTCTGTTATAAATATAATATTTATATATTATTTATCAGTTACTAATAGTTATTTAAATAAGTCTTTTAGTAATGTTATAGAATCTAAGACTGAGTATTATGTAATTTCTCTTAAGAAGAATAATTATAAGGAATCAGATATAAAAGGGAATATTGCTACTTATAAGTCTACTTTAAATATTGATGATGCTTTTAATAAGCTTAGTAAGTCTTATAAGGTTAATAATGTATCTTATAATGATTTAAATAAAATGATTTCTAGTGTTTCTGATAATACTAATAGATTTATGTTAATGGATAGTTCTAGTTATGAAATAGTTTTTAGTTTAAATAAGGATTTAAAAAGAGATGATTATGATATTATATATAAATTTAATTTATATAAGAAGATTAAAACAAAGGATAGTAAATCAGATAATTTTAATGTGTTTATAGGGGGTCGTGATTTTGCTAAACTAATGGATTTTAATATGATTCTTTCTATTAATACTAAAAATAATACTGTCCTTATGACTAGTATACCAAGGGATTATTATTTAGAAGTTCCAGGTAAGAATGGTTTAAAGGATAAATTAAGTTTTATAAATGCTTATGGTGAAGATATGAATAGAAAAACACTAGAAAAATTATTTGATACTAAAATAGATTATCAAGTAATATTTAATACTAGTAGTTTAGTTAAGATTACTGATTATGTAGGTGGTATAGAATTTTGTTCTGATAAGTCTTATACAACTACTCATGCTTTAATAGAGGACTCTTATGATGATAGTAAGGGAGTTAAGTTTAGAGTAAAAAAAGGTTGCCAACATTTAAATGGAATTCAAACTTTAACGGTAGCTAGAGAAAGATTAAATCTATATGGTGGTGATAAAGCAAGACAAGAAAATTGCCAAAAAATTATGTTAGCAATTTTTAAGAAATTAGCAAGTTCTAAAACTTTAGTTAATTATAATGAGACTTTAAATGAATTAAGTTATTTATATGAAACTAATATATCTAGAAGTATTGTTAGTTCTTTAATAAGTAATTATATAGATAATCCTAAAGATTGGACTATAAATTATCAAATTGTAGATGGTACAGCTGGAAATGATTTAGTTCATTCTTCAAGTACCTTAAAGGACTATGTTACATATCCTAACTATGATATGGTAAATGAAGCTAAGTTAAAAATAAAAGAAGTATTAAAATAAAAAAGTGTCATAAAACGACACTTTTTTTATTTTTGATGTTTTATTATATAAAACTAAAAAAAGGAGAAAGTTTATGAACGAAATTAAAGAACATACAGAAAAGATATTTGAAGATATAAAACATATAGATGAAGAAGGTAATGAATATTGGCTAGCTCGTGAGTTACAAAGTACTTTAGGATATCATCAATGGAGAAGTATAAATGATTTAATTGTAAGAGCTAAAGTTGCTTGCAAAGAAAGTAAATATAATGTAGATGATCATTTTGCGGTACAACGCAAAATGATAAAATTAGCAAAAGGTGCAGCAAGAAAAGTAATAGATTATAAATTATCTAGATATGCTTGTTATTTAATTGTAATGAATGGTAATCCTAAAAAAGAAATTATAGCTCTAGGTCAAACTTATTTTGCAATTCAAACAAGAAAACAAGAATTATCTGAAAAAGAGTATTCAATGTTAACTGAAGATGAAAAAAGATTCTACCAAAGAAACTTAACTAGAAAAGGAAATTATTCTTTAAATATAGTTGCAAGAGATGTAGGTGTTAGAAACTTTGATAAATTTCATAATGCTGGATATAAATGTTTATATGGTGGTGAAACTGCAAATGATATTGCAAAAAGAAAGAAATTAAGATATAGAGAAGATATTTTAGATAATATGAATGAGGATGAGTTAGTTGCAAATCTTTTTCGTATTAATCAAACTAAACAAAAGCTTTTAAAAGATAAAGTGCTAGGAGAAAATAATGCTAGTGATATACATTATGAAGTAGGAAAAAAGGTTAGAAAAGCAATAAAGGATATTGGTGGAACTATGCCAGAAGATATGCCAACTCCTAAAAAGAGTTTGAAAGAGTTAGAAAAAGAAAATAAAAAATTAATAGTTAGCAAATGATATAATATTTTGTAATAAGTTTACTAAAGTTTATTAAGATGATATAATTTTGTTGTTATTTTAAAGTTAAAAAGGAATAAAGAGTTATGAAAAAAGTATTTAAGTTAATGTTATTAATATTATGGATGATTTTAATATTTTGTTTTTCTAATCAAAGAGCAGATGATTCATCTAAATTAAGTGATGGGGTAATAGTAAAGGTAGCTAGTATTTTTGTTAAGGATAATTTAACAGATAATAAAAAGGATGAATTAATTGATAAATATACCTTTATAATTAGAAAAACAGCCCATTTTAGCGTTTATTTAATACTTGGTATACTTTCTATTAATTTATTATCTTCATTTAATATAAAGCGTATTATTATGTTTTCCAGCTTATTTTGTTTTATATATGCTTGTACAGATGAATTTCATCAATTATTTGTTATGGGAAGATCTTGTGAAATGCGTGATGTTTTAATAGATACTTTAGGATCATTTGTTGGAATACTTATTTATTACAAAATTAAATTATATATAAATAAAAGACAAAAATTAACTTAGTAAGTTATTATTTGTCTTTTTAATAATTAAAAAATAATATCTTTTAAGTGTCATAAAAAGACACTTTTTTTAATTTTGATATTTTATTATATAAAACTAAAAAAAGGAGAGAGTTTATGAATGAACTAAAAGAATGCACAGAAAAAATGTTTGAGGATATAAAACATTTTGATGAAGAAGGTAATGAATATTGGTTAGCAAGAGAATTGCAAACTGCATTAGATTATAAGGAATGGAGAAAATTTGAAAATGTTATTTATAAAGCAAAGATTGCTTGTAATAATAGTAATATTGACATAAATGAACAATTTGTCGGCATCGACAAATTGTCAATAAATGTAAATGGTGGTAAAAGAATCATAAATGATTATAAGCTATCAAGATACGCTTGCTATCTTATTGCTCAAAATGGGGATTCAAGAAAAAAGACAATAGCACTTGCTCAAACTTACTTTGCAATCCAAACTAGAAAACAGGAATTATCCGAAAAAAAGTATTCAATGTTAACTGAAGATGAAAAAAGATTCTACCAAAGAAACTTAACTAGAAAAGGAAATTATTCTTTAAATATAGTTGCAAGAGATGTAGGTGTTAGAAACTTTGATAAATTTCATAATGCTGGATATAAATGTTTATATGGTGGTGAAACTGCAAATGATATTGCAAAAAGAAAGAAATTAAGATATAGAGAAGATATTTTAGATAATATGAATGAGGATGAGTTAGTTGCAAATCTTTTTCGTATTAATCAAACTAAACAAAAGCTTTTAAAAGATAAAGTGCAAGGAGAAAGTAATGCTAGTGACATACATTATGAAGTTGGTAAGGAAATTAGATATACGATTAAGAAATTAGGTGGAACTATGCCAGAAGACATGCCAACTCCTAAAAAGAGTTTGAAAGAGTTAGAAAAGGAAAATAAAAAATTAAAAATCACTAATTAATTTGTTTTAATACACTTATCATATAAATAAAAATTTAATCATTGTGGACCTTCTTTTTAGTACTCTAGATATTTTTTCTAAAATATGCTATAATTATTTAGCTTAATTTAAAGAAAGGAGGGAAATATAATGAGTAAGATTAAGATATTTGCATTAGGTGGCCTTAATGAAGAAGGAAAGAATATGTATGTTGTTAAGGTTGATAATGATATATTTGTTTTTGATGCAGGTTTAAAGTATGCTAGTGATAAGCTTTTAGGGGTTGATTATGTTATACCTAACTTTGATTATATAAAGGAAAACATTAAAAACATAAAAGGTTTATTTATAACTCACGGTCATGAAAAAAACATGGGAGCAGTATGTGATATTATAAAAGAAATACCTAAGATAAAGGTATTTGCAACAAGATTTACTGCTGATATATTAAAGAAAGAACTAGAAAGTGAAAATATTAAATTTAAGAATCTTGTAGTAATTGATCCACATAAGAAAATTAACTTTGGTAAGAATAGTATTTTTCCTGTAAGACTTACGCACTCTATACCAGATAATGTTGGGTATGCCTTAAACACTCATGATGGAACTATTTTCTATACTGGTAATTATGTTTTTGATGCGACTATGTTAGGTCCTTATAAAGCAGATATAGGTAAACTTGCATATATTGGAAAACAAGGTGTTTTGTGTTTGCTAGGTGAATCTATGTATGCTGATAAGATAGGTTATACATCTCCTAAAAATCGTATTTCAAAGCTTATTCGTGATACTTTAAGTAAGACTGATAATAGAATTATAGTTACAGTTTTTACAGCTCATGTATCTAGGATAGAAGAATTATTTAAAGAGATTTCTAAAACTACTAGAAGAGTAGTTGTTATGGGACATAAGCTTCAAGGAATTATTAATGATATATTAGATAGTAAATATATAAATTTTGATAAATCTAGAATAGGTGATTTAAGTAACATAAATGATAAGGATGCTGTTATTTTAATTTCTAATGAAAGAGAAAAACCATTTATGAATTTAAATAGAATAATTAATGGTTATGATAAGTTTGTTAAAATAAAACCAACAGATACGGTTTTCTTTATGGAACCTATAAATGATTATAATGAAAAACTTGCAATTAAGGTAATTGATGATATTTCAAAAGCAGGAGCATCAGTTGTTACTATGTCTAAGAAAGATAACTTACTTCATCATGCTTCAAGTGAAGATATAATGCTTATGCTTGATTTAATGAATCCTAAGTACTATATGCCTGTTATTGGTGAGTATCGTCATATGGTAGCGAATGCTAATGCCGCAAGTCACATAGGAATGAAAAAGGAAAACATTTTATTAAAACAAAATGGTGATGTTGTAACATTCATTAATGGTAATTTAAAAGAAACTCGTGAAAAAGTTAAAACTGATGATATTTTAATAGATGGTAATTCATCTCAAGATATTGGCGGTTTGGTATTAAAAGATAGAGAACTTTTATCTGATAATGGTATTGTAATTATATGTGCAACACTAGATAAACAAACTAAAGAGATATTAGCATATCCTCAAGTTTTAACAAAAGGATTTATTTACGTTAGAGAAAGTACTGATTTAATTAATGAAATGAAACGTATTTCTCTTGAGGTAATAAATGAAAATACTGATAATAATTACGTTGATTATAACAAGATTAAAATGGGCATTAGGGAACGTTTAAGTCATTATTTATATGAAGAAACAGAATGTAAACCTATGATTATTACGGTTATTCAAGAAGTGTAGTTAATCTCACTTCTTTTAATTTGCGTTTTTTACTTATTTTTGGTATTATAAATATAGTTATGATAAAGGAGGTTTTATCATGAAAGATTACGAAAGAAGAGAACCAAAGTTATATGATTTTTATAAAGAACTTGGTATATCATACTTAGCATCTGATAGAAGAGTTATGATTGAATTAGACAAAAGAGAAAAAGATGCAATTTCAAGAAGAGATGTTAAAGAACAAGGATTTGTGCAATTAGCACGTGAATATATTGGAAAAGACTCACAAACAAGAAAACTATATGATAATTATTTAAAAAGGCATGGAGTTAAGTTTCCTCTAACAAAAAGAGAAAAGAAAATAAAATTAATTAAAAATTCTATTATTGGTGGTACTATCATTGCAATTGGACTTACTGGTACTATCATAACAGCTAATCATATTAAAAACGAAAGACAAGAAAATTTGAAAAGTAATGTTTGCGTTGAATATACAGTCGAAGAAGGAATTACTAATAAAAATCTAGATGATATGTTTTATGAATATGGCTATGCTTCCTACGCTGTTTCTGGAGCTCAAAGAAACTTAAGTGCTAACAAAGGTAATCCTTTTGAAGGAGATGTTATAGTAGGCAGAACAACTAAAGAAAAGGCTGATAAACTAGTAGAAGAACATGGAGCTAGAATAATATCATATGAAGAAGCTATCTCTTTACTTTTAGATAATGGCTATTTAATTGGCGAGTTTAAAAAAACAGCAGACGGAGATAATAGTTTTAGTTGGTATGTTATGGAAAAAGAAAAAACAAAATAATTAAATAAATTGAAAATGTTATTATAATTCGACACTTTTCTTAAATGGATTATATTATCCTTTAAGAGAGGTGTTTTATTATGAGAGTATATTATTTATTTAAAATCAATGATTCTTTTTCAAAGTTATATTATAGTAGGACATATTATTTATATAAAATGTTAGATGAAATATCAAAATCGAGTAAAAATGATTTTATAATTTCATATAGGTTATTTAGTCAGATGGCTACACCTTTTAATAAAACTGATATTAATAGTAAAATATATAGAAAGTATGCATTTGATGATTCATACAAAAAAACTCTTAACAAGCATGTTTTAAATAACTTAACAGAAAATACTAAGCTAACGGTTTATAATACTTATATAAAAATAAAAACTAATAAAAATATAACTGATTTTTTTAAAGTGTTAGAAAACGAAGAAAATATATTTATATGTGATTTTAATAATAAAGATTACTTTTGGCTTAGTAAAGTAAATGCAAAAAACCTTGTATAATATGGTAAAATCTAGTAAAATAGAATTATGAAAGGAAAGTGAAAAATATGTGGGGAAATATTTTATGGTGCGTAATAGGTCTTATAGTAGGTCTAGTTGCAGGATTTTTTGGCGCCCGTGCATTTATGAAAAAATACTTAAAGAAAAATCCACCAATAAATGAAAAAATGATAAAAATAATGATGCAACAGATGGGAAGAACACCAAGTCAAAAACAAATAAATCAAATGATGAAAGCGATGAACAAAGTACAATAAAAAGTTCGTTGCTTTTTTTGACACTTTCTTTGACAAACAGATATTTTTATATTGATTTATATTTTTTAAATTGTTACTATTAAGTTAATGATAGTAGCAGTATCGCTATCTAAGTTAAGAAGGAGGAGTAAAAAGTGAAAAAGGTTGAAAAGAACCCAGTAGGAAGACCTAGACTTGCAGATAGCGAAACTAAAAAGAAAGCAATGATAGGCATTATAGTAGCTTTATTACTAATTATTATACTAGTAATTTCAGGAGTATTTACACTAACAGGCGGTAATTTAAGAAGGACTAGCGGTTTATCTTCTAAGTCAAGCGGCAATCAAGATAAGAATAAAGCGGTTACAACTAAAACTGAAAAATTAAATGGCTGTAAAATAACACCAAACGTAGGTCAAGCAAAATCAACATATAAAGTAAGTTGTAGTAGTGGTTTTGTTGCAACTAAAGTTTATTATTCTATTGATGGAAAAGGTTTTAAACCTCTAAAATCAATTAGCGCAGGAATATTAAAATATAATTATTCTGTTGCTAATCGTTCAATTAAGTTTAAAGTTGTATATAAATCTAATAAAAATTCTTCTGGAACAAAACAATATATAACTTCATCTAAAAAGATATTAAAGAAAAAAATTAATCACGCTGATGCAATAAATAATGCAAAAGAAGAATCTTATTGTAAGATTTACTTAACATCCCTAAATGGATCTAATGGTAAGGTATCAATTAGATGCGGGGCAAACGCAAAACCAATTAGCTTGCAAATAAGAAATAGTGAATTTGGACTTCAAAGTAAAGTGCTAAATGAATTTAATAATCATTATGGTTATGTAGCGGATAATGTTTTGGTCCCAGGAATTAAAACAAATGAAAAAAGTTATTTAAGATTGTATTATAAGTATAGAAATTCATCAAAGGTTAGGGTTGAAGATATTGCGGGTGATTTAACAATTGATAAAACAAACGTTAAGCAACCAGTAGATAAAACGATTCCTATAGTGGAAGATGAAAAATGTAACATAACTGTTTCTAACGTAACATCTGATAGTTTTAAATGGAATATTAAATGCGGGGCAAATGCAAAACCTCAAAGCTTAAGATTAACTAAAACGTATAATGAAAAGACCGGATCTTTGGTTAGATACATTAAAAGTGGATGGAACAATGATTATGGTTATAGTAAAGTTGGTGTTACTAGAAAATTAACTCCGAATACTGATTATGAAGTTTATTTTTATTGGGGAACTAAAAAGACAGGATATATAAGAACCGTAGTTCCAATAAAAACTAGTAAATAATGTTTATGAAATGACAAAAAGTGTAAAGAATTTTGCACTTTTTTAAATTCTTATGTTATAATGCTTTATAGGTTAAAGAAGATAAGGAGATGATTTTTTATGGCAAAATATGATGAATCATCAATTAAAATATTAGAAGGTCTTGAGGCAGTAAGAAAAAGACCAGGTATGTATATAGGTTCTACTGACAAGAGAGGTTTACACCATCTAGTATGGGAAATAGTTGATAATGGTATTGATGAAGCAATTAATGGATATGGTAATCACCTAACTGTTATAATTCATAAAGATGGCTCTGTTTCAGTGTCGGATGAAGGACGTGGTGTTCCGGTAGGTAAGCATGCATCAGGCAAGTCAACTCCAGAAGTTATATATACAGTACTTCACGCTGGAGGTAAATTCCAAGAAGGTGGGTATAAAGTGTCTGGAGGTCTTCATGGTGTTGGTGCATCAGTTGTTAATGCTCTTTCTAAATGGATGAAAGTTAGTATATGCCGTGATGGTGGTAAGTATGAAATTTCATTTAAAAATGGAGGACATTTAGACTCTGATTTAAAAAAGGTAGGAACTACTAATAAAACAGGTACAACGGTTAGATTTATGCCGGATGATACCATATTTAGTACAACAACGTTTTCGTTTACTACAATATGTGAAAGAATGCAAGAGTCAGCTTTTTTAATAAAGGGACTTAAGATAGATGTTATAGATGAAGAAGATGAAAAAGAAGCACATTATCATTATGAAAGAGGACTAGAAGAGTTTGTTTCTTATTTAAATGAAGGTAAAAAAGTACTTCATAACGTAGTTGGTTTTGATGCTGTTAAAAATAAGATAGAAGTAGAGTGTGCTCTTCAGTATACTGATTCATATAGTGAAAACGTTGTATCATTTGTTAATAACGTTAAAACAAGTGATGGTGGAAGTCACGAGGTAGGACTTAAAAGTGCTCTTACAAAAGTATTTAATGATTATGCAAAAAATAATGGATACTTAAAAGCTAAGGACAAAAACTTTGAAGGAACTGACGTAAGAGAAGGATTAACCGTTGTTTTATCACTTAAGATACCTGAAGATTTATTACAGTTTGAAGGACAAACAAAAGGAAAGCTTGGAACTCCGCTTGCTAAGACGGTAGTAGAGCAAGTAGTCTATGAAAAGATGCAGTACTTCTTAGAAGAAAATAAAGCTGTTGCAACTGATATAATTAACAAGGCATTAAAGGGTAAGGCTGCAAGAGAAGCTGCAAGAAAAGCAAGAGAAGAAGCAAGAAAAGGTAAAACTAAGAATTCTAAAGAAAAGAATTTATCTGATAAATTAGCTCCTGCAACTAAAAAGAATCCGAAAAAGAACGAATTATTTATAGTCGAAGGTGATTCAGCAGGTGGTAGTGCAAAAACAGGAAGAGAAAGAAGTTATCAAGCAATCCTTCCTCTTCGTGGTAAGGTTTTAAATACCGAAAGATGTACGATGGATGAGGCTTATAAAAACGCTGAGATAAACACTTTAATTTATACCATAGGAGCAGGTGTTGGATCTGATTTTCATATAGAAGATTGTAATTATGACAAGATAATAATAATGACCGATGCTGATGATGATGGTTGTCATATACAGGTTTTACTTGTAACGTTCTTCTATCGTTATATGAGACCTTTAATTGAAGCTGGTAAGGTTTATATTGCAAATCCACCACTTTATAAAATATCATTTGGTAAAAAAGAAGAAGTTTACGCATACTCAGATGAAGAATTAAAAGAACTTACTAAAAACCGTAAAACAGAGGATTTACAAAGATATAAAGGTCTAGGTGAGATGGATGCTAATCAGCTTTGGGAAACTACCATGGATCCTTTAAAGAGAAGTTTGATTCAAGTTAAGATAACTGATGTTGCACTTGCGGAAAAAAGAGTATCAATTCTTATGGGCGATAAAGTAGAACCTAGAAAAGAATGGATTGAGGAAAACGTAGACTTTACTTTGGAAGATAACTATGAAATTAAGGCATCAAATAGAGGTTAAAGGTGGGGTAAAGATATGAGTGAATTATTAAAAAGAATTGAAGAATATTCCCTTGAAGAAATAATGGGGGAACGTTTTGGTAGATATTGTAAAACAATTATATTAGACCGTGCCTTACCTGATGTAAGAGATGGGTTAAAACCAGTTCAAAGAAGAATATTATACGGCATGTATAAATCAGGTAACACCTATGATAAAAAGTATCGTAAAAGTGCTAAGGCAGTAGGAGAGATAATGGGTAATTACCATCCACATGGAGATTCATCTATATATGATGCAATGGTAAGAATGAGTCAAGATTGGAAGATGATGGTCCCTTATATTGATATGCATGGTAATAATGGTTCTATGGATGGTGATGGAGCAGCCGCTATGCGTTATACAGAGGCTAGACTATCAAAAATAAGTAACGTACTTTTAAATGACATAAATAAAGATACTGTTGAGATGGCTCCAAACTATGATGATACTTTAATGGAACCAGTTGTACTTCCAGCAGGATTTCCAAACCTTTTAGTAAACGGCTCAACGGGTATTTCAGCAGGTTACGCAACTAATATTCCACCACATAATCTAGGTGAAGTAATAGATGCTTGCATAAAAAGAATAGACTCTCCAAACTGTAGATTAGATTCTATTTTAGAAGTTATGAAAGGCCCTGATTTTCCAACCGGTGGTGTAATTGAAGGTGCAAAACAAATTAAAGAAGCATACGAAACAGGTAAGGGTAAGATAATCGTTAGATGTAAGTATGAATTAGTAAAAGAAAAAGGTAAGAGTAGTATCGTTATAACAGAAATACCTTATGAAGTTAATAAGGCAAGTTTAGTTAAGAAGATGAACGATATTAGAATTGATAAAAAAATAGAAGGCATATTAGATGTAAGAGATGAAACATCAAGAGGCGAACTTAGAATTGTAGTAGAATTAAAAAAGGACGCTAATACTGATTTAATTGTTAACTATCTTTTAAAAAATACTGATATGCAAATATCTTACAGCTTTAATATGATTGCAATAGCAGGAAGAAGGCCAAGACAATTAGGCGTTTTAAAAATATTAGATTACTTTATAGATCATAGAAAAGAAGTTGTAAGAAGAAGAACTAAGTTTGACTTAGATCATGCTAAAGATAGATACCACATCTTAGAAGGACTTCTTAAAGCAATTAGCATTTTAGATGATGTTATAAGAGTAATTAGGGCATCTAAAAATAAAGCAGATGCAATTGTAAATTTGGTTAAAGAGTTTTCATTTACCGAAAAACAAGCAACTGCTATCGTAATGTTACAATTATATAGACTAACAAATACTGATATAACTGATGTTGAAAATGAAATGAGAGCGTTAGAGGATGCCATAAAAGAATATGAACTTATTTTATCTAATGATGATGAACTTAAAAAGGTAGTTAAAGATGAACTTAGAAAAGTAAAAAAAGAGTTTGCCCATCCTCGTAAAACAGAAATTAAAGATGAGATAACAGAAATAAAAATAGATATGACTGATATGATTCCAAAAGAAGATGTTATTGTTGTAGTAACAAGTGAAGGATATGTAAAACGTGTATCTAAAAAATCTTATTCTGCTTTAAACGGTGAAGAAACAGCTCTAAAAGATGGTGACTACGTAATAGGGTTATTTGAACAAAATACGCTAGATACTTTACTATTATTTACTAATAAGGGTAATTATTTATATGTTCCAGTTCATACTCTTCCAGAATTAAAATGGAAGGATTTAGGTAAACACGTAAGTAACTTAGTTCCTATAAAAGAAGATGAAAAAGTAATAAAAGCATTTGCGGTAAGTAAGTTTGATGACAGAGAAATAATTACGTTTACTTCTAATGGTATGACTAAGAAGTCCCTTTTAAAAGACTTTGTTGTACAACGTTATTCTAAACCAATTATGTTTATTAAGTTAAAGGACAATGATGAAGTAGTAGACGTATTAATGGAACCATATAACGAAGTGTTTATTGCAACTAAAAAAGGTTATGGACTTTGGTATGATAAATCTGAAATACCAACAATTGGTCTTAAGACAGCTGGTGTTAAAGCAATTAACCTAAAAGATGATAATGTAGCATCAGCTTGCATATTTGATGGTACTTTTGAATACGTAACGGTTATTACTCATAAAGGACTTGCAAAGCGTATTAAACTATCTGAGTTTGAAAAGACTACACGTGCTAAAAGAGGATTACTATTATTAAGAGAGGTAAAGAGTAATCCACAAGAAATACTTAAAGCATATGTTAGTGATGCTAAAAAGATGATTATGCTAGTAAGCGATAATGATACTAAAGAAATTAAATTAACAGAAATACCAATAATGGATAGATATTCTACGGGTTCTACGATAACAAAGAAAAAATTAGATAACGTATATGAAGTTTCTCATCTTACAAAGGATGATGTAACAAATAAAAAAGAGGTAACAAAATCGGTTACCAAAGAAGAAGCTAAAGAAAAAAAGGAAGTATCTTTAAAGGAAATAGATGATAAGTTTATGACCATTGATGATTTTTTAGATAACTTTAGTTAAGCAAGGATTAATTAATTTTCCTTGCTTTTTTAATTTTTTTACACAAGTTTATACGCTTTTAACTTTTTTTCAACAATGGTTTGCATATTACTTGACGGGGAGGGTAACTTGATATTATAAACACGTAAGATAGCAAAAGAAGTAGTGGCTAATTATAAATTGTGGAAAAAAGGAGAAAAAAGGTATGGGAAAACTTAACAAAATTTTATTAGGGGGATTAATTTGTGCAACTAGTTTTGCATTTACATCAAACGTAAAAGCAGATGGAGGAATAATTGATCAATTAAGAAATAGTGGTAAAGCAGAATATCAAGTTTATGAAAATGGAAGTACTATTTATTATAATAAGACTAATCATTATGTTTGTGATAGTAGTTATGGACAAGGATGCAGCGTATATACAGTATCAGAAGATGATGGAAAAAAAGATGATGTAATAAAGTTAACTTCCAGTTCAGATTCACTTTATGTAAACAAAGCTAATATAGCAGATGGATATGTTATAAGTGCAAATAAAAATATTGAAATATATTTTAGTGAAGAAAAGAAGTCAGATGAGTTATCAGGAACTGCTAGTGATATAACAAAAATAAAATATTTTAGAGAATTTGATGATATAGCAAATTTAATTAAAAATGCTAAGAAATATGATAATTTTAATTTAGATAAAATAAATACAGAATATATGGATATTAATCTTCCAGATGGTGTAACATTAACTAGTAGGTATTTTTATGCTAGAAATGTAATTAACAATGGTAAAATTAAAACAGGTAATCTTGATTCAAAAAAAATTACCGGAAATGGTAATATTGATTTGTATTATAATGTATCTATTGGAGACTGGGCTGGAAGTGATACACCAGTTAATAATGCTATGAAATTTGATGTTGATAATGTATCAGGAGTTAAAGTAAACGTATTAAATAGCAGCATAAAAGAGGGAATGTCTTTTGGGCTTGTTGGTACAACTACTGGATACACAAAAGAAGAAACTCAAAATAAAATAGGTATGTATAACAAGGTATTAGGATCTTCTATGAATGGTTATGAACTTAAATTAGCAAAATATAAAGTAGATGGTGACGATGAATATTATTACGGTGTTTTAGCTAAAAAAAGTGATGTTAAAACAACAACTAAAAGTGATAATAAATCAAATGGTAGTGATATAAAAAATAATGATGCAAAGGATATTAATAATACGAAGAAAGAAATTAAAAATCCGAGTACTTCTGATGTTACTAATATAACGGCTATAATGTTAATGATATCTGGTGCTATAGCGGTTATAACATTTAAAAAAGTAAAACAAAGATAAGTTTAAGTAGCTAGCTTTCTAGCTACTTTTTTAAAGAAAAGAAGTGTATATGATTATGGTGTTAATTTGAGTAGTAAAGATAAGATACTTACGCTATCATCATGTTATGATAATACTAAAAGAATGGTATTACATGCTAAGTTAATTGCGGTTAAATAAATTTATTAAAAGCATTATAAAAATCACAAAATGCTTAAACTACCATAAAATACTATGGTGGTTTTTTGTTTGTTTTAGAAGATATTATTAACATTAATAAAGTTTTATATGATTATTTTAAAGAAGATATAATAAATCTATTTTTAGATGGATACTGTCTTGATTATTATTATATTTTAAAAGAGTTTTATCCTGAATCTGTTTTAGTTTTAGAAAAAGGTAAAGATCATTGCGCTTCTTTAATTAATGGAAATATATATGACGTAAGTGGTATTAGAAATGCAAGTGATTTTACCATTCCAAGTAAAATAGAAGAAGACTTCGTACATGAATTTTATAATAAAATGGAAGATTATGATTATAAGAGAATGATAAACTTGTTAAAAGGAAAAGTTAAAGTTAACATTTAAATATATCTTTTGTGTGTTATAATTATAAAAGATGACAATTTAAGACAAGTTTATTTACTATAATTGTTTTGGGTGATAATTATGAAGGTTAGGGTTTTTGATTGTGATCATGAAAAGGATTTAGAAGAGGCTGTAAACTCATTTATTTCAGGTAAAGAAATAGTTGATATAAAGTATCAAGTTTCAATAGGAGTATGCGGAGAAGAACAGCTTTATTGCTTTTCAGCAATGATAATATACATAGATAAAGGATGATGTATTTTGAAAAAAAATAGTTTTATTAATGGGGCTTTAATAGCAACAATAGGAATAGTTATAACGAAGTTTTTAGGAATTATATACGTAATACCATTTTATGCAATAATAGGAGAATCATCCATTGCTTTATATGGTTATGCCTATACTATATATAATTTATTCTTATCTTTATCAACGGTAGGTATTCCTCCTGCAATGAGTAAGTTAATTAGTGAGTATAACACGCTTGAATATTACAATACAAAAGAAAGGGCGTATAAGCTTGGTAAAAGACTACTAATTGTTCTTGGAATAATTTTATTTATAATCATGTTTTTAGGTGCTCCATTAATCGCTAATCAAATAATGGGGGATAATACTGGTGGTAATTCTAAGGAAAGTATTACGTTTGTAATTAGAATTATATCAACTGCAATACTCATTGTTCCATACCTAAGTGTTACGAAAGGTTACCTTCAAGGACATAAGTTTATTACACCTCCTTCTATAAGTCAGGTGCTTGAGCAAATTGTTAGAATTAGTGTTATTTTAATTGGTAGCTACTTATGCATGAGGGTATTTAAAGTAGGTGTTGTAAATGCTGTTGGAGTAGCAGTTTTTGGAGCAACTATAGGAGCTTTGGTAGCACTTATTTATCTACTTATAAAAATACATAAAAATAAAAAAGTAATAATTACTAAGGCCGAGGATAAAGAAGAAGAGAAAAAAATTACAAATAAAGCTATTATAAAGAAGCTTTTAATTTACTCAGTTCCTTTTATATCATTTGGTCTTGCACTTTCAGTATATGACTATATAGATATGACAACGATTATTAATACACTTACAAAAATAGGTTTTAAAACCAAGGATGCGGAAAGCATAATAGGTGTTATTAATACGACTGGAAATAAGTTAAATAGCGTTGTTCTCGCAATATCAACTGGACTTATGACAAGTCTTGTTCCAAATATAACGGCAAGCTTTGTTAAGGGAGATAAAAAAGACGTTAAGAAAAAAGTAGAACAGTCATTTTTAATGCTTTTATATGTTACTATGCCAATGGCTTTTGGTCTTAGCATTTTAGCAGGACCGGTATTTAATGCCTTTTATGGTGCAAGCCAATGGGGCCCTAAAGTATTTTGCTTTACTATTTTTGTTGCACTATTTAGATGCATGTTTACAACTTCAATATCAATTGCACAGTCACTAAATAAGTTTAAAAACGTATTTTTAAGTATAATTGCAGGAATATTAGTAAAGCTTATCTTGCAAGTTCCAATGATTTATTTATTTAATAAAATAGGATTAAGACCATTTTGGGGAGCTACTTTTGCAACACTATTAGGTCTTACAACATCAGTTATAACAAACTTAGTAGTAATTAATAAAACGGTTAACTTAGATTTTAAAGAATACTTTAAAAAGATGTTTAAATTTGTATATCCACTTATTTTAATGATAATTACACTTAACGTAATGAAGATATTTATTCCGCTTAATACAACGGGTAGATTAAATTCTATAGTATTAATTATAATATATGGTCTGGTAGGAGCTTTAATTTATTTTACACTTACTATAAAAAATGGTATATTTAAAGAGATATTTGGAGATAAAATATTTAAGAAACTAAGGAAGGTAAAGCATTAAAAAGCTTTACTTTTTGTTTACATGTTTTTATAATACTTTATTATTTTACTAAATCGTTATGATATACTAATTATGTATATAGGAGTGATAATGTATGTTTGATGAAATATATAATAAAGTATGTGACGAGTTATCTAAAAATAACATAACTGATACAAAGTCGGTAGTTGAAGTTTTCAAAGATTCGCTTATTACCATGATTAAAAGATATTTTCCAAAATATAATAATAATTTGTTAGGACCAGAACAAATAATTGATGTGATAGCACGTCAAACTGGTAATAAAGATGAAATGATAAGGTACTTAGATAACAACGTTTACGTATGGAAAAAATATTTGAATGATGATTTATTTATTGATGCAGTAGCGCGTTCTATGGCGATAAGTTATATAAATAAATATGATATAGACGATGCTATTTTAGATACGATAAAAAGAAATGTTGATGATTTTGGACTAATAATTAGTAGCAAGGAAGACTTTATTTCTGCTGTTTTAAAAATTCTAAATGAATACTTAGAAAAGAACAACGTTAATGTATTTACAAGTATGCAATATAAAAGTAATAGTGCTAGAAGATATGTTTTATCTCGAGGTAAAGATGAGGTTTTAAAAGAAATAATTAGAAAATCTGGCTTAAAAGGAAATATATCTCAAGTAATAAATAACTATGCTCTAAAATTAGCTGAAAAATCGTACTCGAAAGAAAAGGATGAAGATAAGACTTATAGTGTGTTACTTGAAAAAATAAAAAAAGCTAATTTAAACGATAAACAAAAATCATATTTAACTGAAAGATTAAACGCAGGATATTATAATGACTTAATAGATTGGAATATAATATCAAATGATGAAATGGAAGATATATTAAATAAATCTAAAAAAGGACCTACTATGTAGATTCTTTTTTACATCATATACATATCTCCGTTATATCCGGTATTTTGGGTTGATTGATATGGAGTTTGTGAGTTTGAATTTATATTTGTATTTAAATTATTTTGGTATGGAACCTCAAGTCTTGATATTCTGTTTTCTAAAACCTTAACCTTTTTTTCTAATGAAGATATTCTTGTATCTAAATTATTATAGTTATCATTCATGTAGTTTGGAAACATTAACATGTTAGTAGGCATACCACCCATCATGTTAGGAAATGGCATCATACCCATATTTCTATCATTTTTCATACTTTACCTCCTTAATTTTACTTTCATTTAATTATATGCTTATTAACTATTTTGGTGTATAATTATGTTTAGGTGATTATTTTGAGATTAAAAAATGTAAAAAACGCAAGTGAAATAATAAGTAAATCTTCTTATGTGGTTTTAAATCCAGAAGATAATAAGGGCAAATGGAATGGTGTGTTTAAAAATAACAATCCAATAGATGTTGAAATAGGTATGGGTAAAGGCGACTTTATAATTAACATGGCCAAAAAGTATCCAAATGTTAATTTTATTGGTATTGAAATGTTTGATAGCGTAATAGTGCGTGCGGTTCAAAAACTAGATATGAAAGACATATCTAACCTTAAGTTAATAAGAGTAGATGCAAACGAAATAGAAAGTATATTTGATAAGGAAATAAATACTATATATTTAAACTTTTCTGATCCTTGGCCAAAGAAAAGACATGCTAAAAGAAGACTTACTTCTGATACATTCTTAAAGAAATATGACAAAATCTTTAAGGGTAAGAAAAGAATTGTTCAAAAAACAGATAACATAGGTTTATTTGCATATTCAATAACTTCACTAAGTACTTATGGTTATACAATAGATGATGTAACACTTGATTTGAAAAATGAAGGTGACGAAAATAACGTTGAAACTGAGTATGAAAAGAAGTTTAATTCATTAGGAATTAAAATATGCAGATTAAAGGCACATAAAGATGATTAGGAAAAATAAAACAAGATTATTAATAATTTTAGTATTTGTTCTTCTTATCTTTTTAATTATCTATTTGGATAATAGGGTATGGGATGATAATAAATCTTTTGCCTTAAAAAAAGATTTAAAAGTAACTGTTTATAGTAATAAAAAAATAAGTGACTTTATAAAAAATATAGATGGAAAAATAATAAATGATAATAAGATAAATACTAATGGTTTAGGAAATAAAAAGATAAGTTTTATTTATTTAAATAAGCACGGTAAAAAAAGACGTGGTACATTTACTATTAAAGTAATAGATGATGTTAAACCTATTATTTGGCTTTCTTCTATTTATTATGTGAAAAAAGGTTCTTCTGATACGATTAAAAGCTCTATTATGGCGGCAGATAACTATGATAAGAACTTATCTAGAAAGATAGTTGGAACTTATGATTTAAATACAATAGGAAGTTATAAACTAACTTATGTTGCAGCTGATAAAAGTGGAAATGAATCTAAAAAAGATTTTACCTTAAAGGTATATGAACCCGTTAAAACATCAAGTAAAACAAATTCTTTAGAATATGGTATAAGTTTTAATGATATAGTAAAAAAGTATAAAACAAAAAATAATGAAATTGGAATAGATGTATCAAGGCATCAAGAGATAATTGATTTTAAAAAGGTAAAAGAATCTAATGCTTCATTTGTAATTATTAGGTTAGGTTATCAAGAAGGAGTAAATGGAAAATATAAGGTAGACCCATACTTTTATAAAAACATTAAAAATGCTATTAAAAATAATCTAAAGGTAGGAGTATATTTTTATTCGTATGCAAATAGTACTATCGAGGCTAAAAAACAAGCAAAATGGGTCATTAATAAAATTAAGAAGTACAAAATTACCATGCCGGTTGCATTTGATTGGGAGTGCTATAGTGCTTTTAATGATATGTCACTTAGTCTTTTTGGACTTAATGATGTATCAAATGCGTTTTTAGATGAAGTTAAAAAAAGAGGATATAAGGTAATGCTTTACGCAAGTAAAAACTATCTAGAAAGTATATGGACTTATGAAAAGCATCCAATTTGGCTTGCGCATTACACTTCTTACACAAACTATACTGGTAAACACGTAATGTGGCAATTAACGGATAGAGGAAAGATAGATGGAATAGATAAATTAACTGATGTAGATATTTATTATAAGTAGTATATTTTACAAAATGGTTTTAATTTTTTGAAATATTTGTTATAATTAGTTTAAAGTAGGTGAAAAAAATGAAGAAAGTTTTTCTATTACTTATTTCATTAGTACTTTTATCTGGTTGTACGATAACTAGAATGGATACTAAAACTTATGATGAAGTAATTGATGAAGTTTTATCTTTAAATATAAAATTAAGTAATAAAGTGGGAAAAGGATATAAGTATTATGCTCCTCGTGGTGTAGTAAGAGTTGATGCTAATACTTATAATGATGTTTTAAAAAGAGATTCTACTACTTACTATTTATATGTTGATGTTGTAAGTTATTATTACAAGACGAAGTTAAGTTACAAAAACACTAAAAATGATTATTACTTTAAAACATTAAAAAACGGAAAAAAAGACGGATACGTTGATATAGTTAAGAAAAATAATAAATTCTATGTTCAAATGGTTTATAATTATGCTAAAATAGAAGCGTATGTTGATAAAGATAATCTTAAAAAATCAGTAGAAGATATGAGTTATATTTTATCTAGTGTTAAATTTAATGACACGCTTCTTAAAAAAATGCACGAACAAGGTACGTTTGGTTCTAAAGAAGAAGCATACAAGTTATTTGATAACAAAGAAAAGGAAGGTAACTTCTTAGAATACGTAAAAGAATACGATAAGTATGATGGTGATGAAAGTAGTGTTACGCCGGAAGAAGAAATAAAGGTAAAAGACAAAACAACAACAACAACTACTAAAAAACAAGATGAAGAAAAGACTAAAAAGGAAGACGTAACTACGATGGGTAGTGCTAGTGAGTAGCAATAAAGAAAGGTGTGATTTTGAGTATGGGACTTATGAATAAATTAAGTAAGATGAAAAGTTTCTTATTCGATGAAGAAGACGAGGAAAAAGAAGTTAGAAAGCCTTCTAAGAAAATAGTAAAAAAGGAAGAAGAAAAAGAAGACTTTATAGATGATTTAAAAACAAATGTAAAACCAAAAAAGATAGAAAAGGTAGAGGACTTTTACTTTGAGGATGTATCTGAAGAAGAGACACCTAAAATGCCAGAGGTTCACTCTAGAATTGAAAGAGCTGATGTTAAGTTTAACTTTCAAGAATTTGACGATGAGGATTTTATGGTAGCAAGTAAGAAGCCAGAACCAATAATTCCGGTTAAAAAAGAAGAGCCTAAAAGAGTGTTATACCAAGGAAGTAAAAGAAAAGAAGAAACAAAAAAATTCAAACCAAGTCCTATTATTTCTCCAATATATGGTCTTTTAGATGAAGAAGGAAACCACGTTAAGGAAGATGAGAGTAAAACGGATAAAGCACCTAGCTATAACGATGAAGTATCATTTGACGAGGTAAGAAAAAAAGCCTATGGCGCTCTTGATGAAGAAATAGAAAACACGATGAAAAGATTAAGCAAAAAAACCATTGAAGAAGCAGAAAAAGATATGGAAAAAGAAAATGAATTATCAAGAGAAAAGAAAAATACTAAGGTAAAGGAAGAAAAACCTGTAGTAGCATCGTTTGATGATGACGACGATGACGATGATATGATTTTACCAAACGTTAATTTTAAAGAAATAGATGTTGATAAGGAAAAGGATAAGCCAAAACATAAGAAAAATGACAAAAAGCATGAAGAAAAAAATATAACATCACAGGATGAAGATGATGATGACGATACAAAAGAACAAGATTTATTCAATTTAATTGATACAATGTATCAAAATAAGGAGGATGAAGATTAATGCAATCATTTTTAAGTGCATATTTACCTATATTAATTTATATATTATTATGTATCCTTATAGTTTTACTTATCATTATTTGTGTTAAGGTAATTAAAACTATGAACAGAGTATCTGATATAGTTGATGATGTAGATGATAAGGTAAAATCATTAAATGGAGTTTTTAACATAGTAGATGTTATAACTGATAAGTTATCTGCATTAACTGAGGTTATATCTGATTCAATAGTATTATTTATAAAGGGTATTTTTAAAAGAAGAAAGAAAAAGATAGTAGAAAAAGAAATGGAGGAGAAAGAAGAAGATGGCAAAGAAGAAGAGTAATGCAGGAAAATTTGTTTTAGGCGCTGCTGTTGGTGCTGCTTTAGGACTTTTATTCGCACCAAAGTCTGGTAAGGAGACAAGACGTGCAATTAAGGAAAAGGCAAGTGATTTACTTGCTAAGGCAAAGGAAATAGATGTAATTGAAGTAAGAGATGAAATAGCAGAAAAGACTTCAAGTATTGTTGAAGAGATTAAAGACCTAGATAAAGAAAAGGTATTAAAGATAGCTAAAAAGAAAGCTAAGGATTTAAAAAAACACGCTGAGGATTTAGTAACATACACTAAAGATAAGGCAACTCCAGTAGTAGAAAAAGCTGCGGAAGAATTAAGAGAAAAAGCAGTAGATGTAACTAAAACGGTATTAGAAAAATTAGAATCTAAAGAAAAATAAATAAAGTGTTAAATTTTAGCACTTTTTTTTGTGCATTCGCATAGATTAAAACGAGGAGGGGATTCTAATGTTTAAAGAAATAGTTACTAAAGCAGTAATAGGAAAGGGTAAGAAATATTTTAAAAACAATTATAACCTTTTAGCAGAACACAATGCTAACACGATTTTAGGTTGCTGGGTTATAAATCATAAATTTAAGGGAACGGTAGTTGGTGATAAAGTTGTTATAGACGGAAACTTCGATATTAATATTTGGTATTCTTATGACGAAGACAAAAAAACTGGTGTAGCAACTAAAAATATTTCTTATACTGAAACGGTTAACGTTAAAACAAAAACAGGAACATCAATAGAAGGAAGTGATATAATAGTTAGAGCGCTTAAACAACCAAGTTGTAGTAACGTAAAAATAAAAGACGATGTAATAGACTTTGACATAGAAAAAGAACTTGGAATAGAAGTTGTAAATGATGCAAAAGTTAAAATTGCAATTGAAGATGACGAAGATCCATGGGATACAATAGACGATGATATAGAAGAAGTAGACAAGAAAATAGATGAAGAAGTTAAAGAGGATTTTATTTAGAATCCTTTTTATATGAATAAAATTAAAGTGTTAACAAAAATAGTTGACAGATATAAAATAGAGTGATAAAATTAATATGTAAATGAAGGAGGATTATACACTATGGCAGTTAAATTAAGATTAAAAAGAATGGGAGCTAAAAAACAACCTTTTTATAGAATAGTAGCAGCTGATTCAAGAGCTAAAAGAGATGGAAGATTTATTGAAGTTGTTGGAACATATAATCCATTAACTGATCCAGCTGAAGTTAAAATTGATGAAGAAGTAGCTATGAAATGGTTAAAGAGCGGTGCAACACCTACTGATACTGTTAGAAACATTTTATCTAAAAACGGAACAATGGCTAAGTTTGCTAAAGAAAAACAAGGTAAGTAATTATGGAATTAGTTAAGTTAACAGAAACAATTGTAAAAGAACTTGTAGAGGATGGTGATTCTATCACCGTTAAAGAATTTCCTAGTGAAAACGATGATGAAATAACTATTCAAGTTATGGTTCCTGAAAATGAAATGGGAAGAGTAATAGGTAAACAAGGAAAAATGGCTAAAGCGTTAAGAACTATAGTTCAAGCAAGCTCATTTATAAATGAAAATAAAAGAGTTAATATAAATATTGATTCATACTAAGAAGATTCTTTAATAAGAGTCTTTTTTTGTAAACACATTTAATTTATTCATCATTTTAATTGTTAAAAAATGTCAAATGTATTATAATAATAATTGTTAGGATGTGATGATATGAAAAAAAGAGTAATAAGTGCTGTAGTTGCTCTTATAATCTTTGTTCCACTTGTTATATTAGGTGGTATGTGGCTTAAAGTAGCAGCTTGCGTTTTAGGTGTTTTAGGTATGAAGGAGTTTCTTTCATTACCACATAAAAACAAAAGACCAATGTACGTAGATATTATTATTTATGCACTTACAATATTACTTATTTTTATGGATAGTAAAAGGGAAATATATTATTTACTTACAATATTAGTACCTATGCTTTTAGTTATATATTGTAATGATAATAAAAAGTATAATGCTGATGAAGCTTTTAAATTAATTGGTATGACTTTTTTAGTAGGTACGGTATTTCATAAGTTTTTAGAAATAAGAAGCGAAAGTTTAATGTTATTTATATATTTATTTTTAATAACTATGCTTACTGATACTTATGCTCACTTAGGTGGTAGTTTAATTGGAAAACATAAGTTTGCGCCTAAAATATCACCAAATAAAACATGGGAAGGTGCGATAATAGGTGGCGCGTTTGGTACTTTATGTGCTGCAACATTCTATTATATAGCTATATCAAGTAGTGTTAATGTACTAGGTTTAATTATTATAACTTTATTATTATCATGCTTAGGACAACTAGGAGATTTATTCTTTAGTGCTGTTAAAAGAAATCATGATATAAAAGATTTTTCAAACATAATGCCTGGTCATGGAGGAGTATTAGACAGACTAGATAGTATCATTTTCGTAATTATTGGGTATATTTTACTATCAGGAATAATTTAATAAAATAGGAGGTTTTAATGCTTACTTTAATATATTTTATATTAATGCTTGGAATAATTGTCTTTATTCATGAATTAGGACACTTTATCTGGGCTAAAAAATCAGGAGTTTATTGTTATGAGTTTTCTTTAGGATTTGGTCCTAAACTTTTCTCTTTTAAAAGAAAAAATGATGAAACACTTTATTGTCTTCGTTTAATACCAGTTGGTGGCTATGTTGCAATGGCTGGTGAAGAAGTTGATGATGACAAAACCGTACCTAAGGATAAAAAGATGTATAACAAGCCATGGTATAAGAAACTTATAATCGTTTTAGCGGGTGTTACAAATAACTTTATTTTAGGATTTGTGGTTTTGTTCATAATGGCTTTATGCTATGGATCATTAACTAATAAACCAATTATTGGTGAAGTTGAAAAAAATTCTGCAAGTTATAAAGCTGGTATGAAAACCGGTGATGAAATATTAAAGATAAATGGTAAGAGAACTAAAACTTGGGATGATGTGACTTTAACACTTGTTTTGGGAGATAATACTAAATCACAAAAATTATTAGTTAGACAAAAAGACGGAAAAACAAAAACTGTTAATGTAAAACCAAAGAAGATGAAAGATAAAAAAGGAAACGTATCATATGCTTATGGTATGGGTCTTGATACTACTAAACATTATGGTTTAAAAAATGCGTTTACCTATGCGACAAGTAAATTTGGTTCAACCTTTAATTCAATGATTGTAACCATAAAGGCTTTATTTACTGGAAAAATAGGTGTTAGTGCTTTATCTGGGCCAGTTGGTATTTATTCTATCGTTGGTACGCAAAGTAAGGCAGGATTATCCGGATTGTTATATCTTTTAGCATATTTATCAATAAACGTTGGATTTATTAATTTAATACCATTTCCGGCGTTCGATGGATATCGTGCAGTAATAATTTTATTTGAAAAAATCACTGGTAAGAAAGTTAATGCTAAAGTTGATGCAATAGTAAATAACATAGGTTTGATGCTTTTATTTGCACTCATGATATTTATAACCATAAAAGATATTTTGAAACTTTTCTAAGCTTTAATTTATTTTATACTTCTAAAGTAGATATAATTTATCTACTTTTTAATTTGTAAAATAAATGTAAAAGAAGTAGTAAAAAAGTATGAAAAAATAAATAATAATATTATAATGTAAATAGATAATAAAAGTAAAAGGAGTAAGACATGGAAAAACAAAGGAGAATAAAAATGTTAAGTCTAAGTGCCGTTTTAGTAGCAGTACTAGGATTAACAGTTGCATTTGCAGCACTAAGTACCACACTAAATATAAAAGGCTCAGCATACCTAGATGCAG